>Ga0193751_1000085_pt1 | contig 82110 bp, 121 predicted proteins | sample L1c2metaG_FD_143050 | JGI IMG/M metagenome (GOLD analysis project Ga0193751, IMG submission 143050) | Soil microbial communities from a riparian zone of the East river system, Colorado, United States - L1c2 | ecosystem: Environmental > Terrestrial > Soil > Riparian zone | place: USA: East...
CAACAGGTGGAGTAGGTGCAACAGGTGGAGTAGGTGCAACAGGCGCTGGAACTACAGGTGCGACAGGCCCAACAGGTGTAACTGGCCACGACGGCGTGCCAGGAACAGACGGAGAAGACGGAACAGACGGAATAGGCATACCTGGTGCAACAGGACCGACCGGCCCTACCGGACCGATTGGTGGAAGTTACTCAGCAACAATCGGAGATAACTCAACAAATCCTATCACGGTAACACACAGTTTAAACTCCACAGATATTTTTGTTTCAGTTCACGAAATTTCGACCGGCGACCTAGTGGATGCGAGTGTAGTGATCTCGAGTGTAAACGCTATTTCTATTACATTCGCCGTCATCCCAACTACCAATCAGTATCGAGTTTCTGTGGGACTGGGTGGCGTGGGGGCCTCTGGGCCGGCTGGTGGAGTAGGTGTAACTGGCCACGACGGCGTGCCAGGAACAGACGGGGAAGACGGACTAGATGGTTGGCCCGGTCCGACAGGGCCGCCCGGAACTTATGGTCCTGTTACTCAGAATGACTACACCCAATCAACATTTATAATTCCTGACACTGGCGCCCTGCCGCAACCGACACGGCTTACTGCTTCTGGAATAGAGCACTACGTTATTCAAGGATCGGCTCGGCTAACTTTATTCGACCCTGTTACAGCACCCGGGCAAACCCCAACATTCGATACCAGTTTTACTCTTCGTCCTGATGAATTTTTACAGCGATATAAACGGTTGATATTAAATACTAGCGATAGAGCCACACTGATGGTAAGTGCACGTCTCGGTATATTTGATTTCCCTGCGCCAATACCAATTGTTACCCGATCTAACAACACATTGAGTTTGGCGGCACCTACCGGAACCACAGTGACTACTTTTGTCATGATGGGCGCGGCCATGTACATCCTTCCGCTCACGACTGGAAAAATCTACATAACCGTAACCGGAAACGTGGCCAGCTCTCTAGCAGGTGATGGAACAAAATGTAATTTATATTACGGAACGGGAACCGCACCAGTAAATGGTGCTTCCGTTGTTGGGACGACAATTGGCGGTCAAGCCACTATGACTGGGGATCTGGCCAATACTGACTCCTTTCCTTTCAGCATAGCTGGTATCATATCAGCGTTACCGCTCGGGGTTCCAATTTGGATTGATGTAGGGATCGCTGCTATTACAGGCGGCACAGCATCAGTAAATAACTTACAATTTTCGGCATTTGAATTATGATGTTGACGGCCCTAAATCCTCGTATAAAGTAAGCATATGGCTGACATTTCACCTTTTTGCTCTCGGTCTCGGCTAGCTTTGGCCTCCTTTCAATTCGCTGATATCCTTATCGATAACGAAGCTATGCCTACAGCTCCTGCTTCTTCAAAATCCATTCTTTTTGTCGACTCGACTTCTAAAAAATTCGCGCAGTTAGATGATAGTGGTGTTGCTCATGGAATACTTGCTTCCAATTTCAATACCGCTAGTCAGACAACCGGTGCCGCGGATACATATATTACCAACTCGAACATCCTTTTTCCTTCGTTCGGCGTTCAAGTTGGCTCATTAATTCGCTGGTATATAAGTTTATTTAAAGCCACAAATGCCGGTACTGCTTCTATTATTTGGACTCTTAGGTTAGGCACAGGATTAGCCACTACTGATACTTCCGTTATGGCGATAACCAACAGCACAGCGCAGACCGCTGTTACCGGCGGCGGATTATTTGTTTTGACAGTTCAAACTACAATTGTTTCAGGAACAGGCAAAGTTGTGTTTACTGTAGGTGAATCTCCTATGACGGCATCTTTTGGCGCGCCGCCAGTAGTCACAAGTTTAAGTGCGGCTTTTGATAACACGACGGCTACGAATGCCGGAAAATCTTACGGGCTTTCAGTCAACCCCGGCGCAAGTACGACGTTTACAATTGACTCAGTCCGTGCTGAATTAATCGGGTAAGCATGAAGCGGAAGCACAACTTTGGCGCGACCGAATTGAGGCAGCCAAATAATCAGATTAAATCGCTTAAAATAGTTGTTGCATGAATCATTTTATTAAACTAACTTCTTTATATGGCAGCTAATAAACTCATTCGGTTCGGGCCGGCATACCTGGCGGCGTCAGCAACAAACGTAGTTACTCCTGGTGCGGCACCCGCAAGTGCTGTTGGGTACACTTCGACTGCTCCGTATGTGATTCTTAGACACGTTCGCATTACAAACAAAACTGCCGGGGCAGTAACGTTTTCATTATATGTGGGCGCGACTGGTGGCTCGGCCGGTGGCACAGAAGTGATTGGAAATGCGTTGAGTGTTCCGGCTAACCAAGCTTACGATTGGTACGGTTCACTACGGCTTGATACAGCGGACTTTTTGTCCGGACTCGCAAGTGCGGGCACATCTTTGGTATTTGAGGCCGAAGGCGAAGTCGGGCTCAGTTAATCACAACTTGTGCAGTAAATGAAATAGGGTAAAGTTCCCTATGGATCACAGAGGCAATGAAACCCAACAGCGCTTCTCCGGGGAAAGCCTTGCGATTGGTTATCTTGGGGTTCCGCTTGGTAATGGCGGCGCCACGATTTCCGCGGCGTACACTACAGTTCTGAAAGATCAGGGGCGCGCGTTAATTCATGATGTAGGTGATAACAACGCGAGAACGTTTACAATCGACTCAAACGCCAACGTGGCGTATCCTCTATACACCGTGCTTCTTTTCGTCAACCTGATTAACACGTTATCAATTGCGATCACTACCGATACAATGACGTTAGCGAATAGCGCCACAACTGGGACCCGAACTTTAGCAGTCAATGGAGTTGCGACTGCTTACAAAATCGGAACAACAAGTTGGTTGATCTGGGGCACCGGATTGACATGAACGTTCCCGCAGTCACGCTGGATTTTGCTACTGCGAGTGGCGATCCAAGCACCATTTCCGGATTGTTGGCGTGGTTCAACCCAAGCGGAATCTCGGGCACGAACGGTTCTCTGATGACTACGTGGACCGACTCCGGCCCGACCGGGTATGTGTTGTCGCCGGTTAATGTTGGTCAAGGCCCTACAGTTTTGACTAACGGGCTTAACGGTTTTACAGTCGCAAATTCTGGTGGTGTCACAGGATTGGGCACATCCTCTGGTTTCAGTTTGTCGGCGGCGAATACTTGGACTTGTTTTTGTGTAGTTTATTTGGAAGCTTCTCCCGGCTATTATTGTGGTTTCAGGGGTGACGGGAATAACACTGGTGTCAGATTAGGTGCACACTCCGGCACCGACGGGGTTTATTCTTATGTGCTACCGAATGTTATCGACAATCCTTCAGTCGAAGGGGTGACCTCGCATGTTTGGCATACCATCATTGCGAGTTCTAACGGAGGAGCAGAAAGTGTTTATGTGGATAATGTGCAACTAACTTTAAGTGGCACACATTTGATGAATGCCCCAACATCAGCGTTTCAAATTTGTAGTTCTACCGTTCAAGCCTTTTTAGGAAAAATGGTTGAAATCGGCTGGTATGACCAGGCTCTAGGCAGCACAGATCGGGCAACTTTGTTCAATTACACTCATGGGAAATATGGGATTTAATTTATAAGCATGACGTGAACGGTGGTATATTAGAATGAAGAGTATCTAAAATGAAGCCGCGCCAGCATGTTGTTTGCCTCCCGCACACGATTGTTGCAAAATCCTCGTACTGTTGCGCTTACACTCAAAAGTTGGTTAATTACGCGAAGATGATGGGAGACATTTACGACCTGGTTTATTACGCACCGGAAGGTCCCCCAGTTCCAGGCGCTACCCTGATTCCTTGTTTGTCGGATAAAAGGCGACAGGAAATTTTTGGCGAGGATGACCAAAATCGCTTATACGCATGGCCCCGAGACGACCAAACCGCCGAGTTTAATTTGAATGTAATTGCCGCATTACAGAAGAATATTCAACCAGGAGAGATTATACTTTTAAGCGGTGGATATACCCATTTTCCGGTGAACACGGCGTTCTCCCAGTATCAACGTGTGGAACCGATGTGCGGTTATTTTGGACAAATGATGACCACGTTTGTAGGATATGAATCCTATTCTCATAAGCATCAAATGTACCTAAGACACAACATTGAAAATGAGCGTTACTATGATCGAGTAATTCATCCATATTTAGATCTAACTGAGTTTCCGTTACTTAATCAAGGAAAAGGGAAATACTTGTTGGTACTTTCTAGATTAATAGAGCGCAAAGGAATTAGTACAGCGGCGGATATTGCTAAAGCAGTAGGACTTCCTCTTTGGGTTGCGGGGGGCGGAGCAAAACATATTTCTCCTGGCGTAATTATAACAGAAGACAATACTCGAATAGAGTGTCCTGGTTTAAAGTACTGTGGGGCAGTGGCACCAAAAGAGCGCAATGAACTTATGGCCGGAGCTGTCGCTACAATATGTGCTACAAAATTTTTAGAACCAGGTTGCAACGTCATGTTTGAAAGCTTGGCGTCTGGAACACCCGTTATTTCAACCGACCTGGGAATTTTTACTGAAATTCTTCCAGAAAGATTTCGTTTTCATAATTTACGAGACGCCGTTCAAGCCGTAAAAGAAATACCTACTTGGCGCCCTAGCGCGATGCGAGACTATGTAATTGCCAATTTTTCTTTAGACGCGAGTTCAAAAAAATTCAAAAAATGGTTTGATGATATAGAGACATTAAAAAAGGATGGATGGTACACAAAGTGAATGGGCTTAGGGTAATACACGAAAAAGGAATGTGGCTTGACCGACACCCAAAAATGATGTTTATTTAACCCAACATGAAAACTGTTTTAGCTCTTTTGTTTTGCGCCGCGCTCACCCTGAACGCTGAACCAACGGAACAGCCTCGCCCTTTAGGTTCGTGGACGGAAACACCGGCCAAAGATGAAAAATTCGTCGCTCTTATGGAAGCCGCAATCCAAATCGAAAAAGAAGCTAAAGCGTGGAACGACTATTGTTTAGATCCTGATACCCAAGGCTGCATTGAATTCCGGGATTTAATAGCAACGCACTTGACGGCGTTTATTGAGGAAGCAATTGCGTATAAAACCCCCGGCACCGACTGCCGCGCAAACCTCCGAAGGAGAGTAATCGCGTTTGAAACTAAGTTGTTTAGGTTTGATCTTGCTTACGGAGGCAGGGTGCCAACTACAGACAAAGATAAACAAGATAAAACTAAAGCAGAGGCAGAACTTGCCGCAGAAAAAGTCCCGCTTGAAAAAGACCTTGACGATTGTATGACTGATACCAATGACCAAAAACTATGAGACCCTTCATTCTAATAGCTTGTGCGTTTTTAGCCGCCTGCGCGGGACAACCGCAAGTCGGTCCTAAACCCGATACCGCTCCGGTTTCCAAAAGCAACGCAGCCACTCGTGCTAATATAAAACAAACCCGAACTCACATTAAAGAAGCGCAAGACAAAGAAAGCGCGAGTTTGTCGGCACTGGAAAAAGCTGATAAAAACCTTACGAAACTTCTCGGTAAATGAAAAAACTGGCTCTTACTCTAGCGTTAATTTGTGCGTTGGTGTCCCCAGCGTTCGCGCTTACTAAACGTGAGCGGGCGTTAGTGACTGTAATACAAACAGAAGTGCGCGAGGGTATTAAAGATCTTAGCCAATCCCACGCGGCGTTAGAGCAAGCCGACGCCCGGGCGGCCGAAGCTGAAAAACATGCGGCAGACACTGATGTCGCAATCGGGATTGTGAAAAAGCAGGTGGATGTTGAGCACGCCACTGTAATCGCGTTCGCTAAGCTTAACGCCAAAATGAAACCGGTGTATGATCAGGTGACGAAGTGGTGTGGCTTCGGTGCGATTATCTACGGGATTGGCAGGATTGTTCATTGTTTGATGTGGCTAGTTATCGGTATTGTTGTTCTTATCGTAGCAGTGATTGTACTGTCAATAGCGTTTCCCGCATTCGGGGCAATCATATCGGTTGTAATGACGATGCTACGTATCCCTGTTGGTATTTTTCATACGCTGCTTTTACGCATTGAAACCTGGTTGCAAAGGCGGAAATCAACCCCCGCTCCTACTCAGGTTCCTCCTCCCGTAATTATTGGGCACACATCGTAATGCTAACGCAGATCTGGAAGCACTTGAGTTCATGGACGGAAGGCTATTTGTGGGTGCCACTTGCGGTGTTTGCTATCTGGGCCTCAGGGCAATTCGTGTATTTGGCTACGGGAAACCCACCTCATGAAAACATTGACTGGCTGATCGACTACCAAGCGGTAGCGTACAAGTGCGTCTACATCATTTTGTTTACTTCTATCATGAAGCAAGCTACAGGAAGCTGGATGACTTTGGAACAAAAGATAGCTCATCCATACTTAGCAACCCTAAGTGACTTTAAGATTTTGGCTACGTTTTTTGCGTTTGTATGGTTGTTTGGCAAATAATTCTTGCGAGTTGGTTATCGTGGGCAAACCCTACGCCTGCTCCTACGGCACCCCCGATATTAGCGCCTATAGTAATCCCTGTGGCACCGACGCCTGCCCCGCCTTTATTTTTACCGGCGGAAGTGCCTGCTTTAAGCCCGGCGGGAGAGAATCTGATCATTGAGTTTGAAGTAGGAGGGAGATCTGGGTACAACCAACATCCGGAACTACCAGACCGACGACAAAGTGGGGTCACCTGGGGTATTGGATACGACGGCCATCAGAATTCTCCCGGAGCCATAACCGCTGATTGGGCCCCACTGTCTTCTCCGGAACCAACTAGGCTGGCAGCAACCCACCCTTTTTATGGCCAATCCGCGGTTGCGCCATGGCATAAGGTTCAGGATATTATGATTTCTTGGCAGACGGCCGTAGGGGTGTTTGACAAAATCGATGTTGCTCGAGAGTGGGCCCGAGCCAAACGAGCGATGCCGGGGTTCGAAGATTTAAGAGCCAACGCCCAAGCAGCATTACTAAGCCTTGGATTTAATAGGGGCTGGTCCATGACAGGCGACAACCGCCGTGAAATGCGCGCCATACGAGATGCCGTACCTGGACGCGATTATAATACTATGGCCGCACAACTCCGGCGTATGACACGAGTGTGGGCCGGTTCTAGCATCTACCGGGGTATGTACCGCCGGAGATACGCCGAAGCCGACTTGATCCTTATGCCTTGATCATGTATCTTATATCATGCTGAAACTCGTAGAGCAGATTGACGACGGAGATTGCGCAACTGCCAGTTTAGCCATGTTTCTAGGCCTTTCCTACAAGACAGTTCTTAGAGAAGCCAAAAAAATCGCAAAAAATCCTGAAAAAAAAGGTTTATGGATATCGCAGATCATGAAGATTTCCCGACGTTTTGGTGTTCCTTTGCGCAGGTCTAGAAATTTTAATTTTGAATATGCCGAGATCGGGCTATTAAATGTGGAGAATTACGGTTTGGCGTGGAGGAAAACTAAACGTGCTGCACCTGAAAGCCACTTAGTTGTAATATATAAGGGTGTTATTTACGATCCCTGGGGACCTTCGGCATGGAGCCCAGAAGAATACCGCAAGAGAAACAAAAGTAAATTTACCTCGGTACTTTGGCCAAAATGAGATCTGCAGAAAACGAACGCGAATACGTTCGGTTGTATAGATTAGCATTTCCAGCTATAGATCGCGAATACGCTCGGTTGTATAACCTAGCATTTCCAGAAATTATAAGAGCTAGGTGCCACCGATGGTTAGCCGCAAACCGAAAGAAACGAAATTTATCAAAGAGGCAATATAGACTAGCCAACATTGATAAAATAAAAGCTTATAATAAACAATGGCGTATTAAGAATTTCGTAAAAAGACAAGTCTATGATAAACACTATAGGCTTACTCATAACAGTAAAATGAGAGCCAAAAGTCAAAAACGGAAAGCTTTAAAATTAAAGGCCACTATTGGGGATTTGTCTCAAATTCAAAAAATATACGAACGCGCAGCTCAGTATCGCAAATGGTTTGATGTAGTCGTGGACCACATCATTCCACTTTCCAAAGGTGGCGCTCACTCACCTGAAAATTTACAAATCATTTACGCCGAGGAAAATTCAGTTAAAGGAGCTAGGCTTGACTATAGGCCTAGAGTTATTTTTGTCTGATAAATTTCGCCCTTGGCGCGCTCGCAAGCTTCCAAAAAAATTCAAGCGCGCTAAAGGGAACCCTAAGCATCAGTTGCCATATGTGTCAGAGCCTGATATAGTTGAAGAGCTATATGGCCAGCAAAGACGCAACCAGACCTACTCCGACTTCGAACCTTTATGGACCGAGCAATCAAGCAGCCGGTAAGCCGTACGTTCACCAGTTCGCTAGCCCCGATCTAACTGACCGTATTCTTTCGGTTAGACAAGATAGCCGAAGCGGGGGTTTCGTGTTGCCGGATCAAGGCGATCCTTATGCAGGGCCCGATTCTGCTGATTTCCAAGGTTTTGTGTTCTCTACTGCGGAGCCAATTCCACAGATGCCGGGGTGGTGGTATTTATTTTACGTTAATGAGAGGCGTAATCAGAACCGTTATAACTACAAAATTGAGTACAAATACGTAGACCGGGATTACCCAACTGTAATTCGAACATACGTTCTCCTTCGCGGAAGTATAAAAGAGCCTACCGCGGATGAAACCGATCCTGTATTTAACGGCACGGTCAACCCTAAAGACCCAGACATAGCAACTAAACTCGGGATCGATCCTGCTATAGCGCTAGTATTAACTGACCACAAACTCATTCGGTTTGAGAATGACCCTATCATTGATGCGCTGTTTGTAGGAGTTGAAAGAACATACGAACGGCTGCCCGGCCCTGTTATAACCTCGTATGAGGAAAATCAATTTCAACAAAAAGTAACTGTTCAGACGCAGGAGGTTATGCAAAGTCCTCCGCCTGCTCTTTCGGCCGTAGTAGAGAAGTCCACGCAAGAACGAACCGGAACAGCGAAGGCTAAAAATACGAGCGCCGCTACGCCTGATGTGTTCCCGAATTCCAAACTGAGCACTTTAATCCCATCCATGACCAGAGAGTTGTGGCTAGGAGGATTCTTCGAACAATCGGATTCCGAAGTAACAGCAGGGCAAGTTTCCCAACCAACAATTTCCACCGGGACCTATCAAATTGATACAGTCCAAGAAACTGAATTTAAAAGGCGGACAGATGTCCATTCTATTCCGCTCCCCCAAACCCGCAATCACCAAGAGGTAGTCTCCACCTTCGGCGGCGGCGTCGTAACCGAGACGCTTCAAATTGACGTTCCTTCATCTGGTTTGGTAGCCGAGGGAGGCTACTTGGTGACTGAATCACATATGCGTAATCTTGCAGATTTCGGCCGAATTAAAAAGAAAACAGCTCTGCCGGCGGGATCACAATGGCCTACTCTTCACGAAGAGAAAGTCTTAACTGAAGGAATTTATGCGGGTATAAAAATTCTTATCGACAAAAAATACGTCCCTGCAGGAACAAACCCAGACGGCTCGGCAGTTAATCCAAACGGGTCTACGCCGTCTCCTACGATTTATACTCCAAATCCAGGCGGGTACACGGATATGATGCCGCACGATAGGTGGAAGACTATTCAAGTCACCAGTAGTCTTGTTCCTAGTTCCCTTCCTGGGCCTCTCACTTATGCAGGGTCTCACCCTCTCCAAATTCCGCCTACCCTTCTTTCAATACAAGGCGTATACGGAGACCGCGGCGGAAGTTCCTTCTCGGTATCAAATGACGGTACTAAAAACGAGAGCGTATCTATGGCAACTGATAGCGGGCCCCTGGGATCAATTACTCACACAAGTATTGAAGGTTTTCGGGGGATGGCTATTGCACAGATCACGAGAATTTTTTCGTTAACTGCCCCGCAGTATGCAAACGGAGTTGTTTCCCTTACCCTTCCATCTGGTGCGCCACTCAATATTCCTTTTGTTCCTTTTGGATTACTGGCTGCTGGTGGCACTGCCGTTATGCGAAGTGTTTATTCACGTTTTACACAAAATATGGGAGGCGATACGGGTGGGGTTTTGCAGGAATGGGGCGCGTCGAATACTGGCCAAATCCGGGTCCAAACCACCGAATTTAGGCCGATGTTTACCGGGCAATTCTTAGCCGCATCGGGGGCCCCAGCTGGAGTCCCGTTCACGCTTGATTCATTTACAGGTGCTACTTCGATTGTTAATGGAAATGTTAATGGATATGAGGCGGCAACATCAGATGGGGTATACTCTTTTGTGGGAGCTTTTCAGCCCGGAAATACATGTACTTTAACCATTAATATTCCTCGAAGTTCCCCGGCTTTTGCGCCTGCTCCTGGAACTCTGGTTCCTGTTGCGTTTGAAAGTGCAGAATGGCGATTTGGCGTTTGGGTTATTCATTTAGTAAGCGCTATTGTTCCAGTAATCCTCCCATGATTGAAGACGAATTAGAGCAACCGCAAGAAGGTTCTGCAGGGTATCAAGCTCCCAATAACCCTCCTGACCCGATAGAAGACGCCCCTACGGATACTGATACTGGCGAGCAAGCGCTTGATGACCTGCGTGAAGCTACCCCGGCTTGGATAGACCAACCTCAACCGGGGGCCGCTGGGTTTAAAGCCCCAAACTCGAGTGACCAAGCGATCCAATATCCGCATTTATTTTCCAATAAATCGGATTACACGGCACCGTTTCCGGAAACTTTGCCAGCAGATCAAGTTATTGAGACCACGACAGCAGCCGACCAAACTAACGAGTATAGCTTTGAATTAGAACTAGACTCTATCGATACAGAGGCTTATACGATAGACATCCATGTTGGATATGGAGAGATAAACGATACCCCGCCGGACGGTATGACGGGAGCAGACGACTACATCTTAACTATTCCCGGGGCGGCGGACGGCACCGAAATTTACGCCGTGGTTACTTATAACACGGACACGCTTGCAATTACTTCGCGATCTTTAGGTTTTAATTTTTCTGTGCCAGACTCCACTTTTGGAACACTATACGTACCAATCGGATATGTAGATATCGCGTATGCTCCAACGACCGGTGCTATTACAGAAGTGAATCCTCATAATCGGCACTGCGGTGATATCAATGTTGCCTTTGTTTACGGCATTGTATCAGCAGCACGAGCCGTATTTACGCTACAACAATTAAGCGACCCTGTAGCGGTGACATGAGCAGTCAAAACATTCCTTATCTAATTGGCACAGAAAAAAACGTTGATCACGTTTATCTTCCGCGACACACAGAAACGAAAGCAGCAATCACAATGCCGGCAAAAAATCACGGCTATTTATTTAGTATTCCGATTTCTACTTACATTAAGTGGGCGTGGCGGGTAAAGAAATGGGCACTGACCGGTAACTTGCGCATAGCAGGTGCAGTGTACGACCCGGATGGTGGTGATCCGCCGAACGATTTTGCCAACTTTACATTAGACTGGAATTTCAGCACCAATATGTTTCAATCTGTCACGTATTATAATTTGACAGCAGCGGCTAGCGAAAAAGATATTTTGACTAGCTACATCATAGATGGGCTTGATAGTAATATCCAATCTCGATTGTATTTAGGCGACCAAGGTTTTATGCCGGTAATGACAGACAATACCTCTCAGCGTATCGATGTCGGTCCTCCGGTCATTGGCGGAGACACTGGCCGCTTTACCTTGTTAAGCCAAAATGGACTTTATATACGCGCTCCGGCATTTGGTGGAGGTGATTGGTCAGGTACACCTGAGGCTGCAATGATTTTGGGGATCAATGGATTCGGATATGTCACAATTCGAAACGACGGGGAAGATTCCTTTTGGCCTACAATCGCGATAGGCTTTGAAATGACGGGCACGGTTCGTAGCAACTCGGGATTCATAGTCGCGGGGCAACTGTTTTGTTCACCCAACTTTTTAGGAACTGTTACTCCCGGCTCGTCAGTTACTATAGACGGAGTGAACCTTCCGATGCAAGACTTTTGGGATTCCTCAGGCCTTTCTTATTGCGTCGCCACGATAACCCCGTCCGAGTTTTGGCCATATCAAAATAGGTTAGGACAGCCTGTTTACGACACCGCCTCCGGCACACAGGTCAACGATCCGTTTAGCTAATTCCTGAACCGTAAATTCCCCACGTTGTCGCGGCTATTTTTTCAAGCCAAACTTGCGAGCTAGCGGCCACGGAGCGGCTACCTGTGCCGGCCGTTCCATCTAATCGTTGGAGAGTATCAGTAGTAATAGCAATAGTCAAAACTCCGCCGCCCGCTTCGTTTATACAATGAATTCTATACCCAATCGGAAATATGTGGCTGGAGCCATTTGCAGGAATAGTCCAAGTATGAGCTGAAGCACTTGCGTGATACACGTTTGCATCCGGCGGAATGTTTTCGAATCCAACAAACGTATAATTAACATTTTGAATATTCTGTGGTAGGACTGGACTACCTGAAAAGGTTCCTACAAATAAAACGGAAAGCGCATCTCCATTCGACCAACTTCCAGCTTGGTCTACTACTACAACGGGAAGCTGTATCCATGTACCATTGTCTGTACCCACACCGCTTATTTGCAATGTGAGGTTGTTAGCTCCAGTTCCTTTAGACATTATTATGAAACCGCCAATTGAGATAGTATCAATAAAGGAGCGATGGAACCCGGTTGCGTTATCTGATCTACTAATGGAAAGAATTGTGGCAGATGCCAAAGTAGCATTGTTAACTTTAACTTTTCCAGTTGTAGGATCAGTAACGGTAGTGTCCGTGCTAAAAGTATAAGGAAAGCCTCCGCCAACTCCTGTTGAGCCAGTAGGGCCAGTAACGCCGGTAGGTCCAGTAGGGCCCGTTGGTCCCACGGGTCCAGTGTTTCCCTGTCGCCCTGTTGCACCGGTTACTCCTGTAACTCCCGTAGATCCGGTTGGCCCAGTCGATCCAGTAGGGCCAGTAACCCCGGTTGGCCCTGTTGAGCCAGTTACACCTGTAACTCCCGCTCCAGTAGGTCCTGTTAGCCCTGTAGGTCCAGTTGGGCCTGTAGGGCCTGTAGGTCCTGTAACTCCTGTAGGTCCTGTAGGACCAGTAGTAGCGGAGCCTACGCCTGAAGCTCCGGTAACGCCGGTAGCTCCAATAGGCCCGGGCGAGCCGCTTGGGCCTGTAATGAAACTCGTATCAGGGTCGCCCGGTTGCGGGTTCCGCGAGAAAATTATTGGGTTGTCGTCGGGCATAAAAGAACCTTACTCCCCTTACGAAGATTATCAACAGCCCATATTAGCTGTCTATTCCAATCCAAGATGTTACGGGGGCTAAAACGGATATAGTTCCTTTAAAAACCGTAGTGACAAGGTCCGAAGCATCAATAATCGTGAGGTCATACCAGTAGGGTCGTCTAATTCTCATAGCAGCAGTAGCTATACTCGGGATGGTTACGTCCACGACTCCATCACTCGCGGTATATGGAAACGAAATTCCCATTCCGCTGATGTTAGGAGTACGAACACCTTGCCACACAGCCGCCGAATCAGTGTCCTGCGTGGACCGCTTGATGGTAAACGCGATCTCGTAATTGGTTAGGTCGAGCGGATCACCATCCGCGTTCATAATAGGGAACCGGTAGACTAAAGTGTTACCTGCGACTCCGCCTCTTAACTTCACGCGGGTATACCAGTAGAAGGCAACCCTTGCTTTAGCGCTTCCTGCGCCGTGGTAGGAGCTGGCCCTGGTGTAGTAGATTCTTCGCCTTCGGGTTCTTCGCCTTCGGATTCTGTTTCCTCTTCCTCTGGCTTAACGGCGGCGCCATCTACGGCAACCAAACACAAACTCTTACCATTTTCGCCGAGTTTTAAAGTTGCTAAAGCCTGAAATGTTTTGCCTCCGGCCTTTGCATCTTCGGGGGGTTGAAAATTGGCAGGGAGAGGAAACTCAATATACTTTCCTTCATCTTTATCCTGATCCGCCGTGGGTTCCGGTTCGGAGGATGCATCTGGCAGATTAGGAGATCGGGGGGGAACAGCCGCGGCAATCATGCTAGCAGGGTCGGAAGGAGGTGTGTCAGCCATACCTTATTGTAACAATAATTAAATTAAGAGCAAGAAATCATTTGCTTGAAAGGTAAATCGAGCGTATACTACTACATGGGAAAAATGACTAAAGAATGGTGGAAGAAGTATACCAAAACACCCAAAAGGCAAGCTTGGACTAAAAAATATATCCGTTCTCCAAAACGCAAGGCTTTTGTTAAAAAATATTGTAATCGACCCGAAGTTAAAGCGCGTCGTGCTCTTGAGCGACTGCGCCTTAAAGAAGCTTGCTTTAAACATTATTGTGCTGGAGAACCACATTGTATGTGCCCCGGTTGCCCCATAATTAATATAGTTTTGCTAGATCTAGATCATATTAATAATGATGGAGCAAAGCATCGCCGTGAGACAAACTGTAGAAGGGGTGTTCCTTTATATTCTTGGTTAAAAACCAGAAATTATCCACCAGGATTTCAAGTACTATGCTGTAATTGTCATAGAGCAAAAACAGCTAAAATTACATGTCAGCATTAGCCCTTTAATGCGCAAGTATATTTTAATGTAAGTGCGTCGCCACACCGTGAAAATGATAAGGCACTTTCGCTTTATTCGCCATATATACATCACAATTTCTCCAGGGGCGCTCAACCCACATATCCTGATGTAATTGTATAAATTTATCACTAATTTTAATACAACCCAAATATGGTGTACAGTCGCCGTCCTTATACCCGCAACCACACCAAAGTTCAGAACAATTCCACATCTCTGTAAGATAATGAAATGAAGGAACAACATCGTGCTCAACATTTATAAACGTTAAACCTTCCTCCCATCGCTTTATAAAATAACGACTATAAGAAAGCTCATCAGTCATAGGCACAAAAATAGCATCTGGCACCGCGAGCAAGGTTCCTACCCGCAAGTGCGTAAAGGGAACAAAAATTTTTATACGCCTTGAGGCGTGAATGTGGCTAATCCAACTTGAGCCTTACCATTTGGGCATATAGCGTGAATTTCGTCTCCTGGTTGAAGTTCTCCTTCAAGGACGTCTGACATATCAAAAGGTAAAGCACCAAGAAGTTCATAGGTTTTATTTGCTCTAACTAAAACCACAATGACAAGGTCGCTCGATGATAAGCGTCCAATAAATACCCACATTACAGGATCAGGAATAGTATAAATCAAAGTATCCGTGGGCCCAACCGTGACTACGTTTGAAGAGAACGAAAACATGTTATAAATATATTTGATTTTTATAATAAGGCAAGAAGCATTCGGGAAGAATACTACGTAACTTTTGTGTTATAAACCAAAAGTGCCCTGGGCCTTAACCCAGGGCACTAATGTTAATTCGTTAAAGAATTAGGATGTGCAGCCTGCGATCACTTGACCTGCGGGCGCGCAACGTAAGTGACGAACCGCAAACGCCAGATCTTGCCGTTCTAACTTAATGCCATAGGCAAAAAGCGCGCGGAAGAATCCGATGTTACGATCGATGTTACATATGCGATCAGGAATGTTGCGCCACACAAACTCCCCCGCCCAACTGTATTCCGGCTCATATGTCATATTGCCGACGTTACCTTGGGGTTTAGGAATAAGTACGCGTAACACGTCGTCGTGGTAAATGAGCGTATCTTCATACGCAGCATTCGTGTAGATCGGGTCTACATTCCACTTGTTGCCGCGGGTTGCGGCAGACGCGACATACGGGTAGCGGCGCACATACGCCCCAGCCGGGATGTCGAAGTGAGGCGGAAACTGGACCGCTGCAAAAATGAACCCGTGGTAAACTTTACCCCCGAGACCAATCTTGCTAACCAAAATGCCTTTGTCGTCTACGACAGACGCATATTGGAAGTCGTTCCTGTTGTTAGCATCTTGCTTCTTTAGCGCGTTGAAGGTGTAGGTAGAACCCACGGCCGTATAGACCGGGCTTCCATCTTCTACAACCGCTGTGGGCTTGATGCTTCCACCGTTGTATTGCAGTTGCTGGTGAATGTTTTCCAGAATACCAAACGTCAAGGGTGACGTAGGCGGTCTGTTACTATTCATCGTCGCCAATGTGGCGACATCCAGACTTGAATTCGCGGTGATGTAATTACCAACCGCGTTCATATACTCGTTTTGGTATGTGTTTGACCACACCCATTTGCTGTTTTCAGCAAGAACTCGAGTAACGTTCTTTACTTGATCCATGACTTGCCACTGAAACCGCAGATCGTCCAAACAGATATCAGGACTGTTAACAGCCGCTTTGTTAAGCGTGACTGTCAAAGTCGTAACACCGAATGAATCAATGTTGTGGTTTGCAGTGATGCCGCATGCACCAGTACCTACTAGATTGTTCGAATCTCCACCCGAGCCGCCTACTAAAGACGAACTACGAGTTGCGAAAGATTGGAAAAACCCCGGAGCGTTAACGTTATCTGTGATAATAGAACGCTCATAAATCGGATAAGTGTACTGAAACCCTGCACCGTCAAAGCCACGGCTCTTTAGGAAGCCGTTTAATATAAAAATCGCTATCTTGAATCATCTTAACTACATCATTCCTTACAAGAAGGGATAGATCTAGAAACAAATTTTCAAGGCTAGCGCATGTTTCTCCACTTGGACCTGCCATGATTTTATATACCTCATATAAAATTTTTACTGAAGAAATTCCTACTACAATAGTAGGCTTCAGTCTTTCCCGGGAGCGAATTTCCGGGCGAACATTTAACGATGGCGCGTTATGGCCGCGTTCTCTATGCCGATAACTACTTACGACACAGGATAATGAGTGTCAAGTAATTTTTTATGAGGACAAACCCCGTAAGCTCCGATAGCCTGATTGCAGTTATGACATAGCACTCTATAGCCGGACGGCCAGTTACGAACTCTAAGCCAGACATAAAAATTCTTTCCACCGGGGTTATTAATTTCCTTACGATGCTGTTTTCCGCCTCCATTGATATGATCAATAGCTAAAAACTCAATCATGTTTTCTCCACAACATGCACACATAGGAGGATCGCCTCCATAATGGCTGAAGCATTCGGCTTTTAACTTTAAATACCAACGCCTATGAACCGCTTTACCTTTTAGAGATTGCCGGTATTTGCGAATAGACGCCTTACCTTTTTCAGATTGTTCCCACTTTTTGGCGGCTCTTTTATGCGCTTCTGTGCTCATGGTTTACATTACCACAAACCAGTACAATTTGTCAACAGAAATCAGTGCTTCCAGGATCGCGCAACTTTGGCAAAATTGGCTCTCTTGCGCACTGCCGGGTCGGTCGAAGCCAGACCATGCATAATCTGGTCCATCGTAAGCTTCTTCCCTTTCTTGACCCCAAGATCACGATGAAGCCGGTCTTCGTGAGATTTCTTAATATGAATCCCGGATGCCATTACTTCTTCTGAAACTTAGCTTTGAGATAGGCAACACCAGCGGCTATTTGGGTTGACCCTAAATACCCGGCAGCAACACCTATAATTAGACCTAAGATAAAACCAATCATACACTACTCTATTACCTAGGAAGCGCCCCGTCAAGTTTGGACTTCAGCATCTCAGCTGCCGCAGCCCTGGCGCAACCGCAGTTACAATTAAAGCACAAAACTCGCAGTTCGTCGGGAAACTTATTTTTAACCAAATAAAAATACTGATCGCCGCCTCTAGTTCGTCTTTTTGCGCTTCCGCCACCATTTATGTGATCTAAAGTCAACCAAAGCATATTAGAAGTTCGACACCCGCATTCACAAGAACAACGAGGAGTATTGCCTCCATAATGACGGAAACAAGCAAGTTTGCGTAGTAAATAACTTTTTTTATTTGAAGCTTGCCTTTTGGCTTTTGTAAGTGGATTACGCCAGCGCAAAAGACCTTTTAAACGATAATAGTTTTTTGTCATTTATTTTGGAAGAACCCCCTCCAATTTAGCTTTCAACATCTCAGCCGCGGTCTTATAGGCAGTTGGTTGCGGAATTTCTTCTGGAACATTTCCCGCGCCAGCGGCTGGCGTTCCGCCACGAAGTTTAGTCAATTGGTCATCCAGCGTAACATTCTTCTGGTGTAAGTCACTTACCATGTTCAAAAGAAGGGGAAAAACTTCGGCCTTATAGAAACGAGTCGCCAGTTCCTCGTTAGATAATGATGCCACATCAACAGATTGAACTCTCTCATGAGCATCGACGACCATTTTATCCCAGCCTTCGTCCCCGGTCTTTTTGAATACCGGAAGATCGGTTGAGAGTTTATTATACGACGCGTCTAGAGCCGTGACCCAATCTTCATGGAACTTGGCCGTTTGGCTTTTCTCTGCCGCTTCGCGAGCTTTTTGCATTTCCGCGAACTTACCGGCGGCGCCATCGATAGTGGATTGCTTAAGTTCTAACAACCGGTCTTGTTCGCTCAGCAAATGATCAAACCTGTTAATATCCAGGCGGTTAAAATTTGCCGACAGTTCTGCTAATTTATCGCTCCTCTTATTAGGGTCTGGGTCGGAAAGAGCCGCCTGTAAATCACCAGGGGCAATCTCATACTTCTTAGCCAGCGCTGTTAGGGCATTTTGAGCGGTCTTAAGAGGCGATGTAATTCTTTTCTTAAAGTCGTCAGTAGCTTCAACACGAGTAACTGAAAGTTCGTCTTCATAACGTTTAATCGTTTCCTCCATCTCGGTGACCTTAGAAGCGTCTACCGCAGTTGCTTTCTTCCTGAAGTCGTCGCGTTCTGCTTCAAGAGCTTTGATCTTACCTTCCGCAATAGCCAGGTCTCCGCGCACAGCTTTGAAAGCTGAACCAGCCTTTACAGTCATCATCTCTTCCGCTTTATCTAAAGCAGCTTTGGTAAGCTTTTCGGCCGGCGTTGGTCCAGTCGGCCCAGTTGCCGCTGGCTCAGGAGCGCCTGTAGGACCGGTTGCTGCCGGTTGCGTAGCGCCGGTAGGACCTGTGGCCGCAGGTTGGGGAGTTCCTGTTGGGCCTGTGGGCGGTTTGGGTAAAGAGACCGGACTTGGAATTACAATCGCCGAGGTGGATGGGGGAGCAGGCGTTGGAGCCGGTGTAGGAACCGGAGCAGGTGGCGTAATTGCCGTAGCGGCATTATCCACGGGGGGCTGCGCTCTGCGCATAACAAAATCTGGGTCCATTACACCATGCGGAAACAATTTGTCGAGTTCGGCACGGATTTTGGTGGGAGCCTGACCTTCGCCGGGGATTACAGTAGGAGCGGGGTTTTCGGCCATATTATTTTTCCTCAGGGGTTAATAGGTTTTTTAAAGTATCGTCCGGTTTAGGTTCTGAAGCTCGTTTGGCTTCCTCGCGTTTTTCGTCAGACGAGCGCCAAGAATCAGTCGCGGAATCTGCGGTGGGAAGTCTAGCTGGAATAGAAGCTAAGTCCAAAAAATTGGTAAGGCAGTCGAGGTAGCCCTCTCGTTTAGCGCCCATCAACGCATACTGCTCCATAAGTCCGGCGGTTCCAGACATGGCCGAGGGAGTAAAAGCTTTCTCTCGTACAATTTCCAGAGCTTCAGCCATAAGCGGGTCATTAAGAATCACGGAAAATTCTTGACCTTTAGTAGGATGCTTTTTCCACTGATCGAATTTAGTTAACATAATATTACGCGCTATTACAGGCAACCGCACCTTAAGACCTACTCTTTAACGTGTCAACTAATTATTTTTAAGGAGCGGGTTTAGGCTTGGCCGCTGCCTTAGCTTTGGCCTCAATTACTTTAAGATTTTGTTGATGCTCCTCCTCTTTTCGACGCTGTTCAGCCTTGCTCTCGGCCATCTTCTGAGCATGAGCCTCGTCTTTCCGTCGCTGCTCGGCTTGGCTTTCCCTGGTCTTTATACCCAACTCAGCCGCCTGGTTAGCTGGATTCTGGTTCGAGGTAACATCTACAATGTGAGCATGAGTTCTAGTAGCAGCCTCCGCATCTTTCAGAGCGCGTTCTTGGTCTGATTTTTCTTGGTTATGCTTCATCTGCTGGGCATGCGCTTGGTCCTTACGGCGCTGCTCAGCTTGGCTTTCTTGAGCCTTGAGAGCCTGGTCGGAGGTCTGTTGCTGACCCTGCGCCGCTTGTTTAGACTGGAGTTGTTGGGCGTGATCCATGGCGGCTTGTACTCGCTCCTGCGCGTTACTGACCTGGCGGGTAAGTTCGGCCACAAGTTTGCCCTGAAGCTTATCAGGCTTCACGACCTGCATATGCTGGCTGATATGCTGCAGTTTAACCTGGGCGCCCTGAATCAGTTGAGGCGTAACTTGCCCTGATTCCAACGCATCTAAGTCGCCGGTCAAACTTGGTAAGTGAACTTGGGTGTGCAGAATATGATTGTCATTTGGTACCACTGTTGCCGGCGTCCCGGCAGACATAACGCTATTTTGGAGTTCCGCTATCTCCAGATCAACCGGCATACGGCCACCAGTGGTAATCGTTGGCACATACCGATCAACTTGAGAGTATCCACAGCGTTGGGCAAATCGGTCGCGCAATAGCGCATTTTGCCCGACCGGATCGAGGGACCCATAGTACTGCATAAATTCGTCAAGTGCCAGTAAGCGATTGGTTGGGGAACCATAGCCTACTGCCCTGACAGGCATCACTCGAGGGGTATTATAAATTGCTTCTAACGGAACACCGCGCTCGTGGCAGCGTTTACGAAAGTCCCAAACTTCACGGCCACCTGGATCTTTGGGTCGCAAAGTTCTAGAGGCCGTCCTCCGCCACACTTCATTAAGATGTCGACCCCAAGGTTGATAAAAAAGATTCATAGACGCTGTGGGTAGCACAGCTTCTTTCATCAGTTCGGATTGAACTTCGAACTTGGTTTTTTCGTTGGTTTCGTCAGTGGACTTGGAAAGGAAATCTCCAGTGTTAGTTCGCATTGTGAGCGACATTTCCTGGATAATCGGAAGAATAGATGTAGACGGATTGTTAAGCTGGCTATTCTGAACCTGTAGGCCAGGCGGCATATAGATAGCGCCGCCGTAGAATAGAAGAGCCATATCTTCTGCGTCGGAGGGAGTTTTAGGCTGGAGGAGAAGGCTACCCGCGAATTTGGCGTTGTCTACTGTTTGGCACCGGAGAGTGTTTAGCACTTGTACGATGGGGTAGATTTCGTGAGCTAGACCGCGGATTGAATGGAGCGTACCATTAGACCCGACCTCAAAAGGGAAATACGTAAAACACTGATTAATGTTATCGAACCGATTCTCACACTTAAAAAGAAAATCATCATTACCAAAACTCCGCAAAGTAAGATACTGCGAAACCCTACCCGAAAATTCCCTGATCCAGACATGCACCAGTTTCACTGTTTCCTGCGACATTGCTGTAGCAAAAATATCGTTGTTCTTTAAAATTTGTTGGAGTTTTTCCCAAGCGCCAACTGTGAAAATTAAATTCTGGTCTACGGCATTTACGATTGCTTTCTGAACCTCTTTAACATTCCATCGCTTATCTTTTGGATCTAAGTCTTTAATATACTGATACATCCGTCCTACCGATATATCGCGCATAGCTATGGCTATATCTACCTCTTCTTCATTGGCTAGTGTTCCACGTGGCAGTTTAAAGTCTTCTAAACCAGCGACTTGCCATTTCCAGTCTACTTCATCTGGAAAGTAAAGAAAACCTAAACCATGTGTGGTAAATTTTTGAATTAGAAGTTGAAAGTAGGGATCAAAACACGACCATTCTTTCAGCATACGGTGCCATTCTTCGGCCATGATATTATTCCACCCTGGCCGTTGTAAAGGGTCTCCGAAATCTGTCAAAGGAATAGCTAGTGTAGGAACGGAGTCAGTCAGATCATAATAACCAGCCATCTCAGCTTTAAGCCGAGCTTTCATATCCCCAAAATTAAGATTACAACGCCCATGCTGTCCTGTATCTGAAAGATGCCGAGCATCAAAAGGAGGAGCCCCATCAGCCGCGGCTTGAATGTCCTGTCGAGCTAGCGCGCTATAAGTGTCGCTGTAAATTATTTTTCGTACAACTGCGTTTAGACTTATAGCGTCAGTTATACGTGTGATAGGAGCTTTACCCGTTTTGGAGTCAAGCGTTCTTAAATTCGCGTCCATTAGATAGACGTTATCTTACAGCTTTTTCGTTAGAACACAACTTTAGGTTTATGGTTAAGGGAAACCCCTTTTTGAGAGTTTTCTTTACTAAAAATGATCTGGAGGTTTTCTGCCGAATGGGCGCCTCCCTTAGCTAAGGGAATAATATGATCAACCGCAACATCAAAACGCTTACGCAATTCCTTAGCCCGAGCATAAATCTTTTTAATAGCTTCCACATTTCCTATGGTAGCTTTTTGCCGCCTTGCTCTACGTTTTGCTTCATGGAAAGTAAATAGCTCGCTATGCCTTCTTTTCCAGGCACTCCAATATTCAGGGTTAGCGTTTCTAAATTTTCTGCTTGCTTCACATGCATGGTTAGGAAAAGCTAATCGAATTAAGCGAGCGTATTCCCTATATACATCAGGAAATTTGGCCATACGAATCTTGTAATATTCTTTTTCTTTCTCAACTCTGGTTTTCATATAAGGTATAAATACTCCCATCTTTACAGCCGTGCACGAGCACAGCTTCTTCTGGAATTGGGACACTATAGTCGTGATAGTTAACAGGATCCACGGCGTCCATAACAATTTGATTTTTTTCGTTTCGACGATATCTGCAGGTTCCCCACCTATGGGCAAGCAAGTTTGTGTCGTGAGTTTCTGGAACTACCTCTTCTCCAGTCCAGGTATCCCAGCTAATCGTTGCGGGCACACTTTGAATCATTTTACACCGCCGCATATAATCGGCAGGGTACGTCGCGACCCCCATTAAGTGGTGCCCTTTTTCAAACCGCGCTCCAGTTTCAAGATTCTTATAACGAGAAATATTAATGTGGCCCATATATGGTTTTTTAGATTGGGCGTATTCTTTTTCCCAGGTTTCTAACCAACCTGGCGCGAATGGAAAAACATCGCTTTCTAACCAAAACCACGGAAGAGTATTGTCTTTTGTTTCCAAATAGTCTGCAGTAGCTATAAACATAGAATTTGGCCCAGCCGGCCACGCTTCATCTTCAAACTCAGGAACCGTGAAGTCTACTTTTTTGAACCCTTTCGCGAGAATCGCTACAATCTCCGGAGCGTCCAACTTTACGCGCCAAGATGACACCACAAGAGCTTCGTGATCCTGCATACCGCCAAGTTTAACAATTCGTTCTGCTAACGCTCGGGCAAGCATGAAGTCGCCATAGCTAACGGGAAAAACCGGAAGTATCATTAGAATAGTTTGATTGGCGCAGCTTCGGGATGAAGTACGGGATCAGTAACCGCCTGCACTGCGCCTCTTGCTGAAGCTTGGGCTTCAAACCTAGCTGTGTCTAAATCGACCTCATTCTTACTTAAAGAAATATACGCAGAAAGAAACGCCGCCTGGTAGGCTGGAAAGTAAGCCGCGGCGCGTAAGTTAGGATCGTAACCGTCAGGTAGGAATTGTTTGATAGCAGACGCGACCGCCCAGCTAGCCACTTTGGTGGCCGTCCCAGATAATCGGCTCAGGGCTTTTTCGGATTGGTCTTTGCGATGCTGGGGCGTTATGGTAATAACTTTCTTAGGCTCCTTCTCCGCATCTTCAGGGGGTTTAGACATATTATATATTACAACCGTTTGCCCCGATATGCTGAAGATAAATTAACTGGCATCATACGTGTAAACGAACTTAATCGGCGGACCGTGTCACGCCACGGAGTTCCTTTTGTAATAAACTCTTGCTGTTGTAGAGTTGTCATATGCGTCGCGAACCCCAACCGCTGCCGGCACAATTCAACCAGAATAAAACCTGCCTCGGCCAGATCGGGCGAAAACCCTGTTCGAACTTTCATATCTTCTTTGGGCTCCGCGTACAGTCGTTTTTCAGCACCGGTGGTTCCATACTTACGTACCGTCATCTCTTTAGCCATTGCCGGCGCGATCCCTTTAAGTTGGCCTTGACGCAAGAGTTCCTTCGCAGAATACCAAAGCTCAGTAGCGCGATTATAATATCGCTCGTTGGCGGGTCTAAGATCCGTTAGGCTGACCGGCAGTTCGCTGGCCTTACCACCGAACCTAACACGGAGCACGTTTCTAGACCAAATGATATCGAGTACATCACAGAACGGATCCCCGGCACCAGTGGAATCGACGGCTGCATATTGGGGCTGCACGCCTTCCCGAACACAAAGATCGCGGAACTTGCCCGCAATCTGCATGGTGCGGTTGTCGACTTTATTCGTAACATCTTCAACCAGCTCCACATAACGATCTAAGTTGATTACCCGAACGCCGTCTGTATTCACACCGACCGTGCCTAGATAAACCATCGACCGGTCACCCCCGTTCGTAAAACTGGGGTCGAGCGCGGCCACTCTAATAAGAGGTGAGGAGCCCCAGATAGCCGGAATGTCGCCACGCCACTTCACAATATCCTGTTCGCTGTAGATCAAGTCCTCTTGACCCATAGGACTCGGGAACCCCCGAACCATTCGCCAGAAACGAATTGAGTTTTCACCGCCTTCAGCGGCTTTCGCTTCCTCCACTTTTTCCTTGGTAGGAAGAAACGGAACTCCGTTAATCCCGAACTGACTGGTCGGGTCGGTAATCGCGGGCGACTTTGTAGCATCGAAGTGAAGCGATACGCCGTATTCTGACTCCCATTTGAAATCGTTAACCGTAATCGAGGTCCATCCAGCTTTTGGTTTCCAGAGTTTCGCAAAAGGATCGTAATATCCAGGCGGGTTTGCGGCACCGATAAATTGATACGAGGGGTTTGAACTGAGGTTACCCCCGGGCAGAGCATACTCCAAAACCGCATCTGTGAGTTCGCTAAGCTCATCCGCGAACACGATAACGTTTTTATTGTGGAAACCGATAAGCTTCTCGGTCGCCTCTTTCTCCACTTTCCGATCCGCGGCGACTAGCGATATGCTGGATTTGTCAGAACTGGTAAACTTCGTAGAAGCAAACCGCACAATTCCAATAGAATCGATTACTTTTAGTGGAAGGCCGGGAGGAGGAATCACGCGAATGAAATCAAGCAGGGAGCCCCAAGCGCGCTTGCGACTTTCTTTTAAACTCGTAGATAGAATAGCGCATAACGTGTTACGAGCATCTGCGAGGAAATTAATCAAGATCCATAACGCCACTGTTTCCGATTTCGTGCTCGAAGCACAGCCTCCGAGAGCCACATATCTATGCACGCACAGTTCGTCGATGATGGCTTCAGACCAAGCATTCCGGATAAAGAATTTGCTCCGGTTTCGTACCGGGTTTTTCGGCCCGTATAGAAGATTAACTATCTTCCAAAAATGCTCAGGCTGCCCGAGGCCTCCTTGCTCAACAGTGCGCTTAGTTTTGAAGCAATGTAGCTCTATATCTAACGGGTTCCAGGAAATAGGAAAGCGCAAACCATACTTATCTTTATAAGAAACGTTAGCCATTCCTGCCCTTTAATAAATTATCATGTATCCATAACGGCTGCAGATTTTTAAAATTAAAACATTCATGCTGTTGGGACACCTTCGTAAGGTCAAATTTACAAACGGGCTTAATATGATCAATATGCCACATGCGGCGGTTTTCCCACGTCATTCCTGGAAGAAATTTACTGGCTAAATAATCGAGTAAAGTCTTTATAGAGCACCCTATTAATTGTTCAGTAGTTTTGCTTTTTCTCGTACCTTGGGATCGTATGGCCGAATTTATTCTACAACGTAGACGCCCCATAATCACAAAACCAGGATTTTTAACTCGCTGTTTTTGGGCCCATTTTGTAGCATACTTCCTATGATACAATTTATATTCTTTCGTGTTTCTTCGCCGTTGCCAGTATTGGCGAACATATTCTTTGTGGGTGATATACCAAAGTTTGGAACACATTATTTTTTTTGCTCTATTTTTATGATAGTTTTTTTTGGCGGCCGCTTTTAATCTGACGCTATGCTTTTTCCGGTAAAAACACGCACGCGCTATACATGCGTCTTTATGCTCCAAATAGTATTTTTTATCATACGCCTTTTTATCCTGTTTATTTTTAAACATTAAAACAGTATAATTCAAATCCCGAAATAAAGCCATATAAAAGATTGTCTTAAAGGCATAAAAATAGTTGTAGATCAGCGTATTAGACGTTACTCTTAATAACCGTGAAATCAAACCGAAAGCGCAAATCTTGGAAGGCCTCGTTGTTTATGGATTTGTATCCTGTCGCTATTCATATTAACGTCGTGGACAACACCGCAAACTGGACGGCTACACATAATTTTCCGGTTAATAACAACCGGGTAGCGTGTTGTGGCCGCGACGGTACAGGAAATTTTATGCTGGTCTTCCAGCGTGATTATTTAACGCATAGAGTTATCGCGCATGAAATTTCACATTGCGTTTTTAGAATCGGCGAATATATAGGCATGCCACATGAGAACGCGTCCGACGAAGCCTACGCGGCATTGCATGAACATTTGACATACTGGGTTTTATCCCAATGTAAGAAGCACGGCACCAAAATTTTCTAAACAGGCTAAAATTTATGACTCCAAAAGCCAGAAGCTACCAGCGAGCATATCGCCTAAAAAATAAAGAGCACATACGGGCTACGAAACGCAGATGGTTTTTGGCCAATATTGTTAAAGTACGAGAAGCGCAAAAACGATGGCGGTATAGCAGTTCGGTTAATCTCGAAAGAGCTAGAGCCAGAACTAGAAAATGGAATAATGCAAATCCTGGTAAACTGAGAGCTATGCGCTTGAAGCGGGAATATAACCTTACTGTAGAAGAATATAATCTTATTCTTGCTGTTCAAAACGGTCTTTGTGCTGGATGCAAACAACCTGCAACTAACTTCAAACGCTCTCTTCACGTTGACCACGATCACTCAAAAAAGATTGTCAGAGGTTTGCTATGTTGGAGATGCAATCATATGCTGCCCGCGCGCCGAAACCTTAAAGAAATTCTCGAAAACTTAGCAAGCTATATCAACAACCCGCCCGCTACTAAAGCCCTTGGCGAAGAAAGAAAAACTCGTGGCGCCTAGATTCTCCATTAGCATAGTCGCATTCAACAAGTTGGAGTACACGAAAAAGTGCATCGAATCCGTTATAGCGGGGGGCGGGGATTTCGAAATCTTGCTTACCGACAATGCCTCAACAGATGGTTCCGGACAATGGATGGACGAGTTAACATCAAAAGATCCTCGCGTACATGTAGTCCATAACACTACGAATCGTGGGTTCAAGGAACCACAGAACGACGCGTGCGCCCGAGCGAAGGGAAAATTTTTTGTCTGCTTAAACAACGACACCGAAGTACCAAAAGACTGGTTAATGCTTCTGGAGCAACCTTTTATTGACTTCTCGGAGACCGCGACTATTTCGGGGCCATCAGGAACTTGTTGTGAATTTAAAGACAGTTTTCCTAGCTGGCATGGCCGAATTGGAAACAATGTTGAATACATCGAGGGTTCCTGTCTCTGTATTCCTACCGCCCTGGCTAAAAAATATACACTATTCGCTCCACATTTTAAATTTGCTTATGCCGAAGATGCAGATTTATCTCTACGAATGCGCGCGATGGGAAAAACGATTCACCAAGTTCCATTTCGCATAATGCATCATCGGGGGGCAACATCAAATGGAATGCCTGGAATGGCTGAAATTCAAATAGCCAACTCGGCAATAATGACTGAGCGGTGGGCCAATTACCATAAATTTCGACGTTTTGATTTACCGATAGTTATTCGACGAGACGAGGCGTTAGGAGACGTGTTATTAACTACTCCGCTTATTCGGGCTCTCCGAGAGCAAATGCCTCGATCCGAACTTTTTTTTGAAACAGCGCTGCCACATGTGCTTAAACACAACTTGAAAATTAAGAAACGAGAACCCTGGGGACGATGGGATGGTTCGACAGGAGACCAAAATTTATATCAATGGGCAAGAGTTATAAACTTAAACATGTCCTATGAAAACATGCTTCAAACGCATATTGTCGATGGTTACTTTAAAAAAGCACTAATCGTCCCTGTGGGGTCAGACTATCGGCATACTGAAAACTATTACACTGAAGCAGATATTGCCTTTGCGGAAACAAACTTGCCCGGAGAACAGTGGGTGGCGGTTCATCCCGGGCCGTCAACTTGGCAAGGTAAGGCTTGGCCAGAAGATAGATTTAGAAAGTTATGCGTCTGGCTCATGGATAATAAATGGAGAGTAGTGATAGTCGGCCATCAAGGAGGCCCCGGCTATCCTAGCTATCATGATCTTAGAGGTCACACAAGTTTACAACAACTTGCTGCAGTCATGGCCCGCTGTAAATTTGCGGTATGCTTAGACTCGTTTCCTCTTCACGTAGCCGAAAGTGTGGGAACGCCAGTAATCGGATTATTCGGGGTAACAGACCCTCAATTCATCCTGACTAGAAAACCTTCGTATTCTATAATGGGAGTCGCGCCTTGCTCCGGTCAACGACATCGTGAAATTGGCAAAGTTCAAATGCCGTGCGATGGTGCTTGTATCGCTAGTATATCTCTAGACCAAGTTAAAGAAAAAGTATACGCCATCACAAAATGAAAATCTCAGGTTATTCATGCATCCGAAACAATTTTAGCCTTGATTACTGTATCCAGCAAACTATAGAATCGTTACTTCCGGTTTGTAATGAAGTCGTGATTTCTGAATCTGAAAGCACAGACGGAACCCGAGAATTTCTTGATGAGTGGACAAAACGCGAACCTAAACTTCGAATCGTAAATTATAAATGGCCAAACCCCTGGCGAGATGTCAAATGGTGGACCACGTGGATTAATGAAGCAAGACAGCATCTTCAATATCCTACCCAAATATTTTTAGACGCAGATGAAGTTTTAAGCCCGGAAGGATACGCCGGGATTAGGGAAGCCGCAAAATTAGGGCAAGCCAGATGGTTTAGACGATTGAATTTTTGGAAAGACCCATATCACTTAGTAGCAAGCGGAACAGTTTGCGCAGATCAGTGTGTCCGTTTAGGACCTACAGATATGTGGATGCCCAGCGACGAACCTCATCCTGATGGCGAGCCGCCTATTATTTTAAAAGCAGGATGGCCTCCTAGTGCTACACCAAATTTTAATATTTTTCATTATGGATTTTTACGAAAAGAACGCGCTATGATTGATAAATGTCGAATCGTGGGTGGGGCATTTTTTGGAACCATGGATGCAAGACTCGAAAAGGCCGAACTACAAGGTACACCATGGTTAAATGAAGTTTGCCCAGAAAAACCCCTTCAAGATTTTCTGGGTGACCATCCTGAAATTGCTAAACAATGGCTTCGAGGCCGAATGTATAATATATGATTATAGGTAGCAGCGATCTTTATATTTCGAAACTGTATGTCATAATTGGAACTCCAGAGGACAAAACACTATTAGATTTATGCTGCGGGGAAATGCCACACACTCGAAGTCTTAAATTTAAAAGCCATTTTGGAGTCGATATTCTAGATTGGCCTAACCGACCAAAAGAAATACCATTTGAACAAGCTGATCTCCGAATATGGGAGCCAAAACAACATTATGACATAGCCATTCTTTCAGACGGAATAGAACATTTTTCTAAAATAGAAGGAAGAAACATAATTAAGCGCATGGAATCTTGGGCTGCATTACCTATTATTTTTGCGCCAATAGGAAATTATGAAATTGCACCAAACGCAGTAGATCCTCACTCCCATAAATGTGGTTGGACTGCAGAGGAATTTCAACAATTAGGATGGCAGACCACTGACTATCCAAACTGGCACCCGACTTTAAATTTAGGCGCGTTTTTTGCTTGGAAAAGACAATGAGCGAAACAGGAAAATACCGCCCCTTAACCACGCCGTATTGCATAGGTAATGGTGTGGATATAGGATCGCAGGGGGATCCTGTGGTACCCTGGGCCATATCCATGGATCTTCCTGCCAATCAGTATTTAATTTATAGTTCCAACAACGCCGCGGATACCGGAATTCAGTGGCACGGAGACGGGCGCGCCCTACCTTTCAAAGACAATACCCTTGATTTTGTTTACTCTTCACATTTACTCGAAGATTTTTTGGAATGGGGCCCAATATTACAAGAATGGACTCGGGTTTTGAAACCGGGAGGACATTTGATAATTTTAGTGCCAGATAAACTGCGGTGGGGTGAAGCTATCCTGCAAGGCCAGCCACCGAATTGTGCTCATACACACGAGTCCTATCCTGGAGAAATAAGTGAACAAATTCTTAAAGCAGGATGCAAGTATGCCGTAATCAGAGACAGTTTAACACTAGTTACCCCAGAGGACTACAGCATTCTTTTTATAGGACTAAAACAAGATTGACAAAATCATAGCATAGACTAGCCTTACCTATGCCCGCTTTTTCATCGCCTCTCCCTGATACCACTCTAGAAGATAGAGTCGAAAGACTAGAACAACTTCCAATGCGAGTAAGCGCCGGCAACGCCGCTGTAGGTCAGTCTATTTTATCATTTACTTCTAGCGGCGGTATTTCTCTCACCGGCGGACCGAGTACTGATATCTATACAGTTTCGGCGGGGAAGACCTTTTTTATTACAGATATTTATATTACTGTTAATGAAACTACCACTCCTCAGTTAGTTCAGCTAAAAGCAGCGGGAGTCGTAATTCTGGAAGCATTCACAATGTCTACTCTTCCGTTTGATGTAGTCGGTATTGAATCACAAGCCTCAGTTGCGGGGGGCGCGCATCTTTCTATTCAATGGCCATCAGATTCGGGTAAACTTGGAGCTTATTTTATTGCGGGATTTGAGCAATAATTTATGGCCCTAAGCCCTACGCCAGATGGAGGATATCCCGGCGGCAATATACAAAAGAATTAAATATTAACACCAAAAGTCTTGACACAATCCCACAATTTATGGTAAGGTAAAAATATGATAGCATTCGTTATTGGGCTGGTTCTCGGTGGCGTGGCTGGATTTTTCATTGGAGACGGTAAAGCTGCAAGCGTTATCGCCGCTCTTGAAGCTGACATCGCCGCGCTTAAAGCCCGCCTGAAAAAGAAAAAGTAATGGGCCTAATCTTACTCATCGTTGTAATTCTCTTGCTGTGTGGGGCCTTCCCTACTGGCGGCTATGGGTTCGGCGGCGGAGCACACGGAGTCCTCGGACTCATTTTGATAATCATTCTTATCCTGTTTTTACTCGGCAGACTGTAAAAATTGTTGACAAAAATCGCGGGTTTTGGTAGTGTAAAAATACACAAATGTTGTGCCCTAAATGTAAGAAGCAGAAGCAGCATCGGTCTTTTTACTGGCGAAAAGATACCAAAAATTTAAGCCTTAGAAGTCATTGTAACCAAATTAAAAAAGTTATAAATAAGGAACTTCCTTGGAAACAATGAAAACTCTCTTCCCTATTCAACAATTACATGCAAGTATATTGTTATCATCACTAAAAAAGAATAGAAGCGCCCTTGATGCAAGCTGCACCGGCGCCGGAAAAAGTATAATCGCTATAGAGATAGCCAAAAAACTGGGGCTGCCTACACTGATCGTCTGTCCACTCGCAGTCAAAGGGATGTGGGAGGCGTTGTGCACTGAACAAAAATTTAAACCTATCGCGGTAATTAACTACGAGCACCTGCGCTCCAAATCCAATATATTTTGCAAGAAGATAGGCAATCAGTATGCTTGGAATATGGATAAAGAGAGCTTGATTATTTTCGATGAAGCGCAACGCTTGAAATCATGGAATTCAATCTCAAACAAAATTGGCGTAGCGGCCAAACCCATGCGTACGTTACTCTTAAGCGCAACATTAGCCGAAGACCCAACTCATATGCGAGCTGCGGGGTATCTTCTGGGCCTTCATAATTTAAGATCGTATTTTTGTTGGATGCGCGAACGAGGTTGCATAATGAACCAATGGGGTAGCCCTGTTTTTAATGGCGACAAGAAAATTCTAGATACACTGCATAAAGAAATCTTTCCAAGTCGGGGGCACGGGCTCTCGTTAGCTGATATGACAGATTATTTCCCTGCGACTCAAACCGTGTTTGAGCGCGTGAACTTCGGAGATTCAGGCAAAATTCACGAACTTTATGAGGCTATGGCCGACGAACTTGCGATTCTCGCATCCACGGTTGCAAAAGACAAAAAAGGCGCGGAAGGGCTGACCCTACAACTGCGCGCGCGCCAGAAGACTGAACTTTTGAAGATCCCTCTCTTAATTGAACGCGCCCAAGAACTTCTTGATGAGGGGCGCAGCGTAGTCGTATTCTGTAATTTTAACGCGAGTCTAGACGCACTAGCGAAGGCATTCCCGACCGCGGGACAAATTAGAGGTGAACAGAACTACGAGGAGAGAGACCAGGTAGTGAAGGATTTTCAAACTGACAAGATTCCGTTAATCGTAGCCAACATGGCAAGCGGCGGGGTTGGTATAAGTTTGCATGGTAAACGCCCCCGAGCTTCCCTGGTTACCTTATCATTTAACGGACCAGACGTGCTTCAAGCCCTTGGTAGAACGCATCGAGCGGGTGGAAGTTTTAACCAACGATTTATTCTAACGGCCGCCGGGACTATTGAAGAAACTATCGAGGCTTCTGTAAAAGCAAAGATCGAAAACATAAAAATTATCAATGAAGGTTTTGCGACGATACCCGAAACCTCTGTGCCAGGGCCAGCTCTGGCACAGAGGGATTAAATGCCCAAACGCTTTGAAGATGAATATCCACGAGCTGCGGAATTTCTTTATGAACTCTATGGTAAACCCCGCTTTATTTGTGATCGCGGCCATATTCACGCTTTACCTTATCGGCTGCATTGTGGCAGCGACTATTGCCGAAAGCTTCCGCTACACGAAAAATCGTTGACAATTTAAGCGGATTTTCGTAAAGTAAAAATACTGAATAAATGGCAAAAATCATAGCAAGTTGTGGGCACGAAATCACGCCCCGCGAAGGATTGGGAGAAATCGTGGCTACAAGAGGATGGACGCGAAACTGTAAACATGCTGTAGACTACCAAACTCTGTGTTCGAAATGTCTTGCATACTATCGTGCCAATAACGCTATTCTTACACCAGAGCAGGCAGACCAGTGGTTAGGTCTAAAGATATTAAAATGAAAGAAGAAAAGCACGCGGAGTTCAGCCCGTCGTCTCTTAACAATTTGGAAGTCTGCCCCGGCTGGAGGCACAGACCCGATCAGGAAGGCAAGAAAAGTCCGGCCGCGGAACTCGGAACAAAGATCCACGAGGCGTTGGAGACTGGGAAGATCGACGAACTTCCAGATGAGGGCGACGCCAAACACATGGCGCGGCAGTGCGTGGACTTTATAGATTCCATTATGGCGGATCGACTGCCAGCAACTCCAACTCAGGACTTTCGCGAGCGAAAACTTACAATCAAGCTGGGCGAGGATATGACGACCTACGGTACTCTTGACAGACTTATTATTTTTGGGCGCAAAGGTTTCTTGGTCGATTACAAGACCGGGCGCCGCGAAGTCATTGACGCCGAGCTAAACCTTCAAACTTCGGCATACGCATTGGGGGTTTTCCAAGCACATCCTGAACTCGAAACAATTGAGAGCCATATTCTCCTGCCGGCAAGAAACGAGATCTCGAGCTACGAGTTCCCCCGCGCCGCTATGCCTGATATGTCGCTTCGAATCAATACTGTTATCAGGCGCGCAATGGAAAACAACCCAGCTTTATACAACCCTCAAGCTGGCTTATGCGAGTTCTGCGCGCAGCAGGGGTCGTGCCCAGCCCTTGGTAAAAAAGCACTTTTGATTTCCGCGAAACTCGGCCCCGGCCTCGCAATTCCCCAATCACTCACGGTGAGCAAAGACCGCCCGCAGGATATCCCTCAGATCCTGGCTTTGGCGCCAATCATCGAATCGTGGGCGAAAGGACAGAGAGAAGAAGCTCTTCGGCTTAACCTTGAAGAGGGAGTCCAAATTGCCGGGTATCAGCGCGTCACTCGATCACTGCCACGGGCGGTGACCAGTGTTCTCGGTGCCTACGAAGCAGTCAAAGATAAGATTACACTCGAGGCGTATCTGGCTGCATGCAGTAAAGTTTCTGTTCCAGATTTAGAAGATTTTTTTGCTGAACAAGCCCCGAATAAGAAAAAAGGTAAGGCAAGACAAGAACTAGAAGATAGATTACGAAGCGCAGGGGTTCTAAGAGAATCAAGTGATATATACTATCTTAAAAAGAAAATATGACACCGACTGATCTTCATTATGCAGCAGGACTTTTAGAAGGTGAAGGCCATTTTCAATGCTCCAAAGACCCGAAATTTCCTACATCTCGGAAATTTTGTATAACTACTTCAATGGCAGATATAGCTCCTCTAGAACGACTACAACAAATTATTGGCGGTAAAATTAGAGGCCCATTTATTAAAAGCTCAAACCGAAAACCTCTATATAATTTAGCAATAGGAAGACATCAAAATTGTGTACCTATAGCTGCAGAACTGTTCCCTCTCATGTCTCCCCGTAGACAAGAGCAGATAAAAGTAATGCTAGAATGGGACTCAAGATGCAAAAAATTACTTTATACTAAAAACTATCCTCACGGGTCGATTGAACGAGCAGTCGGTACCCGGTGTCGTTGCAAAACATGCGATCCTAAAAGGCGAGAAATATCACGGGAGTTTACCCGTTTTAAACGTTTATCTGAAGAAAAGCATTGACGGTTCCCGCAAAACTTGATAAGGTAAATATACAAATGAAGTTTTGGTTACGCCCATCCCGCGAAGAGATTCTTCAAACCCACCTTCGCATTTGGATCGAAATCTCCATGAGGTTAGCCCAAGATAACGCAACCAAAGACCACATGATCGACGACCTTGATTTTACAATTGCCCATTTACTCGACAACCAAATAAACCAACACTGCACAGAAGTGATGCAGCCAAAAACCCAAAAACCATACAAACCATACACATACTAAGACAATGAAACACTCATTCAAAACACCCCCTCAGCCTGAAGTTGCGGAACAGGCCGAGAATACTGAAACAACGCTAGCCCGTCCCCTCCAACCTATGCCGCAATTTAGCGGAGACTGGGATTACAACGATACCCGCAAGCCGCGAATTAACTTGGTTCACAAGACAAGCGATTCTGAGCTAATTGAAAAGTTCGGAATTGGATCATTCGTCTTCCAGAAAGAAGTAAAGCTAAGCAACGGCAAAGATCCTTTGCTGGTGACGGCCCTGCGCGCGGGTAAGGACTTCATCCAAAAGCTTCCTTTCGGCGCTCCTGACATGCCGCTCGTGTTCAAAACCAAAGACGAAGTTCTAGCCAACGGCGGTTCGTTTAACAAGAAAGACGAGGCCACCCAAAGTTATTACATTCCTAGGGCGCACATTCTGTTTTTGGTAGAAATGCCTGAAAAAACAGATGACGAAGACTCGTCCATGTTTCCTTATGAGTTTGAAGGAAAACAATACGGCCTCGCGGTCTTGACGGTCAGTTCCAGTGCGTTCACCGCTACGGCAGTTGAACTCGCCACACTATGCAACTTCAACGCAGTGATGCGTAAAGGTATGGAGTATGGTAAACTTGAACTTACCTCAGCGCAGCGTATGTCTCCACGTTACAGTTGGATAGTCCCGGAAATTCGTTTCAAAAGTGAAAACGACGCGAACTTCGTAAAGTTTATACAAAGTTTGCTTTAATGGATATAACTCAATTAGCCGCAGACCTCGGCATCAAAACCGAAATGGGAAAAGAACTTCTCAAAGAAGCTATCGATCTTGCCGTCGTCCTTGACGGCAAGAACGCTGACTACAGTTCGGCTAACATCAGTAAATTCGGGTTGTTTGGAATCGTAGTTCGGCTTAGTGATAAGCTTGAGCGATTAACTAATCTTCTCGATAAAAAAGCGCTCGACTCACCTTGTAACGAGCCTATAGAAGATACATGCCGCGACGTAGCCGGATACGGTTTGATCGCTAAAATAGTAGCCAGAAAAGGATGGAGATAATATGCCCGCAAGCCCAAATGACCCGCACCCTAACGAATACACGTTTGCAGAAAAACTAGCCGCGGTTAACGCAGGCGTCATGGCACCCGAAGATTTGGGTGTGCTACCCACTCCAGGAGATGCCTCGGAGGCTACAGCTGGTGGATTAGAAATAAAACCAGCTACACCGGAAGAACTCGCAAAGAAGCCGGAAACAGGCGACTATATAGTGTTTCAGGCCGCAGTTGTTCCACTAGATTTAAGAGCAACCTGGTCTGAACTTGATGCTAAAGCGACTAATAAAATCTTGCCTTTTACATTTGATAAAGAGGCATGGAAAGACGCGCACAAACATGAGCATGTAATTCAAGCCAAGTTTCAATGCGGCACAGCTAGCGGAGCGATAGAAGGAAAGTTCTCGGATAAAGTATTAGGTCTGTGCAATCTATTAGACGCAGCCTCTAAGCAAATACGAGAGTTTTACGCGAATGAAAAAAGCAAGACCGATACCGCAACACCACCGATGGCGTAGCTGGTTTACACCTTCAGTCCTAGCCCAACGAACAGGTATCACTGACTCCAGAGGTCAGATCTATATGGTTCAACCTGACGGAAGTATCAAACGTATAAGTGAAAGAAAGATTGGACGGAACAAGAAAACCAATGAATAGTGAGAAAAGATACGTTAAAAATAGAGTCGGAGAAAAACTCCGAACGGGCCTCTTCTCGCCCCAACCATGGGGAGCCTTGTTTAACATTTAACGTATCTTTATTTTTATGAAATTTTGTCCTAAATGCAGAAAAACAAAAAGTTTGAAAGCGTTTAATAAAAACCAAAAAAGATACGACGGCATTCAAGGATGGTGCTCGTCTTGCAGATGTAAAAATTATCAAGAAAGTCCAAAACGAAAAGCGATTATAGCTAAAGCCACTAAATGGAATTATTCTCACCCCGAACAACGTTTAAAAATAATTAGGAAAAGTAACTGGAAAAGACTTCACGGGCTTACTGAAACTGAATTTTTGAGTTTACTAAAACTTCAAAAATCAAAATGTGCTATCTGTAAACAATCATTTCCTAAATTTCCTTCTGTGGATCATAACCATAAAACAGGAAAAATTAGAGGACTACTCTGTGGAAAACGTAACTCAGGATTAGGATTCTTTAAGGACACAGTTAAATTTCTGCGTAACGCAATTAGATATTTAAATGCAAACGATTAGTTTGGACTACGAAACTGAATACAGTAAAGACTACTCTATTCGAGACATGGGCGCCTGGGCTTATTGCAACGACCCACGCTTCAACGCATATCTGTTAGCTGTGGCTTGGGAAGATGGGCGAACTTGGATAGGGAACCCCAAAGACTTTGACTGGGAATCTATTAACGGGTTAGACTGGGTTGCTGCGAATGCCGGTTTTGAATGGGAAGTAACCGAACGATTACGTAAAGACGGCGTGGTTCCAGCGCACATTAAACCCCGAAAAATTTATGACGTGCTAGATTTAAGCCGATACCTGGGGTATCCGGGAAATCTAAACGCCGCATGTCAGTATCTTCTCAACGTAAAAATTGACAAAGGGATGCGAGACCGCGCCAAAAACCAGACCTGGGTCTCAATGTCGCCAGATTTCCAGGATGCAATGAAGCAATACGCACTTCTGGATGCGGTTCATGAATTATCAATTTGGCAAAAGCACGGGCACAAAATGCCCGAAGATGAGCGCATGCTTTCTCGACTAACCCGTATCATGTGCCGCCAGGGCGTGCCCATCGATGTGCCGGCTGTAGATGACGCCATTTCAAAACTCGAAGCGTATCTCGCCGACATACGAAGCCGAATTCCTTGGACCACTGATCCCACGATTCCGGTTATGTCACCGAAGGCGATGGCTAAAGAATGCCTTAAAAAAGGAGTGGCTCCGCCTACGTCGATGGCCAAAGACTCCGAGGCCTTTGCTGCATGGTTGAAAGAGCATGGTGATATGTTTCCATTCGCGGTAGCGATAGGCCAATATCGGAGTGCTAACAATCTTTTGAAAAAACTCCAGACCATGAAGCGGCGAACGCGACTGGATGGAGTTATGCCTTTTGGTTTGAAATATTTCGGAGGTCACACTGGCAGGGACTCAGGAGATTCAGGATTCAATGTTCAAAATTTACACCGCGAGCCCTACACCTGCACGCCCACTAAAGGGGAGCATTTTAAGATCGATCTGCGCGGCATGATCGCCGCGCCAACAGGAAAACTACTTTTAATTGCAGACGAAGTGGCTATTGAGCCATGCGTATTGGCGGTTCTATCCGAAGATAAAGAACTTCTGAAGCGCTTATCAACCGGCGAAGACGTTTACGAAGCGTGGGCCCGGCTTACGAAAGGTTACGCTGACCCAAGACCGCTAAATGATGTGGATCCCCGGATGCGACGGCTTTGTAAAGTAGAGCAATTGGGGTTATCGTACGGGGCCGGCGTGGAGAAATGTATCAAGATAGCCAAAATGTGGGCTGGCATTGATTTAACGTATCAACAAGCCCAGCTTCAGGTGGCTAAATTTAGAGAGCGACCGTTCATCCCTAGATTTTGGCAGAAGCTCGAAAGCCTGATGACACGAAGCGCTGGAGAAGATTTTCAATTCGAGCTGCCGAGTGGAAGAATAATGAATTACCGAAAAGTCCAAACAGTTAATGGACTTAGCGCGGAGATACCTAAATTAGGGCAAATGCTTCGTTGTCGTTTTTGGGGTGGAGCAATTTGTGAAAATATTATCCAAAGCGTTGGCCGTGATGTATTTATGCATCATATTTTAGAACTCCAAAAAAAAGGTATAAATATAATTTGTAGAATTCATGATGAGGTTCTGTGTTTAGTTGATGAAGATAAAGCCGAGGAAAGCTTAAAACTAGCCTTACAGATAATGTCTACCCCACCGCCCTGGTTAACAAATCTTCCTATTCGGGCTGCCGGACATCTTTCCCAAAAATATTGTAAATGAGAGCCTCACGTAGATCGTATCTAAGCCCAGGACAGATAAGCGAAAAGTGGCTTATATTATACGTGCTTAAGACTACAGTTAATCCGTGGATATACAAACTAAACCTACACAATCAGAGTTAATTGCTTGGGCAGCCGGCTTTTTTGACGGAGAAGGATGCTGGAATGCGGACTTTGATAAAAAAACTGGTAGAGCTAGGCTAAAGGCTAAAGTGACAGTCTGCGATAAAGACTATGTTTTTAAACTCCAAACCATTGTAGGGGGGAGTGTATACGGCCCTCTAAAACCTTCGGGTTTTGGTAAACTGCCGCGCTGGCAGTGGGGCTACTCAAACTCTCTAGATACAATTGCGCTATTTTTGGCGTTTAAACCTTTCTTAGGAAAAAGACGAACTAGTCGTTTTGAAGAGCTTTTTAAAAAATGGGCTGTTCCATTTGGACCAGCATACGATAAGCTGAAGCGATATGAATGGTACGATATTCGTATGGCCGATCCCAAAAAGTATGAAGATGCCCGGCGGTTAGCCAAAAAGTATGGAGTGACAGACCAAGTTATTTCGCAGATACTTAACTCCAGACTTATGACTTGTTATATTTCTGGAAAAATGCGAGGCCTAAAAGACTTCGGATTTCCGGCATTCCGTAAAGCTGCGGCAGCTTTACGGACTAAAAATTGGCCCGTAGTATCTCCTGCAGAATTAGATTTAGGAGATAATATTAATATACAGAACGTATCAAGTTTGAATATAGCAAAAATTTTCCAGCGCGATTTTGCTGCTTTGAAAAAATGCCATGTAGTGGCTCTTCTTCCAAATTATACGACTTCTGAAGGAGCACACTATGAAAAAAAGATAGCTGAAAAATATGGCCTTAAGATTTTACCAATCGAGAAAATAGAGCGACTTCCAATACGATAATGAAAACAAAATACAGGTTTGTGGAATCGAAAAAGGCGTATACCGAGCAGTGTTACTATTATACCGAGAAAAAAAGTTTTTGGGCACTTGGACACGCGTCCATGACAGTTGGGCCATGGATAAAGCAGAAGGGTGGAAAAAGTATACATCAATTATTACCAATACATTTAAGAATGTAAACACCGTGCTGCATGAAGTTCCAGATAAACTACGTGATATTCAAGAAGTGAAGGCATGGTTAAAACTAACCGATGACACCCAACTCTAAAGCTAAATTAACATCTGCGATGTTAGATGCGATTTCATATAAGTTCCGTTTTCCCTATTTGGTTGAATACATAAAACTTTGTGCCCCGAAAGAAATACAAAAAGACAAGAAAGCAATGCTCGCATGGATACGTTTGACACACGATTTACCGGTTACTATGGAGGATATGTGAACAAACCTGTCACATATAATGAGGATGCATTGCAGAATACAAACCCTAAAGATAAAATAGGAGAAACCAAACCGTCACTTGCGCTAGTGCCAACCAGCCTTCTCGTGCCACTTTCCGAAGTTATGAAACTTGGCGCAAAGAAATATGGCGCGTGGAACTGGCGTAATACCAATCCGAAAGCAATGGTTTATTACAATGCAATGCTTCGACATATACATGCTGCTCTAGATCGCGAGGATACTGATCCAGAGAGTAGGCAATCTCATTTAGCTCATGTAAGTGCATGCTGTTTAATCTTGCTAGATTCAGCAAAATGTGGTAATTTAATAGATGATCGACCGCCAAAAAATTAGTCACTTTTCTCTTTCTTATATCGCAGGATTGTTTGATGGAGAAGGATATTTAGGCATATCCCGAGATAAGAAAATTCATTCAAAACGAGGGTTACTGTTTAGAGTATACGGAGGATTAAGAATCAGAGAAAAATTCATTGTGAAAGCTTTTGCTAAACGATTCGGCGGGACTGTGTGCAAGCGAATAGCACAGAACCCAAACTGGGCTGATACATATGTATGGCAAATTTATGGGTGCGATCTCGAAAAATTTCTTAAAACTGTTGCGTCATATTTGATTCTCAAACAACCTCAAGCCCGAATTATCTTGCGGTGCAGACAGCTAACGAAAACCAATACTCATACTAGAATAATGCCAAAGTGTAAATATATAGCTTACCAAAATCTAACCAAACAAATTAATAAGTTGAACTTCCGAGGAAAGAAAACCAACCAAAAAAAATCCGAAGGCTCCTTGAGCCGAAACAACACAAAACCCTTATAGACGACAGACCGTGAATATGCGAACTGTGTATAAATACACAAAAATTTTTAGTGAGCTGTGGTGCGCAGAAGTGCCCGCCGAACTGTACCCTGATAAGGAACTTACTGCTGCATGGCTAAACATTAACAATGGAACCATGATGCGAGCTTCAGAGTTACACTGGCGTACTCCATATTGGAATCTGCCTACAAATACGACAGGACCAAGATGACCAGAGAAACCATTTTTATAATACTGGCGATTTTTACAGGACTCTGGACGTTTATCGGAACCCTAAGGTGGTATTGGCGGATAACGACACCAGGGGAGGGATTAGATAACTATAACTATAATAACCGGCAAATAAGGTATCTGATGTTTCTGCACGGGCCCGTAGTTTGGTGTTATGACCTTCATTGCGCGTTATTCACCTGGCTTGGCCGCGAAACCAAATTCGAGAAAGCTTACCGGAAGATACGCGAATGAAAGCCGTAATGTATGGTGAAGAATCGGTTTACTTGGGCGGCTATGAACGAGTTATGTATCGAACAGGAATTCCTGATGAATTGTATCCTGATATTGAATGGATAGATCCAGATTATATATCTCATCAGCTGGCATACCGTCCCGTAAACGTTAAGCCGACCAAAAACCCGAAGGCTTGCCGCGCTCCTTGGAATGAGCTTTCGGACAGCATCTGCGATTTTTGATCGGCTAAGTAACAGTATAATTAAATAAATAACTTGTAAAGGTCCACATGGACACCGCCCACACACAGTTTGATTTTACCTCCTGCCCTAAAAGTGGGCAAGGTTGTCATAAATGGTTGTTTTATATTTCGTGTAAAGCAGTTGATGAAGGCCTAACAGATGAAGAAGCAGAACCTTTGATTCGCAAAGCAATGACGCGCGCACCAACACCGCCGAGTGAGATCATGGACGCGCTACGAAGTGCGCGCAGGGAAGAAAGAGTGCCGTCGATGGTGTGGAACCCGAGGAACGAAACCGCGATTAAGGAAATCGTGGGCAAAGACTTGTTGCCGGGGTTGAACAAATACCAAAACTTCGAGCCGCTATCCAGACTACCCCAACCGGAAATGTGGATAGACCAGTTATTTCCGGGAAATCCTTTATTATGTATCGGGAAAACCAGTTCATTATTCCGAACAAAACCAAGAGAAGAATGGCGCGGGTTGGAAAAATTCAATTCATTGATCGTTCCAAGTCCTATGACCGCGGTAAAAGGAAGAACAAAAGCAGGAACTTTATCAGAGCACTCGTTAGACAATACCGGGCCGCGGCGCTATCTAATTCTCGAATTCGATCAGGGGCCTGAACTAGACCAGCTAAAGTTAATATTTCATCTTGCCGATTATGGCCCACTTGTGCTAATATGCCGATCAGGGGGAAAAAGTTTGCATGCGTGGTTTAGAGCAAAAGACGAAGAAGATTTAAAACTCATAACGTTTATGCAATACGGGGTAAGCCTTGGCGCCGATCCGCGAACTTGGCTGGCCAGTCAGTTCGTTAGGCTCCCTGACGGAACTCGGTTTGAAAACAAAAACCCCCAATCTGTAATTTACTACGACCCAGAACAACTTCCACAATGAAGAAAGAATTTAGGACACCACCTCTAACACCAACGGGCGTATATCCTGTAAACGATCTCGACCGCGCAGCAAGGTTCGTGCAACACCTGAAGGGTGAAGCGCTGTATATCTCGTCTTGGAAACAGTGGGTAATTTGGGATGGCAAGCATTGGGCGCGCGATATCACCGGTGGCGAAATCATGCGCCGAGCGATGCAAATACCGAAGATTCTGGAGGCAGAGGCTTCAGTTATCACTGATTCAGGGTTACATAAGAAAGCTATGATGGCCGCACTCCTATCCGGTAACGAAGAACGGTTAACGAAGATGGTGAAGCTCGCAAGAAGTTTTCCAGAAGTCGACAAATCGGAGATGGTGTTTGACCAGAACCCGTGGATCGTTGGAGTCCAGAATGGTGTTATAGAGCTTCAGTCGAAACCATTTTTATTCAGACCTGCAAAACTAGAAGATTATGTATTACGGAAAATGAATGTTGAGTATGACGCGGTGGCTACCTGCGAGCCTTGGATGGATGCTATTCAATTAAGCCTGCCTAACCCCGCAGTCAGGAACTTTGTGCAGCGCGCGGTAGGTTACAGTATTACAGGAAGCGTCGCAGAGCAGATATGGTTTTTCATGTATGGGCACGGTCAGAACGGCAAATCTACCTTTATAGAAACGATTTCCGATATTCTTGGCGAGTATGCCCATAAAGCGCCAGCAAAGTTGTTTCTCCAAAACAAGCATGGCACAACGCCGGAAGGATCGATCGCGCAACTAAATGGCCGACGATTCGTGGTAGGCAGCGAGATTCCAGAATCTGCTCAATTGGCAGAAGGGCTTATTAAAGACTTAGCGTCCGATGACAAATTAAGTGGGCGCCTATTGTATGAAAACGATCGGACCTTCGCGCCGACCCACCACCTGTGGTTAAGTGGAAATGTAAAACCGGTTATCAAGTCTACTGATTTAGGAACTTGGCGCCGAATTAAGCTTATCCCGTTCGACGTCACCATCCAAAATCGAGATCTGGAGATTAAAAATAAGCTCCGCGCCGTAGCGCCGGGTATACTCAATTGGGTTTTAGATGGCTGTAGGCAATGGCAAACCTCTGGTATGCAAGCCCCACCAGAAGTGGAAGTAGCTACCACAGGCTACCAAGAAGAAGAAGACCTGGCCGGGCAGTTCATTTCTGAGGTATGTATCTTAGATGAAGCGGAGCGTATTGCCAAAGGAGACCTTTATGCGGCTTTTAAGGCTTGGGCTATTTTAAATGGCGAAAATGAACGATATATACCTGGCATCAAGACATTTGGGAAGCGTATGAGCCGCCCTGGAATCCGGGAAATGCTCGATCCAGACCCTAAAAAGCGCACCCGAATGTGGGCCGGAATCAATCTAGCAGAGCCAGGCCGCTGGCCTAAACTGGCATAAACGCCAAAAACTGAACGATCCTGAACGATTTGAACGCATTTTTATAAACCCCCTTTACACCACCACCCTACACACACTTTTAGATAAGCCCTAATATCGTTCAGGATCGTTCACAAAGCCTTAAATGTGTAAAGAATTATGACAAAAGAGCAAAAAGCTTCATATGCTCGGGCCCGGTACGCCGCCAACCCAGAGCGATTACGGGAGATCGGTAGGCTTTCTATGCAGAAGCGGCGCCTTGATCCTAAGAAGAGAGCGCAAATAAACGCGCAGCACCGAGAGTATCGTAAGCGCCACCCCGAATTGGTGCAGGCGCGACATAGATCTTGGTATCTAAGAGATACGGCCAGAATTCTATCGCGGCATCGAGCCTATTATAGAAAAAATCGTGCTCGGTTAATAGCCCAGGGGGTTGTGCGCACGCGCAATCGTCGGCGAGCTGATCATGCCTTTCGCCTGCGACATGTATTAGCCAAGCGTATCTGGGCGGCTCTGCAACCTGGCATCAAGAAATCTATGCGCACCCGACAATTACTAGGCTGCACGCCTGCTGAGTTTAAAGCTTGGATTGAAGACCTGTTTCTTCCAGGCATGCGCTGGCAAAACCGTTCGTTATGGCACATTGACCATATCAAGCCTGTTAGCAGTTTCGATTTAACCACTGAATCAGGACAACGCGCGGCATTTCACTACTCAAACTTCCGCCCACTGTGGGCTCGTGATAACCTGAAAAAAGGCGCAAAACAAACTGTTGACATGACCGCGAATCAGGTTGATGATAAACACATGGATCAAAAATTTTTGGATGGTGCGGATTACGGTATTAAAAGCTACGCAGAAAAGAACTCGGGAAACGCCCCTGGTCTGAACAGTCCAGCCGGTGGATCTGCGGATCTCACGAAAGGCTGCAGATTGTCGGGCTGTGGTGGATCGGAACAATCGATTGATAGCGTGCAGGCGTCTTCGGATGTACTTCGTTTAATCAGTCAAGGTAGCGGTCCTGATTTAGGACCCGAATCAAAACGAATTAACTCTCCCGGCGCAACAGCGAAAAACTAATGGCACAAGAATATATTGAAGGATTTCAAACCGGCGATCCCCGGAAAGCTGCAACTACAGTAGGACCGGGCGAAAGATATCAAGCTCGCGGAGACACCAGTCCTCCGAGTTCGAATGAAGACGCAGCATTCCACGGTCTTACCCGAGGACAAGAAGGCTCGCCCAGCGGGAACCCATTCGGTATCGGCGACCCGAACAGCCCCCGCGATGTAATGAAAGTTATGGACACGGGCTCCGGCGTGGAAGAAGGCATCAGTTCGAAACCTGTAGCCACGTTCGGTCGTACCACAGGTAGATCGTTAGCCGGCGAATAATTGTTGACAATTTTAGCGGTTTTTCGTAAAGTAAAAACACAGATGAGAACATTAAAATATAGTCTTGCAGTGATTATTATTTCAGTTGCCGCCGTCATTGCCGGAGTTGGTTTGATAAGCATCTTTGTTATATGGCCCTTCGGTGTCGTTATCCTGCCCGTCGTGGGCTTCGGGTCAGCTTTGTTGTGGGCGATTCAGTATATAATTAATTACGACTCACGTTTATAAAAATGATTGGAACCTGGAAAATTGAGCCGCGATACTGGCCTGAACTGCTTGGGAAAGCCCCTGTCCCGGTAGAAACCGATCCGAAAACCGAAACCAAACCCCAGAAGCCTTTGTTCCATGGCCCATTATGGCAGACCACTAAGATGTGCCTTCAATGCCGAAAAGCCAAAGTTACAGGGAAAGCTAAATTCTGCGCACTCTGCACGAAAGCTCGCAACGCCCGGGCGGCTCGTAAATCGTATAAAAAGCTTAATCCTCATAAGTTGGTCACAGGCCCCCTTCAGTATGAGGCACTTACAACTGACCAAAATTGAATCCGCTATGTTGACCCTCTAATATGAAGAATAGTATATGGAGCGGCATTCAGTAACCTCGACAGGGGGGTCGTCTCCTTGTGAACTGGATCCGATGTATCAAAAGATCCTGCAGTCGTTGAGGTTAGCTACGTTTGCTGACCAAGAACAATTTCCTAACGCGTATTTGGATAAGCTCGCACGAAACCTTCGAACCGATTTTCAGCACGAATTAGACGCCTGGAAAGCGTTGCTGAGCGCCGATAATCAGGCCGGCGACACACCTGATCCTTATCCTGATCCTAATATTAAATACACCTTCCATGCTGATATTGGGCTCCTACCTAACGACTAATATGAACAAACTAATAACCATAATCCTAACATACCTGGCCATTTCAGTGCAAGCTTCACACGCACTCACAGTCCTCTGGCCTACAGGCGGCGGAGGTACCCATGTTGTAACCCTAAACATAGATGGCAACGGGCCTATTATTACTAGTCCTGTTCCAGGCTCGATTTTAACCTCGTCGACGGTTAACTTTTACTGGAAACCGAAAACCGGTAGTACATTTCCAGCTTATTATGCCGCGGTCGGCGTCCCGTCTAACCTTACGAAATATTTTCAGCAGTTGTTTATTAAAGACCCGTTTACGGTAAGCGGCCTTCCTACTACTTGTGGGCAAACAATTGTCGTCACAGTCTGCGGTGGTGATCCGGAGTGTACCCAATACACGTATCATACAAAGGCTTGCCCGACGCCAACACCCACGCCAAAACCTACCCCAACTGCCACACCTACCCCAACTGCCACACCTACCCCAGCTCCGACAGCAACGCCAACTGCGACGCCCGCACCTACCCCAGCTCCGACAGCAACGCCAACTGCGACGCCCGCACCTACCCCCGCGACGAACTGCACGTTCACTCAAGGCTATTGGTCTACGCACGGCCCGGTCGACTGTAATCCTTCGGACGGCACTGATTTGTGGCCAGTGAAGTCTCTCACATTTGGCACAGTAACTTACAGTGAGTCGCAGTTGTGTGCGATTATGAATACTCCAGTTATGGGTAATGGATTGATTGATCTAGCTCACCAACTGATTGCTGCCGAGTTAAATATCGCGAACGGTGCAGACCCCTCCGTGATTAGCGCGACGATCAGTTTGGCAAACACGATGATCGGAAATCTTGTTATCGGTAGCGCTTCGTTACCCACGAGTCAGACATCGCCGCTGGTGGTCGCGCTTGATGCGTGGAACACCGGCACGGCTGGGCCTGGCCACTGCCCCACAATCGCCACCACCGAGCCGCTGATGTTCGACACCTGCCCTGTGGTCACACCTACACCAACACCGTGAATGAAACCCTGCAACAAGACAACCTGCCTCCCGAACCACCGGTCGCTTATTTCGTGAAACAATGAAAATGAAAATGAACCAGAAACCCGAAGACCAGAAAAAACTTACCCAACAACAAGCTGTAATTGAAGTCGCGGCTGTTTTGGGGAAGGCATCACTCCAACTTTACCGTAGTGGTTACAGCGCGCTTGCGATAGAATGTGAAAGCGCAATTCAAAAATTACGGGATTGCGAAATCCCGCAGAATTTATTTTTGGACCGGAGTTTACAGGAGCGATAATGCTATCCCTAAAAATTAGTCTTTTTTTAGAGAAGATTCACCCTTGGCTAAAGCGAAATGAGTGTGTTTGGCTGGCTGGCGTAGTTTTACAATGGCGGCTAAAACTTTGCGTATACAATCTTAATCTTATGCTGAAAGAATTACGTGAGCAACCCGCCCAAATAATCCGTTCGAACAACGGGTCCCAACATCAAAGAAGTCCTCTGATATGATAGTACCTCAGTCCCATAATGGTTAGCGGTTTCTCGCAATCCAAGAGAAAGATGAGAACAAAAGGTTACTTTTTTGAACCATTTAGCAACGTAATTTGCCGCCCGCGCATTATTATAAATCGGCGTATGTTCTGTTGCGATGTAAGTTACGATACGAAATTTCATGTTAGCTTTTATAAAATGGAATTTGTTCGCAATTTTAAGCGCCCGAATGGGGAAATATATACAGGCTGGCAGAAGAAATTATGATATTACCCGATAGCAAAATAATGGTAAGCGGTTTCGCGTATGGCGTTCTAGACGGCAAGCGAGCAGACGCGGAAACAAAAGCCGAGACTACTCTGCGAATTTTAACCTTCCAAGACAAAGAAAGTGCGATGCAGTTTCAGTTCGCTTTTTCTGTTGACGAATATGAAAAGTTTCAGGAAGTTATACAAGATAAGAAAATTGTACCTGCGTCAATAATGCCGCCGGTACCAGCGAAAGGACGATCAGTATGAATAAAATAATCAGTATGATAATGGCAGTAGCAATACTGCTCCCAGTCGGCGCGATGGCCGGCGGACGACACGAAGGCACTCATCATGGCTCACGCGGCGGGGAACGCCACGAAGGCGGCGAACGTCATGAAGGTTTTCGCGGTCATTTCCGTGGCGATCGCGGTCATTTCCGACATGGAGGCTTTATAGGCGAAATCATTATTCTCGATGATGGGTGCTGGACCTGGGATGGATTCCAGTGGGTTGCTTATGTAGACTGCGGCGATCTCGATTAATGTATAAAAAGAAAAAGTATTCGTTGCATCTGAAGAAAGCGCATGAAGTGAAAAGTGCGGCGGACGCTCATCTTGCTCTACAGAAACTCTGGGAGCATAATGCTTTGAGCACGCGGCATTCTCGTGTTACTATTCAACAGCAGGATGGACAAGTTCGGTTTAAGTCGCCACGCTCATAACGTGGAGAATTCGTGGGTTCAAATCCCACTCCTGCAACCAAATGAAATTTGACAAGGAAGGATGACGGCTTAGACTTAATTATGAAGACAATAAGATTAGTTGTTGCAACGGTTTTATGTTTGCTTAGCACAACCATGGTGGCATCTGCAGGCTTGATGAGCTGGATTTACAGCGCTTGCTGGAGTGCCGGATGGTGTGGTGTTAAATGGTAAATAGTTGTATGACACCAGAACAGTTTAAAGTCGTTTTAATGTTATTGGTTAACATTGAAATGCTGCTAGCTGGGTTACTCCTGGTAGGAATTTTGAAGGGTAGTCCACCTAAAACGCCCTTTAAATGAGGTTTATAACCGCTACCACCTACTCATCTTCTAATGGATATCTGGCTGAGCAGGGTCCACTACAGCATAATGTAGTAGGGCGCTGCGGAGTCTGTGGGAGAAATGTTATCTCGCCGCAGATATGGGGCGGCTCTGCGCCAGTTTCGGAATGGTGCCAGAATTGTGGACGGACAGCAAAACCTATAGGAATTCAGTTTCCTCCGCTTCGAGATATGTTTGACAAACCTGAAAAGCCCACTTAAACTACGACATGATAATCCTAAGTGCAGTCATAGTAGCAGTTATTGGGCTATTGATGTACGCGCTTTGTACTAACCCTAAACTCCAAGAAATCGGGCGAATCGCATTCTTTTGCGGATTGCTCGCAGCTTTACTTGGTGGCGGGGGAGCAGAGCTAGGCGCGCACATTCGATAACATGGATGAAGTACAAAGAGTAACCGCAGGACCAGGTGCCGATCAACAGCGGCTTTTTCAAGTTTGTTCTAGCGGTGGGATTGACACTACGACTAGCGGCGCGCAAGCTATTCGAACTACTAATACTGGCCAAACTTTCTATATTACCGATATTTCTATTACTGCTGATTATGCAGGTAATGCCACAAAATTAATCCAACTTGAGATTTCTGGCGGGGTTATCGTGTTTGAAGCTTATGTAAGTACGACGGCGCCAATAGATATGCCAGGGCTTGAAACACAGATTCAAGTTCCAAGTAATAGTGTTCTCGCGATTAAGTGGGGCGCGCAGGCCGGGCACATTGCTTTCTTTATCTCAGGTTACGAAGATTAAGGTTTTGTAGGTGTAGCGGCAGCTGCAGGAGTGTTAACCGAAGCGTTGAAATTTGGCGCTACGAGCGGTGGATACTGAATAGCCAGGCGATGTAACTCTCTTTCGAGTTTTGGTACATCTGCTTCCATTTTTGAAAAAGTTGCAAATAATGTATGAATTGATAGAAGCGCCCATGTGAGTAGGGTGCAAGCAAGACTTCCGAAAATTGTAGTAAGCACGCTGTTGACGTTTATCTCCAAATCCCAGATCCTAAACAATCCGTGTTGAACTGCGTGTCGATGTCTAGGCATTATAGCCTGCCTAACAAAAATAGAATTAGTATAATCACTAAAAGCAATCCTAGGATACCATGCGCGCCGTTACCAAATCCATATCCTCCTGTAGGAAAGGCCCCTACCAGTAATAGAATTATAAGAATGAGGAGAATGAGACCCATATAAATAAAGGTCCGTCTTTTCAGAGTTTTGTCAATAAGTTCCTTCCCGCGGTCCTGGTTTCCCAAAATCGCGGAAGGATCTTTATCGTGAGCTGTTAGCTCGTTGTCGCGCCTGTAGGCCCGGTAGGCCCCGCGGGTAGCAACGCTGTTACGCTTTGAGTCGCGGCTTTTAAGTTCGCGAGTGCCGTATCGACCGCCGGGGTTGTTCCGCCGGCAGAGGCCAATGCAGCTTCGAGAGCTGTGACCCCAACACCAATTGCAGTTACTTGATCAGCCACTGCTTGAATGTCGAGAGCTTCTTGGGATTGCGTTTCCATAATGGTATGCTCCTGGGTTACGAGGCGTTCAAGAAGGTTTTCGATGGCCTTCAAGCGCGACTCTATGTTTCGTTTCGTCATGTTCTAAGTTAATCGGGATCCGGCGTAAGCGCTAAGCTTTTATTTGTAAATAGTTTTTGTTAGACGTTTGACAATTCTTTCCTAACAAGACATTTTAGTTCATGGCCGATCAGATTTCTCAACTTCGAGCAAAAGTCTCGCGAACGCTTGAAGCTAAGGTGATGGCCCGCGGTCGTTTGGTCCGAGCGGATCAAGAGTGGGCCCAAGCGGTTCGGGCGCTACAACGAGCGGAGCAGGCTGAAGCGCTGGCTCATGCTGAACGGACTCGGGTTTTGGTTCGGTCTGTGCTTTAAAAAATTTTTCATGTTTGAGGCCAGTTGAAATATAGTATTCTTTATTTTCCGCTCGTTTTATCCAATTACAGTTTGAGCATAGACATTGAAAGTTGGCAGGGTTATCGCGTACGTATCTATAGTATGCGTGGCGGCTTGGAAAGGTGGCGCGGTGTTTTCTACCTCCTCCATTTATGTGATCAATTTGAAGTGCACGAGTATCTAAAAAGCCGCATCGGGCACATTTATTGCCGAGAATGTTTAGAATTAGCACGCGCAAATTTTTGCGATAACGAGCGTCGTTTAGTCGGTGTTTTTCTGGATGCGCTTGGTTATAACGTTTATCGCAAGCTTTTTTCTTTGCTGTTTTGTTATATTTTTTGGTTCGGCGGATTTTTGAAGCGCGCCCGTTAGGAGTGCGGCTCCATATTTGATACTGGTTTCGGGTTTGCATTTAAGATAAATTATAGTATAAAAGAAAGTTTTCAAGATATTTTGTCATCGTAGTGGCGTTTGTTTTTTCTGTGGCAATTGCTTGTCCGGTATGCACAAAATTTTTGTGACATCAAAAATTAATTTTTTCTTCGAGTTAAAAACCTTGTAACCTTCACGTACATAAGGGCTTACACCCCACTAGGGGAGGCCATTGCACCAGGGGAACCCTGTCATTCTGAATGAATGAAACAAAATTACATTGAAACAAAATTACATTGAAACAAAATCATAGTGTTACCGTGTTACCGTGTTACCGTGTTACCGTGTTACCGTGTTACCTTGCGGCACCGGGCGTAGCGTGGAAGGTTTTCGCAATTATGAGTCGCAGTGTTGCAATTTGTCCTGGATTCCATTGCACCGTTGTCTTGTTGCAGGGTTTCAGGGTTGCGACTCATAATTGAGATTGCTGAGGACTACCGTTTATCCAACATCGAGGATAAAAAATAGTTACCTAAGAGAAATAGTGTTGATGAAGTGTTGGCACGAGCTTTGCTAATGCCCTTGTTGCCTCGGATGAAATCCGGGCGACCAAAGCAGCGAAGCTACCTTAGGCAGTTTGATCGCAGTGCAGTAGCAGGTGCGATTGCCTATCGGAGTCTAAGTCGCAAGAGTAGCTGCCCACAGTCGCGCGAGTAGTAACTGAGGTCGCGGAGCAAAATCGTGGTGGCTTTGTCCAACACGCGGGCAAGCGGTGAAACGTTTGCGAGCGCAATCCTGCGCTTCTCTATTGTAGAGCAAGAGTCGAAGATACAATGCCGATTAACGGGCGCGCTTGCGTGCTTTACGGCTGAACATGACCTTGTAAAACTGCGATAAGAATCTACATGCGGCACGAAATGAGAGCGAGACCGCAAAAAGAACGTGCGAGGAAACTCAATATCTCGGCAAAGCTGGTAATGTCAGCAAACGCGAAAGCGGTCAAGTGACCGCTAAATCGTAGGGAAATTGGCGGCTAGTTGGACTGCAAACTATTAGAAAAGCCAGTCGAAACGAAACGTGGCGCACCTAAGGGCAATAAAAGGATTCGGCGCTAATTGCGCGGAGTCGAATAAGCTGTGAAGCTGCACAGTAACATCAAAACAAAGCGGCCACCCGGTAGGGATGGTGGATTTCTATTAGGCGTGACGCCTATTAACTAAGCATCTCGCGCGGCCGCGATGGTCTGCGCTGAACTAGAGAAATCTGTTAGCGGGCGCACAAGGCGCGCCCGTTTGCACTCTCAATCTTACACTTGCGCGCATGTGTGTGCGTTGCGAGGCAAAAACAAGTAAGGTTGAGAAAATCAAACTATGGATAACCAATTAACAGTATTCGTGGAGCAAACGAACGCCCAGATTGCTATTTCCAAAGCTATCGGACTGCCTATCGAGGTAATCCGAAGCAATGGTTCTAAAGCAAACTTCAAGACGTTCGCAGACTCGCGCGGAGTAGTTATCGACAAAACGGATTCGGATTTTGACAAAGATGCCGCAAGGGCACTTCGCGCAGAATTTAATTCGTTAGTCGCGGAATATCACGCGAAAATTAAACCAATCGCAGCGGGAATGCTCGCAGCGGACGGTTTCCGCGTGGCTTCATTGCAGCCTAAATACAACGCTAAATCGGGCGAGTATCAAGGCTGCAATATCGCAGTTCGACGTGAATTGAAGGGCGCGGCCCTTACACTTCGCGGCGAAAACGCGTTGCTCCGAAAGCAGCTTGCTGAACTGCAAGCCAAGCTATCAGCGTTACCAGCCTAACCAAAGCAGGCAATAGCCTACTTTGCGAAAAACTGCGCTCAATCTAGGTAGGTTGAGCGCAGACTTCGCAGATTTTATGAGACATCACACGAAAAATGTCTCTCCGCGAAAAGAAAAACGGCATTTGCTTAATCAAATCGCAATTTGTCGAGCGTTAGCGGCGAGGCATCAAATGACACGATCAGAACGCTCTTGGATGAACGAGCGCCAACGTATCGTTTTTCAGATTAAGATTTTGAAAGGGCAACTAGCCCGAAGTTAATAGTCAGCGCATAGCCTGCGCTCGTTATGAACGGCGCGTAATACATATCCCGCCTGTGGTATGTTCAAGCGCGATTAACAGGCACAATTTTCATCGCCGAAACGGTTGGGTTAAAGTCCCACTCTACAGGCTTGGAAGATATCGAACACGACGCGAGAAATCTGTATTCGTGTGCTCCGGCAGCCCGATGATTATTTACACTACAACTGCGCTCGATCTGAGCGAATAGCCCGATAAAAACGCGCAGTCGGGCACAATTTACGTTACATTTATGCAAAAAAATAAGAGCGTTTACGTGATTCTGCTCAATTCAGCAGTCGCGGTGCACGCAAAACTGCGTAAACAGAATCCAAACCGCAATCCACAGAAACCTTGCGTTTATGTAGGAATTACGGGGCTTTCTGTCGAAGAAAGATTTGAGAATCATAAACGCGGATATAAATCGTCGCGTTACGCTACGAAATATGCCGTCAGGCTGATGCCTGAATTATACGAGCATCTTAATCCATTGACTTACGACGAGGCGATGTGCGCAGAAATAACGTTAGCGGAAACCCTTCGTAATGAAGGATATACAGTGGCTGGTGGTCATTAATATGCAAATAGAAATCAGATCAATAAATGGACGTGTTATCAGAATCGAAGTAGCCAAAGATACTATTTCATCTGATGATTTGAAGAAACTGATGGATTGGAACAAACAAACTGAAAATCAAATATGACTGAAACAGAGAAACAAAACAGCGTGAAACAGTGGGAACGGTTCGGGAACGAACCGGATTCCAAACGTCAAAAACGACTTGACATAATCGAAGCGTATAAAAACCGCTTCAAAACCGCAAACAGTCAACGCGGGAACTCCAAAAAGGCTAAATAAATGACAACTTACAACGCTACCTGCCAGTTACGTTACAAAACCTTACGCTGGTCAACTCACACTGTTTACCGCCTTCGTGCGAATACACCAAGCGAAGCATTAAAAATTGCCGATTTGAACGTTCGGCGAGATTTCGATAACCCAGATTTCCAGTTCAAAAATCTAACCGTAAAACCCGTAACATGTAACAAATAACCCTGATGCAGTGTTGCCAAACAGATTATTCAATGCAGCAGTGTGACGGCTCTGCTGCCTTGAGTAATTTATGAAAATAACATTAGAAGAATGTATCATGGTGGGCAATGCCGGGTGGGGAATACTCTTCCATTCATGGTTTTGCATGGTTGTTGCAGGAGTGATGGCGTTGCAGTTATCATACTACTCATTCAGGAAAAGGTTATGACTTTATGAGCAAAACTTCCATCTGGCTTATAGACATCGGCATAGCTATATTTATCTGGCTTTTCGGATTCGCTATCGGCCATTACTTAATATGAAATTATGAAATTATGAAATTATGAAATTATGAAATTATGAAATTATGAAATTATGAAATTATGAAAAAACTAATACTGATAGCATTGCTAACCGCGCTTTCGGGCGTGATTGGATATCAAATCGGCATCGCAACCGCACCTACATATGACACAGTGCAGCTTGTGTTGCCGCCAACCCTACAACCACCATCACTCGAAAAATTATGATTAAAACAGTTAAACACGCGGAATCGTATTTTCCACGTTTCATGTCGAAATGTTGTAGTGCGGAAACGCATACCGGGATTTGCATGGAGTGTGGAAATGCGGCAGTAATGCCGTTTTATTTTGTAGCTACTAAACCGATCCCTGATGCAATCGCGATTTGTCGCGAAAAACAATTACGCGCGCAACTGCCGGTCGGCGCGTCAATCGTTGGGTTAATCTCTTTATGAACACCAAAATCGAAATCAAACTGAAAAACGGTAACACAGTTTATCTTGAAACAAACCGCGCGCCGATACCATCCCTTTGGCTCGGCGAACTAATGCTACAACTTACGAAACATGAAAAAGCAAAACAAAACTAAAATAGTAATGGCTGTAGCATGGCAACATGGCTGCAGGGTTACGCGGATAACAGATAAAAACCGGCAAACTATCAAGTTTCCGTCTTCAAAACAAGCTGCTGGTTACATCGGCCGGCTTAAAAACGTGATAATTAAACTCGGATGAAACAAAACGATTGCGAATTGGTTGACGGTAAAACCGGTGAAACCGTGTTTCGAGGAAACTTTCCAGACTGCTGGAATCATCCTCAACGTAATGTTGATAGTAAAACTGGTGATTTAGGAGTTTTTTTGTTATCCCGTGAAGCTGCCAAGAAATATCGCGCAGCGTTGCAGGAAAAAGCGAAATTCCAAAAACAGCTAAAACAACATATAGAAAAAGAAATAGCGCGGGTCACGGCGAAGCCGCGCAAACGTAAGCAAAATGAAACCTATTAAAATCAGATTCGAGGACAAACCAGATTTAAGTTATGATCTTAGCGGCCAACCTGTTGAGATTGAACGAGTTATCGAAGCTGCGCTTGACGGTGAGAATTTGATGAATGTCATTTTCTCGGTTAAAAACGACGGATTAACGTTGACAAAAACCACCAATTTATGCTAGAAGATTAATATGAACAAAGAAGAAGAAGTGCAAAAACTACTGGCCGAAGGGATGTCGATTCAAGACATTGTGGATTATTACGAAAATACCCACGATTATGAAGGAATCGCCGCCGTTTCGGATTTGAACAACGACAACCACTCCGCAAGGATGGATTAATGACAATCGAATTTCGACGTAAACGAGGTAAACGCTTCCAAAAAGGAGTGCTTTATCTCCATATAGGTAAAATCTCAACCGGCGAATTGAAAACCTTATGCGACTCCGTGTTTAGTAAGAAAAGCCAAGCTCCTGAACACTGTATGCCTTACCAAAAAGGTGAAGCATCTGATTATTAACAGTTGAAGTATGAAAACTAATAGGAACATGCTCCCTATAAATCTCTCGGACTTACCGAGGCCATAAGATATTTTTGCACAGGGACTCGCGCTTGAACATACCACAGGCGCCGGAGAACGAAACTCCATCCTATTTTAGAAGCCCGAAACCAACAACTGAAACAACGAGGACTTCGACCATGAAGTCTTATCATGCATTACAACTCGGGCTGTTGTTTGCTATCTTCTCCAACCAACTGCCATACGCATTTGCGAAAGTAATCGGTGGTCTGTTAAGCCTAACTTATTGTGTGACCGCATGCATTTTAACATTCAAAGAAGAATGAAAAGTAAATACTACGACAATTATCCCGAAGTCAAACGTCACATTTTGAATAAACCTGGACATACCGGAACTACAGGACACGATGGTTTCCGACTGCGGAAGAATGGCGAGGGAAGATGGGTGTTTGTTGAAGGGATTAACCGACCAATTCCTATCGTTAATCGCCGCGATTCGGCTTGCATGAATAAATGTTTTAAGAAACGAGGATTATGAGACATAAAAAGACAAATTATGAGACACCAAACACCAAGTAAACGTGCCTGGCGGAGAATGACGAAAAGCATGTCGGTAGCAGGATTGGCGGTAATGCTGATCCAGTTATGGCATACAGCGTATCCATCCAAACCGTAGACTAATCCAAGCACGGATGAATATTATGAACACAAAACCTGAAAAATACGCACTATTCTTTTGGTATTGCCCGGAAATACCTCAAGCATCGTTGTTGGAGCAGATTATAGCTCGTCAAGGAAAAGATGCGGATATGGACAAGCCAATGGCTCGACCCGAATCGCCACCGAAAAAGCTAGTCTTTATCAAAATGGTAGATTCGGCTGTTGAGTTAAGCTCTCTTATTTCGCGATCACCTACGTTAGATTACGTAATCATGCAAGGCAGCTTGCATGCAGTGAAGGCGTCTACGTCGGTGTTCGTTGATGGTAAAAACCTGATGGAAGATCAAATAAACGGATAATATGGAAGACCCAATAAAACACCGCGATAAATTTATGAAGCACATTCTTCTAACAGGAGCCGCGCTTATGGTAGCCGGCTGCGCGGATATCCCAACTCATTCCACAAAAGCGCGCGTTACGTTTTACTCACGAGGCGAAGATAAATACGGTTCGCGTATCGCCACTGGCGGACGTGCACGAGAAGGTCGCACAGTTGCAGCCTCGACTTTAGTTCCGTTTGGAACAGGAATCCAAATACCCGGCTTGGCCGGAATCGTTGGTAACGGAAGATTTGTCTGCGAAGATCGTGGTTCAGCAGTGAATCGGGAACGAGCAAGCAGAGGACAGGCGCCGGTGATTGATGTATATTGCGCGTCGCCTGCTAAACGACGACGGCTAGCTCGATCACTTCCTGAATATATGGAGATTAAATATGATAACTAAGCCAATGTTAGCGGGCAAATGCACAGATATTACTAAGCTGACGTTTCCTGTTTTAGCCACGCCTAAACTCGACGGCATCCGTTGTCTGATGATTAATGGGAAGGCCGTGAGCCGCAAATTCAAACCAATTCCGAATAAGTTTATCCGAAGCACGCTTGAAATGACTTGCAGCTCAATGCAGCTCGACGGCGAGATAATGATCGAAGGCCGGTCGTTCAACGATCTGTCTGGCGATGTTCGCCGTGAAGATGGACGACCAGATTTTTATTATGCTGTATTCGATTATGTTAAATACGCCAATTCAGACCCCTATCCGAAGCGGGCGCAACATTTACGAGAAGTAATTCTCCCTGCATGTTGTCGTAAGATTCTGCCAGTGCCGATTGACACTATAGAACAGTTGCAAGCGTATGAGCAAGAGCAAGTGGCTCTAGGCTACGAGGGAGTTATGGTTCGGTCGTTGCTTTCTCCTTATAAAGGCGGGCGCAGCACGGAGAACGAAGGCTATCTGCTAAAAATAAAACGTTTCGAGGATGCCGAGGCCGTAGTCGTCGGATATCGCGAAATGATGCACAATGACAATGTCACTACAAAAGACGCTTTTGGGCGCAGCGAACGAAGCAGTCACAAAGAAAATCTACGTGGAGCCGGCGTGTTGGGAAACCTCGAGTGTAAAGCCAAGCCCTGGACGACAACATTCGAAATTGGCACCGGATTCGACGCTAAAACACGGTCTGACCTGTGGGCCAACCGAGATAAGCTTATAGGAAAATTGGTCAAGTTTCGACACCAACCAAGCGGAGCCGGCGCCCGGCCTCGGTTCCCTACGTTTATTGGCTTCCGTGACGAATGGGATTTATGACACACAAAAACATAACGTTTGACCAAAATATTTGCCAGGGCAGACCGGTTATAACCGGCACTGGCATCCGAACAGAAATAATTTTTAGTCGCTTCAAAGCCGGCGAAACTGTCCCTGAACTGGCAGCGGATTACTTGCTACGCCCTTCACAAATAGAAGATGCTATTCGATATGAAATCACGAAAACTAACTAATCAATGAACCTGGCTCCGCATGTATCTCGCATGGTTTAACGCGAATACATGGTTTGCGGCAGCCACGACGAGACAACGCCAATGAGGCCTCCTAGGTGGGAACCAGCCTCATCATGCAGTGACTGTATTTTTGTAGGCCAGCATGAGAATCTGGATATTTGGGTCTGTCGTAATGCCGAATCTGGGGAATTTGCAATCAACAAACATGGAAAAGCAAAACATGTTTGTTGGTGGGTATAATGAATACGATATATGGATATGTGGTAATAGCTACCTTGGTTCTGACAAAACGTATGCTGCCACACCGCACTCTTTATCCTTACTGGCAGATTTGCCAATAATTATTCAAATGGAAATAAGAAAGCTTACGGCTCCGTATTTTACGAATGGAAACCTAAACAACCTTTATCTAGCTACTGTGAAGATTCGGAACGGGGTAGATCAATGACCTCCCCTTCTGCCATTTCGTTTATGTTCACTAACGTCTGTTGGACAACCTCGGTGTTGTCTAATCCTGCTGCTCGGCGGGCAGCTTTATCAGCAATGTCGAAGTCGTGCCACGTCTTAGGCGGCGCTATCCGCGAAGCAGACACGGCTTTCGACGCTTTGTCAAACGCAGCGCCACGATGAAGCTCGGCTTTCTCTGTCCAATTTTCCGCAACTTTATCCAGTGCAGAAGGTGTGGGCCGGGTAGTCAACTGTTTAGCCCTCCGGGCAATAGCGGCCGGCGTAGGCCACTTCAATCGGGTAGCCCGAATACGGATCGTGTTTGATTTGATTCCAAACTCTTTTGCAGCATCGGCGAAACTCATGCCGGCCACGCAAGCTAACTCGATTTCACGCCATAGCTCGACTGGATGAGCTACGCAACCACCACCATTTTTCATATGCAACGATACCGCAAATCTAAGCCCGGCGCAACAACAGAGTTTTCTAGGTTGGTTAAAACGTTTTGGGAGCAGCGTCTCCAGATTCCTGACGAGGCCACCAGTGAAGAATGGACTAAAAAGGATGTGCCTCAACCAGTATTACAGGCGACGGGTCTGGAGTACCCATATCAGGTAATAATACGCCTTTCTGGTGTAGAAACAAAACTGTTAACCGACTATCGCAAAGAATTTTTGGCATGGCTAGCACTGATGCAATGAACTTATGACTAATGGACAAATCTTCAAGCGTCTTTACACCGAGGGCCACTGGTGGGACTTACGACATAGCATTTCAGTAAGTTATGCAGAAGAATACTTTCAATCTCTAACATACGCTTCGAAAGACTCATGCATCGCAGCACGTCTGCTTCTGAAGCGCGGTCTTGTGGAGTCCTATCTCGTTTGGAGTAGGTTCCGGCAACAATGTGTGTAAGCAACCGCGTGCACCACGCTCGGCTATGATTTGTTTGGCTGACAATATTTATTTAGGAGACGGATGCCCACTGGGGCCGGGACCAGGACGACCCGCACGGGTTGATTGTTTGTGGCTTGCAACGAAAACGGGAGCCCCACTCTTCTACTTCCACTCGTTACCGGGGATATATTGAGTACGGTCATCCTGTGTCCATCGATCCTCGGCAAATATTCGTACAAACTAACCAAGTTGGGCTTTTATGAACCTCTCACAATGAAACAGGACTTTACGAATCTTTTGGTTTAAGACTACGAAAGGATTATTCCTGGCTTCCAAATGGAACCATAAGTTATGGCCTTGTGAGCGTCATTTCGTAATAACCTACCAAAAAGAATTTGAAGCATGGTTAAACAATAAACAATAAACAGAAAACAAAACATGATAGAAACCATAACACTGAAACCGTCCCAGTTAATGGACGCGTTAGCACACTGCGATAAGGCTAAGTTGCGACCCTTCATTGTGTCGCCGCCTGGCTTAGGCAAGTCCCAGATCGTGGCCCAATACGCCGCGAAGCGCCCGTTCGTGGATACGAGATTGTCTTACGCGAGTCCAATCGACTTGCGGGGCGTCCCGTATCGCGATGGCGAGAAATGCCAGTTCGCATCACCGGCGGAATATCCGTCGAATGAAGGCACAGTTTGGTTGTTAGACGAGTATTCCTGTGCCTCGAAACAAGTCCGGAACGCCGCATTGCAGTTGTTGCTGGAAAACAAAATTGGACAATACACTTGTCCTAAAGACACGTTTATCGTGCTAGCGGGCAACGGTATGTCCGATCGCGCCAACGTAGAGCGAGCGGGTTCTGCGGAAGTCAATCGCATTGTGTTCGTAAGCCTTCGACCCGATCTTACTGATTGGGTAGAGTGGGCGCTGCCGGCGGGGATTGATCCTCGTATTGTAGCGTTTCTTAACTTCCGACCAGGGTGTTTGCACGACTTCGATCCATCAACTTTTGACGGCTCGAAAGGGTTTGCCTCGCCAAGATCGTGGGAGTTCACCAACCGCCTTCTGAAAGGCGGATCCACGGGGGCCATAAGACTGGCGCTGATGACAGGGTTGGTAGGGCAAGGTGCCGCGTTGGAGTTTGAAGCTTTCTTGAAAGTATTCGACAAGCTTCCAGACTTCGATTATGTGCTGGCCAATCCTACGAAAGCAATCGTGCCGAAGAACGACCCTGCGGTAATGTATGCCATTACTGCCGGTCTTGCTTTGCACGTCACGGAAAAGACAATCAAAAATGCGCTGGTGTATCTCGCTAGAATCCCGAAAGAATTCGAGGTTTTCGCAGTTAGAATGGCGCTGAAATCCAAGAGCAAGTTAGCGTATGCTCAAGAAATTATCACATGGGTAAGCAAAAACAAAGACGTTCTAGCAGGGTAAGGAACACGGAGTTTATCAAACTTATCCAGGCAATCCGAAAGAAACCCAAGATACAGTTGTATCGCAAGCTACACTATCGAGATGCTGTTATTAATACATATGATAACCAATGGAAGGATCAGATAGTTTGGTACGGGCCAATGACTATACTGGTAACCGAAGTGTTTTATAAATTAATGACCAAGCATAAGAAAGAATTCGAAGCATGGATGAGAATCCAGACTCAAAACCGGCAGGGATAAAGGGTATGATATTGCTTAAACCAAGCGTATACCTATGCATGAACCGTGAGGGTTCAGGATACATAGGTGACATTACAGGTAACGCTATTTTTGACCCAGAAGTTTTTGAGGAAGGATTTAAGATAGCCCGTAAACGCGGATATATCCCATCTAACCTAGATTATAGGCTAACCAAACTCGGAAAAGCAATGATGAATTTAACACAATGAAACAAAACAAACTACCAAGACCCGAAGTGGCTATCGACCATGATTCGAAAAGAGCTTTATTGTGCAGCAAAAAAGCAACAGAAACAGCTCGATACGACATCAGAAGGGCGTTAAGGTTAAACGAATGAACGAACAAGCAAAACGAGTTGAAAAGCAAATGGTGCAATTAGTTCTGACTCAGAGCTTTTTTGCGACACTGCTTTTGCGCATGAAAATCGAGGAGAATAATGCTCCGTGGAATCCAACAGCCTGCACCGATGGGGTGCGTATCTATTGGAACTCAGGCTTCATTAAAGGCCTCACGGATGGAGAAATACGAGCGTTGTTGGTGCATGAAGTCATGCATCCTGCACTGGGTCATTTATGGCGTATCGGAAGTCGAGACTTGCAGAAAAGTAATATCGCGGCGGATCATGCGGTGAACTTATTCATCCAGTCGATTAACGAAGAAGCCCAAAAACAAGGGCATCAACCGCCGTTGCCGTTGCCAAAGAACGGCTGCTGCGATAAGAAATACGTTGGAATGGGGATGGAAGAAATCTACTCCCTGCTCCCTGAGTCCAAAAACAAAAAATATTCCGGGTTCGGAGAGTTCACCAAACCGGCTGCAGGGAAAGACCAAAGTAACACAGAAGCGGATTGGAAAATAGCGGTAGTCCAAGCGGCGAACGCCGCTAAACTCTGCGGTAACCAAAGCGCCGCTCTTGATAGGCTTGTCAACGATACTACCAAGCCTCAAGTTCCATGGCAGCGTCTGCTGGAGAACTTTGTATCATTGTCATCAGATGACGATTATGATTGGCTGAAGTTTGATCGCAGATACGTCGACGAAGGCTGGTACTTCCCGACCGTGTATTCTGAACGGGTAGGTGAACTGGCTGTTATAATCGACACCAGTGGCAGTATCGGAGAGGATACCTTGTCGCAATTCCGGTCGGAAGTGCAAGAACTGATGCACACAATGAAGCCTTCAAAACTCGTAGTGTTCTACGCAGATACCGAAATTTGCGCCACGCAAGAGTTTGAGAGCGGGGATAAAATTGAGTTCAAAGCTAAAGGCGGTGGTGGAACGGACTTCGCTAAACCCCTTAAAGAAGTGAAGAAACGCGGGATCGTGCCTCAATGCTTAATCTACCTAACTGATTTGTATGGAACGTTCCCAAAAGAAGCGCCTCCGTTTCCGTTGATCTGGGTTGTAACGCCGGGTGGTGACAAACGTGAAGTTCCATTTGGAGAGATTGCTAGGATGGTATGATTAAGTTAACTAGCACCGTGTATTTAGACAGCTACGCGCCTGCCAACCTTAGAGAAGTGGGGCGGGATATAGGACAGTTTGTTGATAAGGATCATGAACATATTATCGAACCTAAATTTTGGAAGAAAGCTGTAAATGTGGCGGTTAAACGTGGGTTAATTAAAAAACCCCCCTTTAATCTAGATCTTTGTCTTTGCCCCATCTGTGCCCAGATTCAATTAACAAAATATGGAAAAGCCCTTCTTAAGCTACTCCAATGATACAATTAACCAAAGACATGCGATACGCTCGCTCTTGGGCTGCCAAAAATAGTTGTTATCTCGGTTCGCATCGGCATGGTTAAAACTTCAACAATGAACCCAAAAACAGTTTTGCAAACTATTCTAAAATATAAAAGGAGCCCATATGCTCCACCATATTTTCATTATACGGGTATACGGCTAACTCCCTTCAGATATAACATGCTTCTTGTTATTTACCCAGGATGGCATCCCGGGTATAAATCAATTAAAAACTCCTCTATTTATATTCCAGAGGAGCTGGCTGCTGCTCTAGAATGGCTTGATACTCCGAAACGTCGAAAGCTGCCTATGGCGTGGATCAATTTAGTACAATGAAAATCCCGAACGTAGGCCACTTCTTTTTGCTAACAATAAAATGAAACCGGTAACACGAAAGTTAAGCGATAATCTATGGTTCCTTTACTGGCCTAAATTAAATCCTGAGTGGGAAATTTGGAATACCCCAGACGGCACGGTAAATTAACAAAATTCGGAAAAGCCTTGATGAATTTACAACAATGAAAGACGACAAACATACAATAACAAACATTAAAACGTCTGACGACTTTGCCCCTGTAAATATGGGCATCTCAGACGACCCTGAAGATCAGAAAATGATTGCCAACATTCTGGTTAACAGTTTATACACAGACAAACCTCGCGCGGTTCTCCGTGAATATGGCTGTAACGCGGCCGATGCGAACACCGAAGCAGGTAAACCCAACACCCCGATAAAAGTCCACGTGCCTACGGCGGGTGAACCTTATTTATCCATACGCGACGAGGGCGGCGGAATGACCGAAGAACAGATCTTAAAAGTCTTCTGCCGCCTCGGCCGCTCTACCAAAAGAAATTCTAACGCCTACACCGGCATGCTTGGCATCGGCTCCAAAGCGGGATTTGCTTATGGGGACAGTTTTCTAGTAACATCGTTTCACGCTGGCACGAGAATAGTGTATAACTGCTTTCGAGATAAACACGGGTTATTTCAAATGGCGAAAATGGAGTCGGGGGCTACAGCGGAGACAGACGGAGTGGAAGTCAAAATCGCGGTTAAACAAAACGACATTCCGGCGTTTGCTTCTGCCGCAACCGAAGTGTTTCGGTATTTCAAACCTTTGCCAATCGGAATTAAAGTAACCTTACCGAGAGTGATATGTCAGGGCAAAGGTTGGCGATTTGTCAATTTCTGTAACGAGCAGACCGTAGCGATTATGGGTAACGTCGGATACAATATCGACTCCGATGTTATGCTTGCCGACGAGAACTCCCGCCATACCCCCCATGAGGCCCTGTTGGCCAATTACAAACGTATTTGTTCGTTAGAACTGGAGTTTGATATTGGGGAATTAGAAATCGCGGCTAACCGTGAAGGACTACAATATCGGGAGAATACAAAAGCTGTGATTCGAAAGCGGTTAAATAAAATTATGGCGAGTGCAGAGGAGCAGATAAAAAAGCAAGTTGAGTCTGCGCCATCATTATGGGACGCGGGCGTTATCTTTGCTAATATGTCTTATAGTCTATCATGTCGGCTAAACGCTTTGACTTGGCAAGGTAAAGCCGTGAATACTAGCTTGAGGTTATCCGAGGGAGTGAAAGATGACACTGTGATATACGGATTCACTAGGAACCGCTACTCTAAACATATGAGCGCTGCCTTTCCTCGCGACAATCTTTTTCTTGACCCACCAACTTTCGTGATATGTGACGGAAGTAAGTATCCGCGAATTAGGATAGCGCAGTTTCTGGAAGCTAAAAGCGCGGCTAACCCTCAGGTTAGACATTGTGTAGTTTACTTCAAGTTCAAAACTCCTGCGATTCAAAAAGCCTATTGGGAGAAGAATGGGCTAACCGGCGCACCAGTAGTAATGGTAGGCTCGCTACCTTACACAGCGCCGGTGGGCGGGGTGCCACGAGCCAAAAACACTAAACACTCTCAGCAGTGCTTCACGTTTAAAGCACACGCGTCACTATCACACTACATTCCGAATTCTGAATGGTGGATTTCGGCTACTCTTGACCCAACCGCAACGGGCGTGTATGTCCCACTTGACCGATTTCGAGTTGATTGTGCGTATGCATTTACCTATTCGCAGTTTGCAGCTCAGATTAAAGAGCTAAAAACCGCCGGGATACTTACTGGCCCACTTTATGGAATAAAACCGCAAACAGTACTAAAATTAGGCAAAGGATGGGTGAGGCTTAAAGATTGGGTAACTACTAACATCCCGCAAGGGACAAAACAACAGTTAGTTGATTATAGAGCGGCTACTTATCTCCAGAAGGGCGATTTGATTTTTGGGAAGCTTTACGATGGGTTCTACCCAAACTCGGCGGCAGCAGATTTAATGGACGCTTTACGCAAAATGCTAACACCAACTCCAGCATTACGGCCGTTAATCATGAGCCTGGTAGACAGGCACGCGCAGGATAGTGCCGAGCATATCTTACAGGCGTCTGGGTTACCTGTGCCATCGTATAATTTGAAATCTCTAACCGAGGCCGTAGTGAAACGGTATCCTATGTTTGCTGCTTTCCAGCCATTTCAAATAAGAAATTTGCCGATGAAAACCGTAGCGGAGTATGTTAAACTAGTCGAGGAGTCCAAAAAATGAAGTGGTTTGTGTCAAAAGACAGTGTCACGATTTCAGGAATGAACCGAACCTGTGTTGTCCTGAACGATCATCCTCAGTTCAAAGAAATTGTAAAGGCCTTAGAGGATAAGACTTACAGCGAGGAAGCGTTGTTCGCACTGCTTGATCCCGTGGTTATTGAAGCTAGAAAGCGCTTACTCCAACCTGATTCCGGCTCACTGCTCCAATGGCAACACTGACCTTTCAAGAAGCTTTAGAGCCGTTTCGCCGCGAGACGGAACAGATTCTTGCGCTAAAACACCAGACAAAATCAGAATACTTAACCGCGATTTATAGAGTTGTAACATCACATAGCTTCGATTATGCCTATCATTCGGTTATATGGAAGTCCGAATGCTATTTAATGACACACTACAAAACCGAATTTTTTAGCGTGGCTAAAAATGCAACTGTAAACCTAACTTTATGATATACATATACAAACTAATGGCAAGAGCCTTCATTAAGATCGGCACCATGATCTTCCCTATCATGTTGAGCTACGCTCCATCAGAGAACACAGGAATACGTGTCCTTATTTTTGGAGCGAGTCAACCTGAAGTGAACTCAGCGTGCCGCTCATATATAGAATGGCTCGACGCCGAATACGAAAAACGACAAAATGAAAAAACTAAGTGAGTTAAAATTCAACCAACAATTCCGGCTACCAGACTGGCCGGAAACAGGACTGTTTACCTACCTAGGCCCAGACGGGGGATACGGTAAAATTAAAGCGAACGATGCTAAAATCAATCATAAATTATGCAAGATGTATGATTCCACCAACGATTTCTTTCATCTTGCTACATGGATAACAGTCACCCCGATCTGCCCTGAATGTGGGCACGTCCAAGATCATGAAGCCTGTAACGTAAGAATCGAATGAAATATAAATACCTAAGCGTCGGTATAGATGCTAAAACAGTCAAAGGTCAGAAGAAAGGATACCTTACCGGAATCCTGTATCTCGCTCCGCATACCATCGCGAGTACGAAATCACTATGTCCATTCTCTACACCCGCGTGTAGATCTGTATGCCTCTATTCGGCAGGGCGCGGCGCGGTTACTAACGTCCAGCAAGCTAGGATTAGGAAAACTAAAGAGTTTCAAGCTGACTCAGGGCTTTTCATGCAAGCTTTAGCTGAGGATATTCTAACTCTTAAGAAAGCTGCTATCCAACAAGGCATGACTCCCGTGGTGCGGTTGAATGGAACCAGTGATATTGAGTGGGAAAATTTTGGCGTTATACAGCAGTTTCCTGACTTACAATTTTATGATTATTTGAAGCATCCGCCAATATTACGCAAAAATCTACCAACGAATTATCATCTTACGTTTTCGCACTCGGAACATTTGAAGTCATGGGAATGGGGCGATGGATGGTTTGAACGAGGAGTAAACACAGCCGTTGTATTTCGCGGTGGAATGCCCGCCCTGTTCCGAGGGCGGCCGGTAGTAGATGGTGACGAGTCTGATTTACGGTTCCTTGATCCGGAAGGTGTGTTTGTTGGGTTAAAAACCAAAGGTCAAGCCCGACCCCTTGGCAAAGCTAACGGATTTGTGGTAGACTATGACTAAAACTGACTCAAAAAAAATAATTAAACTCGCTCAGCTTGTGACTGGCGGCGCATGGCATTCTGATTGGCGAAGTTCGAAAATGCTACATATACATAGGTTCTTTAAGATTGCGGGAGACCGTGGCGGATACAATCGCGAGCGAGAACACATTCGCTTTATGCTCTTAACAAAAGAGCGCCGACAATTCTTTGACGCTTACATCAAACTAATACAATGACATTCAAACACGGTAAACATGAACTTTAACAAACGTCCAACAAAACCACTTCAATACCCGAGTTCGCAATGGGGTGATATAAAGTTACAGTTGTGGTGTGATGGTGTAGAAACTCTCGCTCGTTGGCCTAGGCGAGCTGAGTTTTATAAGTGGGTAGCTAACACAGGACATGCAAAACTTAGTGACGGGTTTTGGCAGTTTTCAGAAGAATATATTGAAGCACTGCTGGCCGATCCGTCCGAGATAAAAGCTTATATGAACATCATTTTATGAGATCGTTAAACTTATTCTGCAAAGACTGTGGAGAGCCGATTATGAAATGCCGCTGTCCTTTACGGCCGCCTTGGAGCTTTTTTCCACGCGGTTACCCATCCACGTCACCTTTATACAAAGTAACCCAGTTCAAGAAACATACTAGAAAGAATTCGTTTTGGAAGAACAAGAAAGACAGATGAAGCGTACCCCTAGCCACAATCACCGCAAAACAGTGCAATCTTACCCTGAAATTCCGACGATCGACTACGGCCAGTTAGAGCTAACAGTCCGGTTAGTGGACAAAGCTTGTGATGTTTGGCTTATGAAGCGAGCCCGGATAGACATAGCGTTAGCTAAACTAAAATCCAACGATTAGTGACGCTCCGCTCGAACCATATTGTTGAAATGATTCGCAACTTCCTGCGGAATCCGGTAATGTTCGCCCTCCATATAGATATCGGAATCTTCGGGGATGCCCCCCGCTTTCTTTTCCATAGATTTGTAGCGAGCCACCCACCCGCCCGGCACCAGCACGCCAGATGTATCGGCGGAAATTACATCAGTGCGACTGAGTGAGGGACTATGCTTATGGCGATGGTGCTGCCGGGATGCAGAGGCGCAACCAACCAATAAGATACAGAGAAGGAGCTTCCAGTTCATTTATGTTGGCGCCCCATGAGATACAAAATGTTTTTGTTAGCTTCAATCTGTGCATTAGTCATCTCTGTGATCGTGTTGTTAATCTCAGTCTTAGCAGTGTTGAGTTGATAACCCAAAAACAGTGTTAGAATCAGGTTACTAACGACCACGAAAATCAATATCTTCATTACGGTGTGGGAGTAGGAGACGAGTGAGCGCGCGAGTCTTGTAGTTGTTTAACTTGCGCTGATAAAGCAGAAGTTTGTTGCCCGCGTTCGATCGAAGCATGAGTTGCGGTGTAAATCTGAACGCCCAAACTTGCAGCCCACATCAAAGACGCTACGGCCCCGACGATCGCTAGACTGCCTGACTTAATTTTACCCATTTGTTGTCTTCCGCCCGTGATCAAATTTGTTGCGTTTTCTTGAGTTCGCTTGTATTCGTCAAATTCACGCTTAAGCGCGGTTGCTTTCTGGTCTACGGCGTCGGCCGCCGATTTTGCTTTAGCCTCTACCGCTTTATCGTTAGTTTCTTTGTATTGCCGGAATTCTGTTTGAAAGTACTCAAATTTTTCTTTGGTAACATACTCAGCATTACGCTCTTGGGCTAGCCCATGAGCGTGATTCAAATCTTCAAGCCGTCGCTCGTACTCTTTGGCTTGAAGTTTAAGGGCATCATCTCTACCATCCAATTTTTCGAAAATAAGATCTTTCAGACCTACAATTTTGGTCTCAACAAATTCCTTTAACGGGACATGGACGCAAGAATTATCGGGCATGCTGGAATATCCGGGGCAAACCCCTCTATGTCAAAGAAAACTGTTGTCAAAATCAGCGGAAACTGTTAATATGAAAACCATGAAAGAGAACCAATGCCTTACATAAACACTGAAGCGAAAGAAACCGTAGCCCTATCCGGAGCCCAGACCCCGGGCCAGTTGAACTACGAAATAACAAACGTAATCATGCGCTATTGGTGGAGAACATTCAAGCAAGACTATACCACTATTAATGATATAATTGGCGCACTTGAAGGAGCAAAATTAGAGTTCACACGAAGAATTGTTGTGGATTTTGAAAAAGGAAAATGCGCAAGCAACGGCGATGTTTACCAAAAACCAAGCTATAAACAAAAACATGAAAGTACTTAAACTACAGGAGTATAGAGAAGACGGAGGGTTTTATCCCATCCTCGTCTGTTTTGGTGAAGGGGTTCAAGTTCGAGAGGCAGCCCTTCTACCCAACGGACCGCATATCATCGGCGAGACAAAAGCCCTTAGAAAAGGATCGTTGATATCAGGTCTGCCTGGGGGGCAGCTGATTACGGTCACGGAAACCGTGGAAGAAATTGCTAAACTTCTATGTAGTTAGGGTTTAATTCCTATCCACATCAGGTAAGGCTAACCGAATAAATCGCCGATACTCTAGTCGGATTACCTTTCTTAATTCAGATTTTGTAATTTGATCCATTTTTATTACGCCAGCACCACCCTGCTACAGAAAAATCATGAGGAACAGTTTCAAGGGTTGCGATTGGGATGTGAACAGTGGCGCGGTTGTCACAATTACATATTGCGCAGGCCTGAAGCTCGGAGTCGTGGGATGTTGAAGCATGCAAAACTTCACTACGTAGGATGTTTACGGCTGTCTGACATGCGGCGCAACCCCCGGCCAATCCTCTATTAAAAGGGCACTGAGCACAAATTGCGGCACGGCGTTCTGCTTCAGCTTGTGGCACTTGCGCCATCCGGCTGCCGAGCCACGCGGCAGCCGTCTTAAGGAAAGACATTACATCCGTCCAAGGAATGGTAGCTGGGAGACGAGCGCCCCCTTCACAAAACTCAGCTTGAGAAGCCGGCGATAAAGAGCGACAAATTTGATCCTCGATTTCGGCTTCAGTTAAAGGCGGATAATTGTTATTCCGGCGATGAGCTGCGACTTTGGCCACTAGATCAATAAATATGTTTGCATCGGACACAAATCCTGATGTTGGGTCTTTAAAGGTCCAGCCGCCCGGAACTGTTACAAGTAAACTTTTTAAGTGGAGCATAAATTTATGAAATATATAATTGGAATCATCGTATTTGTCTACTTCGGTAGCGCAGCGATTATGGTCGTAGTAGGGATTGGATTTGGAATATTCACATTCATACGCGAAGTTTTAAGGCGTAGAAACAAAGGAGTCCCATTCAGACCCCAACCATGGCCAGTTAACATAGAATAATTACGGGTTTTGATCTTTGGCTTTCTTCACTTGTTGGCGTAAACCTGGAACCCCCATTTTAAGATGCTCCACAATACCTTTTGGCTGTCTACGAATAGTTTGCGATTTCAGCCAACGTTCAATATAGTTCTTCTGAACTTCTGGTTTTAAATCTGTCCAGCCAGCGATATTCTGCACCGCTTGGGGTACTACAATACCACGAGCGAAATCTCCTGCGTACCCTGCGGGATCTTTAACTAGCTTGCTCATGTCTAGCATGGTTTCCATATAAGGAGTTTCTCGGGCTAAGCCTAAAGCCCCCGCCATGACTCCTGCTGGTAGTCCTTTTTTGTGCCTATCAGTGGTGGAAACATATTGATCTGATACTCGACGCATTGTAGCCCCTAACTGTAAGCATTCAAGCAAAGGAGAGTGAGATAAAAATGAAGGGACATCCCAGTTACCTAAACGAAGTCTCCCCGCTCCTACGTCTCCTGGTTTTCGTTTTTCACCGGCGGTGTAGTATCCACCAGCTTGAATAAAGCCAGGAGCAGAATTAAAATATCCTAAAGCTAGTACGGCCGCCCCTAGCAACCCTTTTTTAAGATGCCGTGCGATCACATCTGATTCCTCTGGTGTTAAGTTTTCCATCCCTCGCCGCATGGCTCCTATAAGTTTAACACTGCCACTAACTGATCCGGTTGCATGAACGAGGGCTTCAGTTACATAGTTTAAAGGTACTTTTACAATAGGAATGGTGGCGCGCATACTCGTAGCTCCAACTTTACGACGTAGCGGAATCTGGCCAGTTGCTTTATCTTTTGCCTCGAGTCGGGCCAATCCGCCTTTCCACCAATCTGATAACACGTTATCTTGAAGCAAGATTTGCCGATATGCGTATTTTGCTGCGCTTTGTTTAAACGTATCCATCATTAAACTAGTCATGACTAGAGGATCGGTAACGTCAACACCATTTCTCATAGCATGCCCAATTTGTTTTTCTAGAGCTATAGTATACGCCCCGCGAAGAGCTGGAGATTTTAATGCTCCGTGGAGCTGGCCAAACCAATCTAAAATACTGGGAGGAAGCACTACTTTATCACCAAACAAAGTACTTAACGTACTGTGCCCCGTAGTAGCCATATCATAAGCATCTTTCATACCCGTAGTTAAAGCTTGCGCATAGCCTTTAGCGTATGCATTTACGCTAAACCCGCCTTCAATGGAGGCTTTGGCAAATACAGTTTTTAACGGACCTGGGACGGACCCAAGCCCCCCGCCAATTAAATCTTCTGTAGGAATTTGAACTGCGCGATAGGCGGCGGCTCCCGTTAGTTTAAACAAAGTAGAGATAGCAGACAGTTTAGCGGCTCGGCTAAACTTAGCTAACATATCTAACGCTTTATCCTGCAATGGACGCTGAGCTGCTTGATCAGCTAATAGCCCACGTTTATAATCGTTCTTTGCTTTTAGGGTTGCAGCTTGTAGCCTGTCCGCTTCTGGATCTTGGGCTATGGGTTCAGGTTTTGTTTTAGGAGCAAAGTCTTTATTAGCTAACCGATCTTTATAGTCTGTTATTCGTTTTTCTAAACGCGCTTTCAATTGCTCTAAACCAGATTTTAAACGAAAATCATCATCGGTAGTTTCAAATCCTCCAGCACGAAGTTTGGTACGAACTAGTTGAGTTAATACTTTTTCTTCTATAGTTGGTATTCTATGTTCGCTTCCTGTTTTCAGTGGAGCTTCGCCTTCTCGCATTGTTTCCAGTTTTCCTAACTGCTGCATTTGCCCTGTCAGATCACGTAAGGTTTTAGACACAGCATCTTTTGATAGTGGTCTCCATTTTCCATAACCAGAAATCGCGTTCATAGTTTCAGTGCGTTCTAATTCTGGATCGTATTGTTTCAAAACGCTATGGACGGCGTCGATAAGTTTTTCTCGGTCTGTTACACCTTCAGCCACAAAAGACCTCGCTAACCGCTGAATTAAATTGCCCAGGCTGTTAAGAGGGGCACCATTTTCAAAAATTTTAGTATGGATTTTTGCGGCTATTTGCTCTGAGGTAGCGGACTCTTTAGTCTTCGTAGGTTTAACAACCCTATCTGAAGAAGCTGCATGATCCTCTTCGGCTTGCTGAGCTTTCGTAATCTCTGTGTTATGTTTTTTGACCCAAGTTTCTTGAGCTTCACGTTCTGCGGGTGTTTTAGGGTCTCCAGCCGCGGCGCGCTTTTCCGTTAGCATCTTAGCTAACGAGTAGTCCTCGGCTGCCATCATTTTTCGAGCTACTTGACCTCGGGCGTTTTCTTCGCCTGAAGTGCGAAGAATGCGCTGGAGATGATCATAATCTTCTTGGAGAGCTGTAAACTTAGCCCGTGCTTCTACGCGGGTTTCAGGGGCCGCATCGTCTAAGCCCCGCGAAGCTGTGGCAATTCTATGATGAAGATCAATCTGCTTCATAAGTAACATGGCGCTCTCTACAGGCGTCGCTCCTCGAGGTTTGTCGGAGAGGTCTTTCATTAATCTATTAATTACCTCAGGATCCCCGGTAAATTGTTTCTCTGCCTCAGCCCACCAACCTTTATACGACTGTGCGGCGGTAGAAGCCAAAGGCGCTAACCCTTGAGCTTTACGATCACTATCTATTTTTGCGTTTTGATTACTAAACATTAGGCGGCTAACTTTATCTCTTGCGGCTATCACCTGTTCAGCCATTCGCGCAGCATCAGCAGCCGTTAGTTTGCCTTCGCTTGCTAGGGTAGTAATATGAGTCTGGAGTTTAGCTAGGGCTTCATAAGATGCGTCAGGGTTAAGTTCTAGCTGATGATCAATTATTTTTCCATCACGCACTACTCCAGTAAACTTACCGGCGGCTTTTTCGTCCGTAGGTTCGGCCTTCGTCGCCGGTTCAGGTTGCGATCCTGGTTCGGGCTGCGTCGGAGTTTTCTGGGCTGTCGGCTCTACATACGGCGGGGCAAGGCTTAGATCTCGCTGGTATCTTCTAGTTTGTTTAAAATCCATTCTCCCTGCTTCCGGTAAGGTGCTGGTTAAAATACCAGCTTCCTTTAAGGCTGCTTCTAAAACACCATCTTGTTTATAGGCTCCAAATAATCGCCGTAAGGCAGCGAATAGCCCATCCAAGATTGATTTTTGACCGGGCTGCTTTAATTTTGCCGGCAAATCCTGAGTATGTAAATCAGCCTGTACGTCGGGATCGGTCAGTAAGTGGGTTATAAATTCGTCTAAATCGGAAAGATGATATGCGTCTGGCTCTTTAGTTTCTGATTTAATGTGGTCGTAAATTTTCTGTAAGCGGTCTACGGCTACAGCTTCTTCCGGTGTTAGTTTGTACCCAGGGTCTAACTTTCGAAGGACGACGTGGTGAACTAGCTCATGTAACACTGTTTGCGTTACTCCGCCTTTATGCCCTCCTGTCATATTCACAGTGATCTCCCCTTTCGTAGGATCAGTAGGATGAGGGAAGTATGATCCGGCGTTCTTACTATCGTCTGCCACAAGATTTACTTGTATATTTGAAGTGGTGTCGCCCAATGCTGCTAGAATATGGTTAGCTAGGAGTTTAAAACGCGGAGGAGATGAGGGTTTGGAGATAATAGCGTTAAGCGCTGAACGAATTGGATCTTTTGTGCCTTTCAGTCCTAATTCGGTTGCGTCTTTCTCATTCAAAACTGCCGCTAAACTTTTAGGAGCGGCTGGTTCGAGGGCATGAGCTAAGCCGGGTAGCATATCGCTCTGAACTGGACGGTCAGCACCTAAAAGTTTCTGAGCTTCCTCGCGGGTAAGCGTAACTTCGTGACCGTTGGCATCCAAAATTGGCTTTCCATCTGGCCCTATAACTCCAAATTTATGTTCTGCGTTCATCACCGCCATTACTTTTTTTACATTATCTATGTTCGCCGTCATCGTGCGGGTTTTGAGCCCCGCGTGGTCGTCGCCGATTACGCCGTGATCTAGGACTTCTCCCGTTTTGGGGTCCACAATCACAGGACCGGTAACACGCGAATCTTCGGGTATGTTTGGAATATCTTTATGTGGGGTAATCGGGATACCCTCGTTGGGAGCCAGCAGCTTAACTTCTGGTTTGGCGTCGCCAACTGGGGCTGGTGCTGGTTCGGGGGCGGTAGTTGGTTTCTCCAGCGTGTAGCTTCCGTCAGGATTTTGGGTTGCCCCGACTTTCTTCCATGCTGCCTCTGCTGAAGGTTGCATGTCCGTATCCGAGGTTGTACTACCGTATTTATCGGCTAGTTGTCGGAGAGTTTGCTGATACAATCCTTGCCCGCGGACAGATTTATCAATGTTTGCACCTTTAACTTCAAACCCTTGATTTGTTACGTTGCCTCGAATTTTGCCAACCGTTTTTCCATCGGCACTAACATCAACGACGTGTGTCCAATTGGAATCCCCATACATTTCTCCTGTCTTTTCTGCTTCAGTTACTGGACGTTCAGTTAGAGTTACTGGTTTTACTTGCGGCGGGGTTTCTGCCGCTGGAGTTGTGGGCGCCTTAGCCACAGCTTCAGGGAGGACAGGTTCCTTTGCTTCTGGTGCCGGGGTTACAGGTTGCAGTGTTTCAGGGTGAAGCTCTGCTCGAACCTCGGGAGGAGGCGCCTGGGCTTGAGCAGCTTTAACATGGTCTACGGCCGCTCCCTCCAATGCTTCCGCGGTTTTAGGCGACGCGTTTATTCTAGCATCACGAGCCGCATCCATCAACGCATTTGCGTGATCTCTGGCTGCCATAACCGAGGGATGCTCGGCCGCCCTTACGAGTGGGACTTTTCCTCCGCCCGCACTAATAATACCAAACGCAGCTTGAATAGCATCAGAGGGTATGTCCTGTTTGTTGAAAGCATCAGCAAAAGCTTGTTCTTTTTGTCCAGCAGGCGCGTTAGCAGCCGCTTCTGCGGCAGTGAGAAGGTGGCTCATGCTTATATTGCCGGCCATTGCGGCAGAGGCTTTCGTAGCCCATGCTTGAAGAGCAGGCATCCCTTCTGGTAAAACAGCTTTCAGGCCAGCCGAAATACCGTGGCCCACTCCCATCCACAAACCGTCCCCAAGAGTCGCCCGTTGAGCGGCATTCGCAGCTTGGGTCGGGTCTTTGGTTTGATCGTAATTCTCTGCGTATGTCTGAAGATGATGTTCAACCATGAAGGCGGGAAAATTTATAAGAGGCGCGGCTAAATTCCCGATTAATGCAGCAGCTTTCCCCCCCGCGGTGCTAGAAACTTCGGGCGAGGGGGTCATCTTTTTAGATACGTCACCCCAGGCGTCAGCAGCGTCTTGGAAGAATTGTTTGCCTTGAGTTCTGATAGCATCCGGCATAACGCTAAGTAGAAACTTTCCTACCGGCGCAGGCACGCCTCCTTCTTTGGAAAGAGTGGCCGGATCAGTGAGGGCGTTAGCGCTAATTTGGGAAAGTCCTTGAATTGCTTGCGTAACTCCATGAGAAAATACCGTTGCTGCACCTTGCCCCCAATCCCAATCATTCTCCGTAGGAACTTTTGCAGCAAGGCTAGCTCGAGTGTTATCAAAAAAATCAGTGTCAACTTTGCGTTGGATCGGATCCTTCCACTCTGGTTGCTGAGTAGCATGGGCCAGCGCATCAGCGTGCCATTTATCAAATGTATCTAATTGACCTTCAGGGGATTTTTGGGAGAACCAAGGAGCCGCTGTTACCTCGCTCCATTTTGGAGGCATGGGCACAGGTTGGCCGGGTGCTGTTTGATCTTGGGTAGTGGCAGGAGCAGAAGTTTGATCAGTAGGTGGAGGCATGGTGGCCGAAAAATCAGGCGCGTTTTTCATGGCGTACTGATTTTTTGGATCGTCCGGAACTACCAGGGGATCAGCCATAATTACTGGTATTTGCTAACAGGCGTAGTAGGTGCAGGCTGCCCAGGAGCCGACGACGCGGGTACTTGAGCCCCGGCTGCAGACGCTAAAAATTCTGCGGAAGGGCCTTTAGCATCAGTAGGAGCGGGTGGCGAGTTCAGCGGATGGTTTTTCTGATATTGTGCAATTCTGGCCTCATGCCAATCGCGAGAGTCTTCCCAAGCTTTATGCGCAGGATTTGGAGTATTAGTGTCTGGGATCATTTTGTCTGGTTCTTTCGCATACAAGCGCTGGAGTGCGGTCTCTGATGCGTTTGCTTTAGCTTCTTCTTTATCATCGTTATGAGTTCCGCCACGCTGTCCTGCCTTTAAAAGCCCTTGCGCGTAATTGCCTGTGTGAATAATGTCGCCAGCTTCCTCTGCGGAAAGTCTTTTGTCCTGAACGGCTTTGATTACTTGGTCGTAACCTTTCCCGCTCATCGTGAGATGCTGATTATGCATTTGAAAAAACCTATCGTTGAAAGCTTTAACCATCTCTCCAGATGCACCAGTATGGGTGGACGCAAGTTTCGTCCAATTGGCTATAGCATCCGGGGTGTTTGGGTCTATTTGCGAGGCTTTTTGCACGAAGTCCGCAGATTCAACTTGAGTATGGGCGTGATCGTTGAGAGCTTGCTGACGCGCTGTAAGGTTATGGTAGTCTGTCGCCCCACGGGCTGCCGCGATATGTGGGCCAATCGCGTTGGCTCCGAACTGCGATTCGAACTGGGAATCCTGTGCTGAGTTCCCTCGGCTTAAAGGTGAGTCATCGGCGTCGTCCCAACGATCTGCAATGTTACCAGTAAACCCTGTACCCACGTATGAGGGATGGCCTTGCTGGGTTGCAATATCCCTCGCGTTGGTTGAGCGAGCGGCATCAACTGATGCTATTACTGCATTACGCGCGGTTGAGTTTGGGTCAAATCCTGGAGTACCGGCCTGCTGCCCAAATTCATCTGTTGGTTTTGTGGGACCGAGAAAGGTGTTAACCAGGTTCGGCCGCATGTCTTCATTGGTGGGTGGGTTAGGAAGATCGGCCATAATTAATATCCACTTTCTTTACGCGCGAACCGGGCGTCTAACAAACTATCTTTTTTATCTGCAGTCGGAACCACTGCGGGTGTGGTGTTAGGTTTCGGGGAAAATAAAATATTTGGCTGGGCCCCGGGTTTAATTGGGGGAGGAACTAGCGGTAGAGTTGGTAAAGTCATACCTTGGAAACGAGGAATCGGGTCGAGCGCTCCGGTTCTGGGGGCTAAAATATTTGGGTTAACAGGAGGGGGCGCGGGTTTAAAAATATCTCCAATCAAATTTTTAATTCCTGCTTCAGCCCGCGCTTTTAAAGCCGAAGCACGATCTAGAAACGGGGTAGAAGTAGCCGCTGCCGGGGGCGCTCCAGAGGAACGGCGCTCTAAATCATTGAGGCCGCTTTCTAAAGTAGCGGTTCTGTTTGGCACAATCGGCGCGCCTGCAACCGGAGGTGGAGGAAGACCCGGCTGCGGCGCGACTTGGTTTGCGAGCGGGCCACTTGCGTAGGCTGGGGCACCGGGTGGTAGATCTTGTGGCATAATTAAATAATTTTTGCTCCTTTACGTGATAAATTTTGGGAACTTCCAATATATAGTTTATCGTTTCCTGTACATTCAATTACATATACACCTGAAACTTTATTGCTATTTTGAAAAGTAAAAAGCATAAGTTACCAATGTGATGTGAGCCTTGGAGTCGTGCCCCCGGGATATATGAAGCGCAAACTTGGGTCCATATTGTGAGATAAGTCGTCACCAAGCTCGTCGTTCAAAACGCCGATAGCACGCTCCCAATATTTCTCAGCGATGTCGAGTGCATTTGCATTTTCGAACGTTAGGGCATCAAGCCCAAGTGAAAGCGCGGATATGTTGTCGATTGGAAGAATGTCTTGGTCGGATACAAACTCCCGATGACGTAATTTCACCAGCGCTTGCACAACCGCGCTAGGGGTATTCGCGAGTGTGTCAACCATATATCTCCGGCACAAAAATTCTTCATCAGTGGGCGCCATAATGGCGAGGTTAGTAATAACATTGTTAACATCTATCTGTGTTAAGGTCATATTTACATCTACGGTTTCTGAATGCACGCGATCTATGTGCATGAATGGGTTAGAAACAGTTGTATTGCCGGTAAGAACGAGAGTAATCGGTAGGTAGTTAATATCCGTGCCGCTTATAGTCATGCTCAAAGTTTCGTTGCCTGGATAAGAGAGGCGAAGATTTCCGCCAACCAATAATTGGATATTCGTAACCTGGCCGCCAGAAACAGTTGTAACTGCGGTAGCTCCGTTACCACCACCACCAGAGATTGTTACATTCGCGAAGGTATATCCAGTTCCGTAATTAGTAATAGTTATTCCAGTAACGCGCCCCGTAGTAGAAACTAAAGCTGTGGCAGTTGCGCCAGTTCCGTCGCCTGTGATTGTAACTGTGGGCTGTGCGGTATATTTCGACCCGCCAATCGGAAGATGACACATTGTCGCGTAATTGTCACCTAAATCTCGCACTGCTGTCATAGAGAATCCTGAACGATCAGAAAAACCGGGCATCCACGAATACCATTTGTTTGTCATTTCTAACGCAAGACCCGAAACACGAACCCCCTCAATTGTTCTGTACTGGCCTGGAAGCGCTATCTGGCCATAAGAGGCGACGACAGCAATTGTTTGAAGAGACCCAACCCACTTACCATTCAGGATCAGGCGCTCGCAAACGCGGTTTATATTGTATTCGAGCTTGTCAGGCGGGCATCGATCTGCAAGGAATTCTTTCGCGCGGATTAAAGATAAGCGTGCCATGACTGCGTAACCTACAAGATCTGAGACAGATAGTCAAACCTTTGGTTGACTGCTCGTGCGCTTGCAGTAACTTACATCATGCTGCCCGCTTCACTCGATTTGGTAATCTTCCGCGACGTAACTTTTTCACTCGGTATCAATTGTCTCGATGTTAATAACTCTCCAGTTGATATCACTGGTTGGACCCCGTACGCGCAAGCCAGAGATAAACCAGGTGGGCGTTTAATAATCGATTTAGCCCCCACGATTTCTGGGTCTCCTGTAAATGGAGCCGTAGTAATTTCTCTTTCGTCTGCGCAAACGTCGGCATTGGAACATGGAACTTTTGTGTGGGATTTTCATATGCGCCAACCAAATGGACTTATCATCGGTCCATTCTTGGGCGGCAAATTCATCGTTAACGACAGTGTTACAAATCCTTAAATGAATATTGTAGAAAAAACGACATTCGAGCATGCGGTATACACTACAATTTATCGGCTTGCGTTTCCAGAAACTAGGAAAAATAGTGTTTTAAAGTGGAGACTTCAGAATCAAAAAACATATAAAAACACAGGATCTAGAGCGCGGCTTTCCTTGGGCCCTTTAGGCTGGTACATGTACACTACGTTATGCAAATTAGCCGATCCTGATTATAAAAAAAAAAACACGGCTTATGCAGCTACCTGGCGTAAAACCCATCGAGAAAAACAGAGAGCAACCCGCCGAAAATGGCAAAAAAACTGGACCTTTAGTCAAAGGCTACAGCACAATGTGAGATGCAGGGTGAGACGGGCGCTAACCCACGGTAAAAAATTAACTAGCAGCCTTGATCTGTTAGGGTGCTCAGTTATGGAGTATAAAGCATATCTAGAATCAATGTTTCTTCCAGATATGACCTGGAGGAATAATACAAAAATAGGATGGCATATTGATCATAAAATTCCTATTTGCAAGTTTGATCTTACAACTCTGGAAGGGCAAAAAGCAGCTTTTCATTATACTAACACACAGCCTCTTTGGGCTGTTGATAATCTGCGGAAAGGCGGTCAATAATGCCAAGCCAAGACCCTATCTTCCAGACTTCCATTTTATTTCCTAATACTCAAGTTACAACTATTCAGGTTCCGAATCCGGGGCCGATTCAAACAATTCAAATCGTACAGGGACTTCCAGGCCCGGCTGGCCCGACCGGTCCAACCGGCGCTGGAGCGACAGGTGCGACCGGCTCAACAGGAGTTACAGGCCCAATTGGTCCTATTGGTCCAGCAGGAACAGACGGTGAAGATGGGCAAGATGGTATAGCAGGGTCAGTAGGTCCTCCTGGTATCACTGGTCCTACGGGTCCTACTGGAGCTGGAGTGACAGGTGCTACGGGTCCAACGGGGCCTTACAGTGGTATTACTCCATTTGTGCAATCAACATCGTTAGGTTCTTTGCGGAATAATTTTTCCGGCGATGTTGGCATGAAGATTATCACTAACGTCGGCTTTATAGTAACCGCGTTAGGACGCTGGAACGTTTCAGGAAACACTGGCACACATACTGTTAAATTAAAATCAAGCACCGGCGTGGTGCTTGGCTCTGTTTCGATTGATACTACTCTTGGAACGCCGGGAACCTTTCAATACGCTAACCTTGCAACCCCTATAGTTTTGCTATCTGGAACGACATACTTTGTTGAATCGACGGAATTAAGCGGCGGTGATCAGTTTTATGATTATATTGGCACTGTTTTGGTGACGACAGCAGTAGCATCAGTTCCATTCGCCTCGGTAAACGCGACCTCACTATTCGGCGGCACAAACAGCTGCTACGGTCCGTTGAGCTTCATTTATGTCGGAGTTGGCGCTACTGGCCCTACTGGCCACGACGGCGTGCCAGGAACAGACGGAGAAGACGGAACAGATGGTGCACCTGGTGTAGCAGGTGCGACTGGCCCTACTGGCCCTACAGGTGGAGTAGGTGCAACAGGTGGAGTAGGTGCAACAGGTGGAGTAGGTGCAACAGGCGCTGGAACTACAGGTGCGACAGGCCCAACAGGTGTAACTGGCCACGACGGCGTGCCAGGAACAGACGGAGAAGACGGAACAGATGGTGCACCTGGTGTAGCAGGTGCGACTGGCCCTACTGGCCCTACAGGTGGAGTAGGTGCAACAGGTGGAGTAGGTGCAA
>Ga0193751_1000086_pt1 | contig 81668 bp, 79 predicted proteins | sample L1c2metaG_FD_143050 | JGI IMG/M metagenome (GOLD analysis project Ga0193751, IMG submission 143050) | Soil microbial communities from a riparian zone of the East river system, Colorado, United States - L1c2 | ecosystem: Environmental > Terrestrial > Soil > Riparian zone | place: USA: East River...
GTCCGTCGGATCGACGTCACCGGTCTTGTCGACTCCCTGGAGCTTGGCGTTGAGCGCGCTCCGGATGAAGCTCGCGACCGAGAGGCCGGGAACCGCGGTCGGGTACTGGAACGCCAGGAACATCCCAAGGCGGGAGCGCTTGTCCGGCGACAGCTTGAGGACGTCGCGGCCCTTCCAGGTGACCTGGCCGCCGGTCACGACGTAGGCCGGGTGGCCCATCAGGGCGTAGGCGAGGGTCGTCTTGCCGGAGCCGTTGGGGCCCATGATCGCGTGGACCTCGCCCGGCCCGACCGACAGGTCGATGCCCTGGAGGATCTCGTGCTCACGCGAGGCGATAGGCGCAACCCGAAGGCCGCTGATGACCAGGCGCTGATCGGTATCGGTCACGGGTGGGTCACAGCTCCTTCGGGTCGAGCGAGCGGGGCTTCGGGTCGCCCGAAGCCACTGTCGGGGCGGCGCGGTGGCACGAGGTCGGCGAGGGTCATGGTCTCGAGCGCGCCGGCGATCGCGTCGCGGACGCGGATCCAGAGGAAGTTCACGGTGCAGCTGGACGTCCGATCGCAATCGAGCGCGTGGTTCGGGTCGTCCGTGGCGCAGATCATCGGCGCGAGCGGACCTTCCAGCGCGCGCAGGACCTCGCTCATCGGAATGGTCTCGGGTGCGCGAGCGAGCTCGTAGCCACCATGCGCCCCGCGGGTGGAGTTCACGAGTCCGGCATCGCGGAGCACGAAGGCGAGCTGCTCGAGGTACGCCCGTGGGAGGTCCTCGGCAGCGGCGATCTCGGTCAACGACGACGGTCCCGCACCGAAATGGCGACCGAGTTGGACCATGAGCCGGACGCCGTACTCACCCTTGGTCGAGAACGCGACGGCACCCGTGCCATGGAAGGCAGGTCGATGCGGCAGGACCGTGGGGAGCTCGGTAGTCGGAGCGGTCAGCGGATGATCCTCAATCCCAAGTGAATTCGTTGGGATTGAGTCTACGGCTGCCCCGTCGGGAGCGTCAAAGGAGGCCGGGCGCTCAGGAGCGGGGCTTGTCGCCCTAGCTGACGACCGCCTCGCCTCGAGCGGCGGCGAGTCCCGCAGGCATCGGCATCGCCAGGACCATCGCGGCCATGTCGTTCACATCCGTGTCCGCGCCGATCGCCATCAGCTCCGCGGCGCGCTCCGCGCCGAGGCGGGCGATGGCCGTCTCGCTCGGGTCCGGCAGGTGGAGCACCTTGACCGGGGCTAGCATCACGCCCTTCTCGCGAACCAGCTTGTCCACGGCGCCCGCGATTCGCGCGCCGAGCTCCACGTCGCCGTATTCGAGCAGGAGGATCGCGGCCATGCCGAGGGCCCTCGCGAGGCCCGAGGCGTTGTCCGTGGCGGCGAAGAACGTGAGGCCTTCCTGCATCCTGGCCCAGCCCCGCTCCGGCTCGCCGAGGCGGTAGGCGACGGCCGACTGGAGCGTCTGGCTGTCGGCCAGCTGGAACGCCGAGCCGGACCGTCGGAACGCCTCGAGGTTCTGCTCCTCGAGCCGGCGGGCGGTCTCGAAATCGCCGCCGAGGAACACCCCGAGCACGAGGGCCTGGCGCGCCCGATTCATGCCCTCCTCGAGGCCGGCCGACGTGTACAGGTCGAGCGCGAGCTGCTCGTGCTCGCGGACCCGCGGCAGGTCGCCCGAGACGACGAACAGGAAGCCGATGTCGTAATTGGCATCGGCGATCAGGACCGGATCACCGGTGGCCTCCGCGAGTTCGAGCCGTTCGCGGTAGGTTTCGGTCGCCGATTCGAAGTCGTTCATCCAGTACGCAAGCCCGGCGTCGGCAACGAGCCCGGCGATGCGAACCATCGGGTCCGACGGGGGCGGCAGAGCCCTGACCTGGGCGAGCAGCGCCCGGCCCTCGCGCAATCGGCCGCGTTGCTGGAACCACCGCCAAATCCCGCCCATGAGTCGCATGCCCGGGTCGGGATCACCCATCCGGATCGATCGGTCGAGGACCGCCCGCAGGTTGTGATCCTCGCGATCGAACTGCAGGATCGCAGCCTGGCCGCCGGCGAGGAGGATGCCCCTGCCCAGCGATGCCCCGAGCTCGACATAGAAGGCCGTATGACGCGCCTCGACCGCCGCTCGCTCGCCGGAGGCGTCGAGTCGTTCCAGCGCGTACTCGCGCAGAAGCGGATGCATCCCGAACCGTGTCTCGACCGCCTCGCCGGCTCCATCGCCCGACACCCGGTCGAGCCGAACGAGGCTCTTGTCGACGAGCGACTCGAGGCCTTCGAGGAGATCGATGCCGAGGTCGTCGTCCGCGTCGGCGACCGCCATCACCGCGTCGACCGTCCAGCCGCCGGCGAAGACGGCGAGCCGCCGAAAGAGCCGACGCTCGGGTTCGGAGAGCAGGTCGTGGCTCCAGTCGATGGCGCCGCGGAGCGTGCGCTGCCGCTCCGGCACGTCGCGTGTCCCGCCCGCGAGGTCCAGGGTCCGAGCCAGGCGCTCGAGGATCTGGCCGGGACTGAGGAGTCGCGTGCGAGCGGCGGCCAGCTCGATCGCGAGGGGAAGGCCACCGAGCCGCTCGCAGATCTCGCGAATGATCCGGCTCGTCTCCTCGTTCACCACGAAATCGGGCCGATGGGCGTGAGCCCGATCCTCGAAGAGGCTGATCCCCGATTGCAGGTCCAGCGGCGGCACGACGTAGCCCTGCTCGCCCGCGATCCGGAGGAGCTCGCGGCTCGTCACGACCACGCGCAGGCCGGGCGCCTCGCGGGCCAGCCGCGCAACCGTGTCTGCCGCGGTCGGCAGCAGCTGCTCGAGGTTGTCGAGGACGAGGAGCGTGATCCGATCCCGGAGGTGGGTCCGCAGGGCGTCCGCGACCGACTTGTCGGCCGACTCCTTGACGCCCAGGCCGAACGCGATCGAGGCCTCGAGGAGGCCCGGGTCACGGACCGAGGCAAGGTCGATGAACCACACGCCGTGGGGGAAGCTGCGGCGCACCTCATGGGCGAGCGCGAGCGCGAGGCGCGTCTTGCCGCTCCCGCCGGGACCGCTGAGCGTCACGACCCGGCTACCAGCGAGCAGGCCCCGGAGCCGCTCCAGCTCCGACTCCCGGCCCACGAAGGCGGTGACCGAGCCTGGGAGATTCGTTGGCACCTCGGTGGTCCGGAGGGCCCGCGCATCGTCAGCGGCGCCGGGCACGACCAGCCGGTGGAGGCGCGCAGGCTCGTCGAAGTCCTTCACGGCGCGGAGGCCGTCGTCGGCCAGCTCGACGTCGCGGAGCGGCTCCGGGCGGGCGTCCGCGGGGATCGCGAGCGCGGCGGCGATCGCCGCGGCGAGCGCGTCTGAGACGACGATCTGGCGACCGTTGCCCGCGGCCGTGATCCGTGCGGCGTAGTTCACGTCGATGCCGACGTAGTCCTCCGGCGCATCGGCGGCTAGGCCCTGCCGGAGTCGGCCGGCCCCGAGATGGAGGCCCATCCGGACCTGGATCGGTGCGTCCGCTGGCCAGGCCTCCGCGGCGATCGCACGTTGCGCCGCCGCGGCCGCCGTGACCGCGTCGACGGGATCCGCGAACGCGGCGAAGAAGGCGTCACCTTCGGTCTTGACGACGACGCCGCCGTGTCCCTCGATCGTGGTGCGGAGGAGCTCGTCGTGGCGGGCGATCAGGCCGGACCAGGTCGTGGCGCCGACCGCCCGCTCGAGCCGCGTCGAGCCCTCGATGTCGGTGAACAGGAACGTGACGGCCGGCCCGGTCGGAAGTCTCATCGGATCAGCGGCATCTTGGCATCACGCGACCCCACCGTCGATGCCTGTCGAGGCCGCCCGGGCTCGAGTCGACCGAGCCGACCCGACCGCGCGATCAGGCCTTCGTGAGCTCCTCGACGAGGCGCGTCAGGCCGAGCGGCCCGAGCGCGAGCGAGCGCGCGTGCCAGCCCTTGAGATCGAAGTCCCGGCCCGCGGCTCGGGCGGCGGCCTTCGCGCCGTCGCGGCCCGCCAGCCAGGCCCGCTCGCCGAGCTTGTACGCGGTGGCCTGGCTCGGCCAGGAGAGGTAGCGGAGAACCTCGCTCTCGGCGGAGGCCCGCTCCATGCCACCGGCCAGGATCATGAAATCGATGGCGCCGTGGTAGCCCCACGGCTGCCCCGGCACGCCGGACCACCCGGGGTAGAGCGTCGCGGCTGCCTGCGGGATCGGGCGGCCGGTATGGAGCCCGATGTCGGCGACCACCCGCGCAGCCCGGAACGCGTGGGCGCACAGGAATCCGAGGCGCGTCTCGGGCGTCCGGAACCAGCCGAGCTCATCCATGAGCCGCTCGGCGTACAGCGCCCAGCCCTCGCCGTGGGCCGACACGAAGCCGAGCTTGTGAGCCCTGATCAGGTGGACGAGGCGGATCGTCGCGCCCTGGAGGTGATGGCCCGGAACGGCCTCGTGGTAGACGGTGCTGACCTCGTCCCAGGTCGCGAATCGCGTCCGGCCGACGGTCGGGAACCAGGTCTGGCCGGGTCGCGAGAGGTCCTCCGATGGCGGGGTGTAGTACGCCGCCGCGGCGCTGCCCTCGGGCGGGATCCGGACGTTGCAGGTCCGGATCTTCGGATCGATATCGAACTGCTGGCCGGACAGGCCGGAGATCGCCTCGTCCGTCAGGTACTGGAGCCACGCACGGTAGGGTTCGACACCCTCGATCATCCGCGCCGGATCGGTCGTCAGCACCTCGCGGACCTCGAGGAACGACGCGCCGGGCAGGATTCGCTCGCACTCCCGGGCCTTCTCGGCCTCCAGGCGCGCCAGCTCCTCCCAGCCCCAACCGTAGGCCTCGTCGAGGTCGAGCGTCGTCCCGAGCAGGAACTTCGCCCACGTCTGGTAGCGCTCCTCGCCGGAGGCATCCACCTCGGTGGCCTTCGGGAGGTAGTCGCTGCGCAGCCAGGCGGCGAACGTGCCGTAGGCGTTGTCGGCCGCCTTCGCGGCGTCCTTGAGCTCCCGCCCGAGCGAGCCGTCCTGCGCGCCGAACTGCTCGTCGTACTGGGCGACGTAGCCCGCGAACCAGCCGCCATCGCCCTTCCCGGCCCAGGTCTCGCACTGCTCGGCGACGGCCACGGCCTGCCGACGCGCCGCCGGCCGGCCATCTCGAAGCCCGTCCTCGAGCGTCTGGCGGTAGCCGCCAAGCGCCCCATCGACGGCGCGGAGGCGCTTCGCGATGGGCTGCCAGGCCTCGGCCGTGGAGCGGTCCATCAGGTCGAACACGGATCGAGTGCTTGAAGGCGGCCCGGTGATGATGCTCAGCCAGCGCTCGCGCTCGCCGGCATCGATCAGGCCGACCTCACCGCCGACGAAGTCGTGCATCCAGCTGCCGCCGAGGCGCTCCGCATCGTCGCTCGCCGGCGCGGCGGCAGCGAGGTCCTCGAGGGTCCGCTGGAGCAGGTCGTGCAGCGCGGCGAAGCCCGCCGGCGAGTAGTCCGTCAGGCGGGTCGGGTCGGAGGTGACGCCCCATCGCTCGCCTCGGACCGGATCCAGCGCCGAGACCTCGTCCACGTATCGGCTGGAGACGTCACTGATCGTCGGCATCGGGGTCCGCGCTCCTTCTCCTCGTTGGTCCCCGAGCCTACCCCACTCGGCGCGTCAGGCTGGTCCGCACCCCTTGCCAAGGAGCGCCTCGAGCATCGGTCCGGCGAGCTGGCGCCACGTCCCGACGTCGTGCCCGCCCGACACGACGTCAGGCACGACCCGAAGCCCATCGCGGGAGAGCCGCCGGCTCAGCTCGCCCGCCCCGTCCTGGACCCACCCGTAGTCGGTCCGGCCATAACCAATGAAGACCTGAAGCCGCGACACGTCCGCGGTCGCCGCGAGCAGCATCGGGTCGTTCGAGGTGGGATCCCCGTCGAAGAGCCACTGTCGGTCGGTCGGCGTGGTGACGAACGCCGCCGGACTCAAAGCCCCGACACCGGCAAAAGTCGCCGGCCCGCTCAGGACCAGGTGGAGCGCGGCGAAGCCACCCATCGAGAGCCCACCGACGAATCGACTCGTCGCGCCGCCGCGATAGCCGATCGCCGATTCAACGCTCGGCTCGAGCTCGTCGGTGAGGTAGCGGGCGAAGAGCCCGTGGTCGAACTGATCGGAGGCCGGCTGCGAGTCGACCCCGTAGCTATTGGCGATGTAGGCCGAGGCGATGACGACCGGGCAGATCGCCCCGGCGTCGATCAGCGACTGGGCGATCCCATCGACGTGAACACCGTCACCGCCATATCCGTCGAACCAGGCGGACTCGTCCGCCCCGTAGCCGTGGAAGAGATAGAGAACGGCGAAGGGTTTGGTCGCGTCGAGGGCCCGCGCTCGGAACACGAGGACGGGCATGTCCCGCGCCAGCGCCGAGCTGTGGACGGTCAACCGCTCCACGCTCGTCGCGGGGTAGCTCGGGGCCGGCGCCGAAGCCGTGACGCAAGCGCCGGTGGCGAGCGCCAGGGCCACAGCGAGCACCGCCGCCGCGCGAACCGTTATCACGTTCCGAATGACGGGCGAGACCGCCCGATGTGTCAGGCGCCGGCAACTTCACCGAAGAAGCCGCTAAACATTTCGGTCGCGCCCCCGCTGTGGATTCTCGACAAGCATTGCCCGCAGGAGCGGACGTGACCGCAGACGCTCTCAGCGAGAGTCCACAATCCGGGGCAGCCGCGTTCGCGGCGCCCGCGAGGTCTCTCGCCCACGTGACCGACGCTCCCCTCGAGTACAGCGCGTTCTTCCGGGGCGAGTTCGCGGCTGTCCTGCGGACGGTGGAGCTCATGCTCCGCGACCACGGCCGGGCCGAGGAGCTCACCCAGGACGCGTTCCTGCAGCTGCTCCTGCACTGGCCGAAGATCTCGCGCTACGAGCGGCCGGACGCCTGGGTCCGCCGCGTGGCGATCCGGCTGGCCCTGCGGTCGATTCGGCGCGACCGGCTGTGGCAACTCGTGCGCGGCGGGCTCCTGCCGAAGGCCCCCGACCGGCCGAGCCGCTTCGACGTGGATGGCGCGATTCGCCAGCTGCCGGGCTCGCAGCGGGCGGCCATCGTCCTCCACTACTACGAGGACCGGCCCACGGCCGAGATCGCCAGGATTCTTGGCTGCTCCGAATCCACCGCCCGGGTCCACCTGTTCCACGCGCGGAAGCGGCTCGCGGAGCTGCTCGGGGAGGACGACCGTGTCGCTTGACCACCGACTTCGGAGCGAGCTGGAGCGAGCGGCCGACAGCATCGCTCCCGATGTCGAACGGAACCTCGCCATCGTCGAGGCACGAGCGCGGCCACGGTCCTCTCTCGGGGCCTCCACGCTGCTGCTCGCGGCGGCGATCGTCGTGGCGGCGATCATCATCCGTCTCGGGCCATCGCTGCCGGGTGCCGGAGGACCGAACCCGACCGGGTCCGCGGCCCCGCCGTCGATCGTTGGCCCTTCGCCCAGTCCCGCGTACGACGCCATCGCCGGGACGTACACCGTCACGCTCGATCCCTCGAACACGGCGGTCGCGCAGTACAGGCTCGGAGGCGCCTGGACGATGCGCCTCGTCGCGGACGGCGAGATCTTCCTGTCGCCCCCGGCATCGTTCGGCTCCGGGACGACCTCACTGTCGGGGCTGGCGTTCACGCTCGCGGGCGACCAGTTCCGCAACAACATCTTCTACAACGACTACTGCAGCTCGATCGGGACGTATACATGGTCGCTCGCCGCTGGCCAGCTGCGATTCGCGCCGGTCGGTGAGACGTGTCCAATTCGGCAGACCCTGTTGTCCACCGTGCCATGGCAAGTCAGCCCGTAAACATTCGGGTATGGCCACGGCTTTGGTACAGCGTCACGCGGCCTCTGATGTCGTGAGACCCAGGAGAGCCCCAATGTCCACTTCTACCCCGCGGCTGCTCGGAATCGTCGGCGCGCTGAGCGTGGCGCTCGGCGCCTGCTCAACAGGCGCACCCGCCACGCCAAGCCCGGTGGCAAGCGTCGCGCCCACGGCGACCATGCTGGCGACCGCGACGGCGCCCAGCTCGATCCTGCCGGCGGCCATCGCCGACGGGACGTACGCGACCGCGCCCGTGCTCGTGACCGACATCGACGCCAGGATCCGGGCCGACACTGCCCTCACCGCCGCCCAGATGACCGATGCCATCGCAGGATTCAGCGGGCACACCTCCGAGGCCTTCAGGATCTCGTTGGCGAATGGCCAGTTCACCGAGTACGAGAGCTTTGACGGTGGCGCGTTCGAGGTCGATGTCCGGGCCACCTTCGTGTTGCCCGACGATCACACCCTGGTGATCCAGGAGTCGTGCTGCGGCACCAGCACCTTCGACGTGACGAAGGTCGGGACCGGCTTTGCGCTCCGCTACCGCGCCCACAAGCCGCTGAACGCCGAGGACGACCTCCTGGGCCGAATCGTGTACGAGTCCGCGCCGTTCGCATTGGTTCCGTGATGCGTCCCAGCGGACGCCTGCTCGCCGTCGCCCTCGGGTTGACCGTCGTCGCGGCGTGCGACGCGGCGAGGGTCCCCACGACGTCACCGCTCGGAACGGCGATCGCCGAAGGCCCTTCGGTGGGAACCGCCTTCGTACCCACGTTCGCGAGCACGACCTGTCCCGACGACGTCACCGCGAACGTCGTGATCGCAGTGACCTGTGGTTATCTGACCGTCCTCGAGGATCGCACCAAGCCCGCCGGGCGAACGATCCGCCTCTTCGTGACTCGATTCGATCCGCCCGGCGGGACCACGACGCCCGACCCGGTGATCACCCTCGGACACCTCGCCTCGCAGGACGGCTACGGCGACATGGCCAGCGGCGGCCAGCGCACCCATCGGGTCCTGTACCTGCTCGACCCGCGCGGCATCGGCCATTCCACGCCCTCGCTCGACTGCCCCGAGGTGCCACTGGTCGGGCCGGACGTGGCCGGCCTCCGGTTGCGCGACCCGGCTCGGGCGGCCATCGTCACCAAGGCTGTGACGGCCTGTCATGACCGCCTGGTCGCCCAGGGAATCGATCTCGCCGCGTACGACCTGGCCGCAAACGCGGCCGACATCGATGACCTCCGAACCGCCCTGGGCCTCACGACCTGGAACCTGATGACCAACGGCGACACGTCGCGTCTGGCCTTCGAGGTCGCGCGGCGCTACCCGGCCGGCCTGCGATCGCTCGTCATCGACTCCCCAAGCCTGCCGTCGCCTGACTTCCTGTCGGTGGGTCCCGGCTCCCTGGACCTGGCGCTGTCGCGGCTCGTGAGCACGTGTGGCGCGGCGCCTGCTTGCGCGACCGCCTTCCCCGACACGGGCGCGATGATCCGGGCGGCCATCTCGGCGCTGGATGCCAAGCCCGTGACGCTGGCCGTTTCCGGGACGGTGGATGCCATCCGGCTTGGCCACCCGATCCCGGTCGTGATCGACGGAGCCGCTCTCGTCCGAATCCTCCGGTTCCGCCTCGGGTCCGGGGCCGCGTCGGGGGCCGGTCTCGCCCTCGACGCGGTTCGAGACGCGATCGACGGCAAGGTGACCGCCGACGACCCGAACGTCCAGGCCATCGCATCGGACACGGGCGATTGCGTCGGGATCGTGACCAATTGCGAGCGGACGAATCTTGGAGCCCTGTACTCGATCAGCTGTCGCGACTTCGCCGGAGAAGTGGATGCCTCGAGCCTGACCGCTTCGGTCGCCGGACGGGCCGCCTACGCCGCCGTGTTCGCCCCGAGCCCGCTCCTGACGCCGTGCGCCTCGTGGGGCGTCGCGCCCGAGCCGCCATCAGCCACCGCGACCTCACTTACCGGCGGCGTGCCGACCCTGATCCTGCGCGGCGTCTTCGACCCGTACAGCGCGGCGTCCAGCGACGTCGCTCGCGCGGTGGCCGGAGCACCGAACGTGTTCCTGATCGACGTGCCGAACCAGTCGTACAACACCCTCGGGTTCAACGAATGCCCGCGGGCGATTCGCAACGCCTGGATCGATGCCCCGACGGCCACGCCCGCCGACACGAGCTGCCTCGCGGCGATCCCCACGATCGCGCTCACGCCGTGACGGCGCCGAGCTGCTCGGTCCGCCACTCGACCGTCGGAGCTACGTTGTTGAATGTGTATACATGCAACCCGATGACCTTGGCGTCGGGGTCGGCGATGAGCGGCGCCAGGTCGTCGAGGAGGCTGGTCGGGCGGTAGACGCCGCCCGACTTGAGGAGCTGGCCGACGAAGCGGCGGTTCTTGAGCACGAAGCGGCTCGCGTCACGGACACCGATCCGGGCGCTGATCGAGAGGAGCTTCGGGATCTCGGCCACGCCCGGGATGCCGATCCGGACCGGCAGCGTCACGCCCTGGCCGCGCCGGCCCTCGAGCCAGGACCGGATCGCGGCCGGGTCGAAGCACAGCTGCGACGTCATGTACGTGGCGTAGCGGGCCTTGGCCTCCAACGCTGCGAGGAGCTGGTCATCGGGGATCGACGGATGACCCTGCGGGTAGCACGGGATGCCGACCTCCTTCGGCAGCACCCCGAGGTCCTCCATCGCCTCGAGGAGCGACAGCCCGTCGGGATACTCGCCGGGCTCCTCGGCATCGCCACCGACGACGAACGCCCGATCGATCCCCGCATCGGTGAGCATCGCCATGAGCTCGGCGAGCTGGTGGTCGTCACGGATCATCCGGGCGGAGAGGTGCGGGATCGCCCGGTGCCCGGCCCGCTCCAGCTCGATCGCCAGGTCGACCGTCGCCTCGATGCCCTTCGCCGGCGAGGCCGTCACCGAGACAGTCGCGTTGGCCGGAAGCGCGACTGCTTGCGACTGGACGTTCTTGAGCGGGATCAGCTCCCACGTCGGGTCCGCGAGAACGCGGGCGATCGCCGCGCGCCCCGCCTCGTCGAGCTCGCTTCGGCGCCCACCCAGGAGCTTCGGGATCCTCACCTGTTCATTCGTAGGCGCGGGGACCGACCACCAGTCCACATCAACTCGCGAGTCGCGACGAAGCTGGACTGGAGCTCTGTTTCACGACCGAATCTGGCCCCAGCCGGGTGCTGTCCGCCCTGAAACAGTCCTCCATTGGCCTGCCAGCCCAGCATCGTCACCGCACGCTCCGTGGCGTGGACTCCCAGTCGAGTCGGACCGCCCGATCGCCCTCCACGCTCTTCGGCAGCACCGGCTCAGACGTCCGAATCCGGGAACGACGCCTTGCGCTGGACGATGTAGTCCTTGAGCGCCTCGTCGATGCCCGGGTCGATCGGCGGCGCCTCGTAGTCACGAAGCATCCGCTTCCAGATCGCGTTCGCCCGCTGGGCGGCATCGAGCGAGCCCGCCTCCTGCCACTGCTCGAACGAGTTGTTGTCGGCCGTCTCGGATCGGTAGAAGGCCGTCTCGAAGTTCGCGAGCGTGTGGCTGTTGGCGAGGAAGTGGATGCCCGGGCCGTTCTCCTTGATCGCGTCGAGGGCCTGGCCGTTCGGGCTCATGTCGACGCCCTTCACGAACGTCGCTGCCATCCCGCACTGGTCGGCATCGAGGATGAACTTCTCGTAGCCGATCGCCAGGCCGCCCTCGAGCCAGCCGGCGGCGTGGAGGACGAAGTTGACCCCCGCGAGGACCGTGGGCTGGAACGTGTTCGCGGACTCATAGGCCGCTTGGGCATCGGCGACCTTGCTCGCGCAGAGGTTGCCGCCGCTCCGAAACGGCACGCCGAGCCGGCGTGCCAGCGCGGCCATCACATAGAGGACGAGGCCCGGCTCGGGCGTCCCGAACGTCGGCGCCCCGGACTGCATCGAGATCGACGAGGCGAAGCTGCCAAGGACCACCGGCGCGCCGGGCCGGACCAGCTGGACGAACGTCATGCCCGCGAGCGCCTCGGCGAGCGTCTGGGCGCACACCCCGGCAGCGGTCACCGGCGCCATGGCGCCGGCGAGGATGAACGGCGTGATCAGCGTTGCCTGGTTGTGCTGGGCGTAGACCCGCGCCGCCCCGAGCATCGACGCATCCCAGACGAGCGGCGAGTTGGCATTGATCAGGCTGATGACGACGGCGTGGTCGTCGAGGTAGCCCTCGCCGAACGCCAGCTTCGCGAGCTCGACGGTGTCCTTCGCCCGATCCGGGTGGGTCACCGAGCCCATGAACGGCTTGTCCGAGTACTTGAGGTGCGAATAGACCATGTCGAGGTGGCGCTTGTTGACCGGCACGTCGACCGGCTCGCAGACCGTCCCGCCGGAGTGGTGGAGGTACGGGCTCATGAACGCCAGCTTCACGAAGTTCCGGAAGTCCTCGATCGTCCCGTAGCGCCGGCCGTTGTCGAGGTCGCGCACGAACGGCGACCCGTAGTTCGGGGCGAAGACCGTGTACGGGTCGCCGATGATCACGCTCCGCTCCGGGTTGCGGGCGTACTGGATGAAGCTCCGCGGCGCCGATCCCTGGATGATCTGGCGGCACATCCCGGCGGGAAATCGGACGCGCTCGCCCTCGACCTCGGCCCCGGCCTCGCCGAGGAGCCGCAGCGCATCGGGGTCGCCCCGGAAGTCGATGCCGACCTCCTCGAGGATCGCATCGGCGTTGGCCTCGATGATCGCGAGGCCCTCCTCGTCGAGGATCTCGACCGGCTTCAGGAGCCGGGTGATGTAGGCCTGGTGCTCGGCCCGGGTGGCCGTGCGATGCGCGATCCGGGCCGCCCGCCCGCCGCTCGAGCGATGGCGCGGGCTGTCGTCGGTCATGTCCGGACTCCTCGGCTGACGGGTGGGCGACGCGAGCGCGGACGCGAATCATCGGCGGTGCGCGGCGCGGCCTCGCGACGGGCGGGCAGCTCGACGATCGACGCGAGGTTCGAATACGGCGCGGTCTTGTGCGGGAAGGCCATCGCCTCCACGAAGTGCTGCTGGAAGCGCGGCTCGACCGCGGTCTCGATCTTCTCGACCGTTTTGACCACCCGCTCCACCTCGCGGCGCGCGTCCACGGACAACAGCGCGATGAGCGCGCCGGTCCCGGCGGCATTGCCCGCGGCGGTCACGCGCTCCAGCGGTGCGTCCGGCACGAGCCCGAGCACGAGCGCATGCAACGGATCGATCTGGCTGCCGAACGCACCGGCCAGCTGGACGCGCCCGACCTCATCGACCCCGAGGTGGTCCATCAGGAGGCGCGCGCCGGCGTAGAGCGCCGCCTTCGCGAGCTGGATCGCGCGGACGTCGTTCTGGGTGATGACGAGACGCGGGCCGGTGGCGCCGGAGGCCGCGTCGAGGCCCGCCGGATCGTGGAGCACGTACGAGAACGTCCGGTCGTGGGCCACGACGCGCGGCGTGCGTTCCGCCATCCGCCCGTCGATCGTGCCGTCCGCCGTGATGACCTCGGCCAGGAACAGCTCGGCGATGACCTCGACGATCCCGGACCCGCAGACGCCGGTCACGCCGGTTGCCCGGGTGGATGCGGCGAACCCGACCTCGTCCGACCAGCGCGACGAGCCGATGACCTTGAACCGCGGCTCGAGCGTCTGGCGATCGACCCGGACGCGCTCGATCGCGCCCGGCGCGGCACGTTGGCCGCTCGTGATCTGGGCGCCCTCGAAGGCGGGGCCCGTGGGCGACGAGGCGGCAAGGAGCCGGCGACGGTCGCCGAGGACGATCTCGGCATTCGTGCCCACATCGACGAGGAGCGTGACCTCGTCGGCGAGATACGGCGTCTCGGCGAGGATCGCGCCTGCCGCATCCGCCCCGACGTGGCCGGCGATGCACGGCAGGACGTAGACGCGGGCGCCCGGGCCGGCCGGGAGGTCCAGCGACGCGGCCGTTGTCCGGACCGCCGAGTCGGTGGCAAGCGCGAACGGCGCACTCCCCAGCGGGATCGGATCGATCCCGAGGAGGAGGTGATGCATGATCGGGTTCCCGACGATCGACAGCTCGAGGATGTCCTCGAGCGGCACGTCGGCGCGATTCGCCAGTCCCCGGAGGAGGCTCGCGATGGCCTCCCGCACGGCCAGCGTCATCTGCGCGGCGCCGCCGTCATGGAGCATCGCGTACGAGACGCGGCTCATCAGGTCCTCGCCGAACCGGATCTGGGGGTTCATGACCCCATCGGACGCGAGGACGGCGCCGTCGGCGAGATTCGCGAGGTGCCCGGCGATCGTCGTCGATCCCACATCGATGGCCACGCCCAGCGCTCGATCGTGCAGGCCGGGCCAGACCGCGGTCACGAACCGCCCATCGTGGACCGCGACCGTGACGCGATAGCCGCCCTCCTCGAGCGCCGGCTGGAGCGAGCGGATGACGTCGAGGTCGGCCTCCAGGCCGGCGAGGCCCCACTCCCGCTCGAGCGACGCGAAGAGGCGCGCGAGATCGCCGCCCGGGTTCTCCAGGGTGGGCCGTTCGACCTCCACCTCGTAGAGCCGCACGGCGGGATCGATGATGAAGTCCCGAACGGGCAGGTCCTTGCGCACGACCTGGCGATGGACCTGGCTCTCGGGCGGGACGTCGACGAGGACGTCGCCGTGGACCTCGGCCCGGCACCCGAGGCGACGCTCGGCGGCGAGCCCGCGCAGCCGGTCGTACTCGGCCTCGTCCGCGCCGCGCGGCGAGAGATGGCCACCGCTCGATTCGATGCCGTGCTTGGGGTACGAGCCCTCGGCCGGCACGACCTGGCAGCGGCCGCACAGGCCGCGCCGGCCGCACACCGAGTCCAGATCGACGCCGAGCGAGCGCGCCGCGTCGAGGACCGTCGTGCCCTCGGGGAACCGGCCACGCCGGCCCGATGGCGTGAAGATGACCTGGGCGCCGTCGCCGCTCATGCCTCGGTGCCGTTGCCCCCGACGTCGGCACTCCCGTTGCGAGCCATCGCCCGGCGGTTCACCCGCGGTCGAGCGCTGACCGCCGCGGGAACGGGCGGTCGACCTGGGCCGGTCAGGCCGGCCGGCCCGCCCACATGCGAGGTCGATATCGCGGGGACGGCCGCGTCGCGATGCGCCCGGATCCAGCGCGCGGCGTCGCGATCGTTGCCCATCAGGACGTCGGCGGCCATCACCGCACCCTTGACCTCGGGCGAGAGCGGGTTCGTGATCGCGCTCGTCAGCCCCGATGCGATCGCCATCGGCAGGAAGGCCGCGTTGATCCGCTCGCGATCCGGCATGCCGAAGCTGACGTTGCTCGCCCCGCAGGTCGTGTTGACCTTGAGCTCCTCGTGGAGCCGTCGCAGCAGCCGGAAGACCTGTTGACCCGCGGTGGCCATTGCGCCCACCGGCATGACCAGCGGGTCGACGATGACGTCCTCCCGCGGGATCCCGTGGTCCGCGGCCCGCTCGACGATCCGTTTCGCGACGAGATATCGGACGTTGGGGTCCTCGGAGATCCCCGTATCGTCGTTCGAGATCGCGACGACCGCCGCGCCGTACTTCCTGACCAGCGGCAGGACGCGCTCCATGCGCTCCTCCTCACCGGTCACGGAGTTGACGAGCGGCTTGCCGACGTAGGCGGCGAGGCCGGCCTCGAGCGCTTCGACGATGCTCGAATCGATCGAGAGCGGGACATCGACGAGCGACTGCACCAGCCGGATCGTTCGGGCGAGGATCGCCGGCTCGTCAGCCAGCGGGATCCCGGCGTTGACGTCGAGCATGTGGGCGCCGGCCGCGACCTGGGCAATCGCATCCCGCTCGACCCGGCTGAAGTCGCCGTTGCGCATCTCCTCGGCGAGGAGCTTCCGTCCGGTCGGGTTGATCCGTTCGCCGATGATCGTGAACGGCCGGTCGAAGCCGATGACGATCTCGCGCGTGGCCGAGCTCAGGACGGTGTGCGTCACTTGCCGGCGACTTCGGTCGGGCTGTCGTCAGCCTGGCCCCTCGTCGCGTCGACGCCGCCGGCGGCAACGAGCCGGGCCAGCACGACGCGGTCGTAGGTCGCCTCGATCCGGGCGGCCTCGGCGTTGGCCTCGGTCTCGAGGTCGTCGCCGCACTCGCGCGACTCGCGCCGCATCTCCTCGACATAGTCGCTCGCGGCCTTCTTGCCGGCCTTCATCGCCGCCCGATCCACCGCGACCTGGAAGCGCGGGTGGAGGACGATCTTGTGGGCCTGCCTTCGGTCCCGCGCGATGACCTGCATCGGGATGTCGCGCCACCAGATCGTGATGAGCGACGCCATCAGGCTGCCACGCTACGGGCGAACGTCGTGATGGCCGTGCCGAGCTCGCCGAGACCGGTGAACCGACGCTCGAACACAAGGTCCAGCCGGTCGGCCGCGGCTTCGGCGCGCGTATCCAGCGCAGGGTCCTCGGTCTGGGCGAGGTACACGAGCCGGTGGTAGTTGCCGAAGTAGACCGGCAACAGCTCGGGATGGCGATCCAGGCCGAGGCCACGGACGACCAGGCGGTCGAAGTTCCGGACGAGGAAATCGGTCAGGTAGAACGTGCCGGGCTCCTCGTCGGCCAGGGTCGCGAACGCGGCGCGTCCCGCGTAGACCTCGTAGCAGTGGGCGCCTTCGAGGCGGGCGACGCCTTCCTCCTCGAGGACTCGATCCAAGAGGCCCCCGGTCCCGCAGTCGGCGTAGGCGACGAACAGGCGGTCATAGCCCTCCGCCCGAGCCTTGCGGATCCGCGCACGGACCGCGCCGGGGATGCGCTCGGGCCGGTTGTGGAGCGAGGCCGGCAGGCAGGTCAGCTCGACCTCCGGGAAGCCGGCCCGGCGCGTGAGCTCGACGAGCTCGACCGCGAGCGCCCCGCAGCCGATCACGAGGGGCGGTCGGATCCCGCCTCCCGCGGTGGTCGCTGCGCTATGCGATGCGAGCACGCCGCTGCTCGACGAGCGACTTCGCCGTCTCGACGGCCACCGCGGCGTCGCGGCAGTACGCATCGGCGCCGACGGCCTTCCCGAACTCCTCGTTCAGGGGCGCGCCGCCGACGAGGACGATGTAGTCGTCGCGCATCCCGCGCTTCGACAGCTCGCCAACGACGACCTTCATGTACGGCATCGTCGTCGTGAGGAGAGCCGACATCCCGAGGATGTCCGGCTTGTGCAGCTCGAGCGCCGCAATGAACTTGTCGGCGTCGGTGTTGATCCCAAGGTCGTAGACCTCGAAGCCGGCGCCTTCGAGCATCATCGCGACGAGGTTCTTGCCGATGTCATGGATGTCGCCCTTGACCGTGCCGATCACGACCTTGCCGATCGGCTTCGCGCCGGTCTCGGCGAGCAATGGCCGCAGGATCGCCATGCCGGCCTTCATGGCGTTCGCGGCGAGCAGGACCTCGGGCACGAAGAGGATCCCGTCGCGGAAGTCGATGCCGACGATCCGCATGCCCTCGACGAGCGCGTCGTTCAGGAGCTTTTCGGGGGTCCAGCCGCGGCCCAGGAGGAGGTTCGTCCCCTCGGTGATGGCGTCGGCCATGCCGTCATACAGATCGTTGTGCATCTGCTCGACGAGCTCGTCGTCGTTCAGGGTCGCGAGGTCGAACTCCTGGTCGTCTGCCACGCGCTCTCCCGTCCGAATTCGATGTTCCACGATGCGGAACGGTGCCGTATAGTGGAACGCCAGACTAGCGAGGGTGCGTCCGAGTGTCCAGAGTCCAGAGCATCGAGCGGGCGTTCGCCGTGCTGTCGACGCTGGCCGACGGGCCCCTTGGCGTCACGGATGTCGCCGAGCGAGCGAAGCTTCCCAAGAGCACCGCGGCGCGGTTGCTCGCCTCGTTGGCGCGCGAAGGCGCCGTCGAGCAGGCGTCCGGTCGCTCGACGTACCGCCTCGGGCATCGGCTCCTGACCCTCTCGACGGGAATCGGCTCGACCCGCAGCCTCGTCGCGATCAGCCACCCGTTCCTCGTCGAGCTCGCGAATGAGACCGGCGAGGCGGCCGGGCTTTCCGTCCCGGACGGGCGGACCGTGCACTACATCGACCAGGTCGATTCTCCGAACCCCGTCCAGGTCCGCGACTGGACCGGAACGCGGATCCCGATGCACGCCGTGTCGTCCGGGCTCGTCGTCCTCGCGAACCTCACGCCGGCCGCGCTCGAGGCCTACCTCGCCGGGCCGGCGCTCGAGCGGTTCACCGACCGCACCGTGGTGGCGTCCGGCGAGATTCGGGATCGACTCTGGAACGTCCGACGCGACGGCTACGCCTGGGTCCGCGAGGAGTTCGCGCTCGGCATCAACTCGGTCGCGGCACCGATCGCCGACGCCACCGGCGAGGTCATCGCCGCGGTGCACCTCCACGGGCCGTCGTATCGCTTCCCGCCACCGGGCGCGGCGGACACGCTGGGCGAGGCGGTCGAAGCCACGGCCGGACGAATCGGAGCTCGCCTCCGGGCCTAGCTCCTGGCGCCACGCTCCGCTGTCCATCGGGTCGATCATCGGATGCCGCCCGTACGTCCGCGTCGTTCACGACCTGATCATGTTTGGTGAAGGGACAACGCAGAGTCCGCTTCGCTCAGCGTGACCTCATGTGCTGCGGCGACGTACCGGGCGGCCGATCCAGCCGAGGTGGGTGTCGCCGAAGGCCGGCGCGTACTTGAGGCCGTAGCCCGCAAGGCGGTCCATGCCGACATGGGCGATCAGCACCCACCCGGCGAGCACGATCAGCGGTGAGGCGAGCGCCAGACCGATCCCGAGCACGGCGAGAGCCGTGAACCAGTTGTGGGCGACGTTGTAGACGATCGCGCCCGAGTGCGGGCCCGCTAGGTATCCAGCCATCGAGGCGTCGACGAGGAGGAGCGCCGGGATCAGCCAGAGGAGATCGCCACCCGATGCGCGATAACCGACGACGCCGGCGACGAGCGCTGCCAAGCCCTCGAGGCGGAGCCAGATCCGAGGCCACTCGACCACAGCACCGGTCGTCCGCGGCGCCGCGCCGCTCACGCGCCGACCCGTCGGCGCAGCTCGGCGCTGATCGCCGGCACGATCGTCCCGAGGTCCCCGATCACGGCGTAGTCGGCGACGGACATGATCGGCGAGTCCGGGTCCGTGTTGATCGCAAGGATCCGTTTCGCCGCCTTGCATCCGACGATGTGCTGGATCGCGCCGCTGATGCCGCACGCGATGTAGAGATCGGGTGCGATCCGGAGACCCGTCTGGCCGATCTGGTCCGAGTGGGGCCGCCAGCCGAGGCTCGTCACGACTCGAGACCCGCCGACGGCTCCGCCGAGCAGGCTCGCCAGCTCTTCCAGCTGCCCGAAACCGGCCGCTGACCCGACGCCGCGGCCGCCGCCGACCACGACCCTCGCGTCGGTGAGCGACACGCCGGCGGTCGCGGAGGCCTCGAGGCCCGTGACGCGGATTGCGAAGGCGGCATCCTCGAGCTCGGCGTCCAGGAGCTGGAGGTCGGGAACCGCCCCGGCCCGCGGCTCGACCGGCGGCACGACATGCGGAGCGACGGACAGCAACCGAACGGGCGCGTCGAGCGCCGCGTCCTCGAGGAGACTCCCGGCCCAGCGCTGCCGGGCGAGGCGCCAAGAGGTCCCGGGCGTCACGGCGACGACGTTCGCCGCCATCGGCAGCCCGCGTCGTGCCGCGAGGTGGGCGAGAACTTCGTTGCCGCGGTCGCTGCCGGGCACGACGACCGCTACCGCGCCGCTCGTATCCATCGCGGCCCCGACCGCCGCGGCCCACGCGACAGGCGCATACGTATCGAGCCGCGCATCCGCGACGATGTTTGCCCGCCCCACGCCGGCGCCGCGCAGCGTCCCGGCCGCCGAATCGCCGTTGCTGCCGAGCGCCACCACGTCGAGCCCACCGCCGAGGTCCGCCGCGAGCGGCGCTGCGAAGGCGAGCGCCTCGAGGGACAGGCGGTCGACCGTGCCGTCGGCGTGCTCGACGAACACGAGGACCGTGCCGCTCAACGGGCCGGCCTCATCGGACCCGACTCATCGGATTAGACCGAGCTGCTGCAGCAGGTCCACCACCGCCGGAGCGGCGTCCGGACCATGCCCTATGACCGCGGCTGCGGATCGCTCCTCGGCCGGCAGCCGAAGCCCGATCATCGTCGGTCCCGGAACGGCCCCCGCGCCGGGGCCGTCCACGGCAGCGTCCTCTCCGGCCCCGAGTCCGAGCGCGCCGGATGGCGACGCGCCGAGCGCGACCCGCTCGACCTCCTTGCGCTTCGCCCGGAGCCGCCCGGGCACCGACGGGTAGCGCGGCAGGTTCAGGCCTTCCTTCACTCCGACGACGGCCGGCAGCGGCAGCGCGTACGTCTCCCAGCCACCGCCGCCGGCCTCGCGCCGCGCGTGGGCGACGCCGTCGGCGAGCGTCAGGCCCTTGATCCCGTTGATGATCGGGCGGCCGAGCGCCACCGCAACCCGGATCCCGACCTGGAAGTCGCCAGTGTCCGCTGCCTCGTTGCCGAAGAGGATCAGGTCGAACGGACCGTTCGCCGCTTCCTGCGCGACGATCGCCTCGGCAATGGCGGCTGCCGTCGAGACCGGATCCCACTCCCCGCCCGGAGTCTCCAGCAGGATCGCGCGGTCGATGCCGAGGGCCATCGCGTCGCGCAGCTGGTCCTCCGCCTCGGGCGGACCGAGTGTCAGCACGGCCGACGAGCCGCCCTGCGCCTCGACGATCCGGACTGCCTCCTCGACACCGCACTCCTCGTGCGGGCTGATCGTGAAGCCGAGAAACCGGGTGTCGATCGCGCGGCCGTCGGCGGTCAGGACGATCCGCCCTCCGGTCTGCGGGACTCGCTTGACGCAGACGAGGACGTTCATTTCCTCGCCTGGTCGCTCGCCAGGTGGCTCGCCGCCTCCGCCGCCAGTTGGCCCGCCCCGTATCCCGCAGCGGTCGGGACTGCGCACTTCATGCCCGTCGCGGTCATATCAGTGGCTGTAGCCGGCGCCGCGAGGGCCAGGGCTGCGCGGTTCATGCCCGTCGCGGTCATATCAACGGCTGCGGATATGACGCCGACACGCATGAGCTGGGGTGCTTGGCGCCGGCCGCAGCCTCGGTGGCGCGAACCCCAAGGCGTGCCGCGCCAGCCACACCACACGCCGCTGCCACGGGATCGCCCGCCGTCACGCCCGGACCCGGGCGTTCTCGGGATCGAACAGCGGCGTCGCGCCGGCGACCGCCACACAGACCGGGTACTGCTCGCCGAGATACTCGACGAGGAGCTTCTCCCCGACCACCGCGTGCTTCGGCGGCAGGTACGACATCAGGAGGTGCTTCCCAAGCGAGGGGCCCGAGCCGGCGGAGGTCACGTACGACCGCCGGCCCTTGGCGTCGACGATCGGGCCGCCCTCGAGCGTCAGGATCGGCTCCCTGCCGAGCATGTAGCGCTTCACGCCGCTCTTCGACGTCGGATCGTCCAACGTAAGGGTGCACAGGATCGCGGCGGGCTCGGCCGCGCGCTGGGCGAGATACGCCGCCTTGCCCACGAAGTCGGCGTCCTTCACCGTCGGCCGGGACATGCCAGCCTCGACGAGGTTGAAGTCGAGCTCGAGCTCGTTGCCGTGGGCGCGATAGCCCTTCTCGATCCGCGCGGTGACCGCATACGTCCCGATTCCGACCGGCACGATCCCGTGCGCCTGCCCGGCGTCCCAGATCGCGTCCCAGACCCGGAGACCCTCCTCCAGGGGGACGTAGATCTCCCAGCCGAGCTCGCCGACGTAGCTGATCCGCGACGCGAGCGTTCGGACGCCATCGATGTCGAGCTGCTTCGTCGTCAGGAACGGGAACCCGGCATGGCTCACGTCCGCTTCCGTCACGGCCGCCAGGACGTCGCGTGCCCGAGGTCCCCATAGCCCGATCGTCGTCCACTGGTTGGTGACGTCGTGCAGCTGGACCGAGCCGTCGTCGGGCAGCGCGTCCGAGAAGAGCTTCTTGTCGCGCATCCCGAGGCCGCCGCCTGTGACTACCCGGAAGTGGTCCCAGCCGAGCCGCATGATCGTGAGGTCGGCCAGGATTCCGCCGTTCGGGCTGAGCATCGGCGTGTAGACCGTCTTGCCGGGCGCGACGTCGACCTTGTTGACGCAGAGCCGCTCGAGGACCGTCACCGCGTTCGGACCGGTGACATCGAAGATCGCGAAGGCCGACAGGTCGACCATCCCGACCCGGTCGCGCATCGCGAGGTGCTCGGCGTTGATGATCGGCGACCACCAGCGCGATTCCCACTCGGCCTCGCGCGGCATGACCCGATCGCCGTACAAGGAGAGCAGCGACTCGTTGGCGCCGTACCAGTACGGCCGCTCCCAGCCCGCGGCCTCGAAGAACACGGCCCCGAGGGCCTTCTGGCGCTCATAGGCGGGCGACAGCTTGATCGGCCGGTTGGAGGCCCATTGCTCCATCGGGTGGACGATGCCGTAGGTCTTGTTGTAGCCCTCGTCCGTGCGGGCGCGGATGTGCTGCCAGGTCTTGTGGTGGTCGTAGAAGCGCGCCACGTCGGAGGTGTGGAGATCGATCTCGGGCTCGCCGTGGGTCATCCACTCGGCGACGGCGCGGGCGAAGCCGGGCGCCTCTTTGATCCAGATCGCGGCGAGCGACCACAGGCCCTTGACCTCGGGCACCTCGCCGACGATCGGGTTGCCGTCGGGCGTGAGCGACAGCAGGCCGTTGATCGCGAGCTTCACGCCGGCTTTCTCATCGCCAACGAGGTCGGGGAACAGCTCGAGCGCGTCCTCGAGCTGGGGATCGAAGTCGGCCTGGGTGAACGGCAGCATCGTCGGTGAGAGGGCCGAGGCCGCGATCGACGGGATGTCGTCAGGGTCCATGAGGATCGCCCGGTGCGCGTACGAACCGATCTCGAAGCCCGTGCCGTGCTGGCGCTCGTACATGTTCGTGTCCATGTCCCGGACGATCGGAAACGACACCTCGCTCGTCGTGTGCTCGAAGATCGGGATCGGGCCGATGTCGATCATCTGGTGGACCGCCGGCGTGAGCGGGATCGACGTCCCGGCCATGCGGGCCATCCGCGGGCTCCAGATGCCCGCCGCGATGACGACGACGTCGGCCTCGACGTCGCCGCGGTCCGTGCGGACTCGCCGAACGCGGCCGCGCTCGACGTCGATGCCGGTGACCTCGACGCCCGGCGCGATCGTCAGGGCACCCTGCTCCTGGGCGTACTGGCGCATGAGCGTGCCGGCCTGGAGCGAGTCGACGACGCCGACGCCGGGCGTGTAGAAGCCGCCGAGGACGATCTGCTCGTTGATGAACGGCACGAGCTCCTTGACCCGCTCGCGGCTGATCAGCTCGACGTTCTCGACGCCCCACGACTTCGATGACGTGATCCGCCGGTTCAGCTCCTGCATCCGGGCATCGGTCCGGGCGACCTCGATGCCACCGGTCTCGCTGAAGACCCCGAGCCCCTGGTACTGGCGGACGCTGTCGAACGTCAGCGCCGTCATCTCCTTGCTGTGGTCGGTGATGAAGATGAAGTTGCTGGCGTGGCCGGTCGAGCCGCCAGGGCTGGGCAACGTCCCCTTCTCGATGAGGACCATGTCGCGCCAGCCGAGCCGGGCAAGGTGGTAGACGAGGCTGTTGCCGACGATCCCCGCCCCGATGACGACGACCCGTGCTCGATCCGGCAGCGCGGCCATGCTTCGGTGTTCCTCCCGGCCGTCCGGCCGCTTCCATCGTTGGTGACGGGTCTCCGAGTCTGCGCTGCCGCGAAGGGCGCGTGCAACTCGCCTTGAATCGGAGAGGGCGCCCCGGCGGGGCGCCCTCTTCAGCAGCGTTGAGCGGGAGCCGCGACGGAGCTACTCCGCCGGGATCTCCGCGTGGATCGCGTCGAGATCGACGTTGGTCGCCCGGCGGTAGAGCCGCGCCACCACGTAGATCACGGCCGCGAGGGCATACAGGATGGCCAGGAAGATGATCGAGGTGTTGTTTCCGTAGCCGATCCCGTAGAGACCGGCGGGGGCGGTGGAATTCACGCCCTCGAACAACCACTCGTACAGGACCCAGCCCAAGAAGATCGTCGTGATCGCGCCGGCGATGGTGATCAGGGGCAGGCCCACGATCTTGTACCGGGCGATGGGCGACTTCTGGTAGAGGTCGCGCTTCCACCAGGGCAAGATCGTCGCCGCAAACGCCGTGCCGAAGAACGTGACCGCGATGACCAGCGAAGCATCGAGCGTGTACGAGTTCCAGCCCTGGTACGAGTACAGGTAGGACAACACCACGCCCGGGATCATGATCAGGATCAGGGCAGCCCACGGCACCCCGCGCCGCTCGTCGACGCGGGCAGCCCATTCGGGCAGCACCCGGTCGAACGCCGCGGCGAAGATCATCCGGGTCGACGACAGCCACAGTGTCCCGGCCCAGCCCAGGAACCAGACTCCGAAGACGAGCACGATGACGAACTGGGCGAGGTGGCTGTTGATCAAGAAGGACGCGAGCAGCGGCGGATAGCCCCAGATCGGGATCGCCGGCGCCGTCTTCACGTAGCCGTAGGCGAAGTCGATGAAATTGACGTTGGTGGCGTTGAAGAAGTCCCAGCCGAACGTCTTCGCGGCGAGGAGCACGAACACGACGGCGAGGCCGATGGTGACCCACAGGCCGCCGAGCATGCCGTTCAGGACCTTCCGGAAGTCACCCGCGCCGCGGACCTCGCCGTAGAGCGTCGCCCCCCAGTTCGGGTAGAGGATCCAGAACATCATGAACGGCAGCAGGAGCCAAGTCCCGGAGCCGAGCCCGAAGTCCATCGGGGATCCACCGATGGCGAAGCCATCATTTGCGGTGGCGTTATCGATCGTCCCCCGGTAGGCGTTCGCGACGCCGAACAGAGACTGGCCTTCGCGGTTGAACGCCGCGGTGAAGTCGGACTGGGATGAGACGAGCATCAGGACAAAGATCACCGCGAGCGCGGCGAGCCCGATGAAGATGCTCCAGCGCTGGATCCGGGCGTAGCCGGCCATGCCGAGCGCCACGAGGCCGGAGGCCAGGACGATCGTGATGAGCGAGACGACGAACGTGCCCGTCTGCGAGCTGAGGAACGACAGCCCATCGGACCAGCCGGCGAGCGCCGCCAGCGGCTGCGCGAACTCGATGTTCAGGATGTAGCCGTAGATCGGCGCCCAGAGGGCGAGGATGAACCACCAACCGGTGGTTGACAGGACAAATCCGACGCCGCCGCGCCGCAGCCCGAGCAGACCGCCGATCGCGATCCCGACGACGCCCCCCACGATCGAGCCCGTGCTGCCCAGGCCCATGGCTTGAAAGGCCAGGAAGCCGGTCACCCCACCGACGACTGCACCGAGCAGGACGCCTGGGACGCCATCGAGGATTCTGGTCTGCCAGACGTAGTCGCCGCCAGCCCGGGGCATCACCGCGATCAGCCCCGCATACGTGATGCAGAGGAACGTCATGAAGACGCCCGACAGCAGCAGCGTCGAGAGCACGGAGCCGCTGGGCACGAAGGCGAAGACCGCGAGGCTGTAGAACATCCCGAGGGTGACGAGGTTCACCGACAGGAACGAGTAGCCGAACGCGTCGAAGCCGGACCACCCCTTGACGAGTCCGGTGGCGTTTCGCAGGAACAGCGTCGGCGCGGAAGTCGCCTGTGCGCTCGGCGCCGGGGTTGCTTCAGTCGTCATGCATCTCCTCCACGTGACCCCCTTGACCAACCTCAGCCGTTGATGAGCAGGTAGTGCTTCACCTCGCCTTTCTTGGAGTCCAGGTCGACGATCGCGGCCTGGAGCACACCATCCTCATAGGTGCTCCCCGGGTTCACCGCAAGGGTTCGGCCGATCTTCACGGCTCCGCGGCCCTCGTGGATGTGGCCGTGAAGCGAGAGGACCGGCGCGTACTCGACGATCGCGTCGCGCACGGCATGTGACCCGACCGGCACGATGGCCCGGCCGCCGGCGACGTACGTCATGTCGGGGTTGAGCTTCGGGGCTCCGTCAAGGTTCGAGCCGTACGGCGGGGCGTGGAAGTTGAAGATCGCCCGGCGTCGATCCGGGACGTCGGCCACGAGCGCATCGATCCGGGTCCGGAGCTGGTCGTCGGGCAGCTCGCGGAAGGTGTTCCACGGCGTCGTGTTCGCGTAGCCCGTCGAGACCATCGTGAAGCCGTCGAGGTCGATCGTGTTCTGCTCACCGAGGTCGACGCGCTCGGCCGCGGCGATGACGGGGTCGAGCTCGAAGATGTCGTCGTTCGCGGGCGAGACGACGCAGCGGATCTTCGTGCCCTTGAGGCGCTCGTCGGCGAGGGCCATCCAGCGCTCGACGCCGGCGACCATCTCGGCCTTGAAGCGGGTGTCGACGAGGACGGGATCCGACTCCCAGGCCGCAACCTCGTCCGGGCTCAGCCGGATCGGGTAGTAGCCGCGGTCGAGAATCCGCTTCTCCATGGCCTGTAGCTCGGCCTCGCTCGTGAGGACGTGCTCCTGGTCCTGGAGCCGGAGCTCCCACCGCCCGCCGCCTCGATCGACGATCGGGACCATGGCCTTGCCGGTCATGTCGCCGCCCATGACCAGCACATCGGCCTTGTGGAACGCGCCGGCGTTCAGGAACTTCCGCCAGCACACCTCGCTGCCATGAATGTCGGTGGCAAAGAAGATCCGCATCAGGCGCGCCCGGTCATCCCGGTGCGTCCGAGGCGACGGCGTGACCGACCTCTTCCGGCTCAGCGTGCCATGGCGCCCGCTCGCCGACCCGGGACCGGAGCTTCCAGCGGCCCGACTTCGGTGCCGCGTCGATCGCCGCGCGCAGGGTCGTCACCTGGGCCTTCGGGTCGAACCGGACCTCCCGCGCGCCCCCGATGTCGAGGTCGGCCGGCGTCATGTCCGACGCGAGGAACTGGTCGAGGACGACGAGGTTGCCGGTCACGGTGCGCCACCAGCCCCAGTCGGACGACGTGTAGGACAGGATCCGGGGGATGCTGATCGCGCCGAGGCCGGTGCGCGAGTCCGGCGCGCCGTCGTCCTCCGCGAGCGGGTGCTCGGCCAGCAGGATCAGGAGATCGAGGACGTCCTTGCGGTTGATCTTGACGATCTGGAGCTTCGAGAGGACGAGCTCCGCGAGGGGGAGCGTCGGGCGGCAGACGCCGAGGCGGCCGCCGAAGTCGATCCGGTGGCACATCTCGAGCTTGTCGACGAGCACGTCGACGGGTCGTCGCCGGGGGACGTCGACGAAGTAGCCCTGGGCCCCGCCGAAGAGCGCGTTGTGGCGCTTGTCGGCCGTGTAGCCGGCCTCCTCGAGCAGCTTGAAGAACGCCGGCCGGTCCTTCCCGCGGGTCGCGAAGTCGAGATCCACCTCGCGGCGGCGGGTGCGATGGGTCCAGTCCGGCGAGTGAGCCCGCACGGCCATGCCGCCCATGAGACGCACCTGGAGCCCGCGCCCGTCGGCCAGGTCGACGATGCGCAGCGCTTCAGCGAGCGGGTCCTCCAGGGTCTGCAGTGCGACCCCGTCCGTCACGCCGGCGGCTCCTCCCCGTCCCGGGGTGAAAAAGGCCCCGAGGTTCGGGGCACGCCGAGAGTGGCGCGCCGGGAGTATAGGCCGCGTTCGTTTGCGAAAACGGCTTGCAAGCCGTTAACGGGACGACGAAGATCAGCCCCGACGATCCGCCAGGGACCCGAAGCTCGGCGTCGGGATGCCAGCCTCACCCTGCTCACGTTCGAGGCAGGGGGCCCACGCGTCGGTCACATCGGCTGCGGTGCCAGATCGCAGCCAGAGGATTTGGAGGAGGACTCTTGGTCACCACCCGCTCGATGCCCCGCGTCTTTGCGCTTGGGGCAATGCTCGTGCTCGTCGCCGCTGCCTGCAGCGGCGGCGCCGGCGCCACGAAGGCGCCCACCGGGCCATCGGCCTGGGTTCCACCGGCCGCCCTGCTCGCCGCGGCGAAGACCGAGGGAACCCTCTCGACCATCGCCCTGCCCCACTCGTGGTGCAACTACGGCGAGGCGCTCACCACGTTCGCGTCCGTCACCGGACTCACGCTCAATGAGCTGAACCCGGATGGCGGCTCGGGCGACGAGATCAACGCCATCAAGAACAACCAGGGCAACACCGGGCCGCAGGCGCCGGACGTCGTCGACGTCGGCCTGTCGTTCGGACCGCAGGCCAAGGCCGCCGGCCTGATCCAGGCCTACAAGGTCTCCACCTGGGATTCGATCCCGGCCACGGCCAAGGACCCCGACGGGTTCTGGTACGGCGACTACTACGGCGTGCTGTCCTTCGAAGTCAACACGAACGTGGTGAAGAACGTCCCCGCGGACTGGTCGGACCTCCTGAAGGCCGATTACAAGGGCCAGGTCGCGCTCGCCGGTGATCCGACGGTCTCGAACCAGGCCATCTCCGGCGTCTGGGCCGCGGGCATCGCCACCGGCGGTTCGCTCGACAACGCCCAGCCGGGCCTCGACTTCTTCAAGCAGCTGAACGCCGCGGGCAACTTCGTACCGATCATCGCGAAGACCGCCAACGTCGCCAGCGGCGAGACGCCGATCCGGATCGCGTGGACCTATAACGCCCTCGCGGACAGGGACTCGCTGGCCGGCAACCCGCCGATCACGGTCGTCGTCCCGAAGAGCGGTCGCTTCGGCGGCATGTACGTCCAGGCCATCAGCGCCTACGCGCCGCACCCGAACGCGGCCAAGCTCTGGATGGAGTTCCTGTACTCCGACCAGGGCCAGAACCTCTGGCTGAAGGGCTACTGCAACCCGATCCGCTACGACGCGCTGGTCGCGGCGGGCACGGTCGACCCAGCGGCCCAGGCGAAGCTGCCCGACACGGCGGGCACGCAGCTGCCGACCCTCGATCAGATCACGAAGGCCTCGGACCTGATCACCAAGAATTGGGCCACCGAGGTCGGCGCGACCGTCAAGTAGCCCGATGAACGACCGCGGAGCCGGAACATGACTGACGCCGCGGTCACGGCGAAGACCGGGGGGGCGCGTCCCGCGTCCCCCCGGCGAGCCCCTATCTCAGCCTCCTGGCTGGGGGTCGTCCCGTTCCTGCTGTTCGCGGGAGCGTTCCTCATCCTCCCGACTGCGTACCTCGTGGTGGGCAGCTTCCAGGGCGCCAACGGCGCCCTGACCGTCCAGAACTACATCGATCTCATCGGTCCGCAGACGCTCCGGACCTACGGCAACAGCATCGAGATCAGCCTCGTGACCGCGGTCGTCGGCGGGATCTTCGGCTTCCTGCTGGCCTACGCCGTGATCTCCGGCGGCCTGCCGCCGATCCTCCGCGGAACGTTGATGACGTTCTCCGGCGTCGCCTCGAACTTCGCCGGCGTGCCGCTGGCGCTGGCCTTCACCTTCACCCTCGGCCGGGTCGGGCTCCTGACTCTGTTCCTCAAGGGCATCGGGCTCGACACGTACGCAGGAGGCTTCAGCCTCTACACGAAGATCGGGCTCGAGATCGTGTACCTGTACTTCCAGTTCCCGTTGATGGTGCTGATCATCGCACCGGCGATCGACGGGCTGAAGAAGGATTGGCGCGAGGCCGCCGAGAACATGGGGGCGACCTCGTTCCAGTACTGGCGCCACGTCGCCCTGCCGATTCTCATGCCGTCGCTGCTCGGCTCGGCCATCCTGCTGTTCGCCAACTCGTTCGGCGCGCAGGCCACGGCCTTCCAGCTGACCGGCGGCAGCATCGACATCGCGACGATCGCGATCTCCCGCCAGATGCGCGGCGACGTTCTCTTCAACGAGGGCCTCGGCTACGCACTCGCGATGGGGATGGTCCTGATCATGGCCGTGTCGATCGGGCTCTATGCGCTGCTCCAGCGACGATCGGAGCGCTGGCTGCGATGAGCGGACCGTCGATCAACCCAATCGCCGCGAAAGCGGTGATGGATGGGGCGCTCGCCCCGCAGGCGCAGGCCGGGGGTCGGCGGACGGGCCTGAGCGCGCGAATCGTCTGGTGGCTCGTCTTCGTCGCCGGGGTCATCTACTTCATCGGACCCCTGTTTGCGACGCTGCTGTTCTCGCTCAAGTCGCGGGCGCTGCCGACCGCATCGACGGACTGGTTCTCGCAGAACCTCTCGGCCTACACGAACCTGCTGGCCGACCCGCAGTTCACGAAGACGCTGCTCTATTCGTTCGTCATGGGCCTCATCACGATCGCGGTGAGCATCTCGCTCCTCGTCCCGACGGCCTACTGGGTCCGGCTGCGGCTGCCCCAGGCGCGGCGCCTGATCGAGTTCATCACGCTCCTGCCGTTCGTCGTGCCGCCGGTCATCCTCGTGTTCGGGCTCATCCGGGGCTACAAGGGCCCGCCGGTCCCCCTCACCGGGTCTGACTTCGGGAGCAACGTCCTGCTCGTCGGGGCGTACGTGGTGCTGTCGTTCCCGTACATGTACCGGGCCATCGATGTCGGCCTTCGGACGATCGACGTCCAGAGCCTGACGGAGGCGTCCCAGAGCCTCGGCGCCGGCTGGGCCCGGACGCTGTGGCAGATCATCCTGCCGAACATCCGGGTGTCGCTTCTGTCAGGGGCGTTCCTGACGCTCGCGATCGTCATCGGCGAGTACACGATCGCGACGTTCCTCGCCCGGCCGGCGTTCGGGCCGTACCTCTCGCTCATCGGTGGCAACAAGGCCTACGAGCCGGCGGCCGCCTCGCTGATCAGCTTCGGTCTGACGTGGATCGCCATGGGGCTCATTGCCCTGCTTGGTCGCGGCTCGCGCGTCCGGGTCCAGGTCGCCGCCGCACACTGAGGGAGCCACGATGTCGTTTCTGGAGCTGACGGGGGTCCGCAAAGCCTTCGGCGCGACCGTCGCGGTGGAGGACTTCAACCTCGCGGCCGAGCGCGGCGAGTTCGTGTCCTTCCTCGGGCCGTCCGGCTGCGGCAAGACCACGACCCTCCGGATGATCGCCGGGTTCGAGCGGCCGACGTCCGGCCGAATCGCGATCGACGGCGACGACGTCACCTGGCGCCCGCCGAACCAGCGCAACGTCGGGATGGTCTTCCAGTCCTATGCCCTGTTCCCGAACATGACGGTTGCGAACAACGTCGGCTTCGGGCTCAAGGTCCGGAAGCGCAACGCCGACCAGATCAAGAAGCGCGTCGGCGAGCTCCTCGAGCTCATCAACCTGCCCGACAAGGGCGATCGCTACCCGTGGCAGCTGTCGGGCGGCCAGCAGCAGCGCGTGGCCCTGGCCCGAGCCCTCGCCTTCGAGCCGCAGGTTCTGCTACTCGACGAGCCCCTCTCCGCGCTCGACGCCAAGATCCGCGTCGCGCTGCGCCTCGAGATCCGCCAGATCCAGCGCCAGCTCGGAATCACGACGGTCTACGTGACCCACGACCAGGAGGAGGCGCTCTCGCTGTCCGACCGGGTTGTCGTCATGAGCGAGGGCCGGATGGAGCAGGTCGGGACGCCCTTCGAGATCTACAACTTCCCGGCCACGCCGTTCGTGGCGTCGTTCGTGGGCCAGCTGAACCTCCTGCCCGGCACCGTCGTCGATCCGAAGGCCGGCACGCTCTCGATCGCTGGCCAGCCGCTCCACGTGAGCCGGCCGTTCGACTTCGCCGCGGGCCGGAACGTCAACCTGGCCCTCCGGCCGGAGATGGCGTCGCTCGGCACGAACGGCGGCGAGAACCACCTCAGCGGCAAGGTCGTGGACGTGAGCTTCCTCGGGGCGATCGTTCGGATGCGGATCCGGGTCGGTGGCGACGACGGCCCGATCGTGTCGCTTGACGAGTTCAACGAGCCGACGCTCGTCCTCCCGGGCATCGGCGCCACGGCAGACGTGAGCTTCCCGGCCGACGGCCCGCTGGTCCTCGACGCCGGCGCCCCGATCGAGCGGGTCGAGGCGCTCATCGCCGAGGCGTGATGGGCGAGGCGTGACGGGCGCGACGGATCCGCTCGAGGGCATCGACCTCGTCGTCTTCGACAAGGACGGCACGCTCATCGAGTTCCATCCGATGTGGCGAGGCTGGGTCGGCGAGCTCGCGGAGCGGCTTTCGGCAGCCACTGGACGACCGCTGGTGGACCAGCTGTTCTCGCTGATGGGTGTCGACCGCGAGTCGGGGGTCGTGTACCCCCACGGCCTCCTCGCCGCGACCCCGATGTCGCGCCTCCGTGAGCTGGTCGTGCGGGCGCTCGTAGACGGGGACGTCCCGCCGGAGGCGGCGGAGCAGGCGGTCGCAGCGGCCTGGCACGCGCCCGACCCCGTCGCGACGGCAACCCCGACGACGGACCTCGCGGCGGTTCTGGATGGGCTCGCGGCACGCGGCATCCGCGCCGCCGTGGCCACCTCCGACGACCGCGAGCCGACGGAGCGGACCCTCGCCGCGCTCGGGATCGCGGCGCGGTTCGAGATCCTCGCCTGCGCCGACGACGGTCATCTCGTGAAGCCCGCGCCGGACCCCGTGCTCCGGATCGCCGAGCGGCTCGACGTTCCGGTGGATCGGATCCTCGTCGTCGGCGACGCGCCGGCGGACATGCGCATGGGCCGGGCGGCGCACGTTCGGCGGGTCGTCGGCGTGCTGACCGGCGTCGGCGACGAGGCGACGCTCGCGCCGCTGGCCGATCTGGTGCTCGACTCGATCGCTGGGTTGCTGCCAGCCTGAGGCGTCCGTCGCCAAGGCGGCGAGCGAGCCCCCAGGGCGGCCCACCCGGGAGTCGCGGCGACTCGCGCCCGCGCGCGAGCGCGCCCGATGGCCGTTCGGATTGGTACTCCCTTCCTATCGTCGTGCGGGCGTCCGACCCGTACGGTTCCGAGACGCGCGGGTGCGCGCGGTCACCACGAACCCTCGATCGGTCGCGGAGCAGGAGCATCACGGACCCCATGGCGCTCGCCGCACGACCCGGAGCAGGCATGCCTGCTGCGTCGTCGACTCAACTCGCGGCGCGCCCGCAGGTCCGCCGGGCCACGTCCGGGGCTGCAGCGGCACCGACGACGCCCGTCCGCAAGGGCTCCAACAGGGACGGCCACGCCGCCAACGGCGCCGCGAACGGCCACGCGCCGAACGGCGCGGCCCGCAACGGCCACGCCCTCAACGGTCATGGGCTCGACGGTCACGCACCGAACGGCGGGACCCTGGTCCAGGCGACGATCGACGACCGCGAGCATGGTGGCGACGCCGCCAGCACGGATGCCCTTCGCCGGCTCGCCGCCGACCTGTCCCGGGCCGATGGCGTCCGCGAGATCCTCGAGGAAGTTCTCGACAACTCCGTCGAGCTCTTCCACGCCGACCGGGTCGCCGTGTGGTTCAACGACTCGAAGCGCGAACGGCCACTCGAGCTGGCCGCGGCCCGCTCCCTGCCGGAGGCCATCGAGGCGAAGATCGCCGTCATCACCCGGCAGCAGGAGACCGCGGGGACGCGGGCCCTTCGCCTCGGGACCGTCCTCGTCTACCGCGACATCTCCGACGCCGGGATAACAGCCGACCTGCGCGAGACCTACGTCGACAGCGGCATCGCCTCGGTCTGCTTCGTGCCGGCGCTCTTCCGCGGCGACCCGCTCGCCCTGATCGTCCTCTATCACCACCATCGCTACGAGTGGACGGTGGAGGACGTCGCCCTCGCTCGGAGCTTCGGCGACAGCATCGCCACGGCGATCGGCAACACCCGCCTCGTCGAATCGGTCCAGATACTCGCGGCCCGGCTGCGAGCGGTCCAGGAGCTCTCGGCCCGGCTCAGCACCATCCAGGACATGCGGGGCATCGGCGAGGCGATCGTCAGCGAGTCGAAGTCGCTCATCACGTGCGACACGATTCGCGTGTACCGAGTCGACCACGAGACCCGCTGGTGCGAGCCGATCGCCTTCAAGGGCGTGTTCCTCGGCTCGCCGGATCCGTCGCCGGAGCAGCTCCGGGTCCAGATCGGCCAGGGCCTCACCGGCTGGGTGGCCGAGCACGGCGAGCCGCTGATCATCGGCGACGCGGCGACCGACGCCCGGAGCGTCATCGTCGGGCCGGCGGCCGGCCCAGAATCGATGCTCGTCATCCCGATGAACTACGAGGGCCGGGTCCGGGGCCTGATCGTCGCCTCGCGAATCGGGCCGGACGGCTTCACCGCGGACGACCAGATGACCCTCTCGATCTTCGCCGGCACGGCCGGCCAGGCGCTGGTCAACGCCGAGCGCCTGGAGCAGCTGCGTCTCCAGCAGGCCGAGCTGGAGCACCAGCTCATCAGCCAGCGGCGCCTCCTGGCGGTCAACGAGCGGCTCTTGTCGACCCTCGATCCGTCGGGCGTCCTGGACCTGATCGCCGACTCGCTCAAGACGGTGGTGGCGTACGACTCGCTGACGATCTACCGCGTCGATATCGAGCGCCAGGTACGGCGCCCGGTCATCGCCAGGGACCGCTTCGCCGAGCTGATCCTGAACTTCGAGGCACCCCTCGGGATGGGCCTCACCGGTTGGGCGGTCGACCGCCGCGAACCGATCCTCGCGAACGACGCCCACCTCGATCCCAGGTCGGTCCAGATCCCCGGCACGCCGTTCGAGCCCGAGTCGATGATCATCGTCCCGCTCATGGCCGAAGGCGAGGTCCTGGGCACGCTCAACATCGGCCGGATGGGCGTGGACGACGTCCACTACTCGCAGAACGAGTTCGAGCTCACGAAGCTCTTCGCGGCCCAGGCCGCGATCGCACTCAAGAACGCGGAGACCCACGACGAGGTCAAGGTCCAGGCGGAGCGCGACGCCCTGACCGGCCTCCGGAACCACGGCTCGTTCCAGCGCGAGCTCCAGGCGATGGTCGACGGCGACCCGGCCCGCCCCATCGCGGTCCTGATGATGGATCTCGACCGGTTCAAGGGCTACAACGATCGCAGGGGCCACCCCACCGGCGACGACCTGCTCGTGGCGGTGAGCCGGGCCATCGAGAGCTGCATCCGCCAGGCCGACCGGGCATATCGCTACGGCGGCGACGAGTTCGCCGTCATCCTGCCCGATTGCACCCGCGCCGCCGCCGAGGAGGTCTCGACCCGGATCCAGGCAGCGGTCATCGGCATCCCCGACGAGACCGGCGGGCCGCACGTCACGATCAGCATCGGCATCGCCTGCCGCCCGGACGACGCGACCCTCAAGGACGAGCTCGTCGAGATCGCCGACCAGGCCCTGTTCGTCGCCAAGGGCGTGCCGTACCGGAACACCCGCGACCAGTTCGTCCAGGCCCTCGACGAGACGGCCATGGGGCTGCTCGAGGGTCGTGATCCGGAAGAGGTCCTCGACGCGATCCTCATCCGCGCGGCTCGCCTCCTCGGCGTCCAGCACGGCTACGTCGACCTCGTCGACGAGACCCGGCGCGATCTCATCGTCCGAGCCGGCATCGGCTTCATGACCCAGCGCATCGGCACCCGCCTCGCCGTCACCGAGGGCATCGGCGGCGAGGTCTTCCGGACCGGCAAGCCGTTCTCAGTCGACGACTACGACACGTTCGTCGGCCGATCGCCGGACTACACCTCGATCGTCGGCTCCGGGGTGGGCGTGCCGCTCACGGTCGGGGGTGAGGTCGTCGGCGTGCTGGGTCTCGCCTCGGGCACCACCCAGCGGGTCTTCCGCCAGCCGGAGATCGACGCGCTCGCGCGCTTCGCCCAGCTCGCGTCGATCGCCCTCGAGAACGCCCGGCTCCAGGAGCAGGTCCTGTCGCCACGGGACCCGGTGACCGGCCTGCCGTCGCGCGAGATGCTGCTCCAGCGGATCGTCGAGGCGGTCGCGCCGGCGATCATCGGCGCCAACCCCTCACCGCTCTCGGTCGTGCTGCTCGACCTCGATCGCTTCCAGATCGTCAACGAGAGCCTCGGCCATGCGATGGGCGACCGGGTCCTGCGCGAAGTGGCCGACCGGCTCGGCAGGATCGCGGGCCCGGACGACGTCATCACCCGTTTCGGCGGCGACACCTACGGCATCCTCCTTCGCGACACCGATGCAGACGCGGCGCTCGCCACGGCCGACCGCTTCGCCGCGGCCCTCAAGCCGCCGCTCGATCTCGACGGCCGGATGTGGTTCATCAGCGCGAGCATGGGCATCGCCGCCGGGATGCCCGGCGCCATCGGCGCGGGTGACATCCTCCAGGAAGCGGAGATCGCCCTCGTCGAGGCCAAGGCCGACCCGATCCGGCGCGTGGTCATGTTCGATCCCCTCCGCAGCAAGCACGCCCTCGAGCGGATCGACGTCGAGGCGGAGCTGCGGCTCGCGATCGAGCGCGACGAGCTCACGGTCCACTACCAGCCGATCATCGATCTCCGATCCGACCGGGTCGTCGGCTTCGAGGCCCTGGCCCGCTGGCGCCATCCCACGCGGGGCCTCGTACTGCCGGTCGACTTCATCGCCCTCGCCGAGGAGACGGACCTCATCGTTGCGCTCGGCGAGACCGTCCTCGAGAAGGCCTGCCGCCAGGCCCAGGCGTGGCGCCGCCGCTGGCCTGACCAGAACCTCGTCATGAGCGTCAACCTCTCGCCGCGGCAGTTCCTGGATCCGAACCTCGTGACGAAGATCGCGAGCGTCCTCCGTCGGACGAAGCTCGAGCCGTGCGCCCTCGAGCTCGAGATCACCGAGTCGAGCGTCATGGACCGCTCCGAGGCGAGCCTCGGGGTCCTCCGGCAGCTCCGGGCGCTCGGGGTCCGGATGGTCCTCGACGACTTCGGGACCGGCTACTCCTCGCTCGCGTACCTGCGCCACCTGCCGCTCGACACGATCAAGATCGACCGGTCGTTCGTGACCGACCTCGACGTCCAGGACCCCAACGTCGGCATCGTCCGCGCCGTCGTATCACTGGCCCACGGCCTCGGGGTCAGCGTCGTCGCCGAGGGCATCGAGACCGAGGAGCAGGCCCGCCGCCTGCGCGAGCTCGGCTGCGACCTCGGCCAGGGCTACAACTGGGCCCACCCCGCCGATCCGTCACGCACCGCGGCGCTCGTATCCCACCGGCTCACGACTGCGGCGGCGGCCGCCCGAGCCGGGACGGCCAGGACCGCCCGAGCCGTAGCCGCGGCGGCCCGAGCGAGCGAGTCGCCGGTCGCGGCCGTAGAGGGTCAGCGACGGCCGGACAAGAGCCGGAGCATGAACAGGAAGAGGTTGACGAAGTCCAGGTAGAGGCGCAGCGCGCCAAGCACCGCGGCCTTCTCGACCGAGCCCGTCATCGTCACCAGCTGGCCCACCGAGATCCGCTGGACGTCATACGCCGTGAGCGCCGTGAACAGCACGACGCCGACGATCGACAGCAGCCAGCCGATCGTGGAGCTGGCCAGGAACAGGTTCACGACCATCGCGACAAGCAGCCCGATCAGGCCCATCGTCAGGATCCCGCCGAGGCCCGTCAGGGAGCGCTTGGTCGTCGCCCCGTAGAGGGCCGCTCCGCCGAACATCCCGGCGCTCGAGAGGAACGCTGCCACGACGGTCTGGCCCGGGTAGCTCGCGACGATGAGTCCGAACACGAGCCCGAGCGTCGCGGCGTAGACGAAGAACAGGCCAAGCGCGGCCGTGGCCCCGATCCGGTTGATCCCGAGGCTGATGACGAACGGCAGCACGAGGATCGCGATCAGGAGGAGCAGGCCGTAGGTCTCCGCGAAGGTCACCAGGGCCGGGCTGTTCTGGGCGAACAGCGCGACGCCGGCACTCAGCAGCAGGCCGATGAACATCCACATGAACGCATGGGTCAGGAAGGACGTCGATGCCGCGACCGCAGGTTGCGCGGTCACCTGGCCGCCGGTCCCCGGGCCGCTCGTGCCCTGGCCGCCCCAGCCGGTGCCGGGAGTGTTCTGGAAGCTCACGCTGATTCCTCCTTGGGATGGGGCATCGTACGCCCCGGTTTCTGAAGGTCTGATGACGATCCGGTTCGATTCGCAGAAGGTCGCGTGCGCGGTTGGGTGCGCGCCGGCGTCGCGGAGCGCGCCTCGGCCTGCTCCGCGGCGCGAGCGAGGACCCACAGCAGATCGGCGAGGCGGTTGAGATAGCGCAGCAGGTGCTCGCCGGGCACCAGCCCGTCACGCCGAAGGGCGACCGCGCGACGCTCGGCCCGCCGGAGGATCGTGCGCGCGAGCTCGAGGGCGGCGCTGGTCGGGGTCTCGCCCGGGACGACGAACTCGGTCGGCATCGTGACGCTCGCCTCGAGCTCGAGGAGCAGCTCCTCGACGCTGGCGACCATCGCCGCGGACACCCGGGTCCGGCCGTCCTCGAGCCTGTGCCACGCGGCGGGGTTCGTCGCGAGCTCGGCGCCGGCCACGAACAGCTCGCGCTGGAACCGGAGGATCAGGTCGGCGAGACCGCCCATCGGCAGGTTGAGCGTGCCGGCGCGACGCTTCACGCCGAGGTTCGCCCGTGCCAGCCCGAGGGCCGCGACGGCCTCATCGATCGTGCCGTAGGCCTCGGTCCGGGCGTCGTCCTTGGCGATGCGGTCGCCGCCGTACAGGAGGCCGGTGGTGCCGTCGTCGCCGCGCGTCGTCGCGACGGCGGAGCCGATGGGGCTGCGAGCGCTCATCGAGCGGGTGGGTTCGACCTCACCACATCAGGCCGGCGTCGCGGGGATCCCACCGCTCGGCCAGGATCGTGACCTTCACGGGGTGGTCGACGACCTCCTCGGCGGCGTCCTTGACCTGCTGGATCATCGATCCGGCGTAGGGGCAGAACGGCGTGGTCAGGATCATCTTGATCTCGGTCTCGGTCGTGCCGAGGATGACCTGCTTGATCAGCGCCAGCTCGACGACGTTCATCCCGATCTCCGGGTCGACGACGGAGCGCAGCGAGTCGAGGATCGCGAGCTCGGTCGCCCGCCGCTCGGTGTCGAAGAGCGGCGACGACGGCGTCTCGGCGCTCGGGGCCGGGGAGTTCGTGGGCTCGGTCGTGGGCTCGGCGGTATCGGTCATCGAAGCCAGATTACACCAAGGTCGCCCGAAACCCCACCGTGGAGGTCGGGATTAGCGAGGCGGGGTTGGCTTCGACGTGGTGCGATGTCACGGCGCGGCGACGAGCGGGAGGGTCAGCAGGATCGTCGTCCCGCCGGGCTCGCCGGCCTCGGCGCGGATGCGACCGCCATGCGCTTCCACGATTGCCTTGGCGATCGCGAGACCCAGCCCCGATCCCGGTGAGTCCGGTGACTTCACGAACCGGTCGAAGAGCGTGTCGCGCAGCTCCGCGGACAGGCCCGGGCCGTCGTCGGCCACCCCGATCTCCACCGCGCCGCCGCGACGACGCGCGACGATCCGGACATGCCCGTCCCGCGGCGTGTAGCGGATGGCGTTGTCGACGAGGTTGCTGAGGACCTGGTGGATCCGAACCGGATCCAGCTCGAGCTCGGGAATCGCGGGATCGACGTCGACCGTCAGGCGGGCACCGGCGGCTTCGGCCCGTGGGCCGAGCGCCGCCACGACCTCGCCGATGACATGGCCCAGGTCCACCGACTCACGGTGGAGGGTCAGGGAACCCGCTTCCGCGAGGGACACCGTCCGGAGGTCGTCGATGAGGCGAGCGAGCACGCGGGTCTCATCGAGGATCGGGTCGAGGTGGGCCTCGTCGGCCGGATAGACGCCGTCGAGGACCGCCTCGAGATGGCCCTCGATGACGGCGATCGGCGTCCGCAGCTCGTGGCCGAGATCGGCCAGGAGGCGGCGCCGGCGCTCCTCTTCCGATTCGAGACGGGCGGCCATCGTGTTGAAGCCGCTGGTCAGGGCTCGCAGGTCGCGCGGCCCGCGCGATGGCACGGGGACCCGCGCGCTGAGATCACCCGCCTCGATGCGGCCGGTTGCATCGACCAGGTCGCCAAGCGGCACGACGATCCGCCGGGTCATCCGTGCTCCGAACAGGAGACCGAGGACGACGACGCCGAGGACGACGAACGAGGCCGCCCGTGCCAGATGGCCGAGCGCACCCTCGGCGCTCACGGCACCGAGCAGCGTCGCCAGCAGCCACAGGACGAGGACACCCGTCGACACGAGGACCGTGGCGGCGAGGATGACGAGGCAGCCGATCCCCCGGAAGGGCGGGTGACGTCGTGGGCCGCCTCTCCACGCCGCTCGCTCCCAGCCGGAAGGCGGCCACGCCTCGCCCTCGGGCCACCACGGCGGTCGATGCCGGGGCGGGCCCCGGCGTGGCGAGCCATGTTGGGACGAGCCGTCCCGAGGCGGACCGGTTCGGGGCGGATCGTCCGCGGGCCGCTCGGGATCCCGGGATTCGTCGTTTGTCATGCGTCTGGCGGCTCGGCCAGCCGGTATCCGACGCCGTGGACCGTCAGCAGGTAGCGCGGCGCGTGGGGATCCGGCTCGAGCTTGCGCCGGATGTTCTTGACGTGCGCGTCGATCGCCCGCTCGTACGACTCGAACGCGACGCCGTGGACCGCATCGAGCAGCTGGGAGCGGGTGAAGACGCGGCCCGGCTGGGCCGCGAGCTCGGCCAGGATCGTGAACTCCGTGGCGGTGACCTCGACCGAACGGCCGGCGACTTCGACCTCGTGCCGATCGCGATCCACGACGACGTCGCCGGCCACCAGCCGCTCGCCCGGACCCGTCGCCGGCCGCTCGCTCCGGCGCAGGACGGACCGCACGCGGGCCACGAGCTCACGAGGGCTGAAGGGCTTCGTCATGTAGTCGTCGGCCCCCAGCTCGAGCCCGACGACCCGATCGACCTCGTCGTCGCGGGCGGTGAGGATGACGATCGGCACGCTCGACTCGGCCCGAAGGGTCTTGGTCACGTCGAGGCCGTCGATCGTGGGCAGGCCGAGGTCGAGGACGATGAGATCGGGCCGGCGGGTCCGCGCGAGCTGGAGGGCCCCGGCTCCGTCGCCCGTCGTCAGCACGGCATAGCCGGCGTGCTCAAGGTAGTCCCGGGCGAGCTGCACGATCTTGGGTTCGTCGTCGACGACGAGGACGGTCTTCACGGCGGCCACTCTAGAGCGCGGAGAGATGGGAAACGGCCGGTCCCGCGGGGGACCGGCCGTGTTGGAAGGGGTAGACCGGCCGGCGCTAGCGGGCCGTGCCGCCGGTGCCGCTGCCGGAAGCCCCGGAGCCGCTGCCACCGGAGGAGCCGCTGCCACCGGAGGGGTCGCTGCGGCTGCCCGGATCGGTGCCCTCGGCCTCGTGCATCCGGCGATGGACGTCGGCCATGTAGCGCTCGCGCTCCGAGCGCCAACCATCGGGACCGGTCCCGCCGTGCCAACCCTGGCCCCAGCCTCGCCGGCCACCGAAGACCGCGGCGCGGATGAGGCCGAAGATCAGGAACAGGAACAGGATCGGGAAGAGCAGGCCGAGGAAGCCGAACCCGGCTCCGAAGCCCCATCCAGCGTGAGCGCCGTAGCCGTAGACGTACGGCGCAACCGCGCCGCCGGCGACCGTGCCCGACTGGGCGAGGCCCGCCGTGACCCCGGCGTTGTAGATGCCGACGCCGATGCCTCCGAGAACCGCCAGGAAGACGAGTCCGAGGACGACGCTGATGAACGTTCGCATGGTCTGTGCCATCTCCTTCGAGGACCGAGCGGTTGAATCCCGATCGGTTGATGACCAGACGATGGGCCTCAGATGTGAAGGCCCCATGAAGGGCTCACGGAGGTCGCGCGAGCGCGACGCGGCGCGATCCGGACCGCTGAGCAGGCCGCGGGAGCGGCGGCTCAGGCTTTGGGGGCGGCCTTGATGACGATCCCCGGGAGGCGGTACTGGCCCGGCAGGCCGGCGGCCTCCTCGGCGCTGTAGCCCGGCCCGACGAGGGAGCCGTCCGACTCGAAGAATTCGGCGTAGCGCGGCTTGTTGGCCGCGGCATAGACGAAGGCCGCCGCGACGCCCATCCGTCGGAGCTCGGGGTGGTCCTTGAGCATGTGAGTCAAGCCGTAACCGCTGCGGCGCATCTCCAGGATGTTCCGCACCGTGAGCCGCGTGCCGTAGCAGAACGGCTCGCCGTTCATGACGAGCGGATCCGTCTGGACCCACTTGATCGTCATCGATGCCTCAGGCGCCCTTGTAGATGAAGGCGATCAGCGGATTGCGCTTCCGGGCGTCGCCCGCGAGCCGGCGATGCCACTTGAAGACCTCGATCCCGGCATCGAGCGCGGCGTCGACGCTGGCCATCGCGTCCGGCAGCACCGCCGCGGGTGCGGCCCGTCGGAGGCCCTCGAAGAGGAGGATCAGGTCGTCCATCGGGACGGCCTTCTTGCGGAACCGCGGCGCGACCATGTCGGCCCAGCGACCGAGGCCCTCGGGATGATTCGCGGCGACGGCGTCGGCCAGGCGGCTGACCATCGAGTCGACGTCGAGCCGCATGTTCTCCATCGCCGTGGCGTCGTAGCGATCGCCGAAGGCCGGGTCGGCCTCGGCGGCATAGGCGATCGCCCGATCCGCGATCCGGCCGCGCTGCGCGCGGAGGGCGTCGGCGGAGGCCGGATCGCCGGCCGATTCATCGATGGGCGGCAGCCCGAGCGAGGGGTGGCTCACGAGCCGGAAGTCTAGCGCCCGATCGCGGGCCGTAGGATGGCGCCATGGGTGTGGGCGCGGAGATCAAGGCCGTCGTCGTCGCGGTCGTCGGAGCGGCGGTCCTCGTGCTCGTCGGCGGGATCCTGGCATCGAACTCCGGGCTGCTCTTCGTCGCCGGCGTCACCGCCGCTGGGATCGGCCTCGTGGCCGCGGGCTCGAGCCGGCCGAAGACCTGGATCAGGCGCTTCGCGATCGGTCTCGCCATCGTCGTGGTGGTCGTCGGGGCGCTCGGAGCATGGGCAATCGCCCTTGCCCAGGGAGGGAACCTCGGCCTGCTCGACTTCCTCTGGGCGACCACGGGGATCCTCGTCCCGGCGGAGCTCCTGATTGCCGCGCTCGCGGCTGCGTGGGGCGCGCGCGCCGGTCCGATCGTCGGCTAGTCGCGGGTCTCGCCCACGAACGGCATCCCGCGCCGCTCGACCGCCTCGGCGCTCATCCGAAGCACCGCCGTCTTGGCCGAGGCGACGTCGCGAACGTAGCCATCGGCCTCGGGCCCGGTCATCGCGCGCCCCCGGACGATGTCCTTCGGCCGGCCGACCTGCAGCCACGCCAGGTGGTAGCGATCCATCTGGCCCCACGCAGCGCCCAGCAGCTCGTCGGAGAGCTGGAGCCAGGTTCGCAGGCCATCGAGGCTCGGGTTCGCGACGAGCCGGTCGCCCTCCGCGATGAGCTGACGGGTGCGATCGATGAGCTCGCGCCGCGTCACGGCTGGCCGGCCGCGGTCGCGCTCAGGGCCGAATCCATCAGGGCTCGCCGCGGATGAATGCCTCGCGCGCCGCGCGGGCCTTCGCGGTCCACGGGCCGGGCTCGCCGTCGCCGATCGTCTCGCCCTCGAAGCGCGTGACCGGCAGCACGCCGGCGACACTGGAGCAGACGAACGCCTCGTCGGCGTCGAGCAGGTCGCGGGTGGTCAGCCAATCCTCAATGGGTCGGAGGCCCGCGCCCGACGCCCAGCCCAGGAGCCAGCTCCGGGTCGTGCCGGGCAGGATCGCGCAGGCCAGGGCAGGCGTCGCGAGCTCGCCGCCGTCCTGCGAGGCCCCCGTGCCGGCCGGGGCGGTCGCGCCGGCGGAGGTCCTGCTCCCGGGCCGCGTCCCGCGCACGAGGAACAGGTTCGCGCTCGTGGCCTCCGAGAGGTGGCCGTCGAGCGTGAGAAAGAGCGCGTCATCCGCGCCTGCGTGGCGGGCCTCCAGACGGGCGTAGACGTAGTCCGCCCGGCTCGTGGTCTTGAGCGGGGCGAGGGGGCTCTCGGGATCGCGCCGCACGCGACTCGCGATCAGGTGCAGGCCGCGCTCGAGGTGGTCCGCGGGCGGCGGGCTGACCGGCCACGTCTGGATGGCCACCGTCGGTCGAACCTGCTCGCCGATCGGCAACAGCCCGCGGCCCCGGAATGCCCCACGACTGACCGTGATCCGCACCGAGGCGTCGCCCTCGGGTCCGTCGAGGCCGTTCGCTCGGAGCAGGCCGGCAATCCCAGCGCGGATCGCGGGATCGGCAGCGTCGGCGAGCGGGATGCTCAGACCCGACGCGGAGTGATGAAGGCGGGCGAGGTGCTCGTTGAGCTCGGTCGCGCGGCCGGCCCGGGCGCGGAGCGTCTCGAAGACGCCGTCGCCGAGCTGGAACCCGCGATCGAAGACGGAGAGATGGCGCGCGTCGACCGCCAGGAGCTCGCCGTCCAGCCAGATCCAGCGTGCGTCGCCGGAGGTCGCGCCGCTCAAGCGCCGACCTCGGGCCGGCCGATGTCGTGGCGGTCGACCTCGTGGCCGTCGATGGCGCCGAGCGGGCCACGGGCCTTCGCGACCGTCTCGTCCCACTCCTCGCCGGGGTCGCTCCGCCACGTGATCCCGCCACCGATGTGCAGCGACAGGCGCTCGCCGTCGGCCACGAACGTCCGGATGAGGATGCTTGTCTGCATCGCCCCGTCCGGTCCGATCCACCCGGCGGCGCCCGTATATGGCCCGCGCCGAACAGGCTCGAGCCCCTCGAGGATCTGCATCGCCCGGATCTTCGGCGCGCCGGTAATCGATCCGCCCGGGAACGAGGCCGTGAGGAGGTCAAATGGGTCCCGGCCGGCCACGAGCTGGCCGGTGACGGTGCTTACGAGGTGCTGCACGGCTGCCGTCCGCTCGAGGCGGCACAGGCGCGGGACCCGGACCGAGCCCGGAACGCACACCCGGCCGAGGTCGTTGCGAAGCACGTCCACGATCATCACGTTCTCGGCGCGGTCCTTCGCCGACGTCAGGAGCTCGCGGGCGAGCCGCCGGTCCTCGGCCCGATCGCGACCTCGCGGGCGCGTGCCCTTGATGGGGTCCGTCGCAACCCGCCCGTCCGAGGTCACGGCGAGGAACGGCTCGGGCGATGCCGAGACGATCGCCCGCGGCGCACCCGTGGTCGGGCTGGCCCCGAGGTCCAGGAATGCGGCGAACAGCGCCGGATCGCCGGTTCGCAGGCGCCGGTACAGCGGCCACGGGTCGCCGCGGAACGCCGTTGCGAGCCGTCGCGTGAGATTGGCCTGGTAGATCTCGCCGCGCTCGATCTCCCCGCGAACGGCCTGGACGCCGGCCTCGTAGGCCGGCCGATCGAGGCCCGACACGAAATCGAACCTCCGGGCGGCCGTGCCGGCGTCACCCGCCTCCCTGGGAGCCGCCGCGAGCAGCCGCTCGCGAATGCTCCGCAGCCGGCCCTCGAGCGACCCGATCCGCTCGTCCACCGCTCGGCCCGCCAACCACGCCCGCCCGAGCCGCCGATCCCACGCGACCACCCAGTCGTGCAGGCCGAGGCGCAGCAGCGGCAGGTCCTGATCGGCCCGGGCAAGCTCGGGGATGTCCTCGAGCCGGCGCCCGAGGTCGTAGGAGAGGTAGCCCATGAGGCCACCGGCGAACCGCGGAGCGTCGGGGTCCGCGAGGGTCGGCGAGGCGAGTCGGGCGAGGGTCCGCCTGGCGGTCTGGAACACGTCGGTCCCGCCGGCCGGCGCCTCGAGCACGGTCACGGGGTCCGCCGAGAGGTACGTCCAGCGAGCGTTGCGGCCGGGCCGGGCGCTCTCGAGGAGGGCGAGCCCGGGCAGATCGCTGAGCCGCTCTGCGGCGTCCATCGGGGCCCCGGTGTCCAGCTCCGGGATCCGCAGTGCGAGCACACCCGGGGCAGCGGCGAGTCGCTGGGTGGTCACCCGCGGATCATAGGGTCGGGCGACGGCTGGCCAAATTTGCGGGCGGCGGCAACTCGTCAGCGGCGCCGTCCCGGGGTTACGCGGCTTCGTGCTCGGCTTGGTGATCCGGGGCTGCGAGGAGCGGGCAGATTGCCGCCCTGCGGCAGGTTGGCCTCATGTCGCTGACCAGTTGCCACGTCGCGGGAATTTGTCCGTCGATCGCCAACCGAACGGAGCCCGCTACTCCCCCGTCGGCCGGTCGCGCTTGCTGAACTCGAGCAGCGCCTCCTGGCTCGCCGCGAGCGCCCGCTGCGCCTGCCGGACGATCCACGGATCGACGCGCGAGGAGTCCTCGATGGTCACGGTCGATCGACCGTCGACCTCGTCGATCGCGATGCCGCTCGTGTTCCGGTAGTCGGTCATCCAGTTCGCCTGGAGCTGGAGCAGGACGTCGGCGACGACCTTGTCGTCGAAGAGCCAGTCGAGGTGCGTGGCGTTCAACCGCTCGGTCAAGGTCGCGATCGGGACCGTGACGCCGCGAGGCAGCCGTGCGACGAGATCGATGACGCGCAGCGTCGCAAAGGGATCGCCGGACTCGGCGATGACCGGCGGGCTCGGGAGCTCGAAGGGCATGCCCGCCGGGAGCGGCCTGAGGTCTATAGGAGCTCCCCGTGAGCCGACCCGGTCGGCTCGCCGTCGCGGGGGCGGGGCTCCTCGCCGGGGGCGTAGTCCGCCTTCGGCGAACCGTTGCCCGTTGGCCCCCCGTTCGACGCCTCGAGCACCTTGAGCGGCACGCCGGAGCGACCCTCGATCGCGCCGACCCCGAACGGCACCCACTTGGCCGGGTCCTGCAACCGGTGCGGCTCGGTGTTCCCGCGGCGGTGGGTGTCCTCGAAGTCCTTCGGCTCGATCCACATCCGCTCGCCCTCCAGGAGGCCGAGCACGCCGGACTGGCCGGGCTCCGGTCGCTCTTCCTGGCAGTACCGGCAGGCGGCCGAATCGTGGCGGGTGTACGTCTCGGGCTCCTCGTAGGTCGTGATGTAGCCCTCGTAGTTGCGCAGCACGACCTTGTGGTCCGAGTAGCTGATCAGGTAGTTCGGCATGACCGGGATCTTGCCGCCCCCGCCAGGCGCATCGATCACGTACGTTGGGATGGCGTAACCCGACGTGTGGCCGCGGAGGCCCTCCATGATCTCGAGGCCCTTGCCAACCGGCGTCCGGAAGTGGCCCGAGCCCTCGACCAGGTCGCACTGGTAGAGGTAATACGGCCGGATCCGGTTCTCGACGAGGCGGTGCACGAGGTTGCGCTGGATGTGGACGCAATCATTCACGCCGGCGAGGAGGACGCTCTGGTTGCCGACCGGAATGCCCGCCCGGGTGAGCTTGTCGACCGCGCGGCTGACCTCGGGCGTGATCTCGTTCGGGTGGTTGAAGTGGAGGTTGATCCAGATCGGGTGGTACTTCGCGAGCATCTCGCAGAGCTCGTCGTCGACCCGCTGGGGCATGAACACCGGCACCCGCGACCCAATCCGGATGATCTCGATGTGGGGGATCTCGCGGAGCCCGCGAATGATCTTCTCGAAGAGCTTGGGCGCCAGCGTCAGGCCGTCGCCGCCGGAGATGAGGACGTCGCGGACCTGGGGCGTCCGGCGGAGGTACTCCAGCTGGGCCTCGTGGTCGCGGCTGTTGAAGTTCTGGGTCGGGTCGCCGACGATCCGGGACCGGGTGCAGTAGCGGCAGTAGCTGGCGCACTGGGTCGTGACGAGCATGAGGACCCGGTCGGGGTAGCGATGGACCAGGCCCGGGACCGGCGAGTGGCGGTCCTCGGCGAGGCTGTCCTCCATCATCGCCGTGAAGGCCTGATGCTCCCGCCCGAGCGGGATGACCTGGCGGCGGATGGGATCGTTCGGGTCGTCGGGGTCGATCAGGCTCGCGAAGTACGGGGTGATGTCGACCCGGAACTTGTCGTCGGCGGAGAGGCCGTCGCGCTCCTCGTCGGTGAGGTTCAGGACCGCCGCGACCTCGTCGAGGGAGTTGATCCGGTGGCTCAGCTGCCAGCGCCAGTCGTCCCACTTCTCGTCGGGGACGTCGGCCCAGATCGGCGCCCGGCGGCTCCGCGCGGGCAGGCCATCCGGCCCGAGGGCCTTCGCCGGATCTCGTGGGTTCACCCACGGCTGCTCGGCCACCGCCGCCGCAACCGCGGACGCGGGCATCGGCGCGACGCCGCCCACGGCCCCGCCCGCGGCCCCGCCGTGGGCCACGGATCCGGTCTGCTCGGTTGCCACGCTCCGCGCCTCCTCGGTTCCTGGCCTGCCGGCCACGTCACCCGTCTCGGGGACGCATAGATTCTATGCAGGCTGGAACTTTCGGGGACTATAGACGGAGCACTGCCGGGCGGTCCAGCCGCCCGTCAGTCCAGGGGACCTTCGGGGCGTCCGGCCTCAGCATCGGCATCGGTGGCCGTGCGGCCCTCGCTGAGGGCTCGCTCCACGCGGCTCTTGCGGGCCACGTTGTCCGCGAGGCGTTCGGCCTCCTTCGAGAGCGGGACGAGACGCGAATCCCCGACGTCGAGGCCATGCTTCTCGTCTTCGACCCGGGCGAGCTGCCGGGCGTCGTCGTGGATCGACTCGGAAGTGGCGGCGAGGTCCTCCTGCCGCTGATCGTCTGCGCGACTCACGTGGGGCCGCCGGTCCAGCGGCCGTCGCGGTAGACGTACCAGATCTCGAGATCCTCGTCGGTGAGCTCGCGGCGGCGGACGACCGCCTTCGGATAGCGCACGCGAAGGAGCGCCTCGAGCTCGGAGGGACGCCGCGGCCCGGCCAGGAGCACACGATCGACCTGGTCGCGGAATGCTCGATCGCTCGTCGGGTTGGCGAGGATCAATGGACGCTGCCAGGCGGCACCGGGCTCGTTCGGGCGCAGCCCGACCGGCCGGTATCCGTAGTGCGTGTCCTGGCGCATGGCTGCCACCTCGCAGGTGCGGTGCCACGACGGCACCGGCTCACGACGTTCCCACGCCCGGCACGGCGCGCGGATGTCGTGCGGCCGGTCGCGCCTTGCAGGTGCCTACAATCCGGCGGTGAGCGGCAACCGCACGTGACCGAGGCGGACGCTCCGCGCCCGCGCTTGTGGGTCGTCCGGCACGGCGCGACCGAGTGGTCGGGCGAAGGCCGTCACACGGGCAGCATCGACATCCCCCTGACGGAGGAAGGTCGCGCCCAGGCGCGGACCCTCGCGCCCGCGCTGGCCCGACACACCTTCGCGGAGGTCCTGACGAGCCCCCGCAGCCGGGCCGAGGACACGTGCCGGCTCGCCGGCTTCGGCGATCGGGCGCGGATCGACCCCGATCTGGCGGAGTGGGACTACGGCGAGGACGAGGGCCGCACCACCGCGGAGATCAAGAAGGACCGCCCGGGCTGGTCGATCTGGCGCGACGGCCCGAAGGGCGGCGAGTCGATCGAGCACGTCGCGGAGCGAACGGATCGGGTCATCAAGCTCGCTCGAGCCGCCGATGGCGACGTCCTGGCGTTCTCCCATGGCCATCTCCTGCGGATCCTTGCGGCGCGCTGGGTTGGCCTGCCGGCCCGTGACGGGCGGCTGTTGCTCCTCGATCCGGCGACCCTGTCCGTGCTGGGCTGGGATCGGGATTCGCCGGTGCTCGAGCACTGGAACCTCGAGCCGCCCGGCCAGGGCTGAGGCTCAGCCAGCGAACAGCTCGCCGACGATCTCATCGAATATCGCCGTGTGGCGGTCGACATCGGCCTCGTTCGTGGCCGGCGACATCAGCGCCATGTTGTGGAACGGCGTCATGAGGATCCCGCGATTGAGCGCCGCGAGATGGAGATAGCGCTCCAGCGGTAATCGGCCGCGGCCGCCGCCTCGGCGCCGGTGCGTGGCGCCGTCGGCCGGAAGTGGTACTCCGCTCGAGAGCCGAGCCGGGTGACGTGCCACGGAACGGACCGCGCCGCCAGGATGGCCTCGACGCCGTGCGTCCAGCGCTCGGCGAGCCTGATCATCCGCTCGAACGCCTCGGGCGTGAGGACGTCCGCCAGAGTGGCTCGCGCCGCTGCAAGCGAAAGGGCGTTCCCGGCGAGGGTGCCGCCGATCCCACCGACGTCGGAGTCCTCCACCTCGATCAGCGCGTCGAGGCGGTCGGCGAGCTCGCGTGACAGCCCATAGGCCCCAATCGGCACGCCGCCGCCGATCGTCTTGCCGACGACGACGATGTCCGGTTCGAGCCCGAAGGCGCGGGTGTACCCGCCGATGCCCGCGCACAGCGTGTGCGTCTCATCCAGGAGCAGGAGGGTTCGCGTACGGCGGGTGATCTCGCGCAAGGCCCTGTGGAACCCGGAGTCCGGAAGGACGATGCCGATGTTCGTCATCGCCGGCTCGGCGAGGACGACCGCCACGTCGCCGGGTGCGAGCGCCGCCTCTAGCCCCGCGACGTCATTGAACTCGACGACCTTGGTGGTCAGCGATGGATCAATCTGGGGACCGAGGGAGCCACGCCGTGGCACGACCCGCCCGGAGCCGTCAGAAGCGAGGACGGCGAACGTCTCGTCGACGGTGCCGTGGTAGCAGTAGTCGAAGACGAGGACCTTTGGCCGCTTCGTGAGCGCACGCGCCAGCCGCAGCGCGAACCGGTTCGCGTCAGTGGCGGTCAGCGTGAATTGCCAGGCCGGCACGCCGAATCGCCGCCCGAGCTCGGCACCGACGACGGCCGCGTCGGGAGTCGGCAGCATGTGGGTGAGGCCGCGCGGCAGCTGCTCGCGGATCGCCTCGAGCGTCGCGGGCGCAGCGTGGCCGCTCATTGCGCCCGTGTCGCCGAGGCTGAAGTCGACGTAGTCGTGGCCATCGACGCAGCGCAGGTGGGCGCCCTCGGAGGAGTCGACGGAGATCGGGAAGCCGCCGGCCCACTTGACCATCCACGGCATCGGCACGCCGCTGACGAGGGAGGCCTTCGCCTGCTCGTGGAGCGCGCGGGAGCGCGGGTGGCCGCGGGCGAATCGATCGAGCTCGCGGGCCTCGAGATCGCGCAGTCGGGCGCGGTCGAGGGTCATGGAACGCCTGGGGTCATCGATGCGGCCGGTTCATCGATGGATGGCGCGGCCGGCTACTCGCCGATCACGCTCCAGAGGAAGCCCATGCAGATGAAGAAGCCGGTGAACAGGGCGATGAGCCCGAGGCCGCCGTACGGCGAGCTCGCTCCCTCGTGCGGGACGAGCTGCAGCCCGACCCCGAACACGACGGCCCAGAGGACGAACAGCAGCCCGAAGAACCACTTGCCGTTCGGGCCGGTGATCTTGCGGGTCCAGCCGGAGCGGCCCTCGGCCGTCATGGCGGCCTTGAGGAAGACCCACACGAAGAGGATCGCGACGGTTCCGGCCCCGATGAGGATCGGCAGGTTGTTCGGGAAGTCCTGGAACCACAGCGTGAAGATCGTCACGGCCGGGTCATGCTAGCAAAGCGGGCGCGTACGATTCATCGCCCGATGTCCAGCCCCTTCGAGCGCCTCGGCCGCTGGTCGGCGCGTCACCGGCGCCTCGTGGTCGCCGCGTGGGCGCTGGCGCTTGTGGCCGCCGCGCCGTTGGCGCTCCGGACGAGCGACTCGCTCCGGTCAGGGGGGTTCGTCCGGGACGATCTCGAGTCGGCTCGGGCGAAGGCCGTCCTCGAGACCGAGATCGGGGTCCCCCAGGCCGCCGCCGTGGTGGTGTTCCACTCGGACACGCTCCGCGCGGGTGACCCGGCGTTCGAAGAGCCTGCGGCCGCGGCTGTCGCCGCCATTCCGAAGGCGCCGTACGTCACCGGCACGCTGTCCCACCTCCTCCAGACCCGCCAGGTCTCGGCGGACGGTCATACCGCGTACGACGTTGTCTTCCTCGACCTGCCGGCCGACGATTCGCCGAAGGCCCTGCCGGGCCTCCGTACAGCCTTGAAGACCGATGTCTCGCCGGACGTGCAGGTCGGGCTGGCCGGCGGTCCGGCGTTCTACGGCGACGTCCAGGACGTCTCGGAGTCCGACCTCCGGCGGAGCGAGCTCATCTCGTTCCCGCTCGCCGCGCTGGCGCTGCTGCTCGTGTTCGGCTCGGTGGTGGCGGCGTCGCTCCCACTCGCGGTGGGCGGGGCGGCCGTCGGCACGGCGCTCGCCGCGATCTTCCTCGTCGCCCAGGTCATCCCGATGAGCATCTTCGTGCTGAACCTCGCGACGCTCCTCGGGCTGGGGCTGGGCGTCGACTACTCGCTGCTCATGACCAGCCGATTCCGGGAGGAGCTCGCCGCGCGCGACAACCGGAAGGACGGGATCGAGGACGCGATCGGCGCGACGCTCGCGACGGCCGGGCGGGCGGTGTTCTTCTCCGGCGTGACCGTCCTGCTCGGACTGCTGGGCCTGGTGCTCTTCGACTTCATGATCCTGCGGTCCGTCGGGATCGCCGGGGCGATCGTCGTGGCGCTGGCGGTGACGGCGGCGATGACGCTCCTGCCGGCGCTGTTCGCCTTCGTGGGCATCCGGCTCGATTCGCTCCGGATCCGGCGGGTCAGCGGGGCGCCGACGTCGGACGGACCGTGGGCCCGGCTGGCTCGCTGGGTGATGGCCCGGCCGGTGGCCGTCCTCGTGCCGACGCTCGGCCTCCTGCTCCTCCTCGGCTCGCCGTTCCTGCACGTCCAGTTCAACGCCCCGGACTCGACGATCCTCCCGGAGACCGTCCCGTCGCGGCAGTGGTTCGACCGCCTCGAGCAGGCCTTCGGCCCGGGGCCCTTCGCGCCGATCGTTCTCGCGATCCGGACAGACGGCGCGGCGACTTCGTCCGCCAATGTGGCCGCGCTCTACGACTACTCGCGCCGCCTCGCCGCGGACCCGCGCATCGCGCGCGTGGACGGGATGGTCGACGTGGACGCCCGGCTCACGCTGAGCCAGTACCAGCTCCTGTACGCCAGCCCGACCGGCCCGCCGGACCGCTTCGTCCAGGCAGCCCTCACGGCGACGACGAAGGGCGACCTGACCGACTTCACGATCACGACCTACTTCGGACCGAGCGACTCGGCCGGCCGGGCCCTCGTCCGCGACCTGCGAAGCCGGTCTGGCCCGCTGGCTGCGCCGCCGGAGATGACGGTGCTGGTCGGGGGCGGGGCGGCGGACGTCGAGGACGTCGTGTCCGGCATCGGCGCGGACTTCCCGCGAACGGCCGCGTTCATCCTGATCGCGACGTATGCCGTCCTGTTCCTGCTCCTACGCTCGGTGCTGCTGCCGATCAAGGCAGTCCTCATGAACAGCCTCTCGATCCTCGCCTCCTTCGGTGCCCTGGTCTGGATCTTCCAGGACGGCAACCTCTCGATGCTGCTCGGGACGCGACCGCTCGGCTTCGTGGAGACCACCCAGCCGGTGATCCTGTTCTGCGTCCTGTTCGGGCTGTCGATGGACTACGAGGTCTTCCTGCTGACGCGCATGCGCGAGAGCTGGGATGCGACCCACGACAATCGGACGGCGGTTGCCCACGGCCTCGAGCGAAGCGGTCGGATCGTGACCTCGGCGGCGCTGATCGTCGTCGTCGTCGCCGGTTCGTTCGCCTTTGCCGACATCGTCCTGATCAAGGCCCTGGGGCTCGGAATCGCGATCGCCGTGGCCCTCGACGCGACGGTCGTTCGGGCGCTCCTCGTGCCGGCGACGATGCGGCTCCTCGGCAAGTGGAACTGGTGGCTGCCGGACGCGCTCGGGCGTCGACTGCGGACGATCGGCGTAGCGGCGCTGTGCCTGGTGCTGTTCGCCGGCTGTGGCGGGGGCCCGATCCTCGCGAACGCGCCGATCGTGGAGACCACCCCGGCGACGCCGGCTCCCTCGAGCACCCGGCCCCCCGATCCCCAACCGATCGTGCTGCCGCGGGACGATGCGCCGCACCACCGGCTGACGGAGTGGTGGTACTACACGGGCCACCTCAAGACCGACGATGGCCGGCGCTTCGGGTTCGAGGCCGTGATATTCCGCGCCGAGCGTGGCTCCGCGCCCGTCACCTGGGCGAGCCACCTCGCCCTGACGGACGAGCAGGGCAAACGATTCCTGGTTGCGCAGCGCGCCGCGATCGGGCCCCAGGTGGATCTGGCGGCAGTTCCCCGCTCCGGTCCGATCGGTGGAACCCTCAAGACCCCAGGCCAGTTCCAACTCGGCGTGCCGCCCGCAGGTGAAGCGCCGTGGATCGCCGACCCCGGCGGCACCTTCTCCTCGGCGCCGAACGCATGGACCTTCGCGGGCGGGAGCGGGCTCGACGGGCTGTTTACCACGCTGACCGATGCCGAGGCGGCCAGCGCGGGCGGCTCTTTTGGCTTCTCCCTCACGCTGCAAACCAGCGCGCCGGCGGTCCTCGAGGACACCGACGGCTGGGTCGACTTCGGGCCCGCCGGCGGCTCCTATTACTACTCGCGGCCGCGAATGGCCGTGACGGGCAGGCTCACGCTGGATGGTTTGGCGATGTCGGTAACCGGCGAGGCCTGGTTCGACCATCAGTGGGGCGACTTCATCTCGGTCGGTGGCGGCGGCTGGGACTGGTTCGCCGTGAACATGGCCGACGGGACGGACCTGACCCTCTCCCTCGTCCGCGGCGCCGACGGCTCGCTCCCGCTCGTGTATGGCACCCTCGTTGACCCATCAGGAGCGGTCACCCATCTCGATCGATCGGCGTTCACCGTCACCACGCTGGGAAGCTGGACCAGCCCGCACACGGGCGCGACCTACCCATCGGGCTGGCGGATCGACATCCCATCGCGAGCCCTGTCGATCGAGCTGACGCCGACGCTCCTGGATCAGGAGCTCGACACCCGCCCGACGACCGGCGTCGTCTACTGGGAAGGCTCGCAGGTCGTCCGCGCCACCCGAGCGGGTTCACCCCTCGGCGGCGAGGCCTACGTCGAGCTCACCGGCTATGCGCCGAGTGTCCTGCCGACCCAGCAAACGCCGTAGCGCGCCGTCGCCGTCCCTACTGGACCACGATCGTGATCGTCGCCTTGATGTCGTGCGAGGTTCCGCCGCAGTTGCCCTCGTCGAAGGACGCCTCGGCGTAGACGTGCCAGGTGCCGGGAGGCAGGCGCAGCACGGGATCCTCCATGAAGGCAGTGAACGCCGGATCGGGACGCAAGGAGCCGCCGGATTTGCCGAATGGATTGGTCAGCGGCACGCCTCGAGCCAGGTCGCTCATTTCGCAGCTCTGTAGCCACGCCGGACTGAGGTTCCAGCCATTGACCGGCTCCTGGATCCCGAAGCCGAGCGGGGTCAGATGCGCATGACCAATGCGCACGGAGGCCTCGGACCCGTGATAGGTCAAGGCCGCAGTGATCCCGGTGATCGGCTCGCCGATGGCGAAGATCGTGCGCGGCGCGGTGATCTCGAGGACGTACGGCCCATCCGCGACGCTCGACGCAGGGCTCGCGAACGAAGCCTTCGCCGCGACAACCGCAACCGAGGCGACGATAACCAGCCCGACAGCAGCCGCGAAGCTCCTCGTCATTCGGCCGCCCAGCCTCGCTCAGCGGGCGTGAACGTCACCTGAGCATCCCCGAGGGTCACGGGTAGCCAAACTCAACAACCGAGCCGTCAACGTCGTTGATCCCGAAGTGTCCGGTCGCCGCCACTCCCGGCCTGCCGCCCGGTGGGTATCGATTGTTCGTGAACGTGCCCTCGGCCCGAACCGTCCACCGGATCCCGGCGGATGCCGTGACCGTCAGGATCCGGGCCGGGCGCACGACGTAGCCGACCATCGACTCCATCCCGTGGATCTGGGCGATCACGATCGCCTCGACCTGCTCGGGCGTCATCCGCGGCGTGATCCCGGCTTCGATCGTGACGATCGGTGGCGCAGGCGTCGGAGAAGCGATGGGCACCTCCGCGACGCAGGCCTGCGTCAGCGTGGCGACTCCGGGCAGCATCACGAGTGTCAGAGCTCGTCTCCGCATGCCGGTCGTCAGTGTCTCGATCGACGTGACGTCACTGCCTGGTCACCGGGACGGGAAGGCCCTGCTGCACCTCCAGGACGGCGCGATTGCCGAGCGGCGTTGCGAGCGTGATGGTCGTCGTGCGCATCGCCCCGGTGCCGACGCAGTTCGCGGGCAGTGGGTTCCGATGGACGTGGATGATCGTGACGACGGCCAGATCGGACTCGATGCCTTCCCCCGTGTAGTCCTCGCCGCAAGCCTGGCTGGCCGGGTCCGGCGCCCCCTCGAAGGTGAGCGTGAGCGTCAACCCGTCCGCAGCCACGATGGCCGACTCAACCGAAACCCCGATCGCAGGATGGCTCGGATCCCAAGCCGGTGGGACGACCGTAACGGTCTGAGCGACGGCCACCCGCGTGACCTGCACCGCACTCCCATCGATCGTGAACGCCCAGGCCGGAACGGTCGCCTGACCACGGCTCGTGCCGATCGAGACCGTCGTCAACGATGCGCCCGTGACTCTCAGCGTGGCTGGCGGCGAGACGCAGCCGATACACCCGCCCGTCGCCGTGACGCGGACCTGTTCCAACGCTGCCGCTGCAGAGAGAAGCGCGACGTTCGTCAACGCGCCGTCCGCCCAGACGATCGCGCCGTCGGGCGGTGCGTCCGTCGTCAACGGGACCGTCGCCTCGACGAGCCCGCCCATCAGGGCGGCCTTGTTGTCGCCATTCGCGGCCTCCCACGTTCCGACCTGACCCGTGAGATCGCCGGCGGGCTGGAACGCGGCCGACCCGCCACTCGAAGCGACAGCGTCGGCATATCGAGCGAGATCCGCATGAGCCTCGTCCCGGAGGCGGCCGACGTCGGCGTCACCGCATCCTCCGATCGCGATCGCAGCGGCCGTCATCAGCGCGAGGACGCGAATCCCGAGGCGGACCTGGCCTCCCACCCGGCCAGCGTCACGCGATCCTCGGGATCGGTCAAGGGGCGGTCGGCCGATTCGATCCGACGCGGTACGGCCGGCGCACGATGGCACCCGAAGATCGTGCGCACTGTCAGGGGTCGAGGCGCATCGAATCAGGTGAAGCCCACCGCAGGCAGGGAGGGCGCTTGGAGCGGGAGCTCGTTGAGGCGGCCCGCCGGGGCGATCGAGCGGCGTATGACGCGGGCGGACGCCGCCCCAGGGCGGAAAACCGTCGAAAGCGGCCCGCCCGCACGCCAACCGGGCGGAGCCGAGCAACCGCTGCTCGCTCTTGACGCATCCGGCGCCGAAGGCACCGGCCGCGGGTCGAAGATGTGCACCCGATGCTCGCCGCGCGACGCGGCGCGGTCGGCGGCTCCTCGGTGGCTAGTCGCCCGGACCCGGAACCGTATGGGCGCCCGGTGGCCAGAGGTCGAGCTGCGGGCGGCCGTGCATGCCCTGGATGAGCGCGACCTCACCCGCGTGGTAGGCATCGTGATTGATGAGCCGAAGCAGGATCGACTGGCGGGTGTGGAACACGACGCCACGCGGCGTATCCACCGGCATCGCCTCCTCGACCATCGCCGGCGTCCAGCGCTCGAGGCAGCCCTCGACGATGGCCCAGCTCGTCGTCAGGGCCGACGCGATCTCGTCCGCTGATCGAGGCGTCGCGAGGTCGTCCTCCCAGCCCTCGGACGTCGCCGAGTCGACGAAGGCGGCCGCCGTCTCGAGGCCCGGCTCGCCCAGGACGATGCAGAGCCAGTAGACCCGAGCACCCGCGGCGTGCGCCGCGATCGCCCAGATCGGCCAGTGCGCCGTGCCGGACGTGTCGAGCACCGGCGCGGTGAGCGCCAGATCCTCGTCGGACATCCCGCCCATCGCGGTGGTGAGCAGCTCGTTGTAGCGAGCCCAGTTCGCGTAGAACGGCTTGACGCTCATCGGAGACCGGCGCGGGGGATCAGGAGGCACGTGACGTCGATCACGCGCCGGTGATGAACTCCCCGCCGTCGACGCTGATGATGTCGCCGTTGATGAAGCCAGCCCCCGGGCCCGAAAGCGCCACGATCGCGTTGGCCACGTCCTGCGGGGTGGTCATCCGGCCGGTGGGGTTTCGTTTCATCGTCAGCTCGATCATCTGCTGCGCCTCGGGGATCTTGCGCAGGGCCGGCGTGTCGGTGACGCCCGCGCGGATCGCGTTGATCGTGGCGCCCGTTCCGGCTCGGGCGAGCTCCATCGCGAGCTGCCGGACGTGGGACTCGAGCGCGGCCTTCGCGGATGACACCACGCCGTAGCTCGGCACGACCCGGGTCGAGCCCTCCGAGGTCATCGCGTAGATCCGCGACCCCTGACCGAGCATGCCGCGGCGGAACACGTCCTGGACCCAGTAGACGAGGCTGTTCGCCATGACGTCCTGGGTCATCTCCATCTTCTTGCGATCGACCCCGTCCTTCGGGTCCGGCGTGAGGAACGGCACGAGGCTCCCGAACGCCAGCGAGTGCATGACGACATGCACGAACGGCTCCCGGCCCTTAGCCCGCGACGCAGCGAAGCGCTCCTCGAGCTGGTCGAGCGCGGCGCCGCGCTTCTCGTCGTCGGCGGCGTTCATGTTGATGAAGAGGACCTCGCGCCCGGTCTTGGCCAGATCGGCCTTCAGCTCCTCGACGTGGGCGAGGGCCGCCCGGAAGTCGAGATGGATGCCGCAGATGTTGTCGCCCGCCGCGGCGAGCGCCCGCGCGGTGGCCTCGCCCATCCCGGACGAAGCGCCGAGGATCAGCGCCCAGGGCTCGCGCGAGTCGGCCATTTGACCTCCCGATACCCGGGCCGATCGAGGAGACGATCGGGCGATCGGCTGCGGGCGGGGCTGAGTCTACCGGGGTATGGTCAGGGCGTGGACCTCGGCCAGATCCTCGCGATCGTCCTGCCCCTCATCGCGATCCAGCTGGTGCTCATCGTCCTCGCGCTCCGGGACCTCATGCGACCGGAGCGACGCGTCCGCGGCAACAGCAAGCTGGTCTGGGGTATCGTGATCGTGCTCGGGGAGCTGCTCGGGCCGCTGGTGTACTTCGCCGCGGGGCGCCAGCCGGAATGAGCCACCCGCAATGAGCGGACCGGCATGAGTCGACCAGCGTGAGCCAGCCGGGCGTCGCCAGCGTGGCCGGCGCCGCTGCTCCCCTGGCGTTCGCGACCCGCGGCCTGACCAAGCGCTTCGGATCGGTTCTCGCGCTGGACCATGTCGATCTCGACGTTCGGGCCGGAATCGTGTTCGGCCTGCTCGGGCCGAACGGGGCCGGCAAGACCACGACGATCCGGCTGCTCACCGGCCTCGCCACACCGACCGAGGGCCACGTGACGGTGACCGGGCTCGACGTCGGGTCGAGTGGCAGCGTCCAGGCCGAGCTCCATCGCCGCATCGGCGTCCTCGACCAGGAGCCGCGCTACTACGGCTGGATGACGGGCAGGGAGCTGCTCCACTTCGTCGGTGATCTCCTCGGCATCGAGGGCGCCGACCTCAAGACCCGTGCCGGCGAGACGCTCGAGCGGGTCGGACTGACCGACGCCGCAGATCGGCGGATCGCGACCTACTCATCGGGCATGCGGCAGCGGCTCGGGATCGGGCAGGCGATCCTCGGGCGGCCGAAGCTCCTGATCCTGGATGAGCCCGTGTCCTCGCTCGATCCCGAGGGGCGCCGCGATCTCCTCGCGCTGATCGGCGACCTGCGCGAGGCCTCGACGGTCGTGCTCTCGAGCCACGTGCTGTCCGACGTCGAGCGGGTCTGCGAGCGGGTCGCGATCCTCGATCGCGGGCGCCTGATCACCGAGGCGGCCGTCTCGGATCTGCTCGATCGGTTCGCCCCACCGGCCTACCGGGTCGAGGTCGATCCCGGCCAGGAGGCGGGCGTCCGCCAACTCGTCGAGGCGCTCGGCCGGCAGGCCTGGGCCGGGCGGGTCCAGGTCGAGGGCCACGGCCTCCGCATCCAGGTGAGGGATCCGGATGCTGCGGCGCTCCGGCTCGTCCCGCTGCTCGGCACCTCCGGGCTGAGGATCGCCCTGATCGAGCGCGAACGACCGACCCTCGAGGACGTCTTCCTCGAACTCGTCGGACACGAAGTCGATGCCGAGCTCGAGGCCGGCGAGCGGGCCGAATCCAAGGCCGACGACGAGGCCGGCGGCAGCGCGGCGGGGGCGGCGTCGTGACCGGCTATCGCGAGATGGTCGTCAAGGAGCTGCTCGAGGCCTGGCGCACGAGGCGGCTCATCGTGGTCGCGCTGCTCTTCCTGGCCCTCGGGATCATGGCGCCGGTGGTGACGAAGCTCCTGCCGGACATCATCCGTGCGTTCGGACCGACCGGGTTCGAGGTCGATATCGGGACGCCGGGCATCGCCGATGTCATCGACCAGCTGCTCAAGAACACGATCCAGTTCGGCGCCCTCGCGGCGATCCTCCTTGCGATGGGATCGGTCGCGACGGAGCGAGAGCGCGGCACGGCCGCATTCGTCCTCTCGAAGCCGGTGACGCGGGCGGCGTTCCTGTGGGCCAAGCTCGTCGCGCTGGCCGTCGTGTTCGCCATCGCGATCGGCCTCGCGACCGCCGCGGCCTGGGTCTACACCTTCCTGCTGTTCCATCGCCCGCCGATCCTGCCGTGGATCGAGCTGGCCGCGGTCGTGTGGCTCTCGGCGATGGTCTACGCCTCGATCACGTTCCTCGGCTCGGTGATCATGCGTTCCTCCCTGGGCGCAGCCGGCGTCGGCTTCCTCGGACTCATCGTGCTGTCGCTGCTCTCGATCGTGCCGAACCTCGGTCCGTGGCTCCCCGCCGATCTCTCGAGCGTGGCGAAGTCGTTCGCCCTTCGCGAATCCAGCCCCGACCTCGATCCCGTGCTGACGATCAGCGTCTCGGTCGGTGTCATTACCGTGTGCCTGGTCCTGGCCTGGGTCCGCTTCCGGCGGGCCGAGCTCTAGATCACGCCGTTAGCCGCGAGCCGGTCGATCTCCTCGGCCGTGTAGCCCGCCTCCGACAGAATCTCGCGGGAGTGCTCGCCGATTAGGGCCGGCGCGTTGCGCACCTCGCCGCGCAGGCCGTCGAACCGCAGCGGGCTCGCGACCTGGTCGACCGCGCCGAGCTTCGGATGGCGCACCTGAACGCGGGACCCGAGCGCCCGCGCCTGGGGCGTGTCGAAGGCCTGCGCGACGTCGAGGATCGGACCGGCGGGAATTCCGGCGGCGTCGAGCCGGTCCAGCCACGTGGCGGAGGACTCCGCCGCGAACGCGGCACCGAGCAATGGGATCAGCTCGGCGCGATGCTCCACCCGCGAGCCATTCGTCGCGAACCGCGGATCCGTCACCAGCTCCCGCCGACCCAGCATGTCGCCGAGGCGTTCCCACTGCCGCTGGCTCCCGACCCCCACCGCGATCTCGCCATTGGCCGTGGCCAACGTCTCGTACGGCACGATGCTCGGGTGGGCATTGCCGCGCCGCCGCGGCGCCCGGCCCGTGACGAACGCGTTCTGGGCCTGGTTCACGAGCACCGCGAGGCTGCTTTCGAGGAGCGAGACGTCGACGCGGGGCGCGCCCTGAGCCGCGCCGTGATTCGCGACTGGACCCGCGATCCCCACCTCGCTCCCGCTTCGGTCCCGGCCCAGCAGCGCCCCGATCGCCCCGATCGCCGCGAAGAGCCCCGTGATCACGTCGCTGATCGCGACACCGACCTTGAGCGGCCGTCCGTCCGGCTCGCCCGTGATCGACATCAACCCGGCCACGGCCTGGATGACGAAGTCGTAGCCGGGCTTCGAGACGTCCGGGCCGGTCGTGCCGTAGCCGCTGATCGCGAGATGGATAAGCCTCGGGTTGCGGGCCCGCAGCGCCTCATCGGTGAAGCCCAGGCGGGCGAAGCCGCCGACGCGCAGGTTCTCGACGACGAGGTCCGCGTCCTCGAGCAGCCGCCACAGGACGTCGCGACCGGCCGGCTGCCGGAGATCGAGCCGGAGGCCGCGCTTGTTGCGGTTGATCGCGAGGTAGTACGCGGCGGTCCGTGTCCCGGCCGCTTCGTCACCGACCCATGGCGGACCCCACTGGCGGGTCGAATCGCCCTCGGGTGGCTCGACCTTGATGACCTCCGCGCCGAGGTCGCCGAGGACCATCGTGCAGTACGGCCCGGCGAGGACCGTCGAGCAATCGACGACGCGGATGCCGTCAAGGGGGCCGGGCATGGCCGCGATGGTACGGGCGGGCGCGCCCGCAGACCCGCGGCGCCCGCGAGCGCGCGACCGCAGCGTCCCGCGCGAGACCTAGCTCCAGGGCACCTCGGAGCGGTCGTAGACCGGAGCGCCCTCGCGAACCCAATCGACCAGGTCGCGATTCACGACGATCCCGCTCGCCGGCTCACGCACGACATCCGGTCCGACCCGGAACTCGATCGCCGCCTCGGTCAGCGGGATCATCGGCTGCCGAGATCGCACCGATAGCAGCGGCGCTTCGCCCTGACCGGCATGCAGTCGGCCCGACACGAGGTACCGCCCGATGCGGAACACGAGCGGATGCGTCTCGGTTCGAACCCGCTGGGCGCGATCGCCGCGGGGGCCCGTGGCATGCACGATGGCGAGCTCGTTCCGGCGGACCAGGATCTCCGAGACGACCATCGACCCGCCCTCAGGGAGGCGCTCGGCCAGGGCATCGACGAGGACGAACTCGTCATGGGCATTGAGCATGTCCGACAGGCGGGTGTTGTCGAGGCGGATCCGGCCTGACAGCCGCTCGCTCACCGCGTAGGCGACGAAATCGACCTCGGGCAGGTCGCCGTCGGGATCGGCATCGGCGGCGCCGGATTCGCCCGGCTGACGCAGGACGAGGCGAAGCCGCGATCCGATCGATGCGATCACCGGCGCAGCATGCGCGCCCCGCCACGGTGCGTCCGTGCGACGAAGGTACCATCGGCCCGTGGCTTCGCCCGACCCCCGACTCACCCTGATGACGGTCCACGCCCATCCCGACGACGAGACGATCGGGACCGGTGGGCTCATGGCCACGGCCGTCGATGCGGGCCGGCGCGTGATCCTCGTGACCTGCACGCGCGGCGAGCAGGGCGAGATCGTCGTGCCCGAGATGGACACGCCCGAGAACCACCGTCGCCTGGGCGAGATCCGGGCCGGCGAGCTCGAGGCCGCCATGGCCGAGCTCGGCGTCACCGAATGGGAGAACCTCGGCTACCGCGACTCGGACATGATGGGTCGGGTCGGGAACCTCGATCCGCGGACGTTCTGGCAGGCCGATCTGGACGAGGCGACCGGCCGGCTGGTGTGGCTCGTGCGGCGCTACCGGCCGCACGTCATGACGACCTACAACGCCTATGGCGGCTACGGCCACCCGGACCACATCCGAACCCACGACGTCGCGGTCCGGGCCTTCGCGCGGGCAGGCGACAAGGCCTGGTATCCGAACCAGCTGGCCCCCGAGCACGGCGGGACGGGCCCGGCGGACGCGGACGGCGGCCTCGCGCCATGGGCGCCGCTGAAGCTCTACGAGCAGGCCATCCCGGCCTCGGTCCGGTTGGAGATGAAGGACCGCCTCGAGGCGATGGGCGAGAAGAGCCCCTGGTCGGAGCCGGAGGGTGCGTCGGAGGAGGAGCTCGCCGGGTTCCGTGAGGCGATGGCGAAGATGCTCGTGCCGGACGAATCGATCACGACGTGGATCGACGTGTCCTCGGTCGTCGACCGCAAGTGGGCTGCCATCGGTAAGCACGTGACCCAGATGGCCCAGGACAACTTCTTCCTGCGCTTCGGGCTCGACGGCTGGCGGGAGTTCTGGTCGAAGGAAGCCCTGATCCTCACCGAATCGCAGGTCAAGTCCGCGATCCCCGAGACGGACGTCTTCGCGGGTCTGCCCGGCGCCTGATCTCGCCTCCGTTCAGGGCCTTACCAGGGCAGCCGGGTCGAGGCCTTGAACACCTGCTTCATGACCACGGCGCCGGCGCCCGCCGGATCGAGCAGGTTCGGCTGCGATACGTCGAGGATGAGGTACGGGTCCATCCGGACCTGAACGAGGTGGGTGCCCTCGAACGTGAGCTCCGGCAGGATCCCCTCGAGCGTCTGCTCGGACGCGTCGATGTCGAAGACGAAGTCGCCGAGGCAGTAGAAGATCGGCACGCCCTTGTAGACCTCGACCCCGCCCGCCCAATGCGGGTGGCTGCCGATGACGAGGTCGGCCCCGGCGTCGACTGCGGCATGGGCGAGGGCCCGCTGCTTCGCGGTCGTCTGGGCGGTGTACTCGATGCCCCAGTGCGGGAAGACGATGACGAAGTCCGCTCCGGCCGCCCGCGCCGCGGCGATGTCCGCCTTCACCCGGGCGGGGCGCATCTCGTTCGTCCCGGCCCGCGTCGCGGTCGCGGCGAAGTCCGGCCGGATCGTGTCGTAGCCGAGGATCGCCACGGTGATCCCACCGACGCGGAAGAACGAGGCCCTGCGAGCGTCGGTGAGGTTCGCGCCGGCGCCCGAGTGGGCAATCCCCCACTGGTCGAGGTTCGCGATCGTGTCGAGAATCCCCTGGCCGCCGTAGTTCCGGATGTGGTTGTTGGCCAGCGACAGCCAGTCGAAGCCGGCGTCCTTGACGCCTTCGATGAGCGCCGGATCGGCGCTGAACGTGAAGCCGGTGGGGTGGTAGGCGAAGTCGTTCGGGGCCGGGTTCTCGAAGTTGGCGAGGGCCACGCTCGCCTGCGAGAGCAGCGACTGGACCGCGCCGGCGTTGCCCGTCCGCCTGGCGATCGGCAAGGCGTTGCCGAGCGAGTTGCAGCAAGTATGGCCCGTGATGGTCGCGGTCCCACCGTCGAACGGGAAGTCGACGCCCTTGCCCCGCTCCTTCACGGTCGAGCCGACGCGCCGGTCCAGCATGATGTCGCCGGCCGCGACGAGGGTCCACGCGGTTGCGGGGTCGTACGTCGGGGACGTCGCCGAACCCTGGTCGAGTGGCCCAGCCAACGGGATGATGAGCGGCCAGCCGTCGAGCGTCGCCAGGTGGTGCACGCCGAACAGCGAGACGCCGCCCCAGCCGAGGGCCCGGACGCTCGGATCGACGTCAGGCAGCTCGACGAACCCGAGGCGATCGCGATGGAGCGCCATGTCCCTCCTGAGGTGCACCGCATCTGGCGCGAGCACGAGGTGGTCGCTCCCTCGGGCCGCGCTGACGCCCAGGACCTGGAGCACGGCGTCGGCCTGGTTGACGACGACCTCGAGCGCGTCGTAGCGCTGGCTGGTGCCGGCGACGACCGCGGCGACCTCGGCGGCGTCGGTCGAGTCCCAGGGCGCGCGGAAGCTCGTCACCGGCACGATCGGAACCGCGAGGACCGTCGGACCCTGGGACGCGCCGATACCACCGGAACCACCTGGACCACCGGGACCGGTCGGCTGGGGCGAGCCCGAGGGCAGGCCAGTGGCGAACGGTCCGCCGAGGACGAAGACTGCCGCCAGCCCGATGGCGAGAACCGGCACGATCGCGACATGCCGGGGAATCGACCGACCGAACACGACCCACGGGCCCATACGCGGGAGCCTACGCGCGCCCGGACGAGGCGACGCCCCGTTCGGGCGGGCGAACGGGGCGTCGGGTGGATTCGAGATGTGGATGGCGGACCCGACCGGATTCGAACCGGCGATCTCCCGCGTGACAGGCTGGCATGTTGGGCCGCTACACCACGGGTCCGCGGCGCGACGGCGAACGATAGCAGGTCCCGGCCGCCCTACCCGGTGGCGCCCCCGATCGGCAGGAGGTACGGGACGCCGCCCAGCCGGAGGTCCAGCTGGCGGAGGATCTCGACGACGCTCCCATCGGTTCGGTCGTGGAGCGCGAGCTCCGATCCGTGGTTCCCGAAGGCCGAGAACTCGTCATTACCGGGGCCGCCGACACCCATGACGAACCGCCCGCCGGGGGTGAGGCCCAACGCCTGATAGTTCGCCGCGGCGCCCCAGTGACCGACCACCGCCATCGATGCCGCGTCGAAGACCCAGATTCCCGTCGTCCCCATGCCCGGGCTGACAACCCCGGGCTGCCACGCGAGGCCCGCCGCATAGAGCAACCGGCCATCCGGGCTGCCGACGAGCGGGCTCATGGTCGGCTGCCCGGCGCTCACGAGGGGCTGCCAGAGCACCCGTTCAGAGCCCTCTGGCGGCGGGCTCGCCTCGATCGGGTCGTGGGCCGGATCGAGGGGCTCCCCGACGCCCTGGCCGAGGATCCGGTCGCGGACGACTCCCGTCGCGAGGTCAACCCGGTACAGGTGGTGCGTCGTCGCGGACCAGCCGTAGACGATGCCGTTCGTCCCATCCACGAGCCAGCCTTCGGGGTCGTCGGACGGTAGCGAGCTGAGCCCGATTTCGGTCCCATGGCCCCGGCCGCCGTCGAGCCTGAGGAACGTCGCCCGAGCGCCGGACTCGTCGGCCTGGGTGGACCGGCAGATCTGCACGAACAGCGTGGTCCTCGCCCAGGCTCGCTGGGTGCAGACCTGGGACGACGTGTCCGCCCAGGGATCCGCGATCTCCGCCGGCGGCCCGACCGCCGCGGCGGACAGCGGAACGAGCCAGGACCGCGCGGCGCCCGCGACGGGGTTGAGGTCGTCACCGACGCGCTCGATGGAGATTCGGAGCCGCCGGCCATCCGGCGAGACGTAGCTGTGGAGGTCCAGTCTCGGCGGCTCCCCGACCATCGAGAGGTCGAGGCCGGTCGTCGTGCGCTCCATGACGGGAGCGTCGGGGTCGATCGGAATGACCGCCACGCGCAGGTCCCAGGTAGCTCCCGCCTGGATGGCGGTCGTTGCGACGATCGACGTGCCAAACGGGTTGAGAACGACGTCGCCCAGGTACGAGGTCCCGCCCGCGGGCAGCCAGTCCGGGATGCTTCGTGCCCCCTTGACATTGGCCCCGCGGTCGAACGCCAGCACGCGCAGCGACCCGTCGGGCGCCTGGTCGGCGAGATCCAGGCAGGCGCAGACCACCGAGCCGTCGGGCAGGACGAACGGCCACTCCGCGCGCGCCTGCGGGAACGGTGGGTCGAGCAACCCGCGAATCGGTTCCAGCCAGCTGAGGCCGCGAACGACGACCGGGACCTCCCCGATCGATTGGTCCGGCTGGAGGATCTCGACGACCGGCGGAAGGGTGCCCACGGTTGCCCCTGGTGCACCGGGTCGGCTCGCGCTGGCTTCTCCGGCCGGCGGCGATCCAGGGGCACGCGAATCCGGGTTCAGCCGATCCGCGATCGCGAGGCCCGCCAGGACGACCACCAATCCTCCGGCGAAGAGCGCTGTCAGCCAGCTACGGCGCCCTGAGCGCGACTCGATCCGCGCCGCGACGCGGTAGCCATCGTCCGGTCGGCCCGTCATCAGTCGAGCACCTTACGCGGTATCCTCGCCGCTCATGGCAACCCCCGACGCCCGCATCGACCTGCGCTCCGACACGGTCACCAGGCCGACCGAGGAGATGCGTCGGGCGATGTCCGTCGCGGACGTCGGCGACGACGTCTTCGGCGAAGACCCGACGGTCAACGCCCTCGAAGAGCGGGCGGCCGAGCTGCTCGGCAAAGAGGCAGCGGTCTTCGTGACCAGCGGCACGATGGGCAACCTGGTCAGCCAGCTCGCCCACCTCGGACGCGGCCAGGAGATCATCGCTCCCGTCGGCGCGCACATCCTCAACCACGAGGCGGCCGGGCACGCGGTCGTGGTTGGTGCGTCGGTCCGGCCGGTCGCAGAGCGGCCCGATGGCACCCTCGATCTCGACGAGGTCGCCGAGGCCTTCCGCGATCCATCGGATCCGCACAACCCGATCACCGGCCTCGTGGAGATCGAGAACACGCACGCCGACTCGATGGCCCAGCCGATCGGCCCGGGCTACCTCGCCAATCTCGCCTCGGTCGCCCACGAGCGCGGCGTGCCCGTCCACATGGATGGGGCGCGGTTCTGGAATGCCGCCGTCGCCCTCGGCGTGCGCGGCGCGGAGCTCGCCGCCCCGGTCGACTCCGTGACCTTCTGCATCAGCAAGGGCCTCGCGTGCCCGGTTGGATCGATCGTCGTCGGGTCGCGTGACTTCATCGCCCGCGCCAGGCGCGGCCGAAAGCTGCTCGGCGGCGGCATGCGCCAGGCCGGGATCCTGGCGGCGGCCGGCCTCGTGGCCCTCCGGCCCGGTTCCGGCGGGATGATCGAGCGCCTCGCCGAAGACCACGCGCATGCCCGGCGCCTGGCGGAGGCGATGGCCCAGGTGCCCGGCATCCTGTCTCCCGGTGGCATCGCCCAACCCACCGACGGCGCGCTCGATCCGAGCCGAGTCCGGACGAACTTCGTCCTCTTCAAGGTCGCCGGTGATCGCGCGGCCTTCCTGGCTGCGCTTGGCCAGCGCGGGGTCCTCATGACGGAGTACCCGCATGGCCAGATCCGCGCCGTCACCCACTACGGCGTGACGTCCGTGGACATCGATCGGACGATCGTCGCGGTCCGCGACGTCCTCGCCGAAACCTCCGTCCGGCACGCCGCCAGCGAGCCCGTCGCCGCCGCCTGAGGGCGGGTCGCTCGACGCTCCGCGTGCTGGTCATCCCCTCGATCGATCTCGCCAACGGCCGCTCACGGGTCGTCTTCTGGCCCGGGGTCTCGAGCGGCGTCGGCGCGCCGACGGATCGGCCCGAACGCATCGCCGAGCACTTCGTCGGCCTCGGCGCGCCCGTGATCCACGTCGTCGACTTTGACGGGGCGCGGAGCGGCCAACCCCGGAACCTCGAAGCGCTGGGCGCCATCGCCGCGCGGGTGGCGACGCCGCTCCAGCTCGCGGGCGGCGTCGACGATCCCGACGCCATCCGGCTCGCATTCGCCTCCGGCGCGACGCGGGTCGTCGCCACGATGGCCCTCGCCGACGATCCGGCCGCGCTCCGGGCGTGCCTCGAGGTCGCGGGGGACTGGCTCGGGGTCGGCATCGACGCTCGGCCGGATCGGCTGGCGGGCTTTGCCTGGCGCCGCGGCAGCCCGCCGACGCTCGGGGAGCTCATCGATGAGCTCGCCGGCGCGGGGGTCACCCGGATCGTCGCGAGCCACGCGGGATCCGACGGCGCGGATGCCGACGCGACGCTCGCCAACGTGGCGACTCGCGCCTCGGCCGCCGGGCTGGAGCTCCTCGTCGCCGGCGCGGCGCGGGATCTCGACGGCGTCCGCCGCGTGCGCGATGCGGGCGCGGCGGGCATCATCCTCGGCGAGGCGCTCCTGTCCGGGGCGATCGACTACGTCGCCGCACGGGAGGCCGTCGCATGAGCCAGCGCTCCAGATCCCGCGGAGGCTCGGGGCGCCGACCCAAGGACCTGCGCACCGGGCCAGGCCGCGCAAGTCCGCCGCCGAATCGAGCGATCGGCGCTTCCCGGCAGCGGCCGGCTCCACGTCGCCGGAGGCGCGGCGTCGACCCGCGCCTGATCGCCTTCGCGGTGGCCGGCGGGATCCTCGTCGTGCTCGCCCTCGTTCTCGGCGGCGTCTTCAACAACGCGCCGGCCGGCTCGCCCGGGACGAGCGTGACCGCTCGTGGGACGAACTGCCCGACGAGCCAGCCCCCCGCGCTCGGGACAGGCGAGACCCGGACGGTGACGCTGACGACCCCGAAGGGCAACATCGTGATCAAGGTCACCGGCTCGCTCTCGCCGATCGCCGCCGGCAACTTCGTCGCGCTCGCCTCGTGCGGCTTCTACGACGGCCTCGTGTTCCACCGCACGGCGGCCCTCGCGGACGGGACGCCCTTCGTCATCCAGGGTGGCGATCCGAACGGCGACGGCAGCGGCGGACCGGGCTACACGATCCAGGACGAGCCGGTCACGACGACGTACAAGCGCGGGACCGTCGCGATGGCCCGCGGCAGCCAGCCGAACAGCCAGGGCTCGCAGTTCTTCATCGTCCTCGACGACAAGGACGCGAGCACGCTCGCCTCGGCCAACACCTACGCGATCTTCGGCGAGGTGACGAGCGGGATGGACGTGGTCGATGCGATCTACAGCGCATCACCGCCATCCGACAACGTCCACAGCCCGATCCCCATGTCCACCGTCACGGTGGCCAACCCCTAGGAGATGTCATGACTCGCGCCACCATCGCCACCGACCACGGCCCCATCGAGATCGAGCTCTTCATGAGCGACGCGCCGAAGGCCGCCCAGAACTTCGTCGATCTCGCGAAGAAGGGCTTCTACGACGACGTCGTGTTCCACCGCGTCATCCCGGGCTTCGTCGCCCAGGCCGGAGACGGCGAGCACGGCAAGAAGACGAGCCTGAACCCGGGCCGCGTCGGGACCGGCGGTCCCGGCTACACCTTCGCCGATGAGCCGATCAAGGCCGACTACGCCCGCGGCGCGGTCGCGATGGCCAACGCCGGCCCGAACACGAACGGCAGCCAGTTCTTCATCTGCGTGGCCGACCTCGCCGGGAAGCTGCCCAAGAACTACACGATCTTCGGCCAGGTCACGAAGGGGATGGATGTCGTCGACAAGATCGTCAGCGCGCCACGCAACAGCCGCGACCTGCCCGACGACCCGGTGGCGATGACCTCGGTCACCATCGCCGAGGATGCGGCCGAGTAGGTCGAAACGGCGGTGTTATGGGGCTGTAACGCCGCCGGAACGGGAGCGAACACAGACCGTTAAGGGTTTTTTACCAACTTCGTGACGAAAACCCTTGGCTTTCGAGGTCACCTCGGCTATTCTTCGAGGTGCACTGCGCTCGCGCAGGCTCGCTGCCCCAGCGGCAAGGTCATGGGTAGGTTGGGTCAGGGTAGTCGGTGCAGCCGACGTGATAGATGCCCTTGACGCGTGGCAGAAGCATCCCTTTCGGGGGAGACCTTCACCGGGACAGCAACGGAGCGGCTCCTTCGGGAGCCGCTCCGCTCTTTCTCGTGGCGGCTGGAGAGCGGGGAGTGCTCCAGACAGCACGTGACCGCACCTGACCGCCCAATCTTTGGCGTCCGCGATTCATTTCGGCACGTTCGCGACATCTATGGAACATGGATGCCGTGATCGAACAAGACGCCCTCGCTTCCGTTGTTGCTCGAGCGGCAGGTGGTGACGAGGTCGCCTTCGCCCGACTCGTAGCCGCTCACCACGACGACATGGTCAGGGTGGCCTACGTCATCTGCGGTGACCCGGACATGGCCCAGGAAGCCGTGCAGGCTGCCTGGCCGCTGGTGTGGAAGCGAGTCGGGACCGTCCGCGACCCGGACAAGATCCGGGCGTGGCTGGTCTCGGTGGCAGCCAATGAGGCCAAGCAACTCGCCCGCCGGCGCGGCCGCCGGCAGATCCGCGAAGTGGCCATCGACACCGACGACCTCGGCTCGCTCGTCGCCAGGCGTGGCGATCCGGGCGACCGGGCCTCCGAGATGGACCTCGCCAACGCCCTCGCCAACCTCGACGTGACGGATCGGACGGTCCTCGCCCTGCGCTACGTCGCCGGGTTCAGCTCGTTCGAGATCGGGGATGTCGTCGGCATGTCCGCCGGCGGCGTCCGCGCCCGAACCGCCCGCGTGCTCGATCGACTTCGAAGGGAGCTCCACGAATGACCAACCAGGGATCCGAGCCGCGCGACCGGTTCGACGCGTTCGAGACGCGGCTCGCGAATCGCATCAACCGTCACGCCGAGCATGGCGTCCGCCCGATCGATGCCGGGGCGATCGCCCGTCAGGCCGCGATCGCCGGTGGCGGCCATGGCCTCGGCCGTCGGGTCGGGGCAGGCGCTGGCGCCTTCGCCCGGGTCGGCTGGCTGCTCGTGGGGGCGGCCTTCGCGGCCGGCGCCATCGGTGGCGCCTCGTGGGCCGGCAGCCACGGCCTGTTGGGAGCTGTCGAGACGCCGCCGCCGTCGCTGGTGGCGATCGCCCCGACCGAAGCTCCGACGGCGGCTGTCACGGCGGCGCCGACCGAGGCACCCACGGAGGCCCCGACCGTCGCACCGAGCCCGACCGTCGCACCGATTGGGGCGTGCATCGTGGCCCGCCTCAGGGCCCGCGTCACGGCCTGGAGCGGTGCCGCCGGCAACCGTGTCGCGACCATCGTCCTGACGAACGGCGGCACCGTGGCCTGCAAGATCCAGGTCTACGAGCGGCCGCAACTCGTCGACGGCAACGACACCGTCCTCATCGACGGAGCGCCGCCGGTCCAGGCGGGGTCGATCACGATCGCGGCGGGCGGGACCGTCACGACCCAGACCGACGCCTCGAACTACTGCGGTCCGACCCCGAAGGCGCCGGTCACGGTGGCCTTCGTCTTCAGCAGCGGCCTGCAGCTCGTCGCCGTGCCGCTCAGCCCGACGGATACCTTCGGTCTGCCGGAATGCATGGGCGCCGGCTCGGGCGCTTCGATCACGATGCACCCTTGGGCGCCCTGAGACTGGTGGCTCTGGCGCGCACGACGGAAGGCCCCGGCAATCGCCGGGGCCTTCCCCACATCGCTTTCTGCGACCATGACCCGGATGAAGTCCGACACGCTCGACGCTCCGGGCGCCGTTCTGACCTACGACGTCCGAGGCAACGACTCCACGACCGAGCCGATCCTCCTGATCATCGGATCGCCGATGGGCGCCTCGGGGTTCGAGACGCTGGCGGGGCACTTCGGCGATCGGACCGTCGTGACCTACGACCCCCGCGGCGCCGGGCGCAGCCCCCGAACGGACGGCGCGAGTGAGACCACGTCCGATGAGCACGCCGACGACCTGCATCGCCTGATCTCAGCCCTCGGCGACAAGCCCGTGGACGTGTTCGCCAGCAGCGGCGGCGCCACCAACGCCCTGGGGCTGGTCGCTCGCCATCCCGAGCAGGTCCGGACGCTCGTTGCCCACGAGCCACCGGGCTCCCAGGTCCTGCCCGATCGCGAACAGGCCTTGGCCGCCGCCGTGGACATTCATGAGACGTACCTGCGCGACGGCTTCGGACGGGCGATGGCGAAGTTCATCGCGCTCGTGAGCTTCGAGGGACCGCTACCCCCCGACTACGGCGAGCGGCCCGCGCCCGACCCGGCCATGTTCGGGCTGCCAGCGACGGACGACGGCAATCGGAGCGATCCACTGCTGGGCCAGAACATGATCTCGAACAGCCACTACCAGCTCGATTTCGAGGCCCTCCGTGGGGCCTCGACCCGCATCGTCATCGGCGTCGGGGAGGAGTCGAGTCGGGCCATTGCCGGGCGTGCCGCGACCGCCGTCGCGGAGCGCCTCGGGGTCAAGCCGGTCATGTTCCCGGGCGGGCACGATGGCTTCATCGGCAACGAGCACGGCCGGACCGGCAAGCCCGACGCCTTTGCCGCGAAGCTGCGCGAGGTCCTGGCGGCCTGAGGTCCTGGACGTCCCCGCATCACGCTGTTCGCCATACTCCGATGGTGGATCCGCTCGATGGTCTGGGCTGGCGGTGAAGGCGTTCTATCTCGCGCCGGATCGGGCGTTCCTCCGCTACGTCGAGGTCCCGGGCAAGGACCCGCCCCTGCTTTGGCTGCACGGCTGGCAGTGCTCGTCCACGGGCGAACTGATGGCGACCGCAGTCCACGCACCGCTCCGAGGCCGCCGGTCGCTCCTCATCGATTTCCTCGGGCATGGCTACAGCGACAGGCCGCTCGACTTTGCCTACACGCGCGAAGCACATGCCAGGTCGATCGTTGAGCTCATCGACGGCCTCGGCCTCGTCGAGTGCGGAGTGGTAGGCCACAGCATGGGCGGCGCGGTCGCCGTCCATGTCGCCGCGGCCCGGCCAGGGGTCGTCTCGCTGCTTGTCATGGCCGAAGCCTCGATCGACCCCGGGGGGGATCAGCCGTTCGGGGGCCAGCCCGAGGACGAATTCGTCGAGCGCGGCTTCAGCGAGCTCCTCGAGGCCCAATCGTTTGAAGCGATCGCGAACCCGGAAGGCATTCGCGCCGCGCATATCGGGATCAGCCGGCTCGTCGACCCTCACGCCCTGCACCGAGAGGGCATCTCTCTCGAACGCGGGACCACCCCATCAGTGCGTTCGCTGCTCGGCAAGCTCGAGATGCCGCGCTGGTACCTCCAGGGCGAATTCAGCGATCCGGAACCGAACCTCGAGCGGGACCTTACGGCGATGGGGGTCTCGTGGAGGGTGGTCCCGAAGACCGGACACCCAATGGGCATCCAGAATCCGGAGGGGCTCGCACAGGCCGTCGCCGAGTCGGTGACTGCGTCCTGGCCTGCCTGATGCTCTCAGCGGAGGACTAGTCTGGTCTCCGCTCCACCTTCCTTCGAAGAGCGCTCTGGGGAACTGCCTACGTGGCGCAGGTCCGTGACGTCAACCCGCCGTTCGTCGGTCGCGGAGAGCAGCTCGACCAGGTAGGTCAGGTTGAAGAACGTGCCCGCCACGATCACGCTCCCGCAGCCGTGCTCGTCACGGGAGAGCCGGGAAGCGGCAAGACGCGCTTTCTTGCCGAGGTCCTTCAGCGATCGCGTCTCCGCCATACGCGGCTCAACGGCTTCGAACCGTCCCAGACCGTTCCATTGGCCGCCGCAGCGGACCTGATCCGGCAGCTGGTCCAGCAGCCCCGGGGCGGGACGGACCTTGGCCGACTCGTCTTCGGCACCTCGGGCCAAGGTGCCCGCGATCCGCTCCGCATCTACGAAGCCGCCCATCGAGCGCTCGCGTCCTCGGGCCCGATCCTGATCGCGATCGATGACCTGCAATGGGTCGACGACCTGTCGCTCGGGCTGATCCACTACCTGCTCCGCGCCGGCAGCGCGAGTCGCAATGCCGTGATCGTGATCGCTGCGGCACGGCCATCCTTCGCTGCCGCGACATTTACCGAGGGCGTCCAGACGGTCCTGTCATCAGAGCGGGCGTTCGATCTGGAGCTCGGCCCGCTTGCCCTGGACGAAGGCTCCAGCTGGTTCGCGCCCTCGATGCCGACTTGGACGAGGCAGCCGCGACCGGATTGTGGCGTCGCGCCAAGGGCTCACCGTTCTGGCTGCAATCGCTCGCGCTCGAGCGCGAGGAGGCAGATCCGTCGCGGGTCATCGAGGGTCGGTTGCGGGTTCTCGGCGCCGACGCGGTTGCGTTGCTGACGGCTCTCGCGATCGCGGGGCGGCCGTTCCCAGCCGAGGTTCTGGCGCTGGTGCTTGCCTGGCCGGCAGATCGAGTTTCGCAGGCGCACCGCGAGTTGGTCCGGCGTGGCCTCGTGGTGGACGTGGCGGGACTGCTGCGGACGTCACACGACCTGATTCGCGAAGCGGTCGCCCGGAAGGTCCCTATCGAGACGGCGAAGGCGATGCACGCTCGAGTCGCCGAGCTGATCGAACACCGGGCCGGCGGGGAGCTCCAGCTCCTGCGCGAGGCCCTCGAGCATCGCCTCGCGGCCGGCGCGCCCGTCGCAGACCTTGCACTCCGGATGGCCACCTCGCCACAGCGACGTCTGCTGGGCAGCGATGGTCTGCGACTCCTGGCATCGATCGCCGGCACCGTGGAACCCGGGACGAGGCTGAAGGTCGCCCTGGATGAGGCGCTTGCCGAGCTCGCCGGTGCGGTCGGAGAAGAGGACGCGGCACTCAGGCTCTGGACCGAGGTCAGCGCACTCAGCGAGAATCCGAGCACCCGCCATCGCGCTGAGCTCGAGGCGGCGCGCGCCGCGTTTCGTGCGCGCCGCGCGGACGAAGCGCACGCCCACCTCGATCGCGCTCGCGCGACTCCTGACGCAACGACGCGAGACGAGGTCCTGCTCGACACGCTCGAGGCGGACGTCGCGCTCTGGCTCGATCACGACACGCCGGCCGGCGGGCGAATGGCCGTCCGTGCTCTCGGCCGCGCCGAGGACTTGGTCCCTGCCAGTGGGAGCGTCGACCAGCTGCCCCAGCTTGACCGTGCCGCCTACATCGCCGCCCTCAACACCGCGATCGACGCGGCCATGCAGGAGGACCGCGGCGCCGAGGTGATCCGCCTGTGCGAGGTCGCCTTGCCACTGGCTAAACGGCTCGATGAGGAGTCGCGCCCGGACGCGCTGGTTCGGGTCGGCTTCGCCCTCCTCCCGTTCGGGCGCCTCGACGTCGCCGAGGCCAGCTTCAGAGAAGCCTCGGAGCTGTCGCGGCGGCAGGTGATGCCAATCACGACCGTCGAAGCCGGCAAGGGCCTGGCTCGGGTCCTGTTGGCGCTCGGGCAGCTTGCCGAGGCGCGCGCGTTCGCGCTCGAGGCGCAGGAGATCGAGAACCGTCTCGGCAACGTGCCCCGGCGCTGGGGAGATGCTGCGCCGTTGCTGCATGCAGTCGAGCTGTGGCTCGGCGAGCCGACCGATGCGATACGGGCGCTCCGGAACGACGCCGAGCGTGAACCGGATCCGCACTTCCGCTCGCGCATCCGACAGAATCTCGCAGCTTGGCAGGCTCGCTTCGGAGGCGTTCAACGTGCCGCCGAGGTGTCGTCCGAGCTGGCTTCTGCGCAGGCAGACTTGGACCTCGCCCGATGTCCTCGATGTGCTGGCGAGCTGGCGCTGACGGCGGCCGAGCTCTATGCCCGAATAGGCCGAACGAAGGCGGCGCGGCGCGAGCTCGCCGCCGCGGACGCTGACGCGATCGGCCCGGGATACCCGCTGCGCGATGTCCGTCGTGGCCGCGCCGAAGTCGCCATCGCTGCGGCAGACGAGGCCCCGTCGCACGCGGCCGCAGCCCTTGAGGCCTTCGGCACCTTCGTCGAGGCCGAAGGTCTGCGAGAAGAGCTCCTCTGGAATCAACTCGATCTGGGTCGGGTCCTCTCCACCATCGACCGCCCGGCGTCAGTTCGGTCATTCACCCGTGCCGCGATGCTCGCCGAGCAGATGGGCGCCACCGCGCAGCACCGGCTCGCCTCCCAGAAGCTCCGCGAGCTGGGGGTCCGTGCCTGGCGCCGAGGCGGGACGTCGCACGGCTCCGGCGTGGCTGCTCTCAGCCGCCGCGAGCTCGAGATCGCCCGACTCGTCGCCGCCGGTGGCAGCAACCGGGAGATCGCGGAAGCCCTGCTGATCTCGCCAAGGACGGTCGATCACCACGTCGCGAACGTCTTCGCCAAGCTCGGTGTCCGGAACCGGACCGAGCTGGCCTCGGCGATGCGAGGCGAGATATCGGTGGGTAGTCCTCCCGATGATCCGGTGGCGACTCCCTCCTAGGGTCTGCGAGTCGGCCACGGAGACCGACCCTGTACCTGGGAGCTCGGATGGCCACGCTCGTGCTGATCGCCGACGCCGACGCTGGCGAACCGTTGGTCGGGCCCGATTCCGCGGCGCGACTCGGACGCATCGGCGTCTCGCACATCACGCTCCTCCGAGACAGGGTTTCGACCGCCGTAGTGCTCGAAGGCTGGGCGTTCAACCCGGCCGGGGTCGACGACGCCGTGCGAGCCGTCTTTGCGGACGGGGGTTCACGGGTCAGGACGTTCCACGAGATCGAGCACGTGGTCATCTCCGGCGAGAAAGAAAGGGACCTTCAATGAGCACCATCAGGACGCGAGTGGCGCGATTCGTGGTCGCGGGAACGCTCGCGCTGTGTCTCGCAAGCTCGGCGGGCGTTGCCCTGGCGGCGACGGCTCCTGCACCGGGCACCGGCGCGACCGGCGCCTGCAACATGCTGGCAGCCTGGGGCGCCGGCGCGAATGGCGGCATGGCTCACGCGATGTCAGTCGACAACGCCAGCGGCAACACCGGGATGTTCGGGGCAGTGGCGGCGTCGGGAGCCGTGGCCTGCTGAGCTCGTCGGAAACCTGACGCGATCTGCGACAGCGACAGAAGAGGCCGGTGGCTTGACCGCCGGCCTCTTCTTTGCGTGCCCGCGACCGGCCTGACGGGGCCGGCGGGTAAGATGAGGGCCGACGCTCGACCGGCGCACCATCCAGGGGTCGTTGCGGCAGCGTCGAGGGTTTGCGCTATTGCCGAGCACGAAACCCTCGCGACTCGCGCGCCTGTAGCTCAGTGGATAGAGCGTCGGCCTCCGGAGCCGAAGGTCGCAGGTTCGAATCCTGTCGGGCGCGCCATAACAGCCTCTGGCAGCGCGAGCGCCAGTCCGTGCCGGTATGCCGCCGGTGTCAGGCGCAGGCCGACGAAGCGCGGCCCTTCGATGAAGATCCGTTCGTAGACCGCGTGTATCACGTCGGACTTCTCCTCTACTAGATCGGCGTTCTGCCACGTTTCGGCCAGGGCGTCGAGCCACTCGGTCGCGCGACGCGCTGGCAGGTCCCGGGCCGGCTGCGCCCCCAGGATTTCCAGATCTCCGCGGAGGCGTGCCATCCGCACGAGGTATTCCGCGTCGTCGAGGCGAGCCGCAGCATGCTCCAAGGCGAGCTCGCGCATCTGACGTTCGAGCCGGGCACGATCCATGGTCACGGGACGTTCAGTCGCGGACAGCACCGCCGTGATCTGGGCGCGCATCGCGGCGTCGACACGGATCGACCCGAGCTGGGCGATGACGGGGATCTCCCACGTGGATGCGGGAATGCGAGCTTTCGAACCCCAGGCCGCACACGGCTCGGTGTGCAGCTTGGCCACCCGCTCCGAGTTTCCCATCCGTCCGTCTGATCGAACCCGCCTCCCGCAGACGCACTCCAGGAGCCCGGCGAGCAGGTCCAGGCGACCGCGGTGGCGGGGTCCCCCGCCCTGTGTTCTTGCCCGTCGTACGTCCTCGACCCGAGCCCAGAGATCGTCCGAGACCGGTGGGTTGAAGCGCCAGGGGGCCGGTCGGCGAGCCTCGGTCGGACCACGGTGTCGGCGGATCCAGCCGTTGTAGAGCGGGTTCATCAGGATCATCCGGATCCGCGTCGCGGCAAGGCCGGTTTCTGCCTCAAGCTGAGTCGCACTCACGTTGCCGAGGGCGTACCGCTCGAACAGGCCGACGGCGATGGGCATCCGCTCGGGGTCAATTTCCAGAGTGTGCGGCGGGTGCGGCAGCCGTCGGAAGCCCAAACCGGCGTGCCCGCCTGGATCTCGCTCCTGGTCGAACTTGGCGGCATAGCCCTCCGTGATCCGCTCCGAGAGCCGGCGGCTGTACTTTTCGGCTCCGGCGGCCTCCGAGATCAGCTCATCCCAATCCGAGGGATCGGAGCTCAGGATCTTCCGGTCGCACATGACCAGTGCAACACCGTTCGGGTGCAGCTCGTCCTCGAGTAGTTCGAGGGTCCGGCGCAGGTTGCGCTGCCAGCGGTCCGAGTATCCGGTCAGGAGGAGGTCGAACCGGCCCGCTCTAAGGTCCTCGACCATGGCGGCCATCGTGGCCGAGCGCCAGACGGTGCGACCACTGTGCGCGACCTGGTACACAAGACCCGTGTCGACCAGGCCGTGCCGCTCGATGAACCGGTCCTGCTGCGATCTCGTCGAGCGAGCGGGGCAGGCGCTTCACGCCGCGGGGTCTTTCTGGATCGTGACCATCTCGGACACATTCGCTCTGGCGTCAAGTCCCTCGCGGCGTAGCTGGTCGGGGCCGTCGGGATAACGACGATGGAGGGCCTTGATGTAGCGAGCAAGGGCGGCGATGAGCGGGTCCCGCTCCGCGGGCGGCGGCACCTGGCGGGTCACGCGAGACCGCCCCATTCGTAGCCGTCTGTCCCATCGACCACGGCCCGGAGGCGCGCTGCCGATTCGTCGGTCAGGTCGTCGGCGAAGATCCGGAGCGCCTCGCGGGCGACATCGAGGCCGTCATGCGGCGGAGGTGGCAGGACGCTGTCACCAGCGTCACCCGTGTCACCGCGACCAGGATCATCGGTGACGCCCGCCTCGTCCCACAGACCTGTTCCGTCACGTTCCGTAGGCATGGCGTCACTCGCGCTTGAGTCCGATGACGTTGGTGACGCAGGTGACGGCGTTTCTGGGGCCGTGCGGATCACGATCACTCGCCGACCGTGGGATTCACGGCGCTTCTCGACCTCGATACCGACCGAGCGGAGGTTCGGCGCGATCCGGGCGAGCTCCCGCGACAGCGAGGTCGCGTTGCCCGGCCAGCCCCTGCGCCGCGTGGCCGCCTCCCCCACGATGCCGGCGAGCCGATCGAGGAGCTCCGTGGCGGTCCCAACGAATTCGCCCGCCTCCAGCATCGTGCGCATCGGCGGGACGATGACCGCCGCGTCGAGGGCGATCTCGTGGATCGCGTCGCGGTTGCCCGTGTACGCCTTCAGGAACGAGCCGGTGGGCCAGCCGAGCGTCGGTTCGGCTGCCACGACCCAGCGGGCGAAGTCGGCCATCCTGGGCGCTCGCTCGAGCTTGACCGCATCAAGCCGACCGATGGCACCAGACACGGCTTCGAGGAGCGCGCCCAGGATTGCCGGCTGATCGCGATCGAACGCGACCCAGAACTGGGCCTCATCCTGACGGCGGTCGTCCGGGATCCTGGGCAGCTCGAGCTCGATCGTGCGGTCGAGCAGATCGCTGCGCGTGCCGAGGACGCCGATGCCGTTGATGACGATCGGGCGGCAGGCGTCGAACAACGTCTCCTCGTCGTTCTCGTAGAGGGTTCGCGTGCTGAAGCCCAGGCCGGTCGAGACCCGGCAGAGCGTGTCGCTGAGCCAGTCCGAAACGGTCGAGAGATTGTCGAGGGAGATGACGGCCCCATTGGTCGCCGCGATCGCCAGGTCGCGCTCATCACGCGGCGCGGCGCGGGTGACACTCTTGTTGGGGTCGATTAGCCGACGGTGGATCTTGGCCGTGGTGGACTTGGCCGAGCCGTGCTCGCCGTTGAGGGCGAGGATCGGATACGGACCGTTCGGCCGGAACGCAGCGACCAGGCAGCCGATGAACAGGCGCCACTGGTTGTCCTGGTCGTCATCCCGGACGTTCACGAACCGACGGAGCTGATCCACGGTGCCGCCCCGGACGGGAACGGGCAGGCGGAGCAGGCCCTTCGGGCGGCGAAATCGCACAGGCGGGTCGGCGACGAGCTCCCAGCCCGTGGCCGTGATCCTGACCGCCTGCCAGAGCGGGTCGCCCAGGTCGAGGTAGATGTCGCTGCCATCGCCAGCGACTCGGACGTACACCGGGCACTCGGACCCCTCGAAGAGCGCCCGACCCATCAGGACGTCGAGCGCATCGCGAAGCGCCTGACCGCCAGGGGCTCGATCGTGGGCCTGGTGAAACCGCCGGGACAGCCATGCTCGGAGGGACTTCGAGCCGAGGGGCCAGACCTCATGATGGCCGTCACGCTCGATGCGGGCGTAGGCGACGTCGTCCGCGGTGTGGAAGAACTCGACGTCAGCCGCGAGGTCCAGGATCATGGTGGCCTGGGATCGCTTCCCGCCGGCGGCAGGTTCGGCGGGTCCCGGATCGCCAGGCTCCGACTCCGGCGCGCCGTCGGGATCGTCGAGCGCTGCAGTATCGCCGTCATTGTGATCATCGGCGACCGGCTGCGGCGGGGTCGTCCGCCCGTTGCCCGGCAGGTAGCGCCCGACGCTGGTGGCGATGCCCCGGACTGCGTCGTCTGGAAGCGGTGGCTGGCAGCGCCCAGCGTTCACCACCAGCAACGCAGCCTCGATCTCCGCCGCGGTCATGCCGCGTCGACGCATCGTGCCGGCCAGGGAGGCCAGCGTCGCGTTCCGCTGGCCGTCGGGGATGGTGTCCGAGTCCTCGGGACGATCGCCCCCAGCTCGAGATGATCGGGCTGAACCGGCGATCCATGCCGGCGCATCCGCGATCCCGTCCTCGATCGGGACGACCCACTCGTAGCGCACGCCGCTGATGTGGAGCGAGGGCGGGACGACGATGTACGAGCCGGGTCCCCGCAGGTCCACATGCTCCCTGACACCGACCCTCGGCCGGATCGGCGTGGTGGTCCGGTAGATCAGGTGCCGGCCGCGCCCCGTCCTCGAGGTCGCCGTTCTCGGCAGCTCGTCGCCCAGGAAGACCGTGTCGAGATCGGCCACATCAACGTCGACCACGACGAAGCCGTCCGGAACCACCGCGCCGATGTTCGCGGCGGGCCACAAGCCCCACCACCGGCAGATCTCATCAACGTCCGTGGTCGCGTCGCTGAGGCCGTTCTTCGTGCGTGGATGCTTGCCTGGCGAGGAGCAACCAGGCCGATGGCAATCGCACACGCCATCGATCGGGGTGTGCAGCGGGATGACTCCCCATCCTGCAGCTGCCATCGCCAAGGCGTTCTCGACGGGGACCTTCATGCGCCCGTCGACTCGACGGCGTTCTCAGGCTCTGGCCCGTGGGCCGCCCGGGAGGAGCGCGGTGATGCACCTGCTGGCATTCCGCTCGACGGCCGGGACCGCTGCTGTTGCGGCCCGGCTGCTGGCGCCGCCGCCGGCCACGCAGCCCGGAGGCCCTCGAGGATCAGAAACGCAGCCTGCTCCCTCGTCGAACGGCACTCGACCTGCGCGAGGTCGTGAAGCGCCGCGGCGGCGGGTTCGGGCAGTCTGATCGTCAGCGATGGCACGATCAGATTGAATGACGGCCTAGGGCGCGAGATAAACGGGCCGAAGCCGCGAAGAACGTCCGGGTTATGCGCGGACTAATCCTTGAGCGGCCACATCAGGTCCTTGGTCTGCAGGAAGTCCTGGAGGGTCCGGACGGCAACGTCCAGCCGC
>Ga0193751_1000087_pt1 | contig 81612 bp, 78 predicted proteins | sample L1c2metaG_FD_143050 | JGI IMG/M metagenome (GOLD analysis project Ga0193751, IMG submission 143050) | Soil microbial communities from a riparian zone of the East river system, Colorado, United States - L1c2 | ecosystem: Environmental > Terrestrial > Soil > Riparian zone | place: USA: East River...
CCTCGACGATGACGCCTTCCCGCGCGGCGGCCGAGCGCCTCGCCCGGGAAGGCGTCATCGTCGAGGAGGCGCATCCGGATCTGTCCGACGCGCATTCCTGTTTCCAGGTGCTGCGCGCGATGGACTTCGTGGTGACCAAGGCGGCCCATTTGCGCGCCCATCGCGATCTGATGAAGCCCGAGATCGTCTGGAACATCGAGGCAGGCCTGAAGCTCACGGGCGAAGACATCGAGCGCGCCGAGGCGCAGCGGGTCGCGATGACGGCGCGCATGCTGGCGTTCTTCGAGACCTACGATCTGCTGCTCACGCCGGCGACGATCGTGGCGGCGTTCCCGGTCGAGCAGCGCTATCTCGCCGAGTGCGGCGGGCAAAAATTCGCCAACTACGTCGAATGGCTGGCGATCGCCTATGCGATCACGCTCGCCTGCTGCCCGGCGCTGTCGCTGCCGTGCGGCTTCACCGCGGAAGGCCTGCCGGTCGGCCTGCAGATCGTGGCGCCGCCGCGCGCCGAGGCGCGCGTGCTCGCCGGGGCACAGCTGATCGAGGACCTGCTCGGCCTGAGAGGCGCGATCCCGATCGAGCCGCGCGCGGCGCCGGAGCGCAAGGCGAAGTCGGCTTGACCGCGGCGGTTGCGCGGACTGAGGCGGGGCCGAATGTGACGCGCCCGATCATCATCGATACCGATCCCGGCCAGGACGACGCGATCGCGATCATGCTGGCGGTGGCGTCGCGCGCCGAGCTCGACATTCGCGGCATCGTCGCCGTCGCCGGCAATATCGAGCTCGCGCACACCGAGGAGAACGCCCGCAAGATTTGCCAGCTCGCCGATCCGGAAAACCGGCTGGGCCTTCGCGTGTATGCCGGATGTGCCGAGCCGTTGCGGCGAAGGTTGGTCACGAGCAAGGGCTTTCATGGTGCGGACGGGCTCGGCGGCCTGACCTTGCCGGCGCCGCGTCTGCCGTTGCAACGCCAAAACGGCATCGATTTCCTGGTCGACTCGCTGCGCAACGCCGAGCCCCCCGGCATCACCATTTGCGCCCTGGGGCCGCTGACCAATATTGCCGCGGCGTTCGTGCGAGACCCCCGGATCGTCCGCGGGGTCCACGAGTTGGTGATGATGGGCGGTTCCCACTTCGCCGGCGGAAACGCGACCCCCGCGGCGGAGTTCAATGTTCATATCGATCCGGAGGCAGCCAAGATCGTCTTGAATGAACTGACGACGGCCGGAGTGCCGATTACGATGATGCCGTTGGACGTCACGCACAAGGCGCTGAGCACGACCGAACGGATCGCGCGGTTCCGGGCGCTCGGCAATGCCTGCGGAAAAGCCGCCGCCGACCTTCTCGCCGCCACCGGCTACGACCTGAAAAAACGTGGCTGGGCCGGGGCGCCCCTGCATGATCCCTGCGTCATCGCCTATCTGCTGAACCCGAAGCTTTTTGCCGGACGCAAGGTGAATGTCGAAGTTTCGATCGCGGACCCTCTCACCGTCGGGATGACCGTGGTCGACTGGTGGGGCGTCACGGGAAAACCTGCGAACGTCAATTTCATGACCGAGGTCGATGCCGCAGCCTATTATCGTCTGTTGACCGAGCGAATTTCGCAATTGCCTTGACGGCCACGCCGCGTCGCCGGCCGCTCACGACAGCCATTCGATGATGACCGCCGTCTCGATCGTCGCGGCGACGTTGGTGACCGCGTGCATCAGCATGGTGAGCGCGGTCGATCCGCTGCGCCAGCGCACCCAGCCGAACAGCAGGCCGAGGCAGAAGATCTGCGCCATCCCGAACCAGTCGTATTGCGTGTGGATTGCCGCCCAGATGACCGAGGTGAGCACGATCGTGCCGGCCGCGCCCAGGCGCGAGGCCGCCCAGCCGCGGAACAGGAAACCGCGGAACATGATTTCCTCGCCGAGCGGCGCGGCGATGGCGACGGCCACCAGCACGAGGGCGATCGCGCCGGGGTCGCGCGCGCTCGCATAGACCTTGGTCATGAAGGGCGGCAGCAGCTCGCGCCCGCTCAGCCACGACAGCAGGTCGGAGGCGACCAGCATCAGGGCGACGCACGCCAGGCAGAACACCACCTCGCGCGCGCCCGGCTTGCGGTCGAGGCCGAGATACGCGGCGACCGGCCAGCCCGTCCGACGGATCGCCAGGATCACCACGCCGCACTGGGCCGCCGTGGCGAAAATCGCGGCGAGCGCGAGCAGGCGTCCGTCGTGGGAAATTTTGTCGAGGTCGAGCCGGGCGCCTGGATTGAGCGCGAACCAGCGCAGGAGAAAGGCGACGAGCACGGCCGCTTCCGCCGCCAGCCAGGCGAGCAGCGCCAGCAGGGCCCACCCGGTGGTCGCCCAGCCGCTCAGCGGCCGCAACGGCGGACCGCCCGCCGGCGCGGCCGTGGCCGGATGCGGCAAATCGGGCGATTGCGGGCCGTCGGACATGCAGGGTCTCGGTTCGAAGGCCCTGGTAGCACCCTTTGACGCGAACGCCGAGCTTGCCGGCCGTGAAACCGGCAGGCGTCCCCACCGTAGCGCGGCGGGGGGACTCCTTGGCCGCACGCGCGAGTCCCGCTAGAACGGTCGCGAGACCGACCGGCTCGGACGGAGCCGCCTGGGAGGGCTTCCATGCTGGGACTGATGCAGGACTGGCCGCTGCTGTGCCATCGCGTCATCGATCACGCGGCCATCAACCATCCCGAGCGCTGCGTGATTTCCCGCTCGGTCGAGGGCCCGATCCATTCCATCGCCTATCCGCAGGTCCGCACCCGCGCCCTCAAGCTCGCCCAGCGCCTGGCCCGCGACGGCGTCAAGCAAGGCGACCGGGTGGCGACGCTCGCCTGGAACACCTGGCGGCATCTCGAAGCGTGGTACGGAATTCTCGGGGCTGGCGCGATCTATCACACCGTCAATCCGCGCCTGTTCCCGGAGCAGATCGTGTGGATCGTCAACCACGCCGAAGACCGCGTGATGTTGACCGATCTGACCTTCGTGCCCCTGCTCGAGAAGCTCGCCGACAAGCTCAAGCCGATCGAGCGCTACGTGATCCTCACCGACGCCGCCCATATGCCGCCGACGACGCTGCGCAACGCGGTCGCCTACGAGGACTGGATCGCCGAGGCCGACGGCGATTTCACCTGGGCGAGCTTCGACGAGAATACCGCGGCCGGCATGTGCTACACCTCGGGCACCACCGGCAATCCCAAGGGCGTCGTCTATTCGCACCGCTCGAACGTGCTCCACTCGATGGTGGCGATCCAGCCCGACATGATCGGCCTGTCCTCGCGCGACACGGTCCTGCCGGTGGTGCCGTTCTTCCATGCCAACGGCTGGTCGCTGGCGCTCACCGCCCCGATGGCCGGCGCCACCATGGTGATGCCCGGGCCCAAGCTCGACGGCGCCTCGGTCTACGAGCTGCTCAACACGTACAAGGTGACGTGCACGGCGGCGGTGCCGACCGTCTGGCTGATGTTGCTCCAGCACCTCGAGGCGAACGGCGGCAAGCTGCCCCATCTCAAGAAGGTGGTGATCGGCGGCTCGGCCTGCCCGCGCGCCATGACCAAGGCGTTCCAGGACGTCTACGGCGTCGAGGTGATCCACGCCTGGGGCATGACCGAGATGAGCCCGCTCGGCACCGTGTGCACCCTCAAGCCGGAATATTCAGGCCTCACCGGGGAGGCGCGGCTCGACATCCAGCAGAAGCAGGGGCACACGCCGTTCGGCGTCGAGATGACGATCGTCGACGACGCCGACCGCCTGCTGCCGTGGGACGGCAAGACCTTCGGGCGCCTCAAGGTGCGCGGACCGTCGGTCGCCAAGGCGTATTTCAAGGGTGACGGCGGCGACATCCTCGACGACGACGGCTTCTTCGACACCGGCGACGTGGCGACCATCGACGCGCACGGCTACATGCAGATCACCGACCGCTCGAAGGACGTGATCAAGTCGGGCGGCGAGTGGATTTCCTCGATCGACATCGAGAACCTCGCGGTCGGCCACCCCAAGGTGGCGGAAGCGGCGGTGATCGGCATACGGCACCCCAAGTGGGACGAGCGTCCGCTGCTCGTCGTCGTGCTCAAGAAGGACCAGGCCGCGACCAAGGACGAGCTGCTCGGGTTCCTCGAGGGCAAGATCGCCCGGTGGTGGATACCGGACGACGTCGTCATCGTCGACGAGATCCCTCACACCGCTACCGGCAAAATCCAGAAGATCACCCTGCGCGAGCGATTCCAGGGCTACGTGCTGCCGACTGCCACCGCGGCGGAATAATCTTGCTGCCGACTGCCACGGCGGCGGAATAATTTCGTCACAACTTCGTCGCAACGACGCCCGGATTTCTCCATCGTCCTCCTCGCGTCCCCCTCGGCGCGCGTTTTGTGCGCCGACGCCACACTTCAGCCGAGCTTTGTCTGAAGAGTGACCGAATCAAGTGGGGGACGGCAACATGGCAACTATCGCTTTGGTGGACGACGATCGCGATATTCTCGCCCTCGTCGCGACGACGCTTGAATCGGAGGGCTATCAGGTCGTGGCGTACCCGGACGGGCCGGCGGCGCTCAACGGCTTCAAGACGGTGCAGCCCGACCTGGCCATTCTCGACATCAAAATGCCGCAGATGGACGGGGTCGAGCTGTTGCGCCGGCTGCGGCAGAAGTCGGACGTGCCGGTCATCTTCCTGACCGGCCGGCTGGAAGAGACGGACGAGCTGCTCGGCCTGCGGATCGGCGCCGACGACTTCATCCGCAAGCCCTTCTCCCAGCGGGTGCTGGTGGAGCGGGTCCGCACGCTGCTCCGCCGGTTTCGCTCCATGGACTTGCCGGGCGAGCGTGAGGACGGCGACAATGTGATGGAGCGCGGTCATCTGTGCATGGACCAGGAACGCCACACCTGCACCTGGAAGGGCGAGAAGGTCGTGCTCACGGTGACCGAGTTCCGGCTGCTCGAGACCCTGGCGACCCGTCCGGGCGTGATCAAGAGCCGCGACGCGCTGATGGACGCCGCCTACGAGGACCAGGTCTACGTCGACGACCGGACGATCGACAGCCACATCAAGCGGCTGCGCAAGAAGTTCCGGATGGTCGACGGGACGTTCGACATGATCGAGACGCTGTACGGCGTCGGCTATCGCTTCCGCGAAAATTGATCGGGTCCAACTTCCGACACACGACTCAGGTCAAAGGCCGCCTTCTCACCACCAGCCGATGGGAGGGCGGCATGCGCAGCGTCGAGATGCACGAGCGCCTGTCGGCGCTGGAGCGGCGCGCCGACAACGAGCGGGAGCACCGGCTCGATGTGAACGAGCGCATCGACACGCTGCGCGGCGTCGTGCTCGGCATTCTCCTGGCGCTGCGGGCGGCGGACCCGAAAATGTGCGATCCGCTCGTGCGCGCGCTGCGCACATTCGAGCGCGAGGCGCGCCGGCTCAAGGTCTACGAGGTGTCGGTGGCCGACCTCGGCGAATTGATCGAGACGCTGGAAACGCTCGAGACCTGCCGGTCCTGCAGCGACAACCGCCAAAGTCTTTAGGGGACCCGCGCGGCGGGGTGACCGGCCGGGCGCGTTGACGCCGGCTGCATCGGCGCGTTATCCACCTGCACCAGACGTTCATATCGGTCCCGGCCGCGCACGCGTCGGCGCGGGGCCAGTGCCGAGGGCGCTGATGCTTTACGTCGCGCGCCGCCGCGTCGCCGAGGAACCGGTATCGAAGCTTGCGATCTGGTCGCGGCGGCTCGCGCTGTTTGCGATCGCGGTGGTGCTGCTCGTCATCGTCATCGTCAATCTCGGCTTTCTCGATCCCGTCCCGGCAATCGCCAGCCTGGCCGGATCGCTGTTCTTCGCCTTCGTCGCGATGGTTCTGGCGTTCGGCGCCTTCGTGGTCATCTGGCGCCAGGGCTCGCGCGGCCTGCGGCTCGCGGTCGCCGCGCTGGCGATCGGGGTGGCGATGCTCGCCTATCCGGCCTTTCTCGCGGTCCGGTTCTACCGGCTGCCGGCGGTCAACGACATCACCACCGATCCGGTCGATCCGCCGCGGTTCGAGGCTATCGCGCGGTTGCGGCCGCGCGGCGCCAACCCGGTCGCCTACCCGGGCGCGGCGGCGATGCAATTGCAGCGCACCGCCTATCCGGACGTCGAGCCGCTGATGGTGTCGGCGACGCCGCTCGAGGCCTATGAAGCGGCGCTCGCGGTGATCACCAAGCGCAAGTGGCGCATCGTCGACGTGCGCGCGCCGCAGACCGGCCGGCGCGAGGGACGCATCGAGGCGGTGGCGCGCACGCCGATCATGGGCTTTCGCGACGACATCGTGGTGCGGGTGCGCGCGGCGGAGGACGGCGCGCGCGTCGACTTCCGCTCGGCCTCCCGCTACGGCGTGCACGACTTCGGCGCCAACGCATCGCGCATCCGCTCGCTGAGCGACGACATCGACGATCTCGCCGGCGCCGAAAAGCCGAAGCCCAAGGCGCCGCCGAAGCCCGTGCCCAAGAAGGCCGCTCAGCCGGGCAGGCGATAGGTCCTGCCGATCGCGGGCGGCCCGTCGGTCGCGACGCGGCCGCGCGCCACCAGCTCCTCCAGGTGCGCCAGCACGGAGAGGCCGGCCGCGCCGGCGAGCCGCGGATCGAGGCCGATGTAGACGGCGCGCACGATGGTCGGGATGTCGGCCGCGCCCTTGTCGAGCCGGTGCAGGATCGAGACCTCGCGGGCGTGGCGGTGGCGGATCAGGTGCGCGACGAACCGCGGCGCGTCGCGGATGACGCCGCCGTGGCCGGGGCAATAGACCGTCTCCGGCCGGCGCGCGAGCTTGGCGAGGGAGGCCATGTAGTCGCTCATGGCGCCGTCGGGCGGCGCCACGATCGTGGTCGACCAGCCCATCACGTGATCGCCGGAGAGCAGCAGATCCGCCTCCTTGAACGCGTAGGCCATGTGGTTGGCGGTATGGCCGGGGGTCGCGACCGCCTCGAAGGTGAAGCCGCGCCCGCGCACGACCTCGCCGTCCGCCAGCGCCACGTCCGGCCGGAACGCCTGGTCGCCGCCGGCGTCGAGCCGGGCGGTCTCGCCCACGTGCAGCGCGCGCGCCGGCCGGTGCGGGCCTTCGGCATAGACGGTGGCGCCGGTCGCCGCCTTGAGGCGGGCCGCCGCCGGGGAATGGTCGCGGTGCGTATGGGTGACGAGAATGTGGGTCACGGTCTCGCCCCGCACCGCGTCGAGGATGGCCGCCACGTGCCGCTCGTCGTCCGGGCCGGGATCGATCACCGCAACGTCGCCGCGCCCGGCGATATAGGTCAGCGTGCCCTTGAAGGTGAACGGCCCGGGGTTGTTGCAGAGAATCCGGCGCAGGCCGGGCGCGACCTCCTCCACCGTCTCGGGCGCAAGGTCGAAGCTTTTGTCGAACGGGATGTCGTCGGGCATGGGGATCTGCGCGAAAGGCCGGAGCGGCGGTCTATACGGCCCGTAGCATTGAATCGGGCGCGCGTCACACCCCGAACAGCTTGGTATAGCGCGCCTTGATCTCCTCGCTCTGCGTCTCGACCACCGCCGGATCGCTCTTCATCAACTTGATGGCGGAAAGCGGCGCGCGGCCGGGCTTCGGCTTGACCAGGGCGTGGAACGAGTGCCGGCCGTCGTCGACGAAAATCTCCTGGCCTTCGGCGCTGAACAGGAAGTGCTGCAGCAGGCGCGCCGCGTTGGGATTGGGCGCTGCGCGGAACATGCAGGCCGGCGTGACGATCAGGGGCGTGCCTTCGCTGGCATAGACGACGTCGACCGGCTGCCCCTGCGCCTTGAGGTGCCACAGGACGAAGTCGGCGCCGTCGGCCTGCACGGCGCGCTCGCCGAGCGCGAGCTTTTTCGGCGGGTCGCCGGCCGACTGCACCTGCATGACCTTCTGGGCGGCGAGCTTGGCGAAGAATGGCCAGCCGAGCTCGCGCGCCAGCGCGAAGGTCGCGGTGAGGATGGTGCCGCTGTAGGCGGGGTGCGCCTTGACGATCTTGCCCTTCCACTTGGGATCGAGCAGGTCGGCGAAGCTTTTCGGCGCGTCCTCGGGCTTGACCAGGTTGGTGTTGTAGCCGATGGCGCTGAGCGACGCGCACACGGTCGCGTACATGCCGTCGCCGTCGACCTGCTCGGGCGGAAAGTGCCGCGCCACGTCCTCCGGCGGGTCCGGCGCGAGCCAGCCGCTGCGCTTCCAGGCGATGAAATGGCTGGCGTCGGTGCTGCAGACGACGTCGACCGCGCGGATGCCGCTCGTCTGCTCCTGGCCGATGCGCTGGAAGATGCGCTCGGCGCCCGACCGCTCGACCCGCACCGCGACGCCGGGATACTTCGCCTCGAATGCCCGGGCGAGCCGTTCCGACGACGCGAGCTCGAGCGCGGTGTAGAACGCGACCTTGCCCTCCTTGCGCGCCGCTGCGATCAGCGCCGGCGTGATCGCGGTCGGCTCCGGGGCGGCGGCCTTGGCAGGTTGCGCGAACAGCGCGCCGGCGGCGAGCGCCGTCGAGGCCGTGAGCACGTCGCGTCGAGAAGGTGTCCGGTCCCGCATGGACGCAGACTATCGGCCTTCAGCAGCGGTTCGCAATCGGGCCTGCTGATTGCATGGGCGCCGGAGTCCAAGATTTCATCATCGCCGGCTTCACCGCGTCCTGTACGGCCACGCCGGTCGTATGACAGACTTGCGCCCCTGCCGCCGCGGCCGTTGCCGCGAGGCCGGCTCGATCAGGGGGCTGCCATGGACCAAGCCGTTCACCCGGTGGACGAACGTCTGCCGTATCCGCGCCTGTTCACCCTCGGCCTTCAGCATGTCCTGGTGATGTATGCGGGCGCCGTCGCGGTGCCGCTCATCGTCGGCCGCGCGCTCAAGCTGAAGCCGGAGGAGGTCGCCATTCTCATCAATGCCGACCTCTTTGCCTGCGGCATCGCCACCTTGATTCAGAGCATCGGCTTCCCCGGCGTCGGCATCCGCCTGCCGGTGATGATGGGGGTCACCTTCGCGTCGGTCGGTCCGATGCTGGCGATGGCGGCGAGCCCGTCGGTCGGGCTGCTCGGCATCTACGGGGCGGTGATCACTGCGGGAATTTTCGGCATCCTGGTCGCGCCCCTGGTCAGTCGCTTGCTGCCGTTGTTCCCGCCGGTCGTCACCGGCACCATCATCATGGTGATCGGCATTTCGCTGATGCGCGTGGGCATCAACTGGGCGGGCAGCGGCCTGCCGACGCTCAGCCGCATGGTGGACGGCCAGATGGGCGCGTTTCCCAACCCGGCCTATGGCGCGCTCGATGGCCTCGCCGTGGCGCTGTTCGTGCTCGTCTTCATCCTGGCGCTCACCAAGCTCGCCGAGGGCTTCATTGCCAACGTCGCCGTGCTGCTCGGCATCATCGCCGGCGCCGTCGTCGCCGCCGTGCTCGGCATGATGCACTTCGAGAAGGTGCTGGCGGCCCCGTGGGTCGATCTGGTGCTCCCGTTCCAGTTCGGCTGGCCGACATTCGATTTCGTCGCCGCGCTGACGATGTGCCTGGTCATGATCGTGGTGATGATCGAATCGACCGGCATGTTCCTGGCGCTGGGCGAGATGACCGGCAAGCCGGTCGATCAGGACATGCTCACCCGGGGGCTGCGCGCCGACGGCGTCGGCACCCTGATCGGCGGAATCTTCAATACGTTTCCCTACACGTCGTTCTCCCAGAACGTCGGCCTGGTGGGCGTGACCGGCGTGCGCTCGCGCTGGGTGACGGCGGCCGGCGGCGTCATCATGCTGGCGCTCGGGCTGGTCCCCAAGCTCGCCGCCCTGGTGGAGGCCGTGCCGCTGCCGGTGCTCGGCGGCGCCGGGCTCGTCATGTTCGGCATGGTGGCGGCGACCGGCGCGCGCATCCTCACCAACGTCGACTTCCGGACCAACCGGTTCAACCTCTACGTCGTCGCCATCGCGGTCGGCTTCGGGATGATCCCGCTGGTGGCGCCCAACTTCTTCGTCCGGCTGCCGCACGAGCTGCGGCCGCTGCTCGAGTCCGGCATCCTGCTGAGCGCCATCGTGGCGGTCGTCCTCAACGCCTTCTTCAACGGCGTGAGCCACGCGGCGCAGGCGCGGGCGGGCGCGGCCGCGACCGCGGCCGCCGCCGAGCACGTGTAGGCGGGCGGGGGAGGGGGGCCGCGTTCCTGGCGCGGCTGGGACCCCCTTCCGACCTCAACAACGCCGCCTACGGCCTCACGCCGTGTGTGAGACTGCCTTGCCAACGAATGCAGTTCGGTCCGCTGAGGGGATCAATGGATCTCGGGTTCCGCCAACGACCACCTGAGCCGGGAGGAAATTCATCGCCGATTGCCCTAGCGGTTGTGCTAGATAATAACTGCACCGATACCAAGGGGGGAGGTGCCATGCCATCTGACATCACCGAGATCGAGCGGCGGCTGTGGGATATCGCGGACCAGCTCCGCGCGAACTCCGGCCTGAAGCCGTCCGAGTACTCCCGCCCGGTCCTCGGCCTTCTGTTTCTGCGCTACGCGGACGGCCGCTTCGCAGAGGCTGAGAAGCAGCTCAAGCCGCGCCCCGGCAGCCGCATTGGCCAGCCCGGCCCAGACGCTTTCAAGGCTCGCGGCATCGTCTACCTCACGCCGGAAGCACGCTTCTCGCATCTCCTGGCCTTGCCTGAAGGATCGAACCTCGGCCGGGGCGCTGAATGGGGCGATGGACGATATCGAGAAGCACAATCCCGATCTCGCCGACGCGCTACCGAAGAACTATGGCGCGGTCGGCGACGACATCCTGCGCGAGCTCATCAAGACGCTCGCGCCGCTCGACATCGCCGGGGACGCCTTTGGCCGTGTTTACGAGTATTTCATGGGCAGCTTCGCGATGCAGGAAATGCAGAAGGGCGGCGAGTTCTATACGCCGTCCAGCATCGTGCGGCTCATCGTGGAGATCATCGAGCCCTATCACGGCCGCATTCTCGATCCCGCCTGCGGCTCGGGCGGCATGTTCGTGCACTCGGCGGAGTTCGTGCGGGCGCACCGGAAGGAGCCAGAGAAGGAGTTGTCCATCTTCGGCGTCGAAAAGGTGTCGGAAACGCAGCGCCTCGCCCGCATGAACCTCGCCGTGCACGGGCTTGGTGGTACGATCCGCGAAGCCAACAGCTATTATGAGGAACCCTTCCCGGTCGTCGGCCAATTCGACTTCGTCATGGCCAATCCTCCATTCAACGTGGATGGCGTCGACAAGGAGAAGGACGCGATCAAGCTGCGCAAGGATCGTTTCCCTCATGGCCTGCCGAAGCCCGACAACGCGAACTACCTCTGGATCGAAATGTTCTGGTCGGCGCTCAACAGCACCGGACGTGCCGGATTCGTCATGGCGAACTCTGCCGCCGATGCGCGTGGCAGCGAACTCGATATACGCAAGGCGCTGGTCGAAAGCGGCACGGTGGACACCGTTGTCTCAGTTGCTCCGAACTTCTTCTACACGGTTACGTTGCCTTGCACCCTTTGGTTTTTCGACAAGGGCAAGGCCGCGACTAAACGCAAGGATCAGGTGCTCTTTGTCGATGCACGAAGCATTTACCGACAGATTGATAGAGCGCACCGCGACTTCGCGCTCGTGCAAATCGAGTTCATCGCCAATATTGTTCGGTTGTGGCGTGGCGAGCCGGTGGACCTCGTCCATGGTTCACTTAAGTTGCTCGAGGAGCGCGGGGTGGCGAAGGCGTACGTCGACGTCCCTGGCCTGTGCAAGGCCGCAGGATTCAAGGAAATCGAAGCGCAGGGTTGGAGCCTCAATCCGGGCCGCTATGTCGGCGCCGCGACTCGCGCCATGAGCGCACGCGCATCCTCCGCCTTCAGTCGAGGCGCGACGGCCGCGATTGCCTTAGAGAGAGCGGCAAGTTGGTCGGCATCCGTCGTGCTCTTGATCGCCTCGATGATCGTGCCAGCAAGCACACGCGCATCCTCCGCCTTCAGTTCAGGCGCGACGGCCGCGATTGCCTTAGAGAGCGCGGTAAGTTGGTCGGCATCCGTCGCGCTTTTGATCGCCTCGATGATCGTGCCAGCGAGCACACGCGCATGGCGCTGCTCCTCCTCGTCAAGCGAGCGTATGAACGCCTTCAGCTCTTCGAACAGGCGCTCGACGTCCAAGCTGCCGGTATTGTACTGGTCGATCAGCATGTTCAGCCGTTCGACGAGGTCGATACGCGCCGGATTCCGCGAGGCGAGGTTCTGGGCCTGCCCCTCCGCTTGCGCTCTCAGCATCTCCGCAGCGGTCTTTTTGTGCCCCTTCTCGAACATGTCCGCGAGTTTGTCGAAGTCGATCGTGGAGAGATCGAACAGCCTCTTCATATCTTCGCCGGTCGGCACGGGAACGCGTATAGCGGCACCGGATACGGCCTCGTCGATCAGCCGCTCGATCTCGGCAATCGTCTCCAGCAAGTTCTTCGATGGGTTCATGCGCGTCATGCTGCGGATCATCTCGGCGATTACCTGCAGCACGATCATGTCGCCGCGGAATTCGTTGGCGGCCGGATCGGGGAGAACGGCGCGGAAAAGCTTCCAGGCGTCGCCGACGAGCCGCAGATACGCCCGTTTGTCCTCGTCCTTTCCTAGAACGGCTTCGGCGGCGTCCCGGAGCTTCGCCTGGCGCTGGAAGCCGGCCGCCTTGAGCACGTCGGCGGGGCGGACTCCGCGTTCCTGCGCAAATCCTACGGCCTTTGCGAGAGCCGCACGCAGGCCCTCGATCAGTTGTCGTTTTTCTTCGATCGGGTCGGAGGTGACGCCGGGGCGCGGCTTGGCGTAGATCGCGAGCGCCTGCTTGAGGTTTCGGAACACGCCGACGTAGTCGACGATCAGGCCCGCCTGCTTGCCGGGCGCCACCCGGTTCGCCCGCGCGATCGTCTGCATCAAGGTGTGGTTCTTCATCGGCTTGTCGACGTAGACGGTGGAGCAGGTCGGCACGTCAAAGCCGGTGATCCACATCGCGCACACGAACACGAGCCGCAGCGGGTCGTCCGCAGCCTTGAACATCTCGTCGAGATCTTCCTTGACCATCCGCTCGCGGTGCCGCCTGATGTCGAGGCCGCGTTTCGCCATCAGCTCGATCTCGTTCTGCGACCCGCTGACCACGACGGCCATGTCACTCTTGCCGAGCCAATCCAACTGCTCCTGCAATGCCGCTCTTTCCGTAGCATCCGCGATACCCGCGATGCGCTTTTCCTCCCGCGCCAGCATCTCGCCCCAGTAGCGGCGGACCTTGTCGTACATTCGGATCGCGGTGGCCTTGTCGATCGCCACGAACATGGCTTTGCCGCGATAGCCTCGCCCCGAAAAATGGCGAACGATATCGGCCGCGACCCTCTCCAACCGATCATCGTTGGTGATGAGCTGGTACTGCCTGGCAAATCGGCGGGCGAGCGCGTGCTCTTCCTCTTCATTAAGGCTGGCGTCCTCCAGCACGCGGGCTATCTCGTCACCCAGCGCCTCGTTGGAAATGTGCAGCTCGGGCAAGCTCCTGCTCGTCATCGGCGCGCTTCCATTCATTGAAGTGGTCGAGCGGGGAACGTGCGGACCCGAGCCGCGCATCGATGCCGTTCGAAAGGATGACAAATGCATTCGGCACAAAAACTTGCGGGATGGCGTGGATGTAGTCGCGAAGATTGCCTTCATAGGCATCGGCGAGAGCGCGATGAGCCGCCTTTAATTCGATGAAGAGGAGCGGCAGGCCATTGACGAAGCCCACCAGATCAGCCCGTCTCGTGTAGAGATCGCCCGCGAACCACACCTGTGAGCCGAGAAAGAAGTCGTTAGCATCCGGTTTGTCCCAGTCGATGACGCGGACGGTCTCATCGAAAAGAGCGCCGTCAGGTGCGCGCACTTTCACCTTGACCCCGTCACAGAGCAACTCGTGCAGTTCGGCATTCGCGCGCACGGGGTCAATTGCACCGCGATCCCGGGCGAGAGCCGCATAAGCCTCGTCGAGGGCCGCCGCGTCGAGTCCAGGGTTCAGGCGCTTGAGCGTGAGCCGGAGCCGGTTCGGCAACACCGCATCGCGCTTGCTCTCGCGCCCCTCGGGGCTGCGGCTGCCGCCGCTCCTGCCGCCAAACTCGGCGAACAGATCGGCAGTCTGCCAGCCGAGTTGCCGGAAAAGGTCGATCGCCGGCCGCTCGATCAGAGCGACCTCGGAGAACCCGCCGTACAGAAGGGCGCGCTGCTCGAAAGAAATATCGTCGGCGGGCGGCATTTACCCGCTGCTTGGCTCGATTGCAGCCTCGGAGCCGTCGTCACTCATGTCAAGATTGAGGCCATCGATGCGGCTTCGGAAGGCGCGAGTAAAGCGCTCCATCTGATCGAGGATCCAGGCGTGCTGGTTCGCCGGCACGATCGTCGAGGCACTCAAGCGCGCGACAAGCTCCGCCCAACGTGGCGCCCTGGCGCAGACCCTTGCAGCCCTCCTCCTGCCTGAACTGAAGGCGGAGGATGCCCGTGCGCTCGGCGGCGCGATCGTCGGGGCGCTCAAGGGCGCGACAAACTCCGCCCAACTTGTCGCGCTGGCGCCGACGCTCGCGCTCCTCGCGCCTCAACTGAAAGCGGAGGATGCGCGTTCGCTCGCCGGCGCGATCGTCGAGGCGATCAAGGACACGACAAGCTCCGGCCAACGTGACACCCTGGCGCAGGTCCTTGCGGCCCTGCTGCCTCAACTGAAGGGGGAGGATGCGCGTTCGCTCGCCGGCGCGATGGTCGAAGCAATCAAGGGCGCGAAGGCCTCCGACCAACTACGAACATTGGCGCAGGCATTTGTGGCCCTCGCGCCTCAACTGAATGTGGAAGACGCGCACATCCTTTCCGACGCGATTCTCAAGGCAATGCAAGATGGGATTAGCGTCCAAAGGACCGCCGAACTGTTTGTCTCGCTGGTCAGGCGTCTGCCTTGGCCCGAGCGCCTCAACCTCTTCGTAGCCGCGCTCAAATACCCCACTGTCTACGGCGATTCCCAAAGTGTGGTTATCATGCCAATCAAAGAATACCTTGAGGCCAACGGCACTAAGCCGCCAAACGATACTTGGGCGATTATCGAATGGCTCAAGTCCCAGCAGGGCATTGATCTGACCATCCCGCCCCAGCGCACGAAAGCTGCAGCCCGATGAGAAGGCAAGGCGAATGCCCGCTCGCCCGTGTCGCTCCGCCCCCCGGTGGTTGGTCGACCGCGCGGCGGATCACTTGGCGGAACCGGAGTTCGCTCGACCACTCTCGACGTCATTAGGCTTAATGGAGTCTGTGTCGCTACGCTCGCCGACACCGCCAAGCGGCGCGCAATCATTCATTCCCACACCAAGCCGCGATCTCACCGCACAATCGAAGACTCGCTTGAGTCACTTCATCGCGAGTTTCCCGCGATGTCGACGCCGCTGGCGGTCAGACGGAAAGCGTTAATCCCGGTCAGCGTCGAGTTTTGTGGTTTTGTGGCTAGACTAGCCCCTTGCAACCATCCCAGTTGGGCATCGCGGCGCTCAGCCCACCCTACAGGCTGCGTCTGCCCACATCGCCGAACCCGGTCAAGAAAGTCGAGCGCGACCTCTGGCCAAGCTCAAGCGGGAGAAGTTCATTCTTGACTGGCGCCTGCGCGAAAGCGCGAAGGCAGCGGTGCGCGAGGCGATCCGCGAAGAGCTGGACCTTCTGCCCGAGGTCTATGACCGGAAGCTATGGGAGGAGAAGGTCGAGCGAACCTATCAGTTCGTGTTCGAGCGCTTCAGTGGCGCGATCGAGCCGGCGATCTAGCTCCCGCACCTGCGACCATTCCGAAGCATCGTCGGGCACGATGAGAAGAAGATGGTGACGAGTAGGCAGGTGGGTCGAGGACAACTACGACTACGACTGGACCCTCGACTCGGATCGGCGCCCCTCATCCCTCCGCTTGAGCATTTTCGGGTTGACAATTGCACTTATCGACAATATACTAAGAAGTGTTTTCGAGCGCGGAGTGACCGATCGATGACCTTCTGCCAGATCAACGCGGAAAGCGGACCCCAGTCCGTTCGTGATCCATTCTACAATGCACAAGCAGCACGCTTGTAAATGCCAGTTAATATCGCGATTCGAAATGCGAGTGCCCTGCGGGATCGAGTGCGAGCTGGCACACAAGCGAGCTTGTAAAAGAACAGCGGATTTACAAGCGGGTAGGCCAGCTCGATACCATATGTTGTATACTTCGGCTGTGATGGGTTTGCCGATATAGACCAGGGTCGGATGGGGTATGCGCCGCATTGTTAGAGCCTGCAGAAGTCTGCTGAATCCGCACCTCGGCCGCGGCGAGACCGCCACCGAGAACCCAATGGGCAAGGGAGCTTTCCGGCGCCGGGTGCGGGTTGAGAAAATTCCGTCGACGAGCCGGTCACATTGCGTTCGGCGCGCCGCGGGTGCCGCGCAGGTCGATCGCCGAGAGGAACTCCTGGCGCGTTTCCGCCCGGTCGCGGAATACGCCGAGCATGCGGCTCGTCACCATGCTGGCCTGGGATTTGTGAACGCCGCGCGTCGTCATGCAGGTGTGCGTGCCCTCGATGACGACCGCGACGCCGTACGGGTTGAGCTCGCGGTCGAGCGTGTTGGCGATCTCCGCCGTCATGCGTTCCTGGATCTGCAGGCGCCGCGCATAGACCTCGACCAGGCGCGCCAGCTTGGAAATGCCGACCACCCGGTTGCGCGGCAGATAGCCGATATGCGCCCGGCCGATGATCGGCGCCATGTGGTGCTCGCAATGGGATTCGAAGCGGATATCGCGCAGCAGCACGATCTCGTCGTAGCCGCCCGCTTCCTCGAACGTCCGCCGCAGCAGCTCGGCCGGGTCCTCGCCATAGCCGGCGAACCACTCCTCGTAGGCGCGCACCACCCGTGCCGGCGTCCCGTCGAGGCCTTCGCGGTCGGGCTCTTCGCCCGCCCAGCGGATGAGGGTGCGCACCGCCGCCTCGGCTTCCGCCCGCGTCGGGCGGTCGGGCTGCCGGCCGGATTTGGCCTTGCGATGGCGGGTGTCGACAGGGTCGTTCATGGGGGTCTCCAACGTCGATCGCGTGCTTATATCCAGGTTCAAGGACGATTTTCGCCGCGGCCCGATCCATCGGCCGGGTGTGGGATGCAAGCGCTCGTTCGATTAATGTAACACATCAGCATCACGGGAGGATTCCATGGCGGCAGAACCTTCGGCCCCGTCCGGCCCCGATCTGGCGCAGGGCATCCTGCTCGGGATTTTGAACGACAACGGCAATTTGCTCGGCCACGTCGGGGACGAGGCGGTGCTGGTGGCGCGCCGCGGAAACGAATACTTCGCGATCGGCGCGACCTGCTCCCATTACAGCGGCCCGCTGGCCGAGGGCCTGATGGTCGGGGAGACGGTGCGCTGTCCCTGGCATCATGCGTGCTTCAGCCTGCGCACCGGGGAGGCGCTGCAAGCGCCGGCGTTCAATCCGGTTGCCTGCTGGCGCGTCGAGGTGCGCGACGGCAAGCTTTACGTGCGCGAGAAGGTCAAGCCGGCCGCCCCGGCGGCGCGCGGCGCAACGGGCGCGAAGGCGCCGGATCGCGTGGTGATCGTCGGGGGCGGCGGCGCCGGCTTCGCGGCGGCCGAGATGCTGCGGCGCCAGGGGTTCGGCGGCAGCCTGACGATGCTGAGCAGCGACGACGCGCCACCGTACGACCGGCCCAACTGCTCCAAGGACTATCTCGCCGGCAACGCGCCGGAGGAATGGATGCCGCTGCGGCCGACTGAGTTCTATCGCGACAACGGCATCGACCTTCGCCTGAGCGCCGAAGTCGCGGCGATCGATGCGCGGGCGCACAACGTCACCCTGGCGGACGGCACGAGCATCCCGTTCGACAAGTTGTTGCTGGCGACCGGCGCCGAGCCGATACGGCTCGACCTCCCGGGGGCCGGCGCACCGCACGTGCGCGTCCTGCGCTCGCTCGCCGACTCCCGCGCCATCATCGAGCTCGCCAAGGGCGCGCGACGGGCGGTGGTGCTGGGGGCAAGCTTCATCGGTCTCGAAACCGCGGCGGCGCTGCGCGCCCGCGATCTCGAGGTGCACGTGGCCGCGCCGGAACGCCTGCCGCTCGAACGGGTGTTCGGCGCCGCATTGGCGCAGGCGGTGCGCGCCCTGCACGAGGAGCATGGGGTCAATTTTCATATGGAGCAGAAGGCGGCGGCGATCGACGGTCAGCACGTTCGCCTCGAAAGCGGCGCGACCCTGGACGCCGACCTTATCGTCGTCGGGATCGGCGTGCGGCCGCGCCTCGCGCTCGCCGAACGCGCCGGGCTGGCGCTCGACCGCGGCGTGATCGTGGACGAGTACTTGCAGACGAGCGCGCCGGACATTTTCGCGGCGGGCGACATCGCGCGCTGGCCCGATCCCTATTCGGGCGGGCGGCTGCGCATCGAGCATTGGGTCGTGGCCCAGCGCCAGGGCCAAACCGCGGCGCGCAACATGCTCGGCGCCGGGGAGAAGTTCACCCAGGTGCCGTTCTTCTGGAGCCAGCATTACGACGTGCCGATCAACTATGTCGGCCATGCCGAGGCGTGGGACGACATCGCGGTCGAGGGCGACGTCGCGGCGCGCGATTGCCTGCTGCGCTATCGCCGCGGCGGGCGCGTGCTCGCCGTGGCCTCGATCTATCGCGATGGCGCCAGCCTGGAGGCGGAGGTGACGATGGAGCGCGCGCCCCAGGGCTGACGCTTTCTGTTGCTCAGCCCAAGTCCACCGCGCGCAAATGCCGGATCGGGCGGCCGGGCGCAATCGACTGGGCGGCGGCCACGATGGCGTTGGCGTCGATGCCGTAGTGGCGATAGAGGTCGCGGATTTCGCCGGTCTGCCCGAAGTGCTCGACGCCGAGCGGGCGCACGCGGTGGCCGCGCACGGCGCCGAGCCAGGCGAGCGTCGCCGGGTGGCCGTCGAGCACGCTGACGATGCCGCAGTGGGACGGCACGTCGACGAGCAACCGCTCGATGTGGGCACTGGCATGCACGAGGCCGCGCTCGCGCGCCCGGCTCGCCGCGGTCCAGCCGGCGTTGAGCCGGTCGGCGGAGGTGACGGCGAGGAGGCCGACGTCGCGGCGGTCCTCCGCCATCAGGCCGACGGCCTGGATCGCCTCGGGCGCGACCGCGCCGGTGTAGGCGACCACCACCTGACAGTTGGGACCGGGCTTGCGCAGCCAATAGGCGCCGTCGATGATCGCCTGGCGCAAATCGGCGCTCATCGGCCGTTTGATCTGATCGATCGGCCGCGTCGACAGGCGCAGATAGATGGAGCCGCCGGTCTCGTCGCGCAGCCAGTTGCGCTCGGACGCGTCGCCGTCGCCGTCCTTCTGGATGTAGGCGAGCGCGAACGCGAGGATCACCGACAGCTCGTCGACGAACGCCGGCTCGAACGCCGCAAGCCCGTCCTGGGCGAGGCCGATGAGCGGCGTGCCGATCGACTGATGGGCGCCGCCTTCCGGCGCCAGGCTGATGCCGGACGGGGTCGCAACGAGAATGAAGCGCGCATCCTGATAGCAGGCGTAATTGAGCGCATCGAGCCCGCGGGCGATGAACGGGTCGTAGAGCGTGCCGATCGGCAGCAGCCGCTCGCCGTTGATGGCGTGGGAGAGCCCGAGCGCGGAGAGCAGGGTGAAGAGATTCATCTCGGCGATGCCCAGCTCGATGTGCTGGCCCTTGGGCGAAAACTCCCAGGTGAAGGTCGACGGGATGCGCTCGCTCTTGAACGTGTCCGCCAGGGCCTCGCGGGCAAACAGCCCGCGCCGGTTCACCCAGGCGCCAAGATTGGTCGAGACGGTGACGTCGGGGGACGCGGTCACCACGCGCGCGGCAAGGGGCGAGGTCTCCTTGCCCAGCTCGTTGAGGATGGCGCCGAAGCCGGCCTGCGTCGACATCACCGGCTGGATCGATACGGCAAGCTCCGCCGGCACGGGCAGCGATGCGGCGCGGCGGCTGCGGGCACGCGCGCGGAACGGCACATGGTCGAGGAACCCCTGCAGTCGGTCCGCGGGCAGGGTGAGGCCCTCGAACTTGTCCCATTCGTGCCCGGGCCTGACGCCCGAGGCGATGCGCAACGTTTCCATCTGGGACGGCGTCATCAGCCCGGCATGGTTGTCCTTGTGGCCGGCGAACGGCAGCCCGTAGCCCTTGATGGTGTAGCAGATGAAGCAGGTCGGCCGGTCGTGGTCGACCTTGCCGAACGCCTCGATGAGCGCCGGCAGGTCGTGGCCGGCGAGGTTGGTCATCAGGCGGGCCAGCTCCGCGTCGGAGCGCGCCTCGATCAGCCGCGTCACGTCGCCCTGGTCGCCGATGTCGTCGTTGAGGCGCCGGCGCCACGCGGCGCCGCCCTGAAACACCAGGGCGGAATAAAGCTGGTTCGGGCACTCGTCGATCCAGCGGCGCAGGTGCTCGCCGCCCGGCTCGCGGAACGCGGTTTCCAGCAGCGAGCCGTATTTGAGGATGACCACGTCCCACCCGAAGTCGCGGAACAGCGCCTCGTAGCGCGCCCACAGGCCCTCGCGGATCACCGCGTCGAGGCTCTGGCGGTTGTAGTCGATGATCCACCAGCAATTGCGCAGGCCCTGCTTCCAGCCCTCGAGGATCGCCTCGAAAATGTTGCCTTCGTCGAGCTCGGCGTCGCCGACCAGCGCGATCATGCGGCCTTCGGGGCGATCGAGGCCCCAGCCGTGCGCGCGCACGTAGTCCTGCACCAGGCTCGAGAACAGGGTCTGCGCCACGCCGAGGCCGACCGACCCGGTGGAGAAGTCGACGCCGTCGGCGTCCTTGGTGCGCGAGGGATAGCTCTGCGCGCCCTTGTAGCCGCGGAAGGCTTCGAGCTTGTCGCGCGTTTGCGCGCCAAGCAGGTACTGGATGGCGTGATAGATCGGGCTCGCATGCGGCTTGACGGCGACGCGATCCTCCGGGCGGAGCACTTGGAAATAAAGCGCCGTCATGATGGTCGCGAGCGAGGCCGACGACGCCTGGTGACCGCCCACCTTGAGCCCATCCGTGCTTTCGCGCACGTGGTTGGCATGGTGGATGGTCCACGCGGCGAGCCACAGGACCTTCTTCTCCAGCTCGGTCAGGATGGCCAGGCGCGAGTCGTCGGGCATTGGGGCGTGTCGCTCTGAATCGCGCGGGCATCTTAAAGGAGCGAATAGCGAATAGCGAATAGCGAATAGAATTTAAGCCACTCCGCTGCTTCCTCTATTCGCTATTCGCTACTCGCTATTCGCTATTCGCCAACTCACTATCGCGGCCAGTCGCGCGAGCGGATGCTCGGCACGCGGCCGCGCGTAGGCCCGCGCCACGTGGTCGTGGGAACGCGTTGCGGCGGACCGGGCGCGTGGGCGGGGGTAGGCGACCGCATGCGCGCCGATCACCGCGGCGATCGCGCCCGAGGCGCCGAGCACCGGCACGGTCGAGACGGGATGGGTGAGAAGGTGCACGACGCTGGCGGCGACTGCCCCGCCGAGATAGAGCGCCGCAAAGCCGAACCGTCCGAACCGCGCCTCCATGGCGGGCCCGAAGATCCACAGGAACCACATGTTGAGAATGAGATGAAGCCAGCCGCCATGCATGAACGTGTTGGTCAGCAGCGGCCACCAGTTCGTCGGATCGAGGCCGTTCTGTCGGGCGATCAGCGGCTCGGTGTAGCGCACCGGAATCAGTGCGGCATGCACCAGCACCTGGCCGAGGGTGTCCGGCGGCAGGCTCTCCATCCACAGGAAGACGACGACGTTGATGGCGATCAGCGCCAGCACGAGCACCGGGGGTGATGCGCGCGGCGCGGTGTCGATGAACGGGAACAACGGAAACTCCTCGGGCCCGGGATGCTGTCGCCGGCGCTATAAGTAGGCACGGGCGCGGCGCGGCGCGAGCATGGGTTTCATGGGCGCCAAGGCAGGGCGGACGCGGTTTCGACAAACAGCCAGGCGCCGAGCCCAAGGTCGGGCGGGAAGGGGACAATCAGCATCGGTCCGTTGCGCCGCGCGGCAAGGCCGCCGGCATGCAGCGTGCGCTCCGTCCGGTCGAGCTTGTCGACCCTGACCGCGTAGGCGCCGATGAACGGCAGGGAAGGAACGGCAATCTCCGGCAGCAGGGCCTCGAAGGTGGGTTTGTCCATGAGCTGCACCCGGCCGCGATCGAGCGCGACGGCGCGGCCGGCTGCGTTGGTAACGGCCGGTCGGCCGGTGAAGCGGGCGAAACGCTGCGCCGCCTCGTCGACGTCCGCGACCGTCATCACCACGTCGGTCAGCCCGATGGCCCCGTTGGGGTGGGTGAGCCAGCGCGGCTGCCACACCGCCTGCTCGGTCCGATGGGTCAGGACTTGGACGCGGCCTTCCGGCATCACGCCCGGCGCGACCCGGGCGATGGTGAAAGCGGCGACGGCGGGGCCGCCTTCGGTGTCGACCGGCCGCTGCATCTGGACCAGCGGACGCACGCGGAAGCCGGACGCGCCGAGCCGTGCATGCGCGGCAGCCGCGTCGGCGACGACGAACGCCGCGAGATGCAGGCCCGCATGGCGCGCGAGCGCGGCGTCGAACTCCTGCGCGAGCGGCGTGTCCGAGGTCTTGAACAACACTTCGACATAGCCGCGCCGGAACATGACGGTGATGTTGCCGGTGCCGGTGAGGCGCGGCGGCCCGCCGTCCGGGTCGGGGTTCGACTGGATCGAGAGCGGCGCCGGGGCGAAGCCCGCGCGCGCAAGTGCCCGGCCCGCCGCCTGCGGGTCGCGCACGAAATGCGCCAGGTGATCGAGGAATATCTCCTCCCCGAGCGGAAGCTGGCGGTCCGCTTCGCCAGCCGCGTCGGTCACGCGCGGGTTCGTCATGCCGCGGCCGGCGCGTGGTCGGGGCAGGGATGCACTTCGATCGTCACGTGCGAGAGGCCGGCAATGCCCGCAAGCCGCGCCTTGTAGGTCTGCGGCGGCCGCGGATGCTCGGACACGACCGCGGCGATCAGCCCCGCATGGCCCGGGCCGAGCTGCCACAGGTGCAGGTCGGCAACCCGGTCGCCCTCGACCTCGAGCCGTTCACGGACGCGATCGGCGAGGCCACGGCTGGGAACGAGATCGAGCAAGACCGCCCCGGACGAACGGATCAGGCCCACGCCCCAACTGATGATCACGCCCGCACCGACGATCCCGACCAGCGCGTCCATCCACACAAGGCCAAAGAACCGGCCTATCAGCAGCCCGCCGATCGCCAGCACCGACGTCACCGCGTCGGCGAGGACGTGCGCATAGGCGGCGCGGATGTTGTGATCCCGCGCATGGTGGTGATGGTCGTGGTCGGCGTGGCCGTGGGCGTGGCCATGGTGGTGGTGGTGGTGGTGGTCGTCATCGCCGTCCGCCAGCAGCCAGGCGCTTGCCAGGTTGACCGCAAGCCCGATGCAGGCGATCACAATCGCTTCGTCGTACTTGATCGCGATCGGGTTGAGGAAGCGGGCCACCGACTCGTAGCCGATGAGGAGCGCGATGAGCAGCAGGATGAGCGCGCTGGCGAATGCGGCCAGCTCGCCAAGCTTGCCGGTCCCGAACGAAAACCGCGCGTCGGCCGCGTGGCGCCGGGCGAAGCGGTAGGCGAGCGCGGCGATCGCCAGCGCCGCCATGTGGGTCGACATGTGCACGCCGTCGGCCACGACCGCCATCGACCCGAACAGGGTTCCGCCGATGATCTCCGCCACCATGGTGGCGGCGGTGAGCGCGACCACGAACCAGGTGCGCCGCTCGTGGCGGTCGTGCTTCTCGCCGAGGAAGACGTGACCGTGGTGCCACTGGTCGAGCGAGTGCGTGTGCATGATCGCCTCCGTTCTCCTGCCAGATCAGTTAGTCGTCCCATCCGGCGGGTGCAATTGGCAAAACGGTTGGGCCGGCTCGGCGGCCTGCGCGGCCGCATTGCGCGGCTCTCGTCAGCCGCCCTCCCGTCGGGATAATATCCGGGGGACAGCAACGCAACACGCCGGCGAAGGGCACCATGCGATTGGTCAGACGCGCTTCCGTTTGCCTGCTTCTTGCCATCGGGGTGAGCGCTTCCGCCCTGGCGGACGACCGCTCCGATTGCCGCAACCGGGCGATTCCTCCCGAGGCCGCCGTGGCCGCGTGCACGCAAGCGATCGCCTCGGGCGCGGTCAAGGGCGGCGGGCTTGCCGAACTCTACGGCGCGCGGGCGAATGCCTATCGTGTTCAGGCGGATTTCGATCATGCGATCGCCGATTTCGACGAGGCGATCAAGCTCGACCCCGGCCGTGCCTTCTACTTCGAGCTGCGCGGCAACATCTGGTTTGCCAAGCGTGACTATCAGCACGCCATCGCCGACTATGACCGGGCGGTCCAGCTCAATCCGAAGCTCATCCCCGCCTATGTCGGCCGCGCCAGCGCGCATTTCGCCCACGGCGATCTTGACGCCGCCATCGCCGACTATCAGCAGGCGATCGGCCTCAATCCGCGGGCGGCGGTGCTCTACATCCAGCGCGGCAATGTGTGGCGGCGCAAGGGTGACATGCCCCGGGCGATCGCCGACTACTCCGAGGCGCTGCGCATCGCGCCCGCCATGCTCGGCGCCCACGTGACGCGCGGAATTGCGCTCGAGGCGGCGGGCGACCGCGCCGGCGCCCGCGCGGACTACGAGGCGGTGACCGCGGCCGAGGCGCGCGGCGAGGGCGCGATCCGGGCGCAAGCGACGGCGCGCGAACGCCTGGCCATGCTGGATACTGCCGAGCGCAGCGCCGCGCCGGCGCCGCCGCAGGCCGCGAATGCGGCCCCGGCCGCGCCCGCGCGCTCCCAGGCACCGCCCGCGCCGTCCGCCGCGACGCCGCCGGGACTGGCCATCCCGCCCTCGAGCGTCGTCCCGGCCAAGACCGCCGGCGCCCCGTCGGCCGCGGTGCCGGCGCGGCCGCCGGCCGCCGTTGTCGCGAACGCGTCGCCGACCGCGCCGGTCGATGCCACCCCGGGGGGCGCGGCCGGCATCCGTCTCGCCCTCGTCATCGGCAACGGCGCCTACGTCAACGCCACCGCGCTGGCCAATCCGCCCAACGATGCCGCGGTGGTGGCGAAGAGCCTGCGCGACATCGGGTTCGAGGTGATCGAAGGGACCAATCTCGACCGCGCCGGCATGGAGCGGCTGGTGCGCGACTTTCTTCACAGGGCGCCGAGCGCGCGGCTGACCTTGCTCTACTACGCCGGCCACGGCATGCAGGTCGACGGCAAGAACTATCTGGTGCCGGTCGACGCCAAGCTGTCGGCGCCGAGCGATCTCGCCTTCGAGACGCTCGAGCTCGACAAGGTGCTCGCCGGGCTCGATGACGAGGCGCGCGCCAACGTCGTGGTGCTCGACGCCTGCCGCGACAATCCGCTCGCCCGCAGCTTTGCCAGCAAGCTCGGCGCGACGCGATCGGCGGGTGCCCCGGCCGGGCTTGCCGGCTATGCCACGGTCGGAACCGGGACGCTCATCGCCTTTGCGACCGCGCCGGGCCAGACCGCCTTGGACGGCTCGGGCATCAACAGCCCGTTCACCACCGCGTTCATCAAGCACGTGCGCACGCGCGGCATCGAGGTGAACCAGATGCTCACACGGGTGCGCATCGAGGTGGCGGCGGAAACCAAGAACCGGCAGGTGCCGTGGGCCAATTCGTCCCTGCTGGGCGAGGTCTATCTGGCCGGCGAGCATTGAGCGTACTGCTTCGGCTTGGACGACAGGACCAGCACCCATGACAAGCGCCGCAACGCCCGTGCCGGAGCATCTCGACCTCGCCGACATGCGGCGGCGCCTCAAGGCGATCTTCATCGGGTCGATCGGCAACCTGGTCGAATGGTACGACTTTTACGCCTACGCGGCGTTCGCGCTCTATTTCGCGAAGTCGTTCTTTCCCGACGGCGACGAGGTCGTGCAACAGCTCAACGCCGCCCTGCTGTTCGCGGCGGGCTTTCTGGTGCGCCCGTTCGGCGGCTGGCTGTTCGGGCATCTCGCCGACCATTACGGACGGCGCATGGCGCTGATGCTCTCCGTGCTGCTCATGTGCTTCGGCTCGTTGATGATCGCGGTGACGCCGACCTATGCCGCCATCGGGATCGCGGCCCCGATCCTGCTCGGGCTGGCGCGCGTCCTGCAGGGGCTGAGCCTCGGCGGCGAGTACGGCACCAGCGCCACGTATTTGACCGAAGTCGCCGATGCAAAGAACCGCGGCTTCTATTCGAGCTTTCAGTACGTGACGCTGATCGGCGGCCAGATGTGCGCCATCCTGGTGCTGCTGCTGCTGCAGAAGGTCTTCCTCACCCCCGAGCAGTTGCGCGAATGGGGCTGGCGCATTCCGTTCCTGATCGGCGCCGGGCTGGCGATCATCGCGGCGGTGATGCGCCGCAACCTGCACGAGACCGACGCGTTCATCGACGCCAAGAAGCTCGTCCGACGCGAAAGCTCGATCAAGGCGCTGCTCAAGTACCCGCGCGAGATCATGCTCGTCGTTGGGCTGACCATGGGCGGTACCGCGGCGTTCTATACCTACACCGTCTACATGCAGAAATTCCTCAAGCTGTCGGTCAAGCTCACCGACGACCAGACCACCCTGGTGACGGCCGCAAGCCTGGTCTTCGCCATGATCCTGCAGCCGATCTACGGCGCCATCTCCGACCGCATCGGCCGCAAGTGGCTGCTCATCGGATTCGGTGTCGCCGGCACGCTTTTCACCATCCCGCTGCTCACCACCCTGGAGCACGCGAGCGACGCGTTCACGGCGTTCCTGCTGATCGCGGCGGCCTGGCTGATCGTGTCAGGCTACACGTCGATCAACGCAGTGGTGAAGGCGGAGCTGTTTCCCACCCGCGTGCGGGCGACCGGCGTCGGGCTGCCCTATGCGATCACCGTGTCGATCTTCGGCGGCACTGCCGAATCGGTCGCGCTGTCGTTCAAGAACGCCGGGCACGAGCGGTGGTTCTACTACTATCTCACCGCCTGCATCGCCGTGTCGCTGTTCGTCTATCTGTTCATGCGCGACACCAAGAAAGACTCGGCGATGGGGCGGCACGAATAGCGGACCGGCTATTTGAGTGCAAAGCTCTTCTGCAGAAACTCCTTCACCGCCGCGACCGTCGCCTGGTGGGCGGCGGCGTTGTAGGCCACTTGCGGACCCTTCTCGACGCACGGATCGCTGGCCAACTCGTAGGGCTTGCCGGTCTTGCTGTTGAAGATCTGCCCGTTGGCGCCTTCCTCCAGCAGGCAGTTGCGCGTGGTCTGGCCCTCCGGGTTCCTGATCGGAGCCGCGATGGCGAAATTGTCGTAGGCGTGGTGGGCGTCGGGATACTCGGTCAGCGTAACGTCGGCTTCCGCCTTCTTCAGGCGCTCCACGTAGGCGCGGCACGGCACGATCGAGACGTAGTCGTCGGCAATGCCGTGGAACAGCCGGATTGGCTTGCCGGTCGTTCGGGTATCGTCGCGGTAGGTGACGTTGCACGGCGTGTAGAGGCCGATGTGCGCGGCGAACGCGATGCCGCCCGGAGCGTAGATTTTGCGGAACCGCTCGTTGCTCGAATAGATCGACGCCACAGCGCCCTTGGAGAAACCCATGACGGCGATACGGGCAGGGTCGATACGCGGATGCGCGGCGAGCTGGCCCAGCGCGGCATAGGCGTCGACCATCATGGCAAGCGAGTTGAGTTGCGATTGGTCGTTGGCGGTCGACACGATGCCGCGGCCGGTGAAGCTGTCGAGGATGAAGACGGCGACCCCGATGTCGTTGAGCTCGCGCGCCCAGCGGTCGGGGGAGGCGGACAGGCCGCCCGAGCCGTGCACCAGGATGACGGCCGGGAGCCGGTCGGTGCCGGGCTTGGGAATGCGCAATTCGCCGCCGAGGATGGTCGGCTTGCCGTATTTGTCGCCGGTGAGGAATTGCTCGCCGCTGAGCGTCACCGTCGGGACCGTATGGATTTCAAGGCGCAAGTAGCTCTGCGCATGCGCGCTGCTCGCCGGCAAAGTCCAGGCGGCAGCCATCATCGCGCAGGCGAGCATGGCAGGCTTGTTGCGGAGCGCGTGCATCGGACTTCTCCCTTCCAACTGCGGTCTTTTATGTCCCGTGGTGGCGAGCCCAGGCTCGCACCGGCTCGCAGCGGCCGAGAAACAGCGCCCGCGGCCATCGGTTGAGCACGGTATCGGTGCCGACCGCATCGTTGGTGCGCACCAGCTCGATGCGGATCTTGGAGTTCTCCACGCTGACCGCCGAGCCGAACACGAATTGATGGTCGCGCGCGCCGGTTATGACGCCGGCGCAGAAACCGCGCAGCTCGGGATATTTGTGGCAACTCGGCGTGGTGACGCGCCCTTGCTCCAGGTCGACCAACAGGGTCGCGGTGCGGGCGAGCGAATCCGCAAACACGAGATCGCCCTTGCATTTGAGCGTTTGCGCTTCCGCGGTGGCGACGAACATCAGCGCGCAGGCGAGCGCCGACGCGATGGACCACGAGCGCGGGATGCGCTGCATCGGAGACCTCCAGCGGACACCCGCTGACTCTAACGCAGATGGGCGCAATGTCAGCCCCTTGCGGCAACGAGCAGGACTAGGACCTCGGCGACCTGCTCCAGGGCGCCGAGCACGTCGCCGGTCTGGCCGCCGATCTTTGCCAACGCGAGGTGGCGGATCGCGCCCAGCGCCAACAGCAGCAGCACCGTTGCGATCAACGCCTTGGCCGGCCCGAGGGCGAGCACGAGGGCTGCCAGCCCCAATATCCCCGCGGCCGCGACGCTGTCCGCCGGCGGCAGGCCGGCGGCCGCGGAGAGGCCGTCGGGTCGCGCTGGCGGGGCGAGCCACATCAGCAGGGGGAGCGCGGCACGGGCGGCCGCATGGGCGGCAATCAGGGCGGCGGCAACACGGCCCGGACCGGCCAGGCTCGCCAGGGCGGCCCAGCGCAGCCCGATCGACATGATGAGCGCGCAGGCGCCGAAGGTCCCGATCCGGCTGTCGCGCATGATGGCAAGCCGGCGCTCCGGCGTCGCGCCGGCGCCGAAGCCGTCGGCCGTGTCGGCAAGGCCGTCCTCGTGCAGGGCGCCGGTCAGGGCGATGGTGGCGACGAGCGCGAGGCCGGCCGCGGGCAGGGGGCCGAGGCCCACCGCATGCGCGAGGGCATAGACAACGGCGCCGAGCGCGCCGACCACCGCGCCCGCAACCGGCGCGGCCCAGCTTGCCCGTGCCAACTCCCCGCCCGCGGCGGGTTCGTCATGGGCGAGCGGCAGGCGCGTATAGAAGACCAGCGCGACCTTGAGATCGGCCGCGAGCCTGCCGATCGACACGTCCGGCGCGGTCATCGTTTGTCGGTTCCCCTTCGTCCACGCTTATAGGACTGAGCGGCGGCGATTTGCTAGACAGCGCCGCATGATTGCGGCCGACCCCTCACCCGGACTGCAAGGCGCGCCATGACGCAATTCGCTTCGCTCGCCGACCTGCGCGCCGCGTGCCGCGATCTTGCCGCCGGCAATGCCGCGGCGGCGGCCGCGGCGCTCGCGCGCGACGCTGTTCTCACCAAGCCGGCCGGCAGCCTCGGCCGGCTCGAAGAAGTGGTTGCCTGGCTGGCGCGCTGGCAGGGCCGCAGCCCGCCGCGTTTAGACCGCATCGAAGCTCTGGTGTTCGCCGGCAATCATGGCGTCACCGCCCAGGGCGTGTCGGCCTATCCGTCCGCCGTCACCGCGCAGATGGTCGCGAACTTTGCCGCCGGCGGCGCCGCGATCAATCAGCTTGCCGGCATGGCCGGCGCGCACTTGCGTGTGCTGCCGCTCGCGCTCGATCGGCCGACCGCGGATTTCACGGCGGCGCCGGCCATGAGCGAGGCGGAGTTCCTCGCTGCGGTCGCGACCGGCTACGACGCGGTGGCGCCCGACGCCGATCTCGTCTGTCTCGGCGAGATGGGCATCGGCAACACCACCGCGGCGTCGGCGCTCGCCGCCGCGCTCTACGGCGGGGGCGCAACCCGCTGGGCCGGCCGCGGCACCGGCGTCGACGACGCCGGCCTGAAGCGCAAGCAGTCGGCGATCGATCGTGCGCTCGCATGTCACGTGCAGTGCCTGGCCGATCCGCTTGCCTGCGCGGCGACCTTCGGCGGCCGCGAGCTGGCCGCGATCCTCGGCGCCGCGCTCGCGGCGCGGCGGCACGGCGTTCCGGTCCTGCTCGACGGGTTTGTGTGCACGGCGGCGGCGGCGCCGCTGGCGAAGCTGGCGCCGGGCGCGCTCGATCACGCCCTGGCGGCGCATGTCTCGGCCGAGGCCGGCCATCGCATGCTGCTCGCGGAGCTCGGCCTGCGGCCGCTGCTCGATCTCGGCATGCGGCTCGGCGAGGGTTCCGGCGCGGCGGTGGCGGTGCTGGTGTTGCGCGCGGCGCTCGCCTGCCACACAGGCATGGCGACCTTCGCCCAGGCGGGCGTGGCGGAAAAATCAAGCGAATGAGGAATTACGCCACTTCGCCGTGGCGGATTTTTTCCAGGCGTCTTTCCTGGCGCACGTAGGTCTGGGCTGCTTCCGACTGGAACAGCTCGTGCGTCTCGGCCTCGTCCTCGGCGACCGGCGAGAGGGCGAGATCCATGTACTCGTGCCGGCGCGGATCGTGCTTGATCTTGAGGTAGATCCGGCGCAGGCGCACATAAAGCGAAATCCAGCGGACCTGCTTCCACAGCGTTTCGCTGAAATATTTGGGATAGAACAGCAACGCCGGCTCTCGCGGCATGCCGAAGCGGCGATCGCGGCGAAACTTCAGGCGCATAAATCCGCCTTCGAGCGGGTGAATGCCCTCGATCTCGATGCAGCCCTTGAACCAGGACAGCGGGATCAGCGCCTTGCCGGCGCTCATGCGGGTGGCCCCGGCGCGGCGGAAGATCGTTTCGAGGTGCGCCATCGAATAGTAGGTATCCCAGGCCATCCGATAGGTGCGCTCCCACTCCTCCTGCGACATGCGCGGGTGGGCCGTGGTCGCGTGATTGAGATCGTATTTGTTCATGTCGGGATCCATCGGGATCCCGGCCGTGTGCAGTTTCTTGTGATCTTCCGACCCGGGCAGCGGGGTCAGATAGAAGAACTCGAGCAGGTCGATCGGCAGCTCGCGCTGGATGATCTTGATGTCGCGCTGGATCGATTCCGGCGTGTCGTTCGGGAACCCGAGGATGTAGCCGCAATAGGTCAGCGCGCCCACGTCCTTCCAGGCGAGCAGCATCTTGCGATATTCGGTGATCTTGTTCTGCCGCTTCTTGGCGCCCAGCAGGCTGTCCGGGTTGATGTTCTCCAACCCGATGAACACCCGCTTGACGCCGGCGCGTCCGCATTTTTCGATGAAGCCGGAGATGCGGTGACACAGCGTGTCGACCTGGATCACGAAGCTGATCGACAGTCCGTCCACCTCGCGCAACTTGATCAGACGGTCGACGATCTGTTCCCAATCCTTGTTGCGGGCGAAGTTGTCGTCGGTGATGAAGAAGCGCTTGACGCCCTGGGCCACGTTGATGCGCACGATATGCTCGATGTCGTCGGCGGAGCGGCGCCGGGACTTGCGTCCCTGCACGTTGATGATGGTGCAGAACGAGCACTGATAGGGACAGCCGCGCCCGGCATCGAGGCTGGTATGCTCGCCGGCGGTGCGCTTGACCCGCGTGGCCGGCAGCATCGGGATCGGCGCGCCCTCGAGGCTCGGCAGGTCGTCCATGAAATTGTACAGCGCCTTGAGCTGCCCGGCGGCGGCATCGCGCAACACTTCGTCGAGCCGGCCCTCGGCCTCGCCGGCGAACAGGGAAATCCCCATCTCCTCGGCGCGCCGCACGTCCGGGTCGCGTTCTGCCAGCATGGCGATCGTGCCGGACACGTGGAAGCCGCCGATGCCGACCTGGATGCCGCGCCGGCGCAACGGCCGGGCAATGTCGAGGGCGCGGGGAAACTGGTTCGACTGAACGCCGACCAGCGCAACCATGCCGGAGTCGGCCGCCTCGATCAGCGCCGCGATGCGGCCGGCGCGGATGCGGGTATTGGTTTCGTCGAACGCGTGGATCTCGATGTCGGTGTCCTCGCCCAGGCATCGGCGTTCGGTGCAGTCGCGCGCAAGGCCGTAGACCGCCGCCAGGGAGTTCGACGGGATCGCCGACCGGTACCATTGGATGACGTAGCCGTCGTCGTCGTAATGCGACGGTTTGACCAGCACGAGGCAGAAGCGTCGCCGCGCTTTTCCGTTCTCGTGCAAGTCCTTACCCGCCGCTGTTGAGGATCGAACGACCCCTCGGGGTGCCGCGCGGATCGCGTCGGACCTCCCACCCTTCCGGTCGGGGCCAATGTAGCAACCGGACCTGCCGGGACGCAAGGAACCGCCCCACCAGGGTGCCGGCCGCTCGCGATGAACGTTCCGTCCTCGTCCACGCTGGCGGTCGCCGAATTTCCATGACAATGAGGTGGCCCAACGATTCGGATAGTGCGGGAGATTCGATTGCTCCAGCGCTCCTATCGGCCGATGTTTCTGATATGCGCCGTCTGCATCTTGACGAGCGCCTGTTTCGGGCCGACCCACCCCGATACCGCGCGCTACGAATACCTCTACATGGACGGCGCGTTCGTGGCGCCCTACAGGGCATACCCGCAGGGGGTCGAGCGCGGCCGCTGGCAATGTTACGACGGCAAGACCGGCGAAACGCTTAATTGCACCTTCGTGCGCGGCGGCTTCGAGCACTTCAAATATATTTTCCGCGAACGCGGGTGAAGACCATTGGCCGGCAGAAACGTCACTCCGCCTGCGCAATGGCGTGGAAAAACGTGCCGGTGACATGGCCGCGCCGGCCACCGCTTGGGCCGAGCGGCCGGCCCTGGCCGTCGGCAAGCTCGGCGAGCGGTGCGTCCCCGGCGGCTGATACCAACGTCGCGTAGTGGAACTCGTGGCCGCGCACGCGGGCACGCGCGGATCCGATCGGGCATTCGGCCAGCAGCCGCGCTTCGCGGTAGCCGAGGTGCAGCCGCCGTTGCGCGAAGCTCGTGGCATGGCCCAAGAGGCCGGTCATGGCATGACGGGCGCCGCTCGCATCGGTGAGCCCTTGGCCCAGCACCATGTAGCCGCCGCATTCGCCGTGCACCGGCCGCGTGGCCGCAAACCGTGCAAGCCCGGCACGGAAGCGCGCCGCCCCCGCCAGCGCGCCGGCGTGCAGCTCGGGATAGCCGCCCGGCAGCCAGCAGCAGTCGCAATCGTCGTGCGGCGCCTCGTCGGCCAGCGGCGAAAAGCGCGCGACCTGCGCGCCCGCCCGCCGCCAGCCGTCGAGCACGTGCGGATACATGAACGTGAAGGCAGCGTCGGCGGCGAGCGCGATGCGATTGCCGGGCGGGGGAAGGGCGATGCTTTCCTCACCTCCCCCTGCAGGGGAGGGTAAGGGCGCCCCGCTCGCCACCACCGCATCGAGATCGATGTGTTGCTCGGCCGTGTCGGCGAGCCGGTCGAGCCAGTCGGCAAGGTCGGCGTGCTCGCCCGCCTGCACCAGGCCGAGATGGCGCTCCGGCAGCGCCAGGATCTCGTCGCGCGGCAGCGCGCCGAGGACCGGGACGCCGAGTGCCGCAATCGCGTCGGCGACGAGAATGCGATGCCGCTCGCTGCCCACCCGATTGAGCACCACGCCGCCGATGCGCACGGCCGGATCATGGGCGGCAAGGCCGCGCACCAACGCGGCGGCGGTCTGCGATTGGCCGGAGACGTCGAGCACAAGCAGAACCGGCAGGCCGAAGCGCGCGGCGAGGTCGGCGGCGGCGCCGGTGCGGCGCGGCGTGCCCGGCACGCCGTCGTAGAGGCCCATGGCGCCTTCGATCAATACGAGGTCGCCGTCGCCTGCCGCCTCCTGCAGCAGCGTGTCGAGCAGCGCCGGCGGCATCGCCCAGGTGTCGAGATTGACGCTCGCATGGCCCGTCGCCGCCGCGTGGAAGGCCGGATCGATGTAGTCGGGGCCGGCCTTGGCGGCCCGCACGGCAACGCCGCGGCGCCGCAGCGCGGCCAGCAGCGCGAGCGTGACGATGGTCTTGCCGGAGCCCGAGCGCGGCGCGCTGACGAGGAGGCCGCGCGCGTTCATCGCTTGCCGCCGAGGATGCGTTCCCGCGCCGCGACGATGTCGCCGACGACGACGATCGCCGGCGGTTCCATGCCGGCCGCCTGCGCCTCGGCGACCAGGCGATCGAGCCGGGTGACGAGGATGCGTTCCTGCGCGGTCGTGGCCGCGGCAATGACGGCGGCGGGCGCGTCCGGCGCGATGCCGCCACGCTCGAGTGCGGCGACGATGTTCGCCAGGTTGTGCATCGCCATGTAGATCACGATCGGCTGGCGGGTAGCGGCCAGCGCCGCCCAGTCGAGCCCGTGCTCGTCGGCGGCGCCCTGGCCGGTCGCGAAGATCAGCGCCTGGTTGATGTGGCGCATGGTCGCCGGGATCGCCGCCGCCGCCAGAGCGGCAAGCCCGGCGGTGACGCCCGGAATGACGCGAAACGGAATGCCGGCACCGGCAAGCGCCAGCGCTTCCTCGCCGCCACGCCCGAACACGTTCGGATCGCCGCCCTTGAGCCGCAGCACGCGGCGGCCCTCGCGCGCCAACGCGATGAGGCGCTGGCTGATGTCGGCCTGGGTCGGCGACGGCTTGCCGCCACGCTTGCCGGCAAACTCGAGGGTCGCGCCCGGGCTTGCGAGCGCGAGCACGCGCCCATCGACCAGCGCGTCATGCACGACCACGTCCGCCTGGGCGAGGCCGGCGACCGCGTCGAGGGTGAGGAGCCCCGGATCGCCCGGCCCGGCGCCCGCGAGCCACACGTGCCCGGGTTCGAGCACCGGGAACGTGCCACGCAATGCCGCAAGCGCGTCCTGTTTGTTCAAGGGCATGACGCGGTATCTTACTGCGTTCAGGGAGCGGAAGCGTCATGGCTGCTGGTGAAGATGAAGCGGGAGCAGCCCCGCCGGACCGCCCGCTTCGCCGCGGGTGGACCACCGGCACGTGCGCGGCCGCGGCCGCCAAGGCGGCCTATGCGGCGCTGATCACCGGCGAGTTTCCCGATCCGGTCGAGGTGACCTTGCCGCGCGGCGAGCGTCCGGCCTTTGCGCTCGCCACCCAGCACAAGGATGCGAGCGCCGCGACCGCCGGCATCGTCAAGGACGCGGGCGACGATCCCGACGTGACCCATGGCGCGCTGATCCTCGCCACCGTGCGGGCGGGGGTGCCCGGAGCCGGCGTCACATTCCGCGCCGGCGAGGGCGTCGGCACGGTGACGCGTCCGGGGCTGCCGCTGCCGCCGGGCGAGCCGGCGATCAACCCGGTGCCGCGCCGGATGATCCGCGCCGCCATTGGGGAAATCGCGACAGCGACCGGGCAGGCCGGCGACGTGGAGGTCGAGATCGCGATTCCGGGGGGCGAGGCGCTCGCCGCCCGCACGGTCAACGCCCGGCTCGGCATCGTCGGCGGCCTGTCGATCCTCGGCACCACCGGGATCGTGGTGCCCTATTCCTGCGCGGCCTGGATCCATTCGATCCATCGGGGCATCGACGTGGCGCGCGCGGGCGGCTTCGCGCACGTCGCCGGCTCGACCGGCGCGGCCTCCGAGGCGGCGGTGCGTGCGCTGCATGGGCTTCCCGACGTGGCGCTCATCGACATGGGCGACTTCGTCGGCGGCATGCTCAAATATCTGCGCGGTCATCCCGTCCCGCGCGTCACAATCGCGGGCGGGGTCGCCAAGATGACCAAGCTCGCCCAGGGCCTGCTCGACCTGCACTCCAAGCGCGGCGCCGTCGATCTGCCGGCGCTCGCCGCGCTCGCGAGCGCGGCCGGCGGCGCGCCCGTCCTTGCCGCGCGCATCGCCGGCGCCAACACGGCGGCACAAGCCTTCGCGGAGGCGGGGGCCGACGGCATCGCGCTCGGCGATACGGTCGCGGCGGCGGCCTGGCAGACGGCCGCGCGCGTCGTTGCCGGCAGCGATATGGCGATCGCGCTCGAGATCGTCCTGTTCGATCGCGACGGCAGGCTGGTCGGACGCGCGCCGTTCCGCCCCGCTCACGAGGCCGCCCCTTCGCGGAAGCGGCGGCGATAGTCCGGGTCGTAGAGCGCGCTGTCACGAAAATCCTGCGCCGCCAGCGCGCGGCCGACCAGCACGATGGCGGTGCGCTCGATCGGCTCGGCCGCGACCTTGGCGGCAATGTCGCCGAGCGTGCCGACGATGGTCTGCTGGTCCGGCCAGCTGGCGCGCGCCACCACGGCGGCCGGGCAGTCGGCGCCGTAGAACGGCGCCAGCTCGGCGACGATCTTGTCGATCGCCTGGATCGCCAGATGAATAACCAGGGTGGCGCCGGTCGCCGCAAAGGCGGCGAGCCGCTCGTCGTCCGGCATGCGCGAGGCGCGGCCCGGCACGCGGGTGAGCACCACGCTCTGCGCCACTTCCGGCACCGTGAGCTCGCGCCCGAGCACGGCCGCCGCCGCCGCGAAGGCCGGCACGCCCGGCGTGAGCGTGTAGGGAATGCCGTGGCGCGCCAGCCGGCGGATTTGCTCGGCAACCGCGCTGAACACGGAGAGATCGCCGGAATGCAGCCGCGCCACGTCGTGGCCGGCCGCGTGCGCGGCCACGTACTCGGCCTCGATCGCGTCGAGCGTCATGGGCGCCGTGTCGACGAGGCGGGCCGCCGCCGGACACCAGGCGAGCAACTCGGGCGGCACGATCGAACCCGCATAAAGACAAACCGGACAGCGCGCCAGGAGATCGCGCCCGCGCACCGTGATGAGGTCGGCCGCGCCCGGGCCCGCGCCGATGAAGTGTACGGTCATATCTGATCCAATAGAATGCTTCCTGGTTGGCACCCGCCTTGCTTTCATCTCTCGCTGCGAAGGTCGAATAGCGGGGTTCCGCCGCTGTTTTTAGCGCTCAAGAACGCCGGCGCGAAGCGGCGGCCGCGCATTTGACGGCTGGGGCCGCCACCTCATCGAATACGCCTACCGCCATTTCGGTCCAGAGGCGCGGGCATCCAATAGGGTAGTCCTGATATTTATGCGTTCTGTCAATAAGATATACCTTATTGATATGTTCATATATTATATGGTATATCTTATTGAATGAGAGACGCCATCCGCCATCTCGACAAGCGGTTCGCCACCCTGCGTCCCCTGGCCAAAAGCCTTCGCCCTCCAAAGGGCTGGCTCCGCGCCGTCCGGGACGCGCTTGGCATGACCACGGCCCAATTTGCCCGGCGGCTTGGCGTGTCCCAGCCGAGAATCATCGAACTTGAACAATCGGAAGTCGGCGGCGGCGTGACGCTACAGACGCTTCAGCGAGCCGCCGAGGCGCTCGGCTGCCGTCTAATCTATGTGCTGGTACCGGAACGGCCGCTCGCGGAAACCGTGCGCGAGCGTGCGGAACTTGTCGCCGAGCGACAGCTTGCTTCCGTCGAGCACACTATGCGGCTCGAAGATCAGGCTGTTCGGGGCAAAAAGGCTGGCAAGGAACTACGCCGCCGCTTGATCGAGAACCTGTTGCGCCGTCCCGCCCGTCTTTGGGACGAAAAATGATCGAGCCGTTCGATGCCGATGATCATGCAACGCCATTGACGCCGGACGAACGGAACGGGCTAATCCCGACGCATATTACTTTGCGAAGCGAACTCAATGAACTCGAACAGCAGAATATCAGCGAGGCGGATGGTTGGGCATTCAGCCGTCGCCACAACGTCCTTAGCGAATCGTTCCTCCGGTCCCTCCATCGCCGCATGTTCAATCGAGTCTGGCGATGGGCTGGGACATATCGCACCTCCGAACGCAATCTCGGCATCGCGCACTATCGGATCGAGCTTGAGCTTCGGCAGATCATCGACGACGCGCGCTACTGGGTCGAACACCACTCTTTCCCGCCGGACGAACTGGCGGTGCGCTTTCATCACCGCTTGGTCGGTGTGCATCCCTTTCCCAACGGTAATGGGCGTTGGTCGCGATTGGCGGCGGATGTTCTGATTGTTCGGCTGGGCCGCCCCCGCTTCACATGGGGCCGGGTCAATCTCCGGACTGCCGGCGATGTCAGGCGCGCTTACGTCGGTGCGCTCCGGGCGGCCGATACGCACGATCTCGGGCCGCTTATTGATTTCGCGCGATCGTAGCTATGTGGCCGTCAACGTTGCTGGTCGCCGTGCGTGTCGCTCTGGGCGAGCGCGCAGGTCGCCGGGCCGACGGCGATGCGTGGCGCCAGCAGCCGGGCGGCGGGACCGCCCGCCGCGAGCGCCGCGGCTTCCGCCGCCGACGGCACGCCCATGAGCGCGACGACCCGCGCGGATCGCGTCGCGGTGCGTGCGCCGGCGGCTTCGAGATCCGCTTGCGGCACCAGCACCAGCGGCACGCCGAGGTCGGTTGCCGCGGCCGCGATGCCGGGTTCGCCGCCTTTCATCGCCGGCGCCGCGATCAAGGCGAGCGCATCGCGCCCGAGGCCGGCGCGCGCCAACGCGGCGCTGATCGCGGCGCCGATCTCGCGCGCCGAGGCGCCTTTGCGGCAGCCGATGCCGGCGACGATCATGGCTTGATCCAGGCCCATTGGGTGACCGGCAGCGCCGGGCGCCATCCGGTCATGCCGCCGACCGCCTCGGCCCGGGCGACCGACAGGCGCGTCAACTCGCCGCCGAGCAACGCGTGGCGCGCCAGCAGCAACGCTTCGCTTTCGAGCGTGACTGCATTGGCCACCAGGCGCCCGCCCATGCGCAGCGCCGTCACGGCACTCTCGATCACGCCCGGATCGCTCACGCCGCCGCCGATGAAGACCGCGTGCGGCGGCGGGAGATTTTCCAGCGCCGCCGGAGCAACGCCTTCGATCACATCGAGCGCCGGCACGCCGAACGCGCCGGCGTTGCGCCTTATGCGGGCGACACGCTCGGGGCGCGCCTCGACGGCAATGGCCGCCAACGACGGATCGGCGAGCATCCACTCGATCGCGACCGAGCCGGCGCCGGCGCCGATGTCCCACAGCAGTTCGCCGCGGCGCGGCGCCAGGGCCGAAAGCGTCACCGCGCGGATTTCGCGTTTGGTGAGTTGCCCGTCGTGCTCATAGAGCGCGTCGGCAAGGCCGGACGCGCGCGCCAGCACGCGGGCATCCGCCGCTGCGACCAACTCGAGCCCGACCACGTTGAGCGGATCGATGTCGTCCAGGTCGAACGCCGCAGCCGACATCGTGCGCACCCGTTCGCGTGGGCCGCCGAGCGCTTCCAGCACCGTGAGCTTCGACGCGCCGAATCCGCTGTCGGCGAGCAACCGCGCGAGCGCCGCCGGCCCGTCGCCGTCGGAAGTCAGCGCCAGCACCTTCGCGCCCGGCTGCAAGTGCGGCCGGATGCGGTCGATCGCGCGTCCATGCAACGACACTTGCGCGGTTTCCGGCAGCGCCCAGCCGAGCCGGGCGGCCGCGAGGCTGAAGGCCGAGGGCGCGGGCACCACCACGGTCTCGGCCGCATCTACATGGCGCGCGAGCAGCGATCCGACGCCGTGGAGATAGGGATCGCCCGAGGCGAGCACGCACACCTGCCGGCCGCGTTGCGCAACCACCTCTTCGACGGCGCGATCGAACGGGCTCGGCCATGGACGTGCTGCGCCGCGGACGAGCGGGCCGGCGAGGGCGAGATGGCGCTTGCCGCCGAACACGATCTCGGCCGCCGACACCAGCCCACGCGCGGTCGCGGTCAGGCCGTCGATGCCGTCCTCGCCGATGCCCACGATGGACAGCCAGCGCCGCGGTGCTGCACTCTCGCGCGCGATCGGATCAGCAATCGCCATGCGGCGCATCCTCATTCTGGGCGGCACCCTCGAAGCGCGGCTGCTTGCCGCGCGCCTGCGCGGGCGAGCCGATGTCGCCGTAACGCTGTCGCTGGCCGGCCGCACGGCGGCGCCCGCCGCGCAGCCGGTGCCGGTGCGCGTCGGCGGATTCGGCGGCGCCGAGGGGCTCGCCGCCTACTTGCGGGCCGAGCGCATCGCCGCACTGATCGACGCGACGCATCCATATGCCGCCACCATCTCCGCCAATGCGGCGCGCGCCGCCGCCGTCGCCGGCGTGCGGCTGCTGGCGTTGCGCCGGCCGCCCTGGCAGCCGATCGCCGGCGACCGGTGGACCGAGGTCGCCGACGTGCCGGAGGCGGTGCGCGCGCTCGGGCCGGCCCCGCGCCGTGTGTTCCTCGCGCTCGGCCGCAAGGAGCTCAAGCCGTTCGGCGCGGCGCCGCAGCATCATTATCTGGTGCGCAGCGTCGATCCGGTCGAGCCGCCGCTGCCGGTGCCGCATGCGGCTTACCTGGTCGCGCGCGGACCGTTCGCCGCACCCGCGGAGCGAGAATTGCTGATCGCCCACGCGATCGACGCAATCGTCGCCAAGAACAGCGGCGGCGACGCGACCTACGGCAAGATCGCGGCGGCGCGTTCGCTCGGCATCGCGGTCATCCTGCTGCGCCGTCCGCATCTGCCGCCGGTGCCGAGCGTCGCCGGCGTCGAGGAGGCCGCCGCCTGGCTCGATCATGCGCTTGCCTCCGTGCCGACGCGCGGCGTGTAGACCAGCGGGCACCCGGGCCGCGCGATTACGCGCGTCGCATGCGAGCCGACGATGACCAAGGTTGCCATGTCGGCCGCATCCGCGTTGGCGGCGCCGAGCGTCGTCACCGTGACGGCTTCGTCCGTCCGTCCGACCGCGCGGCCGAAAATCACCGGCGTCGTGTTCGGCAGATGCCGGCGCAGGAGATCGAGCGCGCTGGCGAGCTGCCACGGCCGTGCGCGCGAAACCGGATTGTAGAGCGCGATGACGAAACCGGCGCCTGCCGCGGCGTCCAGGCGGCGCTCGATCAGCTCCCAGGACTTGAGATTGTCGGAGAGCGACAGCGCGCAGAAATCGTGACCGAGCGGCGCGCCCGCGCGGGCGGCGACCGCCAGCATCGCGGTGATGCCCGGCACGATCGTCACGTCGAGCGCGCGCCACGGCGGCGGTCCGGCCTCGATCGCCTCGCAGATCGCGGCCGCCATGGCGAACACGCCGGGGTCGCCGCCCGACACGATCGCGACGCGTGCGCCTTGCGCCGCGCGCGTCAGCGCCGCGCCGGCGCGGCTCATCTCCTCGCGGTTGTCGGATGGATGGCGGCTTTGCCCCGGCCGCGCCGGCGCCCGGTCGAGATAGGGCCCGTAGCCGTAGAGCGCGTCCGCCGCGTCGAGCGTTGCCCGCGCCTCCGGCGTGAGCCAGCGCGCGTCACCCGGGCCGAGGCCGACCACGGCCAGGTGTCCGCTCACGGCCGCGTCTCCCAGCCCGGCACCAGGACGACGGCGAAATAGGGCGCGCCGTCGTCGCGCTTGTCGGCGAGCGGCATCACCAGCGCGTCCGCCATGGTGCCGCGTTCCACATAAATGGCACGGTCGAGCCGGTTTGCCATGCCGAGCGCGCGGCGCACCTTCGGCAGGTGTCGGCCGACCTTCATGATCACCGCCGCGTCCGCCTCGCCGAGGCGCCGCACCAGCTCGGATTCCGGCAGCAGGCCGGACAGCACGGTGAAGACGTCGTCGCCCTGGGCGATCGGCGTCTCGGCCGCCGACCAGCAGCCCGACATGCCGGTGACGCCGGCGATGACCTCGCAGCGATAGCGCGGGGCGAGCCGCACGTGCAGATGCATGTAGGAGCCGAAGAACAGCGGGTCGCCTTCGGCGAGCACCGCGACGGTGCGGCCGGCGTCGAGCAACGCCGCGATGGCGGCCGCCGCGCCGTCGTAGAAGGCGCAGATCGCCTCGCGATACGCCGGTTGGTCGCGGGCGATCTCGGTCGTCACCGGATAGGCGAGTGGCAATTCCACGACCCCGGGCTTGAGATGGGCTGCCGCGGTCGCGCGCGCGTTGCTGCCGTTGCCCGCCTTGCCGAAATGCGCCACCACGTCGGCAAGCGCCAGCGCGCGGATTGCCTTGAGCGTCATCAGCTCGGGATCGCCCGGGCCGACGCCGACAGCGATGAGCCTGCCGGCGCTCATGTGCCCGCCCGCGCCAGCGCGTTGACGGCGGCTGCCGCCATGGCGCTGCCTCCGAGCCGGCCGCGCACCACCAGGAACGGCACGCCGCGCGGATTTTGCATCAGCGCGTCCTTGGCCTCCGCCGCGCCGACGAAGCCGACCGGAATGCCGAGGATCGCGGCCGGCTTGGGCGCGCCCGCGTCGATCAGCTCGAGCAGGCGGAAGAGGGCGGTCGGCGCGTTGCCGATGGCGACGACGGCGCCGGCGAGCCGCTCGCCCCACAGATCCATCGCGGCCGCGGTCCGGGTCGTCGCCAGGCGCTGTGCCAGTGCCGGCACGCGCGGGTCGTTGAGCGTGCAGACCACCGCGTTGCCGGCGGGCAGCCGCGCGCGCGTGATGCCGTGCGCCACCATCTCGGCATCGCATAGGATCGCGGCGCCGGCCGCCAGCGCTGCGCGCGCCGCTGCAACGAGGCCGCCGCCGAACTGGATGAACGCCGCCGCTTCGACCAGGCCGCACGCGTGGATCATGCGCACCGCAACGTCCGCCTCCTCGGCTGCGAAGCGCGCAAGGTCGGCCTCGGCGCGGATGATCGCAAAGGAGCGCGCGTAGATCGCCGCGCCGTCGCGCAGATAGGCGCGCCGTTCATCCACGGCCGGCCTCCTGCAGCGCGCGTAGTCCGAGGCAGGCGGGCAGGTCATCGACGTCGGCCAATGCGTCCGGCGTATCTCGCGCCGCACCGTCGCGCACGATGCCGCATTGGCCGTCGATCCCGACGATCGTCAGCGTCGCCGGACCCGGATGGGCGCAGCCCTTGGCGCAGCCGGAAATATGGATCGTTGCTTGCCGGTCGAGATGCGCCGCCGCTGCAGCGATCACTGGCGCCATTGCTCGCGCCGGTATCTGCGCCGCGGCGCACACCGGCGCGCCCGCGCACGCGACCACGCGCCGGCGCGGATCGTCCGGCGCCACGATGAAGCCGAGCCGTTGCGCGGCGGCGGCGAGCCGGGCCGCTTGAGGCGGCGTCAGCCCGATGACGAGCAGCACGCGGCCCGGGGCAGGGCGTAGCGATGCGGCCGCGGCGGAGCGGGATTCATCGATCAGACTTTGCAACCTGTCTGCATCGCTATGCCCGAAGGGAAGGCCGAGCCCCAGCGCGACGCTGCCGTCGCGCAGCGCATGCGTGCCGATGGGTTCGATGCTTGCACGAAACCTGACGCCGTCGCCCTTCGCGGCTCGCCCGACTTCGCCGCTCATAGCCGACGCTCTGCGTCGGCGTTCTTGCTTGCTAAAAACGGCGGCCGGAGGCCGCCTATGCCTCAGGGTGGCGGCGCGTGGGGCCGCGATGTCCCGCCCACGTGCCGTGGGACCCTGTGCGGCAATGGTTCTCAACAATCCTGCCACAGCCTCGACAGCATGCTCCGGTGTGACGGTGCCGACCGTTTTCCCGTCGACAAGTGTGAGCTCAAAACAGACGCCATCTCCCGTCGCCTTGGCTCGCAGCCGCACGTCGGCCGGGATCGCATCGAGGGCAAATGCGCCGCCGCCGTCGATGACGACCGAGACCTTGGGGGCAAGCGCCGCCGCAAGACCGGTCTCGACCAGGACTTCGCGCAATCGATCGGCAAGCGCGCTCGCGTCCATCACCTCGCCGGCGTCGAGTCCGGCGAGCGGATTGGCGATCACACGGCCGTCGGTGGGGTCGGCGATGGCAAGCCTCTCCATGGCCGCGGCGAATCCCGGCGCCGATGCCGGCGTGAGGCCGCGCACCTGGATGCTGCCGCGCGAGGTGATCTCGATGATGCCGTTGCCGTGCGTCCGCGCGGCCGCGCACAGCGCGGCAAATGCCGCGAGCGACAGCTCGCGCGTCACCGCCAGCCGCGCCAGCAGGCCGTCGCCGGTCGGCATCGGATCGGCAAGGCCGGGGCAGGCGTTGCGGCGCGCGGTCACGGCGCGGCCTCCGCCAGCAGCGCGGCGAGCGTGGCGTCCACGTCGTTGCGGCGCGGATGCCACAGGCCGTGCCGGCGCGCGCCGGCGAGGCGCTCGGCGATGGCGCGCGCGGCGGCCGGGTTCTCGCGCAGCAGGAACGCGCGCACCCGCGGATCGGCCAGGTAGGCCTCGTGCACCAGATCGATCAGCGTGCTCGGCACCTCGTCGGTCGTCTCCGCGAAGGCGATGAGGCGGTCGACGGTTTCGGCGAACTCGGCAGCGCCGCGCGGACCGTGGCGCATCTGCCCGTCGATGAAACGCGGGTCGATGGCGCGGGCGCGCACGATCCTTGCCAGGGCGCCCGCCAGCGGCCGCGCGCGCGGGCGCTGCGGGTCGGTCATGTCGAGCATGATCAGATCGGGCGCGCGGCCGAGCGCCGCGGCCGCCGCCGCGAACCCGCCGACGAAGCCGACATCGGCGACGCCTTCCAGGAGATCGCGGCCGGGATCGTCGCCCGGGTGTACCAGCAGATCGGCGGCGGCGACGCGGGCCGCGAACGCGCCGGGCAAGGGCGCGCCGTCGTCGGCCGCGGCCCCATAGGCATGGGACGCGGCTGCCAGATAGGCGGCGCCGAGGGCCGCGCGGTTATGCCCGCGGCCGAGCAAATCCTCGATGCCGGCCCCGTAGGCGCCCGGCGCGGTGCCGAAGATGCGCGCAAGCGCAGCGTCGCCGCCGGTGCGAACCGCTGCGGCCAGCGGATTGTCGTCGCCGGGCTCCTCGCGCGCGGCGACCGCGCGCACCGCCGCATCGATCAGCGCGATCTGCGCCGGGAACAGGTCGCGAAACAGCCCGGACACGCGCCAGGTGACGTCGACGCGCGGGCGGCCGGTGACGGCGGTCGGCTCGACCTCGATGCCGACGACGCGGCCGGTCGCATGATCCCAGGCCGGGCGGCAGCCCATCAGCGCCAAGCCTTGGGCGATCTCCTCGCCGCCGGTGCGCAGGCTGGCGCTGCCCCACAGATCGATGACGAGGGCGCGCGGCATCTCGCCGTGGGTCTGCAGGTAGGCGCGGATCACCTCGTCGGCCGCGAGCCGGCCGAGGTCGAACGCGGTGCGGGTCGGCAAGGTGCGCGGGTCCGCGGTGTAGAGGTTGCGGCCGGTGGGCAGCACGTCGCGCCGCCCGCGCTCCGGCGCGCCGGCCGGACCGGGCGCCACCCGCCGCCCGTCGAGGGCGGCGAGGAGCGCGGCGCGCTCGGCGGCGGCGCTCGCCTGCCACAGCGGGTCGCCATCGGGAGCGGCGCGGCCGTACACGTGCAGCCCGTCCTTGACGCGCAGATCCTTGAGGTCGCACAGCCAGGCATCGATGCGGCGCAAGGCCGCGTCGGCATCCACGTCGGTCGAGACGCCGGCTTCGCGTGCCAGCCCCGAGCGCTCGGCGTGCTCGACGATGAGCCGCGCGAGGCGCTCGCGCCGACGGCGGTCGAGGCCCTCGGCCTGGGCATATTCGTCAACCAGCCGCTCGAGCTCGCGTGCCTCGCCCGAGAGGCTGCCGGCCGCGAGGGGTGGCGGCACGTGGCCGATCGTCACCGCCGCGATCCGGCGCTTGGCCTGCGCCGCCTCGCCCGGATTGCTGACGATGAACGGATAGACGACTGGCAGCGGCCCGACGATGGTTTCAGGGAAACAGCTTTCGCTCAGCGCCACCGCCTTGCCGGGCAGCCATTCGAGGGTGCCGTGCGCGCCCATGTGGACGAGCGCGCCGACCTTGGCTTGGTGGCGCAACCACAGTCCGAAGGCGACGAGCGCATGGCGCGGCGGCAGCGCCGGATCGTGATAGTCGGCGCGCCGCTCGGACACGCGCCCACGGTCGGGCGCCAGCGCGACAATGACATTGCCGCAGAGGCGGGCGCGGAATTGGAATGCGCCGTCGCGCACATCCGGATCGTCCGCCGGCTCCCCCCAGGCCGCGCGCACGCGGGTGAGCGCGTCGGCCGGCAGCGCGGCCGACAGCCGGGCGTAGTCGTCGAGCGCGAGGCTCGGCTCCTCATTCTTCACTGGAGGAGGAAGTGAAGGTGAAGCGAGAGCTTGCAGCAATTGCTGGGGCGTTTCGGGAGCCTGCGCAACCGTATAGCCGGCAGTCTTTAGATCGGACAGCAGTGCGATCACGCTTGCCGGCACGTCGAGGCCGACCGCATAGCCGGTGCGGCCGGGCGCGCCGGGGTAGTCGGGCAGCAGCACGGCGATGCGCCGGTCCGCGGGCTTGGTGCGCTGGAGCCGGACCAGCGCTGCAATCCGGTCGGCAACCATCGAGACCCGGTCGGGCTCCGGCCGGTTGGTCAGCGCCGTGAAGGCAAGCCCGTCCTGGGGCGGCAACGGATGCTTGAACGCGATGGCGCCGGCGAGCACGCGGCCGTCGAGTTCCGGCAGCACCACGTGCATGGCAAGGTCGGCGGCGCCGAGGCCGCGCGGGCTGTCGCGCCAGGCCGCGCGTTTGGTGGCGGCGACGATGACCTGCAGCACCGGCACGTCCGGTCCGTCGAGCGGGGTCGGTCCGGCCGCGTTGCCGGCCGCGAACGCGGTGGTGGTGATGATCACGGCCGGGTCCAGCCGGGCAAGCGCGCTGCGGAGGAATTGCGCCGCCGGCGCGTCCTTAAGGCTGGTGACCACCAGCGGGGCGGGCGCCAGGCCGCGCGCCGCCAGCGCCGCGGCGAGCGCGTCGATCGGCGCCAAGTCCGCGGCGAGCAGCATCGCGCGGTAGAACACGATCGGCACCACCGGCCGGCCGGGCGCGAGCGAAGCAGCGAGGCGGTCGAGATCGACCGCACCGACGCCCGGCAGATAGCCGGCGGTGCGCGGCACCGGCTGCGGCTCGCGCGCCTCGATCGTGCGGCCGGCGTGGCGCGCCAGGCGCCGCAGCAGCCCGCGCAGATTCTCCGGCCCGCCCTCGCGGAAGAAGCCGAGCAAACGGTCGAGCTCGGCCGGCGGCACGGTCGAGAGATCGGCAAGGCGCGGGTCGTCGCGGTCCTCGCCCGGCAGCAGCGCAAGCGCGATGCGCTGCTCGCGCGCCATCGCCGCGAGCCGCTCGACGCCGTAGCGCCAGAAGTCGAGCCCGCCGAGCAGGCGCACCACGACCACCTTGGCGTGACGTCCGACCCGGTCGATCCACAGGTCGACCGACAACGGATGGCGCAGGTCCGAGAGATTCGCCAGCCGCACGCTCGGGAGGGCGGCCTTCTCGATCGTCCAGGCGGCCGCGAGGCCGGCGAGATCGCTGTCGGCAAACGACAGCACCGCGATGTCGCCCGGCGGCTGCCCGAGGTCGACCGCCGCGACGACTTCGTCGAGGGTGGTGGACGTGGTCGTGAGCAGGTGCATCCAACCTCCGCTCCCACATCCCTCCGCGCAAAGCGGAGGGATTAGCTCACGAGCGCCCGGGTGATCGCCGCGCGGTCGATGCCCTTGAGACCGATCACCACCAGGCGGCTTTCGCGCGCCTCGCCCTGCTGCCAGGGCCGGTCGTACTGATGGGTGACGCGCGGGCCGACCGCCTGCAGCAGCAGTCGCATCGGCTTGCCGGCGACCGCTGCGAAACCCTTCACCCGCAACACTGAAGACGCTTCGGCAACGGCGGCCACGCGCGCGGCAAGCGTCCCGGGGTCGGCGATCTCCGGCAAGGTCACCACGAAGCTGTCGAAGTCGTCATGGTCGTGCGCTTCCTCGAGGTCGTGCCGGGTGCGCCGGTTGGCGATGTCGTCCTCGGTGCCGACGCCGAGCCCGAGCAGCGCCGCGAGGTCGACCTTGCCCTCGGTTGCGGTCACCACCTTGACGGCGCGCGGCAGCGCGCCGCGGACCGCGGCGATCGCCGTGTCGAGCCCGGCCGCGTCGACGAGGTCGCGTTTGTTGAGCACGACGAGGTCGGCGCAGGCGATCTGGTCCCCAAACACCTCCTCTATCGGATCGTCGTGATCGAGCGCGGCGTCGGCCAAGCGCTGGCGCGCCAGCGCGTCGAGATCGGCGGCGACGCGGCCTTGCGCGAGCGCGGCGCCGTCCACCACCGCGACCACGCCGTCGACGGTGACGCGGCTCTTGATCGCCGGCCAGTGGAACGCCTGTACCAGCGGCTTGGGCAGCGCCAGGCCGGAGGTCTCGATCACGATGTGCTCGACCGCCGGCGTGCGTCCCAGGATGGCGTTGAGCGCCGGCACGAACTCGTCCGCCACCGTGCAGCACAGGCAGCCGTTGGCGAGCTCGACGATGTTCTCCTCCGGGCAGGCGGCGTCGCCGCAGCCTTTGAGGATCTCGCCGTCGATGCCGACGTCGCCGAACTCGTTGACGATCACCGCGAGCCGCCGTCCGTCGACGTTCTGCAGCACGTGGCGGATCAAGGTCGTCTTGCCGGCACCGAGGAAGCCGGTGACGATGGTGCAGGGAACGCGCGCGAGCGTCGCGGTCATTCGACCTCCTCGTAGTCGTCGGGCGGGACGCGGGCGATCAGCCCGCTCTTGAGCGCTTGCGGCCGGCCGCGCCACGGCATGACGCCGTCGTTGGCGCGGGCGAAGAGTTGCGCGCCGGCGATCAGCGCCGGCGCGGCGGTGGCCGGATCGAGATCGCCGAAAATGTAGGTCCAGCCCGCCTCGCGCCGCACCGCGGCCGAGAGCCCGCGCTTGCAGTTGGCGAGGCAGCGCACGCGCTTGACCCGCACGCCGGTGCCCTTGGCGGCCTCGGCGACCGCCGCCGCGAACGAGACGCCCGGGCGCGGAAAATCCTCCGGGTCGGCGGGACGCCGGCAGGTGATGCAGACGATCACCGTCGCGGCCGCGTCGATCTCGGCCTCGGGGTCCGGCTGCTGCGCGATATCGGCGAGTGTCACCCGTGACGCTCCGTGAGGGATGCCTGCTTTAGGCGATCCCTGGCCCGGGTGCTGGCGCGGCGCGGCGCTCGATGGAGCCGCGTCTCGACCGTCGTCGAGGCACCCCGCCCGACGCGCGACCGAATCGACGGTAGGTCTCCTGGCTCGCGGGTCTTCGCCCGTCACCGCCTTCCCGGGATCGTCCCAGTGGCCTGTGGCAAGGGCTCGCCGCTTACAGTTGCGGGGGCAGCTGCGGCCTGGGAACCTGCGTTCCGCACCGCATTCCCTGTTGGCTCTTTCGCTAAAAAGAGACCGTCGATCGGCCCACTAAACGGGCGGGTATGGGGTTTGTCAACGCGAGCGCGTGTCGGCCTCCGCCACGGGCGCTCTGCCCCTGGCGCCGCCCGCCAGGATGCGCGAAAGTCGCGCCAATCAGCCAATCGCCCCGGGAGGCGCCGATGCCCTACGACCTCGACCAGTTCATCGCCGACTGCCGCAGCAGCCTGGCGCGCGATCCCGGCCCGGGCGGGCGTGAGGAAGTGCGCGCGCGGCTCGAGCGGCTGCTCGCGAACCCGGACTTTGTGCAAGCCTATTGTGGCGACGACGCTCCCGCGGGGGTCAACATCCTCTACGAGGACCCCAAGCTCGGCTTCCAGGTGCTGGCGCATGTCTACGACACTGCGCGCGTGTCGCCGCCGCACGACCACGGGGAGTCGTGGGCGATTTACGGCCAGGCCGCGAAGCACACCGACATGACCGAGTGGGAGCGCACGGAAAACGGCGGCCCGCCTGGCCACGCCGACCTCAGGGCGATCAAGAAGTACCGCCTCAACCCGGGCCAAGCCGGCATTTACCAGGACGGCCGCATCCACTCGATCGACTATCCGGCCAAGGCGCGGTTCGTGCGCGTGACCGGGGCCGACCTCGAGCACATCCCGCGCCACCGGTTCGACATCGCGACCGGCGAGGCGACGCGGATGGAAGCCCGGACCACGCGTTGACAAACGAGCCATGGGACCAAACGCGCCGCCGGCCGTAAGCCCGCATGCCCTCAAGGCGATGCTCGCCGACGGGCGCGAGTTGGCGCTTCTCGACGTGCGCGAGGAGCTGATCTTCTCGCGCGGCCATCTACTGCACGCGCGCTCGCTGCCGCTGAGTCGCCTCGAGCTGCGCATCGCCCGGCTGGTCCCGCGCCGCGCGACCCGGATCGTGCTGGTGGACGATGGCGATGGCCTTGCCGCGCGCGCGGCCGCGACGCTCGCGCGTCTCGGCTACACCGACCTCGCCGTGCTCGGCAACGGCATCGCGGGCTGGACGGCCGCGGGCTGCGAGCTGTTCTCCGGCATCAACGTGCCGAGCAAGGCGTTCGGCGAGTTTGTCGAGCACGCGGACGCCACGCCGAGCATCGGCCCCGAAGAGCTGGAGCGCCTGCTGCGCGAGCGCGCCGACGTCGTGGTGCTCGACAGCCGGCCGTTCGACGAATATTCGCGCATGTCGATCCCGACGGGCATCGACGTGCCGGGCGCCGAGCTGGTGCTCCGCGTGCGCGACCTCGCGCCGTCGCCGGCGACGACCGTCGTGGTCAATTGCGCCGGGCGCACGCGCAGCATCATCGGTGCGCAGTCGCTGATCAATGCCGGCGTGCCCAACAAGGTGGTGGCGTTGCGCAACGGCACCATGGGCTGGAACCTCGCCGGCTTCGCCTGCGACAGCGGCAAGACGCTGCGCGCGCCGGACGCGTCGGCGGACGGCCTGGCGTGGGCGCGGTCCGCCGCCGCCCGCGTGGCCGAGCGTTTCGGGGTGATGCGGATCGACGCCGCGGCCCTGCAGCGGCTGCGCGGCGATCATGCGCGCACGCTCTATCTGTTCGACGTGCGCGATCCCGCCGAGTACGCGGCCGGGTACGTCGCCGGCAGCGTGTCGGCGCCGGGCGGCCAGCTGGTGCAGGCGACGGATCAATACGTCGGCACGCTCGGCGCCAGGATCGTGCTGGTCGACGACAAGGAGGTGCGCGCCCTGATGACGGCGTCCTGGCTGCGCCAGATGGGATTTCGCGACGTGTCCGTGCTGGCGCAGGCGGGCAGCGAGCGCGGGTCAGCGGCCGATGACGTGCCGGGCCTCGATCAACGGCCGGAGCTTGCGATCGACGCCGCCGGGCTCGCGAACCTCGTTGCGCGCAACGCCGCGACGATCATCGACCTGTCGCTCAGCCGCACCTATCGCCGCGGCCATATCGCGGGCGCGTGGTTTGCGATTCGCGCGCGCCTGAAGCAGGCGCTCGCCGTCATTCCCGCGGCCGAAAGCTTCGTTCTGACGTCGGAGGACGGCAGGCTCGCCGACTTGGCGGCACCGGAACTCGCCGCGCTCACCGACCGTCCGGTCCACTATCTCAAGGGCGGCAACGCCGCGTGGCAGGCGGCCGGCCATCCGCTCACGGCCGACGGCGCCCACATGGCCGACGAGCCGATCGACGTGTGGCTGCGGCCCTACGAACGCGCCGGCGGGGTGAGCGAGGCGATGGTCGAATATCTGACCTGGGAGACCGATCTGCCGGAGCGCATCGCGCGCGACGGCACCGCGGATTTCACGCGGTTCCGGCCGTGAGGACACGTAGGATGGGTTGAGCGAAGCGAAGTCCATCTGTGACTGACTCAGCGAAGGATGGGTATCGCTTCGCTCAACCCATCCTACCCACTACCAACAAAGAAGGGCTGCCCGAGGGCAACCCTTCCATTGTCGGACCGCGGTCCGGCATCATCATGTGACGATAGGATACGTCACGCGGCGCGGACCCCGTGGAAAGCGAGGATCCAGGCTGTTGCCGGCGACCGCGGCGATTGACAATGAGACACTGGATCACCTCCTTTCGGTTGTTGACGATGGGGCCCAATCTAAGGCACGGCGGCGAAATGGCAAGTGCTTGCGCGCCGTCCAAGGCAATCGCGCGCCATGCGGCATCTCGCCGGCTTGTACGGTTGCTGGTCGCATGCATGGCCGCCGCCGCGCTTGGGGCGGGCTTTCGCACGCCGGCGCAAGCGCAGGCGCCGGTCGCCGAGACACGAGTCGACTTGCAGCTCGTGCTCGCGGTCGACGTGTCCGGCAGCGTCAACCAGACCCGTTTCGAGCTTCAGCGCGACGGCTACGTGGCCGCGTTCCGCAATGGGCGCGTGCTCGACACCATCCGGTCCGGCCCGCATCAGGCGATTGCCGTCACCATGGTGCAATGGACCGGGCCGGCGCTGCAGGTGCACGTGGTGCCGTGGCGGCGCATCGCCGACGCGGCGTCGGCCGAAGCCTTCGCGGCGGCGGTGGCGGGCGCGCCGCGCCAGCTGTTCGGCGGCGGCACGTCGATCTCCGGCGCTATCGATTACGCCGTGACCCTGATGTCCGAGAGTCCCTACCGCGGCACGAGACGGGTCATCGACGTGTCGGGCGACGGTTCCAACAACCGCGGCCGGCTGGTCAATTTTGCCCGCGACGAGGCGGTCGCCGCCCATATCGGCATCAACGGCCTGCCGATCCTTGCGCTCGAACCGGACCTCGACGAGTATTACGAGCGCAACGTGATCGGCGGCCCGGGCGCCTTCGTGATCGCGGCCAAGAGCTACGAGGCGTTCGCGGACGCCATCCTCAAGAAATTGATCACCGAGATCGCGGACAGCGGCGGCGAGCGCTTCGCCGGACGCTGACGTTCCCGTTTTGATTCGGGTTCGTTTCCGGTTCGATTCCGCTCGCCGCCGAACGCACGCGATCCTCGCGCCATTGCCGGTGCACGGGTTTCCACGGAATCCACTTTTCCCTTTGACGAATCGAGGAAATTCCGCACCCTACCGTTCCATCGGGTGATTCGGAGCGCATGCATGGACGTCCTCTGCTTCGCCTCGCGCAAGGGCGGCTCGGGCAAGAGCACCCTCGTCGCCCATCTCTCGGCGCATGCGAGCCGGCCGAGCCGGCGCTGTCTTCTCATCGATGCCGACTCCCAGGGCTCCCTGACCCTGTGGCACAAGCTGCGCGGCACCGGCGAGCCGGCGCTCAGGAACGGCGCGCGCGGAGTTGCCGACGTCGTGGAGGCGGCGCGCCGCGACGGCTACGACTGGGTGTTCATCGACACTCCGCCCGACATGTCGGCCGTGGTGAACGAGGCGATCCAGGCGGCCACGCTGGTGATCGTGCCGACCCGGCTCGCGGTCTTCGATCTCGCTGCCATCAAGGAGACGATCGATCTCTCCCGCCATCTGCGCAAGCCTTACGCGGTGGTGATCAACGCCGCGCCGGCCCGGCGCGACAACACCGAGTCGCCGTTCGTCACCCAGGCGCGCGAGATGATCGCCAGCCTGAACGTTCCGGTCTGGTCGGGCCAGATCACCAATCGGGCGAACTACGCGCTCTCGTTGGCGTCGGGCGAGGGGGTGCGGGAGTTCGAGGCGCAATCGCAGGCCGCAACCGAGATCGGGCGCCTGTGGCTGGCGATCGACCGCTCGGTCAAGGCGATTCACGGTGCCTATCAGAGCGCCGGAGCGATGCATCGCGTGGCGGCGTAACACGCTCAGTCTCGGCGCCTCGTCGCCGGCGCATCCACGTACCCTCATCCGTTTTGCCTTTGTGCGGTGCACAGGCCCACTGCGCGCCACGCAGGTCATCCCCTCCATGATCGTATAGGTTTCGCGCGCGCCGGCCTGTACAAAGGCGGGTCCCGTGCCGGGTCCTTGTATGCATCAGCCTGCTGCCCGCCTCATCGATTCGAAGTCGTCCTGGGTCGTCGCGACCGTCACCGTCCTCGTCCTCGGGGTGGCGTTCGGCGCGCCGTGGATGGCGGCGGTCGCGCTCAAGGATATCGCCGCGGAAGTCGGCGGCGCGCGCTCGGTGCCGGCGCTCGCGCTGGCGCTCGCATGGATCGGCGCGGGCTTCGGCGGCATCGGCATGGGGTGGATCGCCGAGCGCGTCGGGGTGCGGTGGACGGTGATGTTCGGCGCCGTGATGATGGGCGTCGGGCTGACGCTTGCGACCTACGGGCCGACCTGGCCGCTCTATATCGGCTTCGGCCTGTTCGTCGGATTGGTGGGGCTGGCCGGCATCAACGCGCCGCTCTACGTCTACATCAGCAAATGGTTCGAGCGGCGGCGCGGCTCGGCGCTCGCGCTCATTTCGAGCGGCACTTATGTCGCCGGCGCCCTGTGGCCGCCGATTTTCGAACGCGCCATCGCCTATGCGGGCTGGCGCCAGGCGATGCTGTGGTTCGGCATCCTCGAAGTGGCGTTGATCGTGCCGCTCGCCGCCGTCTTTCTGCGCCGCCCGCCGGAGCAGCCGCGCGTGGCCGTGGCGCATCATGCCGCGGCCGCGCCGGCAAGCGTGCTCGGCTGGCCGTCCAATCTGGTGTTCGCCGCGCTCGCCGCCGCCATCTTCATGTGCTGCGTCCCCATGTCGATGCCGCAGACCCATCTGGTCGCCTTCTGCAGCGATCTCGGCATCAGCAAGTCGCACGGCGCGGTGATGCTTTCGGTGCTGCTGGGAACCGCCTTCCTGTGCCGCCAGGTCTGGGGCCTGATCTCCGACCGTATCGGCGGCCTGCAGACGGTGCTCATCGGCTCGGCCGTCCAGGCGGCGACGATGAGCGCATTCCTGTTCACCCAGGACGAGGTCGGCCTGTTTGCCGTGTCGGCCGCGTTCGGCGTCGGCTTCAGCGGCATGATCCCGGCGACCGTGCTGGCCGGGCGCCAATTGTTTCCCGCCGCCGAGGCGGCGTGGCGAATCCCGATCCTGCTGCTGTGCAGCGGCTCCGGCATGGCGACCGGCGGCTGGCTCGCCGGCGTGCTCTACGATCATTTCGGCTATTACGGTCCGGCCTTTGCGACCGGCATAGCGGTCAACCTGCTCAACCTGTCGATCATCCTCGTACTGGTCAGCCGCCAGCATCTGGTCGCCGCGCGCGCGTATTGACCGGCGCCACCATGGCCAACCGCACCGTCACGGTGAACGACCGGATGCAGAAGGGTTACCGCTACCGGCGCACGGCGCTGGTCGGCCGCAACTTCGATCCGGAGTTCAAGCCGGACCTCACGCCGCAGGAGATGCTTCGCCTCGGCGTGTTCTGCGGCCGGTACATGACCGATGCGCGCAAGGAATTTCCCCGGAGCTGGTTTGCGCGCGCCAAGCTTTCACCGCGCGGGCGCGACTGCTCGCTCAATTTCTTCGGCGTCGACGCCAGCCAGCCGCTGTCGGTGTGGCGCGCCAAGGGCTGGATTCATCCGGACGATCCGCGCGGCTGGTTCCAATGGTATTGCCGATATTACATGGGCCGGCGGATGCCGGACGAGGACCGCCGTCAGATCAAGCGTTGGAAGGCGATCCGCCGTCACGTGCGGCAGGTCGAGCGCAATTGCGAGCCGGGTGATCTTCTCTGCCGCCGCCGCCAGCGCCAGGCGCTGCTCCATTGGGCTTACGACAGCCGCAAGAATTGACAGGGACGTAGGCTGGCCGGCTTGACGTGGAGCATCGCAGTCAAATTCTGCAGCGAAAATCAACCTTAATGACGACAATCGCGTGGGGACCCGGCGTGGATCGCGTGCATGACGCGGCGGCCGATGCCAATATATAGCAAGAAGAAATGCGCAAGACGCGCAGGGGAACGACGATGCGTGCAACAAACCTGATCAAGCATTCCCTGGCCGCCCTCGCGACGAGCACGATTGCGTTGTGCAGCGCCGCTCCTCCAGCGGCGGCCCTGGTGCCGTCGAGCACCGCCGCCGTGAAGGCAGCCGCCCCCGGCGCTGCGACCGACGTCGGCTATTATGGCGGCTATGAGGGCTGGTCGGCGGTGACCCCGTTCTATGGCTCTTCTTACTATGTGCCGTACGTCTACTACGCGCCGCCGGTCTACTACACGCCGCTGCCCTATCCCGGTCCAGCGATCGTCTATGGCCGGCCCGTGCTGGGGCCGGACCTGTACTATCCGGCTTTCTATCCCTACGTCCGCTCCACCGGATATTACGGCGGCTACTGGCGTCACGGCCGCTATCCGCTTCGCGGCTATCGGCGTTATTGATGCCGCTGCGGGCTTCCAGCAAATCCGCGTAACGGCCGCGACGCTGAAAGGCCGTATGCGGCCCGCGATCACGCCGGCCGCTTGCGGATCGCCTCCTCGACCGAACGGAACACGTGGTCGGCGCCCAGCGCGTCGATGAGCCCGGTTTGCTTGGCCGCTTGCTCAGCCCGTTCCGAGCTCATGCGGGCGACCGCGAGGTCGATGCCGTGTCCGCGCAGCTCGGCGATGATCTGTTGAAGGGTCTGCGAGCCGGTAAAGTCGATGTCGATAATCCCGTGCGCTTCGAGCACCACGTACCGGCAGCTCTCGCCCTTCGCCGCGAGCGCGTCCATCAGCCGCGCGCGCAGATAGCTCGCGTTGACGAAGTAGATCGGCGCGCTCGGTGCGATGACCAGGACACCGGGCTCGCGCTCGCCCGTTTCACCCTTGGCCAGCGCCCACCAAATGGTGGTGCCCGGAACTCGCGCCAACTCGGTGATGTCCGGACGCGCGATGACATAGACGCTGTGCAGCAGCGAAAGCACCACGCTCATCGTGACGCCGGTTTCGATCGGCAGGAACACCACGAGCGCGGCGCTGCCGGCGACGACCAGGATTTCCCATTCGCCCTTGCGGTAGATCTGCCGCATGATCGCTACGCGGAAAATCCGCATCGCGACGAAAACCAGCACGCCGCTCAGCGCCGCCTCCGGGACGTAGGTAAAGGCGCGCGCCGCGACCAGCACGATCGCGGCGACGATCGCGATCGCGAACAGGCCCGAGAGTTGCGACCGGCCGCCGGACTCATGCACGGCCGCAGTCCGCGGCGGGCTTGCGTTCACCGCGAACGCGCCGAAAACCGCCGCCAATATGCAGCCGGCGCCGACGCCGGCAAAGTCCCGGCTGACGTCCTCGATGCCGCCCGGATCGGACGGGAACGACCGCGCCACCGCCGCCGTCTGCATCATGCACACCAGTGCCACGATCAGCGCCGCGGGCAGCAATTGGGTGACGTCGTCCCAGCTGGGCAGGGCGAGCATCAAGGCCGGCGGCGCGATCGGGAGCGCGCCGAGGACCGCGACGCCGTGCCGGTCGAGCGCGAACAGCTTGACCGCGAGCGCGCCGGCGACGAGGCCGATCAGGGCGCCGGGAATGCGCGGATTCACGCGCTCGGCGATCTGGCTCAGCACCAGCACGCCGAGGCCGATCGCCAGCGGGCCGGCGCGGAAATGGCGCGCCCGGCCGACGACGTCGGCGAATTGCTCCACCAAGCTTCCGTGGATCGCCTCGATACCGAGGATCGAGGGCAACTGCCCGACGATGATGTGAATCGAGATGCCGGCGAGAAAGCCGGTCGTCACCGGGATGGAGAGAAGGTCGGCGATCCAGCCCATGCGCGCGATTCGCGCGAGCAACAAAACAAGCCCGACGAGCAGCGCCAGTGTGGCGGCCATGCCGGCATACTGCACGGAGCCGGGCACGGCGAGGGCGACCAGCGCGCCGGCCATGATGGGCGCAATGGTGGAATCCGCGCCGACCGATATGAAGCGGTTGGCGCCGAACGCTGCGAACCCGAAGGTGCCGGCCGCAAAGGCAAACAGCCCGGCCATTGGCGCCACGCCGGCGAGGCGGGCGGTCGCCAACTGCTCGGGGATCGCGATGGCGGCGAGCGTCATGGCGGCGATCAGGTCGCCGGACAGCCAGCCGGGGCTGTAGTCGTGCAACGAGGCAAACAGCCAATCGCGCCGCCCCGTGGTGCCGGCCATGTCGATCCCCGCGGCACAGCCGCGATTGCGCGGCAAACGTGCCGGCCGACGTTGGCATGGCTTTTGACCTGAATCAAAGCCGAATATGACGCGGGGACGGCACGAATCGGACAGCCGCATGCGCCCGATGCGTTGGGCATTGCGGCGAGGCGTCGATTGGCATAAAGCGCGGCGTGCTTTAGATTGAAGTCCGCACGTCGGCGGCGCGTATACCCGTCGGGTCTCGCAGGGGCCATGGGTCGATCGGAGTGAACCACATTCATTACGATGGACGAGGGGCCGGGGCCGGCATGAACGGTGCGCCGGCGGAGATCGCGCAGGGGCGGCTGCTCGGCCATGGGCCGTGCTGGCGCAGATCCGTTGCGCCGCTCATGGCCTGGGCGAGTGCGGTCCTTCTCATCCTCGCAGCCCTCGGCCCGGCGACCGCCGAGCCCAAGCGTGTGCTTCTTCTCCACTCGCTCGGCCGCGATTTTGCGCCCTTCGCCGATGTCTCGGGACGATTCCGCGAGGAACTGATCCGGCAATCGACCGATCCGGTGGACTACTACGAAATCTCCCTCGAGACCGCGCGCTTCAGCGGCGCCGAGCAGGAGGCGCCGTTCGTCGACTATCTTCGCGCCCTGTTCGCTCAGCGCCGGCTGGACCTGGTCGTGCCGGTCGGAGCTCCGGCGGCACGCTTCGCGTTGCGCCATCGCGACAAGCTGTTCGGGTCCGCGCCGATGCTGTTTGTGGCCATGGACCTGCACGCGATGCAGGGCGCCGCCGTGACCGCGAACGACGCCGTCGTCGCTTACAGGTTCGATCTGCCCGCGGCCGTCGACAATATTCTGCGGGTGCGGCCGCAGACCGTCGACATCGCCGTCGTCACCGGCAATTCCGATCCCGACCGCGCCTGGGTGGAGGAATTGCGCCGGGAGTTCCAGCCACTTGCCGGCCGCGTCAAATTTGTTTGGCTGGACAAACTTTCATATGCCGAGTTGCAAAAGCTGGTGGCGACGCTGCCGCCGTGGTTCGCGATCTTCTTCACGCCGCTGCAGGTGGACGTGGCGGGCGTGCCGATCGAGCAGGGGCGGGCGCTGGAGGGCCTGCGTGCGGCGACCAGCGCGCCCATATTCGGCACCTTTGAAAGCCTTCTCGGCCGCGGCGTGGTGGGCGGGCCCGCCGTCTCCAGCAATGAATTGGGCCGCCGCGCCGCCAGCGTCGCCATGCGTATCCTTCAGGGCGAATCGCCGGCCAGCATCGAAACGCAGCCGCTCGGCCCGCGGACACCCGTCTACGATTGGCGGGAGCTGCGCGCCTGGAACATCGGCGAGAACATGTTGCCGCCCGGGAGCGAAGTCCGGTTCCGCGAAAGAACCCTGTGGGACATGTACCGCTGGCAAATCATCCTGGTCGCGACGACTTTGCTGCTCCAGGCAACGCTGATCACGGTCCTCCTGTTCGAGCATCGGCGCCGGCGCAACGCCGAGGCGCTGGCCCGCCGGCGCATGTCGGAACTGGCGCACGTGAACCGCATGGCCACCGCGGGCGAACTGTCGGCCTCCCTGGCCCACGAGATAAAGCAACCATTGGCGGCGATGGTCACCAATGCCAATGCCGGCCTGCGCTGGCTCGGGAGAATGACCCCCAATTTCGACGAAGCGCGATCGGCCTTCCAGCGCATCGTCGCCGACGGCCACCGTGCCGGGCAGGTGCTCGGAAGCGTGCGGGCAATGTTCGAAAAGGACAACGGCAAGCGCGAGCAGGTCGATCTCAACGCCGTCATACGCGAAGTGCTTGCACTCCTGGAGGGCGAACTGCGGGCGCACCAGGTGCTCGTGCAGGCCGATCTCCTCGACGTTCTGCCGGAGGTATCGGGCAATCGCGTCCAGCTGCAACAGGTCATCGTGAACCTGGTCATGAACGCGGTGGAAGCGATGGAAAGCGTGGAGAATCGTCCGCGCTTGCTGCGGCTGAAGACCGAAGTCGACAAGATGAATCACGTGCTCATTCGCGTCGAGGACGCCGGACCGGGCATCGACGTCGAGAACATCGACCGCATCTTCAATGCGTTCTTTACGACCAAGCTGCGTGGGATCGGGATGGGGCTGTCGATCTGCCGCTCGATCGTCGAGGCGCATGACGGCCGCCTGTGGGTCTCCCCCGGCGTCGATTTCGGGTCGGTATTTCAATTCACCGTGCCGAACCACAGCCAGCGCAAGAAGGATGAAAAGGTGGGGCCGGAGCCTGTCATACGTCCCGGCCGGGAGGACGCCGAGGCGCCAGGCGCGCGGGAGCCGATCGCGATCCTGCGGGCCGCGCGGCAGCAGCACTAAATCCAGCGGCCGCAGCAGCGATAGGTCGGCAGGCGAGGGAAACCGCAATGAGCAAGCCGGAACGAAGCCTGCGCCCTGGCGCCGGTCAGGATGGCCAAGTAGCGCTGGTCGGCGCGAAAGCCGCGCGGCTGCTGACGCGGGTCATCCTCGCCGCCGGGCTTGCAAGCGGCTTCGCCACGGCCGCCCGCGCCGACGATCCCTTTGGGACCTGGATGCGCCCGTCGACCGGCACGCAGGTCAATTTCTACAATTGCGGCGGCAAGCTGTGCGGCAAGATCGTTGCTGTGAAAGACCAGAGCAGAAAAGGCGAGGTCGGCACCATCATCATGAACGGCGCCGCGAAAACCGGCGACCGGGAATGGCGCGGCGACCTGCTGAACACCGAGGACGGCAAGACCTACTCGGGGGTCGTCACGCTCGAAGGGCCGAACGGCTTGAACCTCAAGGGCTGCGCGGCCCTGGGGATCATTTGCAAGGGTGAGACCTGGCAGCGGGTGAAGTGACGTTCGATACGCGGCACGCGGCGCCGCCTTTCGGCATCATGGCGCGGCCAGGTGCAATGGCTCCGTCCGCTTGAGCGCGGCAAACGCGTCGCGCAACGCGGTGCCTTTATCGTCCGACTGCGGCAACAGGAGCGTCAGCAGCTCGCTTTCGCTGGCGAGGACGACGCCTTCGATTCGCCGCGCGATCTCGACCGGCGCCGCGGCGGGGGCTGCCGACTCGCCGTCCTGGTCGTCCGGGACGGTCGCCAATGCCTTCACCATCGCAATGCCGATGTTGGCCACCGTTCCGATCGCCCAGCTACGCGCCTTGGCGGCCGGAACCGAAACGCCGCGGCCGGCATCGAGCGCAATCCAGACGGGTCGCGCATCATCGTCGCGCACGAGCCCAGCTTCCCGCGCGCGCCGGAAGAGCTCGATGGCCGGCTCGACGTGGTCCGCGGGGCATTCATGCTCGCGGGCCGCATCGTCGAGCGTGCGACCGCTCGGAAACCGCCGCACCCACGGCCCGGCAACGAACACGAACTCGCGCAGCACCTGCAGCAGGATCGGATCGAGGGGGCCCGCCACCCCGACGTGACTCGTGCGCGCGTCTTCGCTGCGCTCGATGTGGGCCGCGAGGCAGGTCGAGAGGATCCACAGCGGCGCCACGTCGCGCGCCACCTCGTCGGCCGGCCGGGCGAGGAGATTGCGCGTCAGCCGGGCCGCGTGCGCAAGCCCGTGCCAGCCCGGCTGCTCCGCCATCGGCGCGGCAAGCACGTCCAGCGCTTCGGCGTTGCGGCAGATTTCCGCCAGACGATGCTGGAAGAATGGAACGGTGGTGGTCGCCGCGTCCGCGGCTGTCGCCGGCGAGGCGAAATCGAACGCGCCGTCGCGCCCCAGCGAAACTCTGACGCCGTGCGCGCTCTGGTCGAGCCGGTCGGCGAGCTTGCGCAAGGCATCGGCGATGAAGATCGAATGGGCGAACTCCTGAAACGGCCGGCCGGATTGCGCCGCCTTGCCGACTTCGGCCTCGACCCGGCGAAATGCCTCCTCCAGCGCGAGGCGCTGCTGCATGCGCTCGGCCTCGGCGAGCGGCGGCTCGAGCGCATGCAAATGGCTGGTCAGGGCGGCGCGGGTGCGCTCGTAAACCAGCCGGCGGGTCTCGTCCGTGTTCGGATCGAGCCCCGCGACCGTGCGCAGGATGAGAGCGTGATAGTCGATCATTACGTCGGCATGGTTGCGGCCCGGGGCCAAACGGATCGCGTCTTCTCCAATTGTCCGGCTTGCCGGCGCCTCTTCGCGGCAAAACCCGTCACGCGGCCGCGAGCCTGAACAAAAACTATCACGCGGCCGCCGGAAAATGCGAGAGCGCCGCCTCGCTTTCGCGGGCGGCGCTCGGGAGAAGTTGGCCCCGGGGTCGGGGGGAAGGGGGGGACGGGGCCCCGGGGCCCTGATCGCTAGAGTGAAATGGGGGGGCAGCTCGAGCGATCAGTGTTCATATGGCGTCAGAACTCCAGTGCGACCGTGAGAAGCCCTGCAAGCGCGATACCCACAAGCAGCACCAGCCAATCCGTGGATTCCAGCCCGAGCAGGCGAGCATGTTCCGGAATGTAGGCCATGACCGTATCCTCACGCGAAAGACGACTGACGAAGGTCTTCATCTTGGTTGCGTTCCTACGTCGGATAACGCTTCTGATGGTTCAACGTTCCCGTCACTGCGTGGCGGCTACGTCGCGGTTCGAGTAGATGGCGGGCGTGCCCGCCTTGACCACTGGACCGTTCGTCTTGACGGCGGCGGTCATGTTGCCCGCGTCGCTGACGTGGGCGCTGATTCCGGCGATGACCACGGCGATGGCACCGACGAGAGCGACAACCACGATCTTGAGGTGGGTCCCACGGTCGGCACTCAGCAGCGAGTGGTTCATGAACGTATCCTCAACGTATCCTCGGGTTGACTTTCTCCACGGACAGTCGGCGGGTTCCGGGCTCAATAGAGCCCGAAAGCCCGCGCGCTGTTCGAGGTCACGAAAGTCCTCGTCGCCGGGGCAGCCGGCTCGGAGGGAGGCACGATGGAAGCAGATGGCGCGGGCCGCGTGCGGGCGACGTTCGGCTCGTGGCGCGATCCGGCCATTGGCAGGACCACGACCTTGGTGCCGACGTTCACCCGGCCGTAGAGGTCGGCCACGTCGTCGTTGACCATGCGGATGCACCCGCTCGACACCTGATGGCCGATGGTGGCCGGCGCGTTGGTGCCGTGGATGCGGTAGATCGTGCTGCCGAGATACATGGCGCGGGCGCCGAGTGGATTGCCGGGGCCGCCGGCCATGAAGCGCGGCAGGTAGGGCTGGCGCTGCAGCATCTCGGACGGCGGGGTCCAATCCGGCCATTCCTGCTTGCGCGAAATGGTCTGGGTTCCCGACCAGGTGAAGCCGTCGCGGCCGACGCCGATGCCGTAGCGCATGGCCTTGCCGCCGCCGAGCACCAGGTAGAGGTAGGTGTGCGGGGTGTCGATGACGATGGTGCCGGGCGCCTCGCTGGTCGGAAAGGCGACCACCTGCCGGCGCAGGTTGGCGGGCATGTCGGCGGAGCCGCCCGCACCCTCGTCGATCACGGTCGCGCTACTATGCAGCGACGGGGCGGCCATGCCGGGACCGCGGTCGCGCAGCACCTGGTCGAAGGCGGTGGCGGGGTGAAAAAGCGGGTCGAACAGCGACAAAGGATCGGCAGACGCCGGAGTGCTCCACAGCAGCCCTGCGGCGGCAACCGCAAGGGCCGTACGGCTCACGGCATCGGTCAACTTAATCATTACGTCCCCCTGTTATTTGCCTATTGGTCGCTGCAACGGCCAATATGGTTCAAACCTTCCCTGGCAATTTCACGCGCGAACGTCCGACCCCCCGGACAACTCGACCACGTGGTTGATGCGGCACTCTGATTCGTACACAGGCCAAGCCCGCTGCATGCAGGCACCGCGGACTGGGCCGATACGGACCGGCCGGATGTCGAGCCGGTCGCCCTTGACCGCCGCCTTGGGTGCGCTCGCCTCGACCTCGGGCGTCGCCACGAGGACGAAGGTTGCGGCACCACCTGCGGCAATCGCCGCGGCCATAACGAAGGCCACTAGCCTGAACATGTACGCTCCCTGTATTTTCTTTCGTCTTGGGAGCAAAAATTAACGATGGTTAAACACCTTCTCCATTGTACGTAGGGAAGAGTCCGCCACCATAAGAGATCGGAAACCGATACTTTGGTTTAAGTCGGCGGCGGGATTGGTTGGCCGGCCCGGGTAGGGCTGGCCGGTTGCGGCCAGCGGGGTGCCGGCACGGTGTCGGCGGGATCGGGGGGCCGGGGTCGGCCGCCGTAGGGCCGGCCGCCGGGACGGCGGCGGTTTGAACCACCTCGATCGGCCCGGTACAAGAAAGCGGCACCGCCGGCCGTTGCTGCAAATCTGGGCAGGTTTCGCAGGCGTAGAGGCCCGGCGGCGCTCGAAGGGGGATCCCATGATGTTGCGCGCGGCGGTCGCGTTCGTCGCTTTCGTCCTCGGCGCCGGCATGGTTTCGGCGCAGACCGGGCAAAGCCGGTTGACCCAGATCGGCGAAGCCAAGGTCGTCAAAATCGCCTATCGGTTCGATTCGAACCCGTTCTCGTTCGTCAACGAGCAGGGAGAGCCGGCGGGCTACACCATCGACCTGTGCCGGCTGGTGGTGCGATCCCTTGGGCGCCAACTCGGCCTGGAGCAGCTCGAGATCGAATGGGTCCGCGTGGACGTGGCCAACCGACTCGCCACGGTCGCCAGCGGCGCGGCCGACATGGAGTGCGGCTCCACCACCGTGACGCTTCGGCGGATGATGGAGGTCGACTTTTCCAGCATCGTCTTCGTCGAAAGCACCGGCCTTCTGGTCAAGGCCGCCGCGGGGGTCGGCCGTGTCGGCGACCTGGCCGGCCGCAAGGTCGCGGCGATCGCCGGCACCACCAACGAACGGGCGGTGACGGATCAACTGCAGAACCGGCAGATCAGCGCCACCGTGGTGCCGGTCAGGGACCGGGAGGAGGGGATCGCCGCCCTCGAAGAGGGGCGGGTCGACGCTTTCGCCAGCGACAAGCTCCTGCTCGCCGGCGCCAAGGTCAAGGACCCGCGCGCGCTCACCATGTTGCCGGACGATCTGTCGTTCGAGCCCTATGCCATCACCTTGCCGCGCGGGGACTGGGCCCTGCGGCTTGCCGTCAACACCGCGCTCGCGGACATCTATCGCCATGGAGAAAATCTGAAAATCTTCGATAAGTGGTTCAGCGCCATGGGGCTGCGGCCGAGCCTGCTGCTCGGAGCCGCTTTCGCCCTTGGCACCCTGCCGGAGTGAGCACGGCTGCCGGGCGCGCAAGGCTTTCGCGCCGGTCGATCGTTTCTTGGCCGTGCTGTGGCGGTTGCTGCGCCGCAATGATAACATTGCGGCGTTCCGCCGCGATCATCGCGGACCCGCACCCAAACGGTCTTTCCGACCGGCAATCCGGTAACGCACAATGCAGGAGCGGCACCAGGCGCAGGAGGTCATCTTCGTCATCGACGACGACGCGTCCATGCGCAATTCGCTCAGCAGTCTGTTCCGGTCGATCGGCCTCAAGGTCGAAGTTTTCGATTCGGCCGCGGATTTCCTCAAGTTCGGGCGGCCGGACGTCGCGAGTTGCCTGGTGCTCGATGTGCGGCTACCGGGCGTGAGCGGACTCGATTTTCAGACCGAACTGGCCAAGGCGAACATTCGCATCCCGATCGTCTTCATTACCGGGCACGGCGATATCCCGATGACGGTCAAGGCCATGAAGGCCGGTGCCGTCGAGTTCCTCACCAAGCCATTTCGCGAGCAGGACCTGCTCGACGCCGTGCGGCTCGGCCTCGAGCGTGACCGCGCGCGGCGTGAAGGCGAAACCGTCGTCAGCGATCTGCGCGGGCGCTTCGAGGCGTTGACCGCGCGCGAGCAGGAAGTGATGGCGTTCGTCACCACCGGCCTGATGAACAAGCAAATCGCCGCCGATCTCGGCGTCAGCGAGATCACCGTCAAGGTTCATCGCGGCAACGTCATGCGAAAGATGAGCGCCAGATCCCTCGCCGACCTGGTGCGGATGGCCGACGTGCTCGGAATTCGCCAGGCGAGATCGTAGCGGCAATTGCCGCCGGGCGGGGAATCGCGCGCAGCGGCGCCGATGGAACCCGGACTGAGCGCCTCTGAACCTAAGTATAATATCCCTACGGCTTCTCGGTATAGAAGCTTTACAAATGCACGGTGGCGTAATTCCGCCTCATTGTCTAACCAGGGAATCGGGACAACAAGAACCGTGGGACAGAACCGTGATATCCATCGTCGATGACGATGCCTCCGTACGCGAGGCAATGTTCGGGCTCGTGCGTTCGCTTGGCTTCGACGCCGCCACCTTCTCATCGGCCGAGGATTTCCTGCAATCGGATCAACTGGCAAGCACCCTGTGCTTGATCACGGACGTGCAGATGCCGGGTCTGAGCGGCGTCGAGTTGCAGAGCCATCTGATCTCGCGCGGCAGCCCGATACCCATCATCTTCGTCACCGCATTCCCCGAGGAAAGAATCGAGGCGCGGGTACGGCAGGCCGGCGCCATCGGTTTCCTCAGCAAGCCGTTCGACGATGAAACGCTGATCGAATGCCTCGATCGGGCGCTCAAGGGTCGCGGCCGCTTCAGTCACTGACCACCCTCCCGCTGACGCGATAGTTCCGGCGCATGTGGCGACGCCTAGCCGCGGCCTGCCGCCGGCTCGTGTCGTTTGATTCCGAAGTTCGCATTACAGTGTGCCGCGCGGGGTCACGAACTTCGGAATCGGGAGACTAGATGCCGATAGATGAGAGGCGCGGCGCGCGACAGCTCGCGCTCGTGCTGGGCGGCGCGCGATCGGGCAAGAGCCGGCATGCGGAGGCGCTGGTGACGGCACTGCCGCCGCCGTGGCTCTACATTGCCACCGGCGAGCCGCGCGACAACGAGATGGCGGCGCGCATCGCCGAGCATCGCACGCGTCGCGGCGCCCAATGGCAAACGGTCGAAGCGCCGCGCGATCTTGCCGGCGCGCTTGCGGCCGCGCCCGCCGGCACGGCCGTGCTGATCGATTGCCTGACCCTGTGGCTCACCAACGTCATGCTCGCGGGCGCCGACGTGGATGCTGAAATCGCGCGGCTCGAACGCGCGCTGGTCGAACGCGGCGGCGCCACGGTGCTGGTCGCCAACGAGGTCGGGCTCGGCATCGTGCCGGACAACGCGCTGGCGCGACGCTTCCGCGACGCCGCCGGCCGGCTCAACCAGCGGCTGGCCGCGGCGGCGGATCGCGTCGTGCTGCTGGTGGCCGGCATACCGGTGAAGGTGAAGTGAGGCGTCAGCGGCGGCGGCCCGACAAGAAGCAGCAGATAGCCAGGGCTTGAACGCACGCGGCGGCGGCGAACACCAGGGGGGCGTCGCCGGCCGGCGACTGCAAGACGGGCGCGGAGAGCGTGCGGATTGCGCCGAACGCGGCGGGAGCGAACGCGTAGCTTCCCTGCGAGACTGCGATGATCAGCGCAACGATGCGCTGCACGTCGGCCTGGACGAACTCGATCTGGGCGATGAGCGGCGGCAGCGAGGTTGCGTTGCCGAAGCCCAGGCCGAACAGCGCGACCCCGAATAGCAGGAGCGGCAGATTCTCTCCGCCGGCGAGGAGAAGGAGGATCGAGCCGGCGACCTGGACGGCGTAGCTCGCACCGGCGACGAGCCGCCGGTCGGCCCCGGCCGGCAGGAGCCAACCCACGCAGGTGCGTCCCGCGATTGCGAATGCGGTTGCCGATCCGGTAGCCAGGCCGGCACCCTGTTCGCCGAGCGCCGGAACGAGGAGCGAGAACAGGTGTGCGATCAGGCCGATCTGAGCGAACAGGCCGAGCGCCATCCCGGCGGCGAGCGTCAGGAACCGAACGTCGCGCCAGATGCGTGCGCCGGGCAGGGGTCTCGCGCTTGTGGTGGCGATCGGCGGCGACCGTGCGCCAAATGCGGCACCATCCGGCAGCAACCCCATTTGCTCCGGCGTGCAGGCGAACAGATGGTCGGCCAGCAGCCAGATCGTGACGACCATCGCCAGTCCGATGAACGCCGCCGCGAGCGGAAAGCCGAGCAAGCCGATGGTCGCGACCCATAGCGGAGAGAATATGACCCCGCCGATGCTGCCGCCGTTGTAGGCCATCGCGAGCGCCGCCGGGCGGGTGGTCACGAACCACGGCGCGACGATGGCATTCACCGCGGCCGCCCCCATGGCGACCCATCCGGCGCCGCTCAACAACGCTGCCGCGACGAGTTGCCATGGCTCGAATGCGTTCGCCCACCCCGTCACGCCGAGCGCCAGCGAGACGGCGCCGGCTTTGGTGATCGTCGGCAGGCCATACCGGCGATGGAGCGCGGGCAGGTTGGCGACCACGACGGCGCCGACGAGGAAATGGACGGTTACGGCAGTCGAGACGAGAAGCAGCGGCCAGTGGCGCGTCTCGTGCACCGCGTGCAGGAAGACCGGCGGACCGTAGAAGCCGACGCCCCAGCCGAATACGGCGAGGACGAAAGCCGCGGCAACGACGCGCCAACCAAAGAATACGGCATATGCCTTCGGAGCGTGCATGCGCCCACTGTGCCAGCCGGCCGCCAAGCATGTTACGGTGACGGCCGAAACAACGGAGCAGGCGACGTGCATTCCGCAACAGCTTTGGTTACATATCGCGTGAGCGTGGATCTTGTTCGAGCGCGGTTTCCAGCATGACCAAGCCGACTGACGACCAAGCGGCCGAGCGCCATCGCGCCAAGATGGCGAAACGCAAGGCCGTGCAGGATGCGGAGGTCGCCGGGAAGCAGGTCGAGAAAGGACTGCTGATCGTCCATACCGGGACCGGCAAGGGCAAATCGACGGCGGCGTTCGGTCTGGCGTTGCGCATGCTCGGCCGCGGCCACCGCGTCGGCGTGGTGCAGTTCATCAAGGGCGCCTGGCACACCGGCGAGCGCGACGCCTTCGCGGCGTTCGGCGATCGCGTCTCCTGGCACACCATGGGCGAAGGCTTCACCTGGGAGACCCAGGACCTCGCGCGCGATATTGCCGCCGCCGAACGGGCCTGGGGCAAGGCGGTCGAGCTGATGAACGACGACAGCTTCGGGCTCGTCATCCTCGACGAGCTCAATATCGCGTTGCGCTACGAATATCTCGATCTCGACGCCGTCGTCGCCGCGCTCGCCGGCCGGCGCGCGGGGCTGCATGTCGTCGTCACCGGCCGCAACGCCAAACCGGCCCTCATCGAGGCCGCCGACCTCGTCACCGAGATGGGGCTGGTCAAGCACCATTTCGCCGCCGGCGTGAAGGCGCAAGCCGGCGTCGAGTTCTGACAAATGGCCGCGCGCGCGCTGATGGTGCAGGGCACGGGCTCCGACGTCGGCAAATCGCTCATGGTCGCCGGTCTTGCCCGCGCGTTCGCCGATCGCGGCCTGCGCGTGCGGCCGTTCAAGCCGCAGAACATGTCGAACAACGCCGCGGTGACGGCGGACGGCGGCGAGATCGGCCGCGCTCAGGCGCTGCAGGCGCGCGCCGCCCGCGTCTTGCCGAGCATCCACATGAACCCGGTGCTGCTCAAGCCGCAGACCGAGATCGGCGCGCAGGTGGTTGTTTGCGGCAAGGTCATGGGCAGCGCGCCCGCCGCCGCCTATCAGGAGATGAAACCGGCGCTGCTGCCGCACGTGCTGGCGAGCTTTGCCGCGCTCAAGCGCGACGCCGACCTGGTGCTGGTCGAAGGCGCCGGCAGCGCCTCGGAGGTCAACCTGCGCCGCAACGACATCGCCAACATGGGTTTCGCCCGCGCGGCCGGCGTGCCGGTCGTGCTGGTCGGCGACATCGAGCGCGGCGGCGTGATCGCGAGCCTGGTCGGTACCAAGGCGGTGCTCGAAGCGCGGGACGCGGCGATGATCGTCGGCTTCATCGTCAACAAGTTTCGCGGCGATCCGCGCTTGTTCGACGATGGCCTGAAGGCGATCGCAAACGCGACCGGCTGGCTGCCGCTCGGCCTGGTGCCGTTCTTTGCGGAGGCACATGTGCTGCCGGCCGAGGATGCGCTGGCGCTCGATCGGCCGCCGCGGTGGCGCCGCGACGCCAAGGTGAGGATCGCGGTGCCGATCCTGCCGCGCATCGCCAATTTCGACGATCTCGATCCGCTGGCGGCCGAGCCGGCGGTCGAACTGGTGCGCGTCAAGCCGGATGCGGCGCTGCCGGGCGACGCCGATCTGGTGATTCTTCCGGGCTCCAAGGCAACGATCGCCGATCTCAGAGCGCTGCGGGAGGCGGGCTTCGACATCGACATTCGCGCGCATGTCCGCCGCGGCGGCGCCGTGCTCGGCCTGTGCGGCGGGTATCAGATGCTTGGCCGCACCGTCGCCGACCCGGACGGCATCGAAGGCCCGTCCGGCACGGTCGACGGCCTCGGGCTGCTCGCGGTCGATACCGTGTTGGCCGGCGACAAGCGCCTGGCGCCGGCTTCGGGCACGACCGCCGATGGCGCGCCGTTCAAAGGCTATGAGATGCACATGGGCGTCACCGAAGGTCCCGACCGCGCCCGCCCGTTCGCGCGGCTTGCCGGCGGGGCCGCCGAAGGGGCCACGTCGCCGGACGGCCGGGTGACCGGCACCTACATCCACGGTTTGTTCGGCGACGACACGCAGCGCTCCGCATGGCTTGCGCGCCTCGGAGCCGGGAACGCGACCATCGCCTACGACGGCCTGATCGAATCGACGCTCGATCGTCTGGCCGCCCACATTGCGGGCCACGTCGATCTCGACCGCTTGCTCAGCCTGTCGCGATGAGAACGAAGGCCAGCAAGGCGACGAGCGCGATCAGCAGCGCGTCGGCGCGGCGATAGAGGGCGAGCGCTGCACGGATGTCGGCAGGCGTTGCATCGCGGCGTCCGTCGCCCATGCGGGCGTCATCGACGCGCAGGCCCGCGTAGATGCGCGGCCCCGCCAGCGCCAGGCCGAGCGCGCCTGCCATGGCGGCTTCCGGATAGCCGGCATTGGGGGAACGGTGACGCGGCGCATCGCGGCGCACCGCGCGCAGGCTTCCTGCCGCCGAGGCGGCGGGCGTCATGGCTGCGGCGGCGATCAGGAGCAACGCGGAAAAACGTGACGCCGGCAGGTTGACGAGATCGTCGAGCCGCGCCGCCGCCCAGCCGAACGCCGCGAAGCGTTCCGTGCGGTGGCCGACCATGCTGTCGGCCGTGTTGATCGTCTTGTAGGCGACGCCGCCGGCAAGCCCGCCGAGCGCGAGCCACAGGGCGGGCGCCACGACGCCGTCGGAAAAATTCTCCGCCAGACTCTCGATGGCGGCGCGTGCCACGCCGGCCTGGTTGAGCGCGTCCGGGTCGCGCCCGACGATATGGGCCACCGCCACGCGGCCACCGGCGAGGCCGTCCCGCTCCAGGGCGACAGCGACGCGCGCGACGTGATCGTGCAGACTGCGTTGGGCAATCAGCGTGCTTGCCAATACCGCGACCCCAAGCATGCCGAACGGGACCTGCAGAAGCGCACCCTCGATGACGAATGCGCCGGCGCCGGCCAGGCCGACGACGACGGCGAGCGCTGCCACTCCGGCCGTGCAGCGTCTTCCCGGCGATGCGGCCGGCCGGTTGAACCGGCGCTCGAGCGCATCGATGATGGCGCCGATCCACGTCACCGGATGGCCGATGGCGCGCAACAGCGGCGGCGGATAGCCGAGGGCGGCTTCGATGACGAGCGCGAGCAGGGCGGACGTGACGGCCATGGCATCGGATCCCGACGTCCGGGCGATGGCCGCCCACGATCACGGCGGCGATCTCGCGGCTGCCCGGCTGATGTTCCCGGGCGCGCCCGAACCTCTCGTCGACCTGTCGACCGGGATCAACCCAATACCTTATCCGGTGCCGCCGTTGTCACCCGATGTATTTGCCCGGTTGCCGGAGCCGGCCGCGGTCGAGGCCCTCGGCGCGATTGCCGCCGCGGCCTACGCGGCGCCATCGTCCGCGCACGTCGTCGTCGCGCCCGGCGCGCAAATGCTGCTTCCGTTGGTCGCGGCCCTCGTTCCTCCCGGACGCGCGGCCGTGCTGGCCCCGACTTACTCCGAGCACGCGCGGGCAGCCGCGCTCGCCGGCCACGCAGGGGTGGAGACCAGCGATCTCGCGCGGCTTGCGGACGCCGATCTCGCGGTGGTGGTGAATCCGAACAATCCGGACGGGCGGCTGGTCGCCCCCGACGCGCTGCGCGCGCTTGCCGCGGCGCTCGCGGCGCGCGGCGGGCTTCTCGTCGTCGACGAAGCCTTCATGGACGTGGGGCCGGCCGACGCAAGTCTCGCCTCCGCTGCCGGCGGCGGCCTCGTGGTGCTGCGCTCGTTCGGAAAATTCTTCGGTCTCGCCGGCTTGCGGCTCGGATTCGCGCTCGCCGCGCCGGAGCAGGCCGCGCGGTTGCGCGCGAGCCTCGGGCCGTGGCCGGTCGCCGGGCCGGCGCTTGCGATCGGCGCCGCGGCGCTTGCCGACGCGGCATGGATCGAGGCGACGCGACGCAGTCTCGCCGGCGCGGCGCAACGGCTCGACGACCTGCTCGCCGGCGCGGGTCTGGACATTGTCGGCGGCACGTCGCTCTACCGGCTGGTGCGCACGTCGCGGGCGGCGTTGCTGTTCGAGCATCTTGGCCGCGCCGGCATCATGGTTCGCCGCTTTGCCCACGCGCCGAGTTGGTTGCGGTTCGGGCTTCCGGGCGAGGAAGCAGCATGGCAACGCCTGAACGCCGCGCTCGGCGAAATCCGGTAAGCGAGCGGATTTTCCGAACGCGGAATCGAGTCGTGTCGCTTGCTACATTTTGCCGTCGGCAATCGATTCGGCGAGATCCACCAAGGCGCGGCGGACGTCGGTGTCGGCGATCCGCGCATAGGCTTTGACGAGGCGCACTGTACCCGAGGTCTCGAGGAAGCCCAGCGCCTCGCTTGCGTCGCCGCTCCTGCCGGCGCCGCCGTGGTCGCCGAAAAAGAAGGCGACCGGCACGCTGAGCACCTCGGCAATGCGCGTCAGGCGGCCGGCGCCCACCCGGTTGGCGCCTTTCTCGTATTTCTGCACCTGCTGGAAGGTGATCCCGAGGCTGCGGCCGAGATCGGTCTGCGACAGGCCGCGCACCAAGCGCTGCGCGCGGATGCGGCGGCCGACTTCCATATCGCGGGAGTCGGGAGCTTTGGTTCGCGACTTGCTCTTCATTTTTGGCAACGGCCTTGCCTCGTGCGGACGACGCACAATGTTCTCGATTGCCGACCGGTGGTAGCGGGCAGCCCTCAACGAGACTAAGTGTTGAGGGCGGTGGTAACAATGCCAAGCCGGCGACTTGTCGTTGAAATGATCCATAAACCGTGGAAATGTCCCCGGCCGGGTTCCAAGGCTTCATGCAGGTTGCGTCGCGCGCTTCGCCCGTCCGGAGGCGGCGCCATTCAACGTTTGCAGTGTTACATTGTCACGAGCCGCGCGCCGGCCGCCCGGCCGGATCGGACGCGCGCGTCGGCGCCGCGGTTTGCGCTTCCGTGTCGAACTGGACGGCTTGCAGCGTGGCGTTGCCGAAAAAGGTCGGGACCGAGACACGATACGGCACCAGCACGCGGGTGCCGGCAATCGGCGCCAGCCAAATCTCTATGTCGCGGGTTTCCTGCAGATAGCGGATGACGTAGCGGCCCGGGCGGTGACCCGCGATCGGCACGTAGGACGCCGTGCAAACCACGGCAGGCCCGCGATAGCCTCGCTCCGATTCGACGACGTCAATGCGTTTGAAGGACAGCGCGAGGTCGAAGCGTTGCCGGCCATCGAATATCGGCAGCCTGTGCTGACACGCCTGCTCGCTCACCACCTCGCCGGTTCCCGGCGCAATGATCATCATGGCGGTCATCGGATCGACGACCCCGCGGCGATGCGCTTCGGTCAGCGGTATGCGGTCCGGGCTCTCGACGACCGGCGGCTCGTTCGTCAACGCCTTCACGTTGCCGCCGTTGAGCTCCATCCGTATGTCGTAGCTGTCGCGCGAACGGATATCGGCCGCGAAGCTCCCCGGGATCAGGCGCCCTTGCCTGACCGTGCCGCGCACCATGCTGGAACCCTCGCCGCTCACCAGCACGCGCACGAGACCGCTGGCGCGGCCGCTCGCCGCCCCCGCGTATTGTTTCGCTCCGATGTCGATGACCCAGGTGCCGCTGCCGATCGAGATGCCGGCGAGGGTGGCGGTGTAACTCGCCTCGAGCTTGCCCTGCGCGCACGCCGTCCCACCCGGCGCGGCGATCGCGGCAAGTGCCGCGATGAGCATGCCGAGACCAGTGGAAGCGCGGGCAAGAGCAGAGGGCGCCACCTTGGTCGATCCTTTCGGCCGCGCGCGGGCACGGAGCATAATCTCGAAGCACGCAATCATGTTCGCCTGAGGGCAGCCAGCGAAGCTCCATCTTTGAAGCTCCATCTTATATTATACGTGTTCTCGGCCGTGGATTCCGATGTTTTCGTTTCAGGCCTCGTGTCGCGGCTTGAGAATGGTCGGCGGCAAGTCGATCGCCAGGGCCTTGGCCAGGCGGGCCAAGGCCTCCCAGGTCCCGGGCGGAATCGGGATCCCGGTCTTTCGCCGCGCCGCCTCGATGCGGCGGCCGCGCTCGCCCGGCAACAGGATTTCGTCAAAACCGTCGCGCACCGGCAGGCGCTTGATGATATCGACCAGCTCATCCGCGTCGGCGTTGAACTCGGCCGGGGCGCGAAAGCCCGCAACGTCGAGGGCAAGGATCAGTGCATTCTGCGTGTGCCGGCTGCGGCGTTCGGGCCCCAATGCCGGCGCCAGCACGGCGGCACCGCTCAACAGCCCGGTGAGACACTCGAACATCAGCGACAGGCCGGAGCCCTTGGGGCCCCCCAACGGCAACGGGATCGCCGCCTTCTTGGGATCGGTCGTCGGGATCCCATCTTCGGCCAGCGCCCAGCCCTCCGGGATCGGCTCGGTGCCGGCGCGCGCCTGCACGAGGCGGCCGAGCGCCGCGACGCTCGTCGCCATGTCGAGAACGATGGGCTCGCGCCCGCTCGGCACGCCGATGGCGAGCGGGCTCGTCGAGAGGCTGCGCACGCGGGCGCCGTGGTAGGCCATGAGCGGCACGCCGGCGACCGCGACAACGGCGATGCAGCCGCGTTCGGCCGCCCACTGGGCATAGCGTCCGATCGCCCCGGTGTGAGTCGTGTGCCGGACCAGCCCGACGCACAGCCCGTTGGCCTTGGCGCGCTCGGTCGCCGCAGCGGTCGCCTGCATCATGGCGACCGGCCCCGCGCAACGACCCCCGTCGAGCACGAAACGCGCCGGAGAATCGAGCGCGAAGGCCGGCCGTGCGACCGGGTCCATGTCGCCGGCCGCGATCAGCTCGATATAGCGCGGCAGGCGCACGACGCCGTGGCTGTCGCCGCCGCGCAGATTAGCCCACACCAGCGCATCGGCAACGGTTGCGGCGGCATCCGCCGTCATCCCCTTGGCGGCGAATGCCGCGACGATGAAGCGCGCCAGATCGGAATGGCGCACGAGAATCCCGCTGCCGCTCACGGCGGTTCCTTCAGCCGGCGGACTTGCGCGCGTCGGCGCGCGTGTGCGCAATACCCGCCGCCGGAAAATAGTTGCGCAGCCAATCGCGCACGACGCCCCAGACGCGGTCATTGTCTTCCGCGAACATGAAATGGTCGACGCCGCTGAACAGATGCAGCTCGGCCGGCTGGCCGGCGCGCTTGAACATCTCGATCGATTGCTCGGTCGGCGTAACCGAATCGTCGGCGCTGTGCAGCAGCAGGAGCGGGCGCGGCGCGATCTGCCCGACCACGTCGTCGGCGCGAAAATCGAACATGCTCTGCGCCGTCTCGGCCGGGAACATCTCGATGGTGCCGGCGGGAAACATCTGGACGGAGCGCCGGGCGAGGTTGTCGCGCAGGTGCGCCGGAATCGGGACGATGTCGTAGCGCGGCACCATCAGGGAGCGCCCGGTGCGTTCGCGATGCGCGCGGCCTTCCGCCAGCATCGCGGTGAAACGCGCCCACGCTTCCGGCGTGGCGTGCTGGCCGCGAAACTTGCGTTCGCCGTCGCCCCAACCGCCGTTCGATATGACCGCGGCGATGCGTCGGTCGATGCCGCCGGCATAGACCGCCACCGCGCCGCCGAAGCTCGTGCCGATCGCGCCGATGCTGCCGGGGTCCACGCTCGGGTGCCCGGCGAGGAAGGTGAGCGCGTTCCTTGTGTCCTCCACCTGCTCGAGGCAGATGACGCGGCCGGGCTCGCCTTCGCTCTCGCCGCATCCACGCATGTCGAAACGCAAGGTGACGTAACCGAGCGCGTCGAGCACCTTGCACGGCGCCAGAACGTTCTGCGAGCCCTTGTTGCTGCCGAAGCCATGCAGCACGAGGAAGGCGGCCCGCCGCTCATGCGGCTGCAGGCCGTTCGGGACGCGGAGCACCCCGGCCAGTCGCAGCCCCGCCGACGCAATCGCTACGCTCTCTTCCGTCACGTGCGTCACGCGTTCGCCCTTTCTCTTTATTTGCTCCCTCCAGGGGAGGCTGCGCCTGCCGCTTTTAGTCGATGGTGATATGTGCCGAGAGGATCACCGGCTGCCAGCGCTCGGTGCCCTGGCGTACGACATCCGCCATCTGGTCCGGCGTGCTGCCGTAAGGCTCGGCTTGCAGATCGGAGATGCGCGCCGTGACGTCCGGCATGTGCACGGCCTCGGCGATCGCGGCCGACAGCTTGCCGGTGATCTCCTTCGGTGTTCCCGGCGGGGCGGCAATCGCCATCCAGGTGACCGCCTCGAAGCCGGGCACGACTTCCGCCACCGCCTGCACCGCCGGAAAGGCGTCGAGCCGCTTGCTGCTCCCCACGCCGAGGAGCTTCAGCTTGCCGGCGCGGACGTGCGCGGCCGTGGCCAGCAGCGTGTCGGCCATCACGTCGACCTGGCCGCCCAGCATGTCGTTGAGCGCCGGCGCACTGCCGCGATAGGGAACGTGCACCATGTCGACGTTTGCCAGCTGCTTGAGCATCTCGAACGCCAGGTGGCCGATCTGGCCCTTGCCCTGGGACGCATAGTTGATCTTGCCCGGATTGGCGCGGGCGTAGGCGATCAATTGCGCCATGTCATCGACCGGCAAGCCGGCGCGCGCGACGACGACGGTCGGATATTTGGCGAGCACGCTGACCGGTTCGAGCGCGCGCGGGTCGAAAGCGAGCTTCGGATAGAGCAGATGGGCAACGCTGTAGGTTCCCTGCGGCGCGCACAGCAAGGTGTAGCCGTCGGGCGACGCCTTGGCGACCAGGTCGGCGCCGATATTGCCGCCGCCCCCGCCGCGGTTCTCCACAATGAAGCTCTGTCCGAGGATGCGATGCAACTTGTCGGCAACGACGCGTGCCAGCGTGTCGGCGGTTCCGCCCGGCGGCACGTTGACCACGATGGTCACCGTCCGGCTGGGATAACCGGACTCGGTCGCGACGCCCTGCGTCGGCGCTGCCAGCAGCGCTGCAACGGCAAGAGCCGCATAGCGAACCATGGCAAGATATCTCCGCCTGCCGCGATGTCATGCGAATTTCAAATTCGCGGCCCTGCCGCCATCCATCATAACATCAACGACGGCGACATGACTATGCAATGTCGTTGCGGCGCGAAGTGAAACGATGCAGGCTCATGCAATTGGCCGGACCGACTGGAGAGAAGCATCATGCGTGCGCCGCATCGGGCGAAGATTCCGAAAAAAGTCGTCCGGATCGATTGCGGCAAGTTCCTCCTGCGCACCCTGAAGATCGACGATGCTTCGGACCGGTGGGCAAGCTGGATGGCTGACCCCGGGAACACGCGCCTGCTGAACTCTGCTGCTCAGGCCATGACGAGGGAGGACGTCGCCGCATACATCAGGCAATTCGATCAAAGGTCTCATCTGTTGATCGGCATTTTCGAAAAGCAAAGCCGTGCGCTCATAGGCTTCTTTCGGGTGGATATCGATCATGCATTGAACCGCTGTCTCGGATACATGCTGATCGGCGAGGCCAAATATCGCAACAGGAGCGTGACGGACGAGCTCAGGGTGCCTTTCCAGGACTATATTTTCGAGACCCTCGGGCTCAAGACGATGCTGGGAACCGCGCTGGCAAGCAATCGTCCCATGATCCGCTATTTGCTCAGGTCCGGCTGGGCCTTGGACAAGACCATCGAGCGGCATGTCAAATCGACGTCCGATGACAGGATGCTGGACTTGTGCTTTCTGAGCATTTCGCGCGATGCCTGGCGCGCCTGGAAGAAGGCAAATATTCCGGCGAAATAAGGGAGCATTCTTCGGCAACCGCCCGCGCCGGGCTTGATCCGGCGATCGTCGTTCGCCCGCAGATAATAAAACGTTTGCCTAGGCCGTGTACCCATAAATTGGCGCACGCTGATAGAACGTGGACTCATTAGCGCGGAGCCAGATGCGGATGGATGCGAGCTTGATGAAGCCGAGGTAATTTGCTGCAAGCTTGTCGTACCGGGTGGCGATGCGCCGACACTGCTTGATCTTGTGAAGAACCGTTCGACCAGATTGCGCGCCCGATACAGATAAGGGCTAAAGCAGATCGCCTCATTGCGGTTGCGCTTTGGCGGGATATTGGCCCATGCACCTTGCCGGCTGACGAGCATCCTGATCCAATCTGCGTCATATGCTCGATCTGCCAGCAACATGCTTCGTGGATGCAATCCGGTCAGGAGAATTGAACATAACCGGTTGTCGTGCGCTTCGCCGCGCGTAAGGCCGAGTTGCACAGGCAGCCCCCTGGTATCGACGACCGCTTCTCCGCAATGCAGGCACCGTGCTGGTGAACGCGGACGATGGACGTATCGATCATCTGCACTCCTGCGTCGTGAGCGACCGATAGGCCATCCATGATCCGGTCCCAGACGCCAGCCCCGCGCCAGTGAACGAAGCGATTGTAGCAGGTCGTGTAAGGCCCATAGTTCCCAGGCAGATCGCGCCACGGCGCACCTGAACGCAGCACCCAAAAGATGCCGTTGAGCACGCGACGGTCATTTACACGCGGAATGCCGCGCGGCTTATTCGGGAGCATCGGTCTGATGGCGGCCCATTCAAAATCGCTGAGTTCGTAGCGCATGATTCCAGGCTCCAGATTGAGAGATTGAATCATGTGCGGGGTGGCATCATCACCCGCAAGAGGCCTGTCGCGACAGATGCTAATAATCTACTTCGGTTACGCTTTCGGGAATATAGGTGGACCTGCGGCAGTTCGACCCGCTCGCGAATGACCCCAAAATAGCATGTCGCCGAGCTGCACATTTGGCTTTACAATCGCTATACTATCTCCCTTGGTCGATTTCGGGCCAGCCTGGCGGGTAGATGGTGTTGGACGTGGCAATATTTCACTGGGATGCGAGCATGCACGAGGACGTAACCCATTCCGCGCGAGCGCGTGTTACGATACCTGCAAGAGTGCGCGATGTGCTCCGTCGTGCGACTCAAGACATTCATGATCGGCTGCATGGTCACATGATGTTTCGACGCTTGTTCGAGCGAACCATCACCCGCGACGAGTACCTAGTTCTGCTTGTAAGGCTGTACGGCTTCCATCGACCCCTTGAGACAGCTTTGTATAAACACCAGGACAGGCAACACGGTCTCGAAATGAAGCAGCGAAGGCGGGTTCACCTATTGGTTGCCGACCTGAAAGCGCTGGGCCTGACCCAAGCTGTAATTGCGGGGCTGCCATTGGCGCCGCCACCCTCAGGCCTTGATAACGCCGGCCGGTTCCTCGGCTGTCTTTACGTCCGCGAAGGAGCGACCTTAGGTGGCCGGGTGTTGGCCGGCAGGATCGATCACCTGTTGGGATCGGCGGTCGATGGACGTCGGTTTTTTGCCGGCACCAATCGTGATTCCGAGCTTTGGCGCGGGTGCTGCGCCGCAATTGAATCGCTGACTGATGTCGAGCGCCTTGAATCCATGAAGGCAGCCGCCTACGAGACTTTCGAAAGCTTCGAAAGCTGGATCAACGGGCTAGAGATGCAAATGAGGCGTTAGGATTCGCCATGACGGAAGCCGCATCGGCCAGCAGCGTTACGGCCCAGACCGTAGATCTCACCAATTGCGACCGCGAGCCTATCCACATTTTCGGAACCGTGCAGTCGCACGGCGTGCTCTTAGTATGTGGTGGAAGCGATCGGCGGATAGAGCACGCTTCGGCGAACACACAATCCATGCTCGGAGAAGCCCCCCAACGTCTGCTCGGGAAAAGCCTTGCAACGGTGATTGGCACGGCCGCTACCGTCGCTCTCATGAATGCGTTGGAAATCACACAAGACTTAATCGGTGCACGAATTTTTCGCCTTGATCTGACAAACGGCAAAAGGGTCCATGCCAAAGTTGTCAGCCAGGCAGGCCGCGTAATCGTCGAACTCGAGCCGGTCGCAGACCATGATGAGGTCGTCACGCCCTTGCAACTGGTCGCGGTCCTGCTCTCGCGCATGCGGCAGGCCCGCACGGTTCGGAAATTGTGCGATCTGACTGCTGAGCGGATGAAAGCCCTGATCCGCTACGATAGGGTCATGATCTACAAGTTCTTGCACGACGGCGCAGGTAGGGTCATTGCAGAGGCAAAACGTTCCGATCTGGTCCCATTTCTGGACCTGCACTACCCCGCGTCGGATATCCCGCAACAGGCCCGCGCACTGTATCTCAAGAACTGGATTAGACTGATTGCGGACGTTGGGTCAGAGCCCCAGTCGATCCTGCCCGAGCGCGATGCGAGCGGGCAACCCATCGATCTCACCTTTGCTGACCTTCGGAGCGTATCGCCCATTCACATCGAATATTTGAAGAACATGGGCGTGGCGGCGTCAATGTCGATCTCGATCGTCGTCGGCGGCCAGCTGTGGGGGCTCATTGCCTGTCATCACTACAGTCCCAATATCGTGGCAGCTGACATCCGTGCCGCCGCCGAGCTGTTTGGACAGATATTCTCACTTCAAATTGAAAGCCTCGAACCCAACGACCGGGCTGACTTGGTTCGGGTGGCACGTTTGCGTATCGACCAATTGCTGACCGGGTTCCCGACGACCGGAACGCTGATGGACAATCTGGGGCCGCGTCTTGGTGAGCTACGCGCAGTTATGCTGTGTGACGGAGTTGGACTTTGGGTCGAAGGGATGTGGAACGGCCAGGGCGCTACGCCGCCCACCAAAGCGATCCCTGCTCTCGCGCGCTTTGTTGTCGAAACCTCCGGCGGCGACATGTTCGGCACGCACGAGCTGTCACACCGTTTTCCCGCAGCGGCGAGTTATGCAAGTGACGCGAGCGGGTTGTTGGCTATCCCGCTGTCGCGCACGCCCCGCGACTATCTCATGCTCTTTCGCAAGGAAATCGTTCATACCGTTAAATGGGGCGGGGACCCGAATAAACCCGTAACGGTGGGTCCCCACGGCGACCGGCTGACTCCGCGCAAGAGTTTCGAGAGTTGGGAGAGCAAAGTGCGCGGTCAGTCGCTGCCGTGGAAGCAGAACGATCGACTGACAGCCGAGGCTCTCAGGATTGGGTTGCTGGAGGTCGTCCTGCGGCTGGATGAAGTCGCAGCCCGCGAGCGTGCCATGGCCGCCGAGCGCCAGCGCCTGCTGATTGCGGAACTTAATCATCGCGTGAAGAACGTGCTCGCCCTGATCAGCGCGCTCGTGACGCGAGGGCAGACTAAGGATGAATCGCTAGAGTCGTTCGTGAAGGGCCTTGAGAGGCGCATTAAGGCGCTCGCGTTCGCGCACGACCAGGCGACCCAAGACGGTGCCGGAACGATCGATCGATTGTTGGAGATCGAGACCGCTCCTTATCGCCAGCAGAACACGGAAGCGATCGTCTCCATCGGCCCGGTGGTTGCGCTCGACGCTCACGCTTTGTCCGTGCTCGCGCTGGTGGTTCATGAGATGGTCACAAACGCCGCCAAGTATGGCGCGCTGTCGGTGCCGGCCGGGCGTCTCACCGTCGAATGGCATATCGACGGCTCCGGCAACTGTGTGATCGAGTGGCAGGAAAGTGGCGGACCTGCTGTTCAAGCTCCAAATCGAAGGGGCTTCGGTACGACGCTCATCGAAAGACAGATCGGTCATGAGCTCAACGGTGAGGCCGAGTTGCGATACGAGCCAACCGGAGTTCGCGCGCGCTTCGTCATTCCGACAAAGCATGTCGTCGAGGTCGCTCTCGATGCATCAGGCGACTCGACGGGCGGGCCGCAGCCGTCAAGCGGCAGAGAATCATTGACAGG
>Ga0193751_1000088_pt1 | contig 80836 bp, 75 predicted proteins | sample L1c2metaG_FD_143050 | JGI IMG/M metagenome (GOLD analysis project Ga0193751, IMG submission 143050) | Soil microbial communities from a riparian zone of the East river system, Colorado, United States - L1c2 | ecosystem: Environmental > Terrestrial > Soil > Riparian zone | place: USA: East River...
GTATCTTGCGCGAGGCGACGGTCGAGTCCGCGCAGCAGCGCTCCGCCGCCGGCAAGCGCGATGCCATGCGCCATGAGGTCCGCTATCAATTCCGGCGGGGTAATCTCAATTGTCGACCGCACGGCGTCGACGATCGCGTTGATCGAACCTGCGAGCGCGTCTCTGATCTCGACACCGCTCACCTCGACCGACTTAGGAAGGCCTGTGGCGAGGTCCCTACCGCGCAGAAGGACGCTCGCCTCCGTCTCCATGCTGTAGGCGGAGCCGGCCTGAATCTTGATTTCCTCCGCCGTGCGCTCGCCGATCAGTAGGTTATGAACCTGACGCGCATAGGTGATGATGTCCTGGTCCATCTCATCGCCTGCCGTGCGCACGGAGGTACTCGTCACGATCCCGCCGAGGGCGCAAACCGCGACTTCGGTCGTGCCACCGCCGATGTCCACAATCATGCAGCCGCTGGGCTCCATGATTGGTAAACCCGCGCCGATTGCGGCGGCAAGGGGCTCCTCCACGAGATAGCAGGCGCGCGCTCCCGCATTCAGCGCCGCGTCATGCACAGCGCGCTTTTCTACCTCGGTGACGCCGCTCGGGATGCCGACAACAACGCGCGGGCGCGGCAAGCCAAATCCGAAGCGATCGTGGACCGCCCGGATGAAATATTCGAGCATCTTCTCGGTGACTTCAAAATCCGATATCACTCCGTCCTTCAGGGGCCGGACGGCGACAATGTTGGCCGGGGTTCGGCCCACCATCCGCTTCGCTTCCGCTCCAATCGCCAAAATCTTCTTCGTATAGCGATCGATCGCGACGACCGATGGCTCGTCAATGACGATGCCCTTGCCCTTAACAAGCACCAACGTGTTGGCTGTCCCCAGGTCGATCCCCACGTCGTGGGAGAACAGCCCCAAGAGGGCGGACAGCGGGTTAAAAACCAAAGAGCGCGTGCCTCCACAAACCGCCGGGTTGGCCCCCGCAGCGAGCAGGGCACTCGGGCGGATTATAGCTGACAGCCGTCTGAGCCGAAAGGAAGAATCGAAACGAAAGTGTTATGCGTGGGATCCAGAGGTACTCTGCTCGTGCTCCGCCAGGAGATGGAGGAACTCCTCCTCGCCGAAGACCGGTGTGCCAAGCTGACGCGCCCGATCGAGCTTGGATCCCGGGTCCTCCCCGGCGATCAGTCCGACCGTCTTCTTGGTTACCGCTGAGCCGACAGAAGCGCCCAGTTGCTTCAGCCGCTGCTCAGCTTGACCGCGTGTTAGGCGGCTCAATGATCCAGTGAGGACATATTGCTGACCTGCGAGGGGTTGTGACCGACGGGCACCTCGCTCGCTCCTGGTGTTGACACCGGCCCGCTCGAGGTGTCGCAACATCTCCTGCATTTTGGGTGCCCTCAGCGACTCGTACACGCTCGCAGCGACAATCGGGCCCAGCCCCTCGATTGCGACGAGCTCATCGAGTTCGGCCTTCTCCAGGTTCTCAAGACTTCCGAAGTGCTCCGCTAGCATTCTGGCGGTTTCTGAACCGACGTGCCGAATCCCGAGAGCAAAAATCAGACGATCCAGTGAGCGCTTCTTGCTTGCTTCGAGCGCGCGCAAGATGTTCTCGGCGCTCTTCTTTCCCATCCGGTCCAGCGTGAGCAACCGCTCGGCCGTGAGATCGTAGAGGTCTGGCGGTGTGTGGACCAGCCCGCGCCTAAGGAGCGCCTCCGCAAGCGACTCTCCAACCCCGTCGATGTCGAGTGCCGGGCGTGACACAAAATGCGTCAGAAGGCGAAAGATCTGCGCTGGGCAGGTAGTATTCGGACAGTACGATATCGCTTCGCCTTCGGGTCGCTCGATCCGAGTACCACAGACCGGGCAGCGCTCCGGCAGCTTGTAAGGCTTCTCACTTCCCGTTCTCCGCGCGAGAACCGGCCCGATGACCTGCGGGATCACGTCGCCGGCCCGTTGAACAATCACAATGTCGCCCTCGCGGATGTCCTTCCGCTGAATATCTGCCTCGTTGTGGAGCGTTGCCTTGCTCACCGTCGCACCGCCGACCACCACAGGATCGAGCACCGCGAACGGGTTGATGCTCCCGGTACGGCCAACATTAACGTCAATTCGCACGAGCTTGGTCGTTGCCTGGGTTGCCGGAAACTTGAATGCAAGTGCCCAGCGTGGCTCGCGTCCCACGAAACCGAGCTGATCCTGCAGCGCGATACTGTCTACCTTGATCACGACGCCGTCGATCTCGTAGGCGAGCCTATCGCGAGCATTCGACCAGTATGCAAGATGGTCCAGGACTTCCTCGAGTGTTTCGAAGCGGCGGGTCTCCGGATTTACTGGCAGGCCGAGCGAGTCAAGCCACTGCATGTTCTCGTAATGCGTTGCCTTTGCACTGCCGCCGTCGATCCAGCCGATGCTGTAGACCCAGAGGTCGAGCGGCCGCGAGGCCGTAATTCCGGGGTCGAGCTGTCGCAGCGAGCCTGCAGCAGAGTTGCGCGGATTCGCAAACAACGGTTGTCCGGCATCCGCCCGCTCCTCGTTGAGCCTCTCGAAACCGCGCTTGGTCATGAAGACCTCGCCGCGCACCTCTATTCGCTCGGGGACATCCCCTTTTAGCGTCCTCGGTAGCCGGCGGATCGTCCGGAGGTTGGGAGTTACGTTCTCGCCTTGAACCCCGTTGCCGCGCGTTGCACCCTGGACAAATTGACCTCGTTCGTAGACGAGTGCGATTGCGAGTCCGTCGATCTTTGGCTCACAAACCATCGACACGAGCTCACGTTCCGCCAGACGCAGTACGCGCCTGTGCCAATCGCGAACCTCGTCTGGGCTAAAGGCGTTCCCCAGGCTCAGCAAAGGCACGCGATGCTGAACCGGCTCGAACCTCTCAGAGGGCTCCCCGCTAACCCGCTGCGTGGGCGAGTCGGGGCTAATCAACTCGGGGAAGCGGTTTTCTAAGTCACGTAGTTCCCGCATAAGCGCGTCGTACTCGCCGTCGCTGATAATCGGATCATCCAGCACGTAATAGCGGTAGTCGTACTGGCTGATCTCGCTGCGAAGCTCTTCAACGCGCAGTTGCGATTCTCGATACGCTCTGTCGTCTGTGGTCATGGCCACGGCCATGTTAGCATTGGGTGGTGACCAATCCTTCGATCTGCGCACAAGCTCAATGTCTGTTGTAATCATCGACTACGGCGCTGGTAATTTGCGTAGCGTTCAGAAGGCCGTCGAGCGCGCAGGCTATACCCCCATGATTTCCGATAACCCCCACGTGGTTGGCTCAGCCGAAGCCGTGATTCTCCCCGGTGTCGGCGCTGCTGCCGACACCATGAGCAACCTTCGCAACCACCGCATGGAAGGGCCGGTGCGCGAAGTAATCGCCGCCGGCACGCCCTTCCTAGGGGTTTGCATGGGCCTCCAAGCCCTCTTAACGACGAGTGAGGAGGATGGCGAGCAACGGTGTCTGGACATCGTTCGCGGGTCGGTGCGCCGGCTGCCCGGAGGGCTCAAGGTCCCGCATATGGGCTGGAATCAGGTGCGCCAGCTCCGGCCGCATCCCATCTTCCGGGGGATTCCGGACAGATCCTATTTCTACTTCGTGCATAGCTACTACGCAGAACCTGAGGATTCAGACGCGGTCTTCGGCGAAACCGAGTACGGCGTGGCGTTCGCCTCCGTCGTAGCTCGCGGCAATCTGGTCGCCACGCAGTTCCACCCAGAAAAGAGCGGCGAGCTTGGCCTGAAACTCTACGCCAACTTTCTCGGCCGGGCGCTCGGGGCTGGAGCGGAGTAGACCTCAGTATGCGAGGTCGGCCATAGAGGTGATCCCCGCGATCGATCTGCGCGGCGGTCGATGTGTCAGGCTGCTTCAGGGTGACTATGCACGCGAGACGGTATTCGGCGACGATCCGGTTGCCATGGCCCGGCGGTGGGAGGATGAGGGAGCGTCCCGGCTCCATGTGGTCGATCTCGAAGGGGCCCGAACCGGCGTTCCGTGCGAAGTTGAATCGATTGAGCGGATCGTGGCGGCGATTTCCATACCTGTCCAAATCGCCGGAGGTCTGCGGACGCTCGAGCATGCGAACCGCTATCTCCGCGCGGGTGCCGAGCGCATAGTCTTTGGAACTGCGGCGGTCAAGAATCCGACGCTCATCGTCGAGGCGCTCGCGATGGATGCGGGCGCCGTTGTAGTCGCGCTCGACCACCGGGACGGCCAAGTTCGGACGGAGGGGTGGCTCGAGGCTTCGAGTCTGTGTGTGGTCGACCTTGCGCGGCGGGTGCAGTCACTCGGGGTTCAACGAGTCCTGTCCACTGATATCGCCCGAGATGGGATGCTCAACGAGCCGAATTATACGAGTCTCGCAGAGCTGAGTGCGGCCACGAGTATGGCGGTGATCGCCTCCGGTGGGGTTTCCGCGATAAACCACCTCCTCAGGTTGGCGGAGCTTGGCGTCGAGGCTGCAATAATCGGCCGGGCGCTGTATACCGGCGCCTTTAGCCTGCGCGAGGCGTTGGAGGCAGTAGAGTAGACAGCGGCCGGCAGCCGCGCGATAGGTAGTGCGGCTGTGCGGCTGGAAACCCTCACCGCGGCGGCAGAGGGTGAGATGCCGGTAGCTGACAAAGAGATCTCACATGCCACTAACCAAGCGCATCATTCCGTGCTTTGACGTCAAGGCCGGTCGCGTGGTCAAGGGTGTTTCCTTCGTCGAACTGCGCGACGCAGGCGACCCTGTCGAACTTGCGCGTGCCTACGACGCCGAGGGCGCGGATGAACTGGTTTTCCTGGACATCACAGCCTCACATGAAGATCGATCGACAGTCTACGAGATGGTCGAACGCACGGCCGCACAGGTCTTTATCCCGTTTACCGTTGGCGGTGGAATTCGAACGGATCAGGACATGCGAAAGCTGCTCGAATTAGGAGCGGACAAAGTCTCGATCAACACCGCGGCTGTCGAGAACCCTGACCTGGTGGTGCGGGGCGCAGATCGCTTTGGGAGCCAGTGCATTGTCGTGGCGATCGATGCCCGTCGAAGCGGCCCCAGCACCTGGGAGGTCTACACGTATGGCGGCCGCACCCCCGCGGGCCGCGAGGCCGTCGCGTGGGCTCGCCAGGCCGTGGAACTGGGCGCGGGAGAATTGCTCGTCACAAGCATGGACGAGGATGGGCACCAACGCGGTTATGACCTGGCGCTGCTACGGGCGATCTCCGAGGCAGTTCCCGTACCCGTGGTCGCAAGCGGCGGCGCGGGCAGGCCGGAGCATCTGTACGACGCGATAGTGGAGGGGAAGGCGGACGCCGTTCTGGCGGCCAGTATCTTCCACTTTGGTCAGTACCGCATCCGCGAGGTCAAGGAGTATCTAGCCGGGCGAGGCCTGCCAATGCGGCCCGTCGACGGTGCGACGATAGAGGTCTAGGAATGGCGGAAGAGAAGCTGGAGCTGCAGTTCAAGGATGGTGGTCTGCTGCCGGCTGTGGTTCAGGATCACGGCAGCGGTGAGGTGCTGATGGTCGGCTATATGGATCCTGAGGCGGTGCGCCGGACGCAGCGCGATGGCACCGTCTGGTTCTGGAGTCGCAGCCGCAAGGAGTACTGGCACAAGGGCGACACCAGCGGGAACTTCCTCTACGTCCGTGAGCTGTGGACGGATTGTGATGCCGACGTCGTCCTCGTGCGGGCAGAACCAGCGGGCCCGACCTGCCACACGGGCGCTCGCTCCTGCTTCTTCAACCGCATGGAGACCGCCGTGGGCGCGCCGGCTTCAACTGCGGGCTGAGGTCGTGTGCCTATAGCAGTTGGGCACAGGGCGGCCGAGCACTGATGATGGGCGCGCGCGACGCCTGGGTGCCTTCGTCGATCGCATGGGCCACGGCGGTTTCGGCGTCTCCCAAGTTCAGTACGCCCGCAATGAACGTTATCTTGTCCTGCGTTACGACTGCTATGAAATTCTGCACGATGTGATCGACGCCGATAGAGAAGTCGTAATCGCTCTGAATCTCACGCTCCCCGGTGAGGACAGCGCCGGAGACCTGCAGCCAGTGAATTGTCGTGCAAAAGTGAATCCCCATGTTGCGTTGAATTTGTTGGCGGATGCCGGGGAGATCGGTGCACGGCGTCTGCACCGAACAGTTCCCTTTTGGCATGGTCCCGATGTAGACGGCATCGCCGGCAAACTGCGCGATAGCGCCATCCACGTCGCCGGTGTCCTCCGCGTTCCACAAGCGTAGGAGTACCGATGCTCGATCGCTCCCCTGCCCATGCACTGGCGGTGCGGCGCCGCGAACCGGCGGGATTCCCAGTCCAAGAAGAACAGCGATGACCAGGGAGGCCGCCAGTGAGGCAAGTGAGCGGCGCCGAGCAAACAATCTCACCGAGGCCCTCTTTCCAGGTCGACTGGACAGCTATTATGAGGAGAGGCGGGTCATCTCGCCCCGCCTCTCCTCGCTCCTCCAAATGCCTCTATTGAATGCCATAGCGCTTCTTAAAGCGCTCCACGCGGCCGGCGGTGTCGACGATGCGGTGCTCCCCCGTGAAGAAGGGATGGCAGGCGCTGCAAACCTCCGTGTGCAACGTGTCCTTCGTCGATCGTGTTGTGAACGTGTTTCCACACGCGCAGACCACGCGCGCCTCTTTGTACTCGGGGTGGATGCTTGCTTTCATGCCGGGACCTCAACTGACTCCGTGCTGGCTCCGCCAGCCTCATTGGCGATGAGCGGATAGACGCTCACCTTTTTGCGGCCGCGCCTGTGCCACTCAAACTTTACCTGTCCATCGGCCTTGGAGTAGAGCGTATAGTCTCGTCCCAGACCGACATTCGTGCCGGGGTGGATGTGGGTGCCGCATTGACGAACGATAATGTTTCCGGGCTGCACGATCTGGCCGTCGTAGAGCTTTGTGCCGCGTCGCTGGGCGTTGCTATCTCGCCCGTTGCGCGAACTCCCGACGCCCTTTTTATGAGCCATGCCTGAGTTTCCTTCCTCTTCTGCTCCCTATCCGGCGATGATCTCCCGCACCGCCAGGCGCGTAAATGGCTGGCGGTGGCCGAGCTTGCGGCGATAGCGCGTCTTACGCTTGTACTTGAAGACGATCACCTTCTTCGCACGCCCCTGGCCGAGTACCTCCGCAACCACTCGTGCGCCGGGAACCGTTGGCGTGCCGACCGTGAGCTTGTCGCCGTCGCTGACCAGCAGGACATCGCGCAACTCAACACGGTCGCCTTCCGCGCCGGCGAGCGTCTCAACGTCGAGTTGCTGACCTTCGCGCACGCTGTATTGCTTACCGCCGGTGCGCACAACCGCGTACATCCTGGCCTCCGTTCATGACGGGCAAAGAGAGGAGGCCCCACCGGGCCTCCCCGCGTCAATCTCACAGTGTTTAGCCGCCCGAATTAGGTTAGCACAGACCGCTCGGCTGGCTTGTGCTTCCCCAGGCAAGACCCGGCTTGGGGTTGGCACGCGGCTTTGACGCCTCCAGATCGTCCCCTGGGATGACTTCCGCGTCCGGAGGCTCGCTCGGGGCGGGCGGCGCCACAGCCGGCGGATCTGGGGGCGGCTTGCCGGACAGCACCGACATCAACTGCTCGCCTTCGAGTGTCTCATCCTCGATAAGACGCATAGCCAGCCGATCGAGCTTATCGAGATTCTCCGTGATGATCTTGCGTGCGACGGTGTGCGCTTCCTCGATGATCCGGCGAACTTCTTCGTCGATCTCCTCTGCCACCTTCTCGGAATAGTCGCGCTGCTCCGAGATCTCGCGACCGAGAAATATGAGCTCCTCTTTGCGTCCAAAGGTTCTCGGGCCGAGCTTCTCGCTCATCCCGTAGCGCGTGACCATCGCGCGTGCCATTTGGGTCACCTTGCTGATGTCGTCCGAGGGTCCGGTCGTCATCTCGCCGAACTTCACCTCTTCGGAGACCTGCCCGCCGAGCGCAAACGCGAGCCGCTTTTGGAAATAGGCCTTTGAGTACAGCGTCCGGTCTTCCTCTGGAAGGGCCATTGTGTAACCGCCGGCCATCCCGCGCGCGACAATCGTGACTTTGTGGAGCGGGTCATAGTCCTCAAGGGAGTAGGCAACCACCGCATGGCCCGCCTCGTGGTAGGCGACCATCTGCTTCTCTTTGGGGCTGATCACTTTGCTCTTTCGCTCGGGACCCATCTGGACGCGGTCAACGGCCTCCTCGAACTCGGACATGCCGATCTTCTTCTTGTTCCGGCGGGCGGCGAGGATAGCCGCCTCGTTGACGAGATTCGCGAGGTCCGCCCCCGAAAAGCCCGGTGTGCGCCGCGCCAGCGTCTCGATGCTGGCATCCTTGTCCAACGGCTTGCCCTTGCTGTGGACGTCGAGGATTGCGCGACGACCGCGGACATCAGGGTTATCCAGCACGACTTGGCGATCGAACCGGCCGGGCCGCAGGAGGGCTGGATCGAGGATGTCGGGGCGGTTGGTCGCCGCCACCACGATTACGTTCGTGTTCGTATCGAAGCCATCCATCTCGACCAAAATCTGATTCAAGGTTTGTTCGCGCTCGTCGTGGCTGCCGCCCAGTCCAGCGCCGCGCTGGCGCCCCACGGCATCGATCTCGTCGACGAAGACGATACACGGCGCGTTCCGCTTCGCTTGATCGAACAGATCGCGGACTCGGCTTGCGCCAACGCCCACAAACATCTCGACAAACTCAGAGCCGCTGATGCTGAAGAACGGCACGCCGGCCTCGCCCGCGACCGCGCGGGAAAGCAGGGTCTTGCCGGTGCCTGGAGGCCCGACTAGGAGCACTCCGCGCGGAATGCGAGCGCCCAACGCAGCGAACTTCTCTGGGAACTTGAGGAACTCGACGATCTCTTGGAGCTCCTCCTTCGCCTCATCCACGCCCGCGACGTCGACAAACGTTACTGTCGGCTTATTGCCCGTGAACATCCGCGCCCGGCTCTTCCCGAAGCTCATCGCCTGCGAGTTGGAGCCCTGTGCCTGACGCATCATCCAGAGGAGGATGACGCCAAACACGAGCAGCGGCAGGAAGTTGATTAGCAGACTGAACCAGTTGCCAAATTGGCTCGGCTCCTTGACGTTGATCTGAACACCGCTCGATCCAAGATCGACACCCTCATCGCGCATCAACGTCGCGATGCTGGCCCCTGTCTCCTTACGCGAGTGGAACTTGTCGCCGTTCTTGTACACGACGGTAAGGGAATCGCCTTCGACATCTATCTGCTTCACCAAACCGGACTTCGCGTCCGAAACGACGGTTCCCAGGTCTTTGTTGGGAGTGCTGCCGCCCGGTTGAAACAGCGTTAGGACAATGGCGATGACGGCGACGAGGATGAGGAGATAAATGAAGCTGTTGCGCAAGAGGCGGGAGTACATGTCGTCTCCGGATCGGTCTGGGGGGTGATGGGTCAGGAATCGGATGCTGGGCAAAGTATAGCATGTGCTACGATTCCGCCGATGTCAGCGGAGGGATTGGCTCGCCCATCAGGGATCCACCTCTCAACCCGATCATTTATCCCCTCACTAAAATGGGAGCGGGCTCTCTGGCGTGGCGGCCTCCAAGCTGTTGCCGGACTCGATGAAGTGGGTCGTGGCCCTCTCGCCGGCCCGCTCGTGGCCGCGGCCGTTGTCCTTCCTCGATTCTGCGCACGATCTCCATGGCTTAGCGGCGTTCGTGACAGCAAGCTCCTGAGCGCGCGGCAGCGCGAGATGCTGGATGGCGACATCCGTGCATCCTCCACTGCCATCGGCATCGGCGCCGTCTCAGCAGCCGCCCTGGACGTTATTGGCGTGGTGGAGGCGACGAGGCGGGCGATGGCCGAGGCGCTGGAGAGACTCGAGCTGCAGGTGGAGCATCTTCTCATCGATGCGCTGTCGCTGCCTGAGCCCCCTATCCCGCAGACGCCATTGATTCATGGAGATGCCCGTTGTATCTCGATCGCCTGTGCGTCGATCGTCGCAAAGGTAGCGCGGGATCGCATGATGGATGACCTCGATCGCTCCTTTCCGGCTTACGGATTCCTCCAGAACAAAGGTTATGGCACCCCTCAGCACCTCGCTGCTCTCCAGGCTCTCGGGCCGTGCCCGATTCACCGCCAGTCTTTTGCCCCGCTGCGCATACCACCCCAGATCGAGGTCTGACCTAGTGCCCATACCCCAATCCTCCTCCGACGCCCGCCGCGCTTTCGGCGCTGCCGGTGAGAGGCTGACCGCAAGGTATCTCGAGGGCCGGGGCTACCGCATTCTCGGGCGCAATGTCCGGCTCCCCGGCGGTGAGATCGACATTGTTGCTGACCATAATGGTTGCCTTGTGCTAATTGAGGTGCGGCTTCGCCGCGGAGCAGGTGCAGGCGAAGCACTGGAGTCAGTTGCTCGCCGCAAACAGAATCGGCTACGCCGGTTGTCGAAGGAGTATTGCGCCACGCTGAGCGCCGCGCCCGAGTCCGTCCGGATTGATGTCGTGGCCGTCTCGCTCGACCGCCGCGGCCGCGTGCAAGATGTTCTGCTAATTGAGAACGCTGTTGAGGACGAGTAAAGCGGCCAAATGCTAGGCTTGACGTGCCTCTATGCCGATATACGAACTTCGTTGCGCCGAATGCGGACGGATCACCAGTGTCTTTACCCGCAGTGTCAGCGCCCCACTTGAGGAGCGTTGTAAGCACTGCGGGAGTGACCGCGTAAGCCGCGCCCCGGTGCGAGTCGCCTACCATCGCGGCGAGCAGTCGATTATGGAGCAGTACGGTACTCCCGATCCTGCGGCCGGGCCCGAGGCCTACAGGGATCCTCGCCAAATCGGCCGCTGGGTCGAAAAGCGTTTTGATGAGCTGGGGATGGAGCTTCCGCGCGAAGCCCGCACCATGATCGACGCGGCGCGGGAGGGCGACTTTCCGGATCCCGTAAAGGACCTGTAGCTGATCGAGGGGCAGAATTGGACGTCTCCGTCGAGCTCGACGCCATCATGGAGAGGGTCCGCACCGGCCTCGCGAGCAAGCACGCGGCCCGGGAACAGGCGTTAACGCTCTGTCGCGAGGTGATCCGGCATTCCGCAAATGCCATTCGAGCCACCCACCGCAACGAATATGCATCGGCGACAAGTCTTATCGAGCCAGCCCGAACCAAAATCGACGAGGTCAACCGGCTATTGGAGGACTACCCAGAGATCTTCCACGCCGGGTTTGTCTCCGACGCACAGAAAGAGCTGGCCGAGGCTGCCCTAACCCTCGCTCTTGTTTGCAAACAGCCTTTGCCCACCCCAACCTCCTTGGGGATGGGAGAGGCACCGTATCTCAATGGGCTGGGTGAGGCGGTAGGAGAGCTTCGCCGCTACCTGCTGGATGTCCTGCGCAGCGGTGATGTCGAGCGCTGCGAGGGTTACCTGGGCGCCATGGACGATATCTACGCGGCGTTGGTCACGGTCGATTATCCCGACTCAATCACGGGTGGGCTCCGCCGCACGACCGACGTTACACGGGGAATCCTAGAGAAGACGCGCGGTGACCTGACGCTCGCGGCGCAGCAGTACGCGCTCGAACGCAGGTTGAGCGCGTTCGAAACCCGGCTTGGTGGGGGTCCATTGCAGGGTCGTGAATCCTAGTCTTCGACCGCCTCTGTCCTTGATCGTCCACTGATTCTCCCGTTACACTTCCAGCGACCACCCAATTCTGTTCTATAACCGAACTGTCTGCTATGCAGAGAGTCTATCGTCGAGAGGAGACCCGAGGATGGCGATAGTTGCAATCGTGCCGATCGTCGGCATTATCGCCGTGCTGTTCGCGGCGTGGCTGGCTCAGAACGTGCTTAGCCGCGACACCGGCACGGTGGCGATGCAGGAGATAGCGGGAACGATTTTCGAAGGAGCTATGGCGTTTCTTCGCCGCCAATATCGGACGATCGCCATGTTGGCAGTCGTGACCGCAGTCGTCATTGGTGTACTCGTCGGCATCTTCGAGACGACGGACAACATGACCCGTGGAGTCCTGGCCGGAATCGGGTTCCTCGCGGGCGCATTCTGTTCGGCGCTGGCCGGCTTCATCGGGATGTACATCGCGGTGCGCGCCAATCTTCGGACCGCGGCGGCGGCGCAGCGCAGCCTCCGCGATGCCATCACAGTCTCGCTCCGCGGCGGAGCCGTGTCCGGCTTTCTGGTTACCGCGCTGAGCCTGCTTGGCGTTGCCAGCATCTTCGGGGTGTACAGCTACGTTCTCGGACACTCGGTCGAGGAGACGCCGTTCCTCATCGTTGGTTTCGGCTTCGGCGCCAGCTTCGTCGCCCTGTTCGCGCAATTGGGCGGCGGCATCTATACCAAGGCGGCCGACGTAGGCGCGGATCTGGTTGGGAAGGTCGAGGCCGGTATCCCCGAGGATGATCCCCGCAACGCCGCCGTGGTCGCCGACCTCGTCGGAGACAACGTCGGCGACTGTGCCGGCCGTGGCGCTGACTTATTCGAATCGATGTCCGCCGAGAACATCGGCGCGATGATCCTCGGCGTAGCGATCTACAAGGCGACCGGTAGCGCGCTGTGGATTTTCTTCCCTCTCGTGCTGCGCTCCTTCGGCATCCTGGCGACAATGGTCGGTTTGCTGTCCGTGCCGGGCTTCGTCAAGGAGCAGGACCAGGATCCGATGACGCCGCTCAACAACGGCTTCTACATCGCGTCCTTGCTGGCGGTGGTCGGCCTGTTTCTGGCGACGCGCTTCATGCTCGGCACCCAGTGGTACTGGTTCTTCTTCTGCGGAGTGGTGGGGCTGCTGACCGGGCTCGCATTCGTGTACATCACGCAGTACTACACGTCGGGCTCCTGGAGGCCGGTGCGTGAGATCGCGAATGCGTCCCGCACCGGGCCCGCCACGAACATCATCATCGGAACAGCCGTTGGCATGGAGACGACGGCGACGACCGCGATCGCCATCGGCCTCGCGCTCGTGGTCTCTTTCCTGCTCGGCTCGCACGCCGGCATCCCCGGCGTGAGCGGATTCGTCTCCGGAATTTTCGGCACCGCCGTCGCAACAATGGGCATGCTCACCGTTGCGGCGTATGTGCTCGCCATGGACACGTTCGGCCCGATCACGGACAACGCCGGCGGGATCACGGAGATGGCAGGTGCGCCGGAAAGCGCGCGACACATCACGGATGCTCTTGACGCTGTTGGCAACACCACCAAGGCACTGACGAAGGGGTACGCCGTCGCATCCGCCGGCCTGGCAGCGTTCCTGCTGTTCAGCGCCTACCTGGACAAGGTGCGCGAGGAGATCTTCCCGCGGTTGCACGCGCTCAATCCGAGCATCGCTACCCCTGCCGATGTGCCGATTAGTATCGATCTTTCACAGGTCTGGGTCTTCGTCGGCGGGCTGCTTGGCGTCATGCTCGTCTTCATGTTCAGCTCGCTCGCAATCCGAGCGGTCGGGAAGACCGCCGGCGCCATTATCGAAGAAGTGCGCCGTCAGTTTCGTGAGAACCCCGGCATCATGGACCGGACCGTTCGCCCCGATTACGGCCGCGCCGTCGACATCACCACGCGAGCGGCGCTCCACGAAATGATCGCCCCTGGCGTGCTGGCCGTTGGTCTGCCAGTGGTCGTCGGTCTGATATTCCGATTTAGCGGGATCAATCCAAACGCAGGGTGGCAATCGGTTGCCGGTCTTCTGATGGTTGGCACGATCGGTGGCATCCTGCTGGCAACCTTCTTCAACAACTCGGGCGGTGCTTGGGACAACGCGAAGAAGTTCATCGAGGCCGGCAATCTCACTGAGCCCGATGGGAGTGTCATCAAGAAGGGGTCGGCCACGCATCAGGCGGCCGTTGTGGGCGACACCGTCGGCGACCCATACAAAGACACGGCCGGGCCTTCGCTGCACGTGCTTATCAAGCTTCTGAGCACGATCACGCTCGTGCTGGCGCCGATATTCATCATCAAATAAGTCAGAGCGGGTGCGGAATGGCTGAGTCCGGCGGCGCGCGACGCGCCGATATGGAGACGATCGTCTCGCTGTGCAAACGGCGGGGCTTCGTCTTTCCCAGCGCCGAGATCTACGGCGGCTTCGCGAACACCTACGACTACGGGCCGCTGGGCGTCGAGCTCAGGCGTCAGATTCGCGCCGCATGGTGGCAGGCAATGGTCCAGGAGCGCGAGGACGTCGTCGGAATCGAGGCGGCGATCATCACCAATCCGCGCGTCTACGTCGCCTCCGGACACCTCGAGCACTTCAGCGATCCGCTCGTCGACTGCCGCGCCTGCAAGTCGCGCTTCCGCGCTGACGACCTCCCTGGGGCAACCGTGCAGGGAGCTGGAGCGAGGATGACGGTGGTGCTCGACCTTGAGACGGCCTGCCCGAACTGTGGCACACGAGGCGACTTCACCGACTCGCGCCAGTTCAACTTGATGTTCGAGACCAACGTTGGGCCGGTGCGGGACGATTCTTCCGTAGCGTACCTTCGCCCCGAGACGGCTCAGGGTATGTTTGTGAACTTTGAGAACGTGCTCAACAGCACCCGCCGTAAGCTACCCTTCGGCGTGGCGCAGAACGGCAAGAGCTTCCGCAATGAGATCACGCCTGGGAACTTCATCTTTCGAATGCTCGAGTTTGAGCAGATGGAAATGGAGTACTTCTGTTACCCCGAGCAGGGGCGCGAGATGTATGAGTACTGGCGCGCCGAGCGGATGCGTTGGTACGTGGAACGCCTTGGCATCCGCAGCAGCAGGCTGCGGTTCTATGAGCACCCTCAGGCGGCGCTGTCGCACTATTCGTCCGGCACGACGGATGTCGAGTACGAGTTTCCCTTCGGTTGGGGTGAACTGGAGGGGATCGCATACCGTACGGACTTCGATCTGCGGCGCCATAGCGAGCAAAGTGGGCGCCAGCTCAGCTACTTCGACGATGAGCGCAAGGAGCACGTGGTGCCACACGTCGTCGAGCCCGCGGCGGGGGTCGACCGCATTATGGCCGTGCTCCTCCTCGATGCGTACGACGAAGAGCAGGATGACCGTGGCGAGACCCGTGTTGTCCTGCGATTCAAGCCGGAGCTGGCTCCGGTTCAGGTGGCGATCCTGCCGCTCAGCCGCAATGAGAAGCTTGTGCCGACGGCGCGGGACGTCTGGACGCGCCTGCGCCCCCACTTCCGAACGCAGTACGACGACGCGCAGAGCATTGGGCGCCGCTACCGGCGCCAGGATGAGATCGGGACGCCGCTCTGCGTGACTGTTGACTTTCAGACGGTCGAGGAAGATCAGGCCGTGACGATTCGCGATCGAGACTCTATGGAGCAGGTTCGGGTTGGTCTTGACGCGCTTCGCTCCCGGCTGGAGGACCTGCTCGGCGGCCGCTGAGTTGGTGCCGCTCCCTGCATGAACGGGTGACAGTGAGCCGCTAGCATGAAGATCCTGCACTTTGCCGACCTGCATATCGGTGTCGAGAACTATGGGCGGCCGGACCCTGCGACCGGGTTCTCGACCCGGCTGCTCGACTTCCTCAACGCCTTCGATGAGCTTGTCAACTGCGCCATCGACGAAGACGTGGATCTCGTGCTCTTTGCCGGCGACGCCTACAAGTCGCGTGAGCCGAGCCAGACGCATCAGCGCGAGTTCGCCAAACGCATCCGTCGTTTACGCACGGCTGGCATCCCCGTCTTCCTCCTTATCGGTAATCACGACCTGCCGAACGCTGTATCACGCGCGAACGCATTGGAGATCTTCCACACGCTCGAGATAGAGGGCGTCTATGTGGCGCCCAGGCTCGAGGCGATGCGCATCCCAACGCGGGCCGGTGATCTGCAGATCGTCGCCGTACCCTGGCCCAATCAGAGCCTGTTGCTCAGTCGCGATGAGTACAAGAACAAGACCATCGATCAGATTGATCGGGACACCGAACGCATCTTGACGGACGCGATTGAAAACCTTGGCTGGGCCCAGGACCCTTGCCTTCCTACTATCCTCGCGGCCCACATCGCGATCAGCGAGTCACGGGTCAAGACCGGGTCTGAGAAGTGGATGACGGTTGGACACTTCCCCGCGCTTCTCCCGAGCTCGCTGCGACCCGACTTGTTCGACTACGTCGCGCTTGGCCATCACCATGTCCACCAGCAGCTCGGGGACCGCCCCCCCATCGTCTATCCCGGAAGCCTTCAGCGGGTCGACTTCGGCGAGGAAAAGGACCCCAAGGGTTTCATCATCCTCGAGCTCGACCCTGCGCCGCCGCGTGGGGAGCGAGTCGTAAGCATCGATTTCCGCGAGGTCCATGCGCGTCGCTTCGTGACGATCGCGGTCTCGCCGCGCGGGGAGGATCCGACTGATGAAGTTGTGGCCGCCATCGAGCGCGCAGGCGTGGCAGACGCGATCGTGCGCGTCCAGCTCGCTTTACGGCCCGCCCAGGACGCACTACTACGAGAGGCGGAGATACGCCACGCGCTGGTGGATGCGCACTATATTGCCTCGATTACTCGCGATGTCGAGCAGCCGGCGCGGCGCCGGCTGTCGAGCGATCACGAGCCGGAGCAGCTTACGCCGCTCGACGCGCTCAAGCTTTATCTCGAGCAAAAAGGCATCGTCGCCGAGCAGCAGGCGGTCCTGCTCGAGCACGCACAACGCCTCATCGAACGGGAATCCCGTAGCGCACCGTGACGATTCGGCGCCTGTTGGTAAAACCGTTGAAAGCGGACTACCGTATTGACAGCGGCGCACCCGCGGGAAACCCCGGATGGGATTAGCCGGATACTGAAGGAGGAGCTATGAACTCGGACACGGGACGCTTCCGGAGGCATGCCCGTTGGGCTATTATGGCGGGAGCGCTGGCGCTCCTGCTCACGACATTCCGTGCGCCACGCATCCTCGTGGCTCAGGGCACGCCGCTCACTCTGACGTTAGGACCCGGCCGCGATGCGACGCAGGCCGGCACGGTCACCATCACGCCGCAGGGCGACACGATGCTGATCGTCGTCAACATGACGGAACCGAACCCCGCGGGTAACGGAGCAGACCAGCTTAACCACATCCATATGGGCAAGTGCCCAGGCGTCGGCGCTGTGCAGTACCCGTTTACGAACATCGTAAATGGCAAGTCGACGACAACGGTGAACGCCTCGCTTGCCTCCGTCTCGGACGGTAACCACTCCATCAACGTCCACCAGGGGACCGCCGCGCCGGCCTCCGGCATCTACACCGCCTGTGTGGACATTCCTGCCAGCGGCGGCGCGGCTGCAGCGCCGGCCGCTGCGGCGGCCGCCCCAGCGGCCACGGCCGCCGCCGCGCCAGCCCAGGCGACGCGGCTCCGAGTGGCGCAGCAGCTGCCGCACCCGCTCAGGCGACGCCGCGGCCTGTGCCCGCGGCACCACCGAACACTGGTGTCGGCCCTGGCCCTGTGCGATCGGCCGCCCCGGCAAGCTCATCACAGGTCACGGTCGCGGCGGCACCGCAGTTGCCGAGCACGGGCACCGGCGGCCTGATAGATCAGTCGCAATCGCCGCCGGGGCCGATGTCGCTCCTGGTTCTGGTTGCACTGGTGATATTGCTGCCGGCAGGCGTTTACGGCTCACGCCGGAACGTCTAGGCCCTATCTCACGGCCGCGTAAGGGCGGGAGCACACCCGCCCTTACGCGGCCCAAGCGTGTGTCGCTACACCGCCTCGAATCCGAGCTGCGCTCCCTGCTCATGGAGCACGGACGCACCGACCTTAGCCGGAACGCGCTTGAACGCGTCGCCTATACCGACGACGGCACAACCCTCTACGTCCACGTTCTACCGAAGCCGGCATGGTCTCTCCTGCGGGCGGGCCGGGCGTATGTGCTCGCGTTCGCGGACAAGCAGCAGTTGCGCACCATCGCCGAGCATCGGCAGCTGCTTCAAGACGCCCTGCTGCTCATGTACGACGAAATTGGTGACATCATTCGCTGGTTCGACGGGCGCTGACGTACGGCGCTGCCGAGCCTCGCTATGCCCGGCTCCGAAGCGCCACGGTGGCCGTACCTCGGGCGCAGATCTCGCCTGCCTGGTTCTCGTCCCAGATCTCGCAGTCAGCGAGATGCTGGCCGTTTGCCTCATACAGTCGTGCTATTCGGCCCCGGCAGTACAACGTGTCAGCGGCGTAGGCCGGCCGGCGGTTGCTCCACGCGAGCCGCTGCAGCATCCCGCCGGGACCAATCCAATCGAGCAGCATCTGCGTGAGATACGCCCCGTGCAGGTGGCCCTGGACGAGCACATTCGGATAGCCCTCAGTGCCAGCGTAGTCGCGATCGTAATGGATGCGATGGCCGTTCCAGGTGACCGCGCTGTAGCGGAAGAGGGTGACCTGAGTCGGATGCTTCACGAGTGCCGGAAGCTCCGTCCCAACCTCGAGGTCCTCGACGCACGGCGTCATCGCACGAGTACCGTCTCGCGGCAGGTGACGAGCAGCTCTTCGCGCTCGTTGTAGTAGCGGTCCTCGCGCAGCATGATGACGAAGGTTCCGCTTTGCCCGGCGTGTTCCTCGAGCGAGACAATGCCGCCCCGACGCGTGATTCGGTCGCCCGGTCGAACAGGCGCGTGGAACTGGAGATCTTGTCCTCCCGCCATCCTCCGCTTCAGCCGGATCGGCAGCTTTTCCTCCGGAAGATCGACGACGCCGTCGATCGCCAGATCATCGTCGCGCGCCCCGGCGCCCCAGCCGCGGATGGCCGTGAGCATGTTGGGGGGCGCAACAACACCGCCGTACGCCGACGTGCGGGCGTAGTCCTCATCGAAGTAGAGCGGATTGAGATCACCGACCGCTATGGCATAGCGCTGACAATCGCGCAGTCTAATCTCGCCGAGGTAAGTCTCGGTTTCGACGCCAACCAGCGCATTCGCCGACTCAGTGATTAGTGGCTCGTCGATTGCCCCTCCTTGCAGGCGCATACTCCTACCTCCATTGCGAGGTCGCGTGCGACGCCGCTTCAGTATAATCTGGATAATCTGGGCGAGTCCGCTGCAGTTCGAGGGGTATTGGAAATGGTCGCCACAGCTTCACGACGCTTCCGCGCATCGCTCCTGACCGCTATCGCTGTCCTTGCCGCTTCTTGTGGTGGCGGCCGCGCGAGCACCGGCGCGACTGGTGGTGCGGGGGGCCAATCGGCACAGCAAAAGTCCGTTTCCATCGGCGTCGTTTATAGCATCACCGGTGCCGCGGCTCCCTACGGCGCCACACAGAAGAACGGCGTCTCCCTGGCTGCCGACGAGATTAACGCCAGCAACGCGATACCCGGCGTCAGACTGAATCTCATCCTCGAGGATGACGCCAGCGATAAGGCGCAGGGTATCAGCGTCTACCAGAAGTTCATCAGCCAGGATAAGGTTGCCGCAATCATTGGCCCGACGCTCACGAATACCGCGGTTGCCGCGGACCCGGTCGCGCAGGCCGCCAAGGTTCCGGTGCTCGCCACCTCGAATACCGGCACTGGCATAACGTCAATTGGTGACTACATCTTCCGTGACTCGCTCGCTGAGGCGGATGTCGTACCCCAGACCGTCAAAGCCGCGATCAACTCACTCCATTTCACCAGGGCAGCTGTGCTCTACGCGAACGACGACGCATTTTCCAAGGATGGGTACGACGCCTTCAAGAAGGCGCTGGACGACAACAAGATCCAGATCGTTGATACGGAAACCTTCTCAACAAACGATAAGGATTTCAGTGCACAGCTGACCAAAGCGCGTGATGCCAAACCCGATGTCGTCGTGGTGGAGGCGCTGCTGAATCCGGTGGTTGGGCTCACGGTCCAGGCGCGGCAGCTCGGCATCACCCTGCCGATCGTTGGCGGAAACGGTTTCAACTCGCCCGTGTTCATCCAGCAGGCAGGAAAAGCAGGCGAGGGCGTTATCGTTGGCGCCGCGTGGAATAGCGCCGAGCCAAATCCGAAGAGTCAGACATTTATCGCAGCTTATAAGGCCAAGTACAACACGGACCCCGACCAGTTCGCCGCCCAGGCCTACGCAGGCGTGTACGTCCTCGCACAGGCGATGAGGAATGCCAGCAGCGTCGAACGTCCGGCGATTCGCGGTAATCTGGCCAAGATCCAAAATCTCGACACGGTGCTCGGTACGTTCTCCTTCACCGCCGGGCGCGATGCGAATCATCCCGCAGTCGTTCAGGTTGTGAAGGATGGCAAGTTCCAGATCCTCCCGTAGCGTGCCGGTCCGCCGGAGGTAGGGGAGTCGGTGGAACAGCAAGCCGTTAACGGCATCTTCTCGGGCAGCATCTACGCGCTGTTTGCAGTGGGCTACACGCTCGTTTTTGGCGTCCTCGACATCTTGAATCTCGCACACCAGGCTGTCTTCATGGTCGGCGGAGTTGTTGCGCTCGAGCTCATGCTCGGTTGGCACCTCGCCTTCTGGTTGGCGCTGCTCGCGGGTACTGCTGCGGCGGGTCTATTGGGAGTGGTACTCGAGCGCCTGGCCTTCCGCCCCTTGCGCCGGCGCCCCGGCACCGAATTCTCGGCGCTCATCTCCTCGCTCGCCATTGCCACAATGTTCGAAGCGATTGTCCTCCAGGTCTACGGCCCAAACCTGCAGCGGTTTCCGGCCGGCGCCTTTCCGGCGTCCGTTTATCAACTCGGTGACGCGCGCGTAAGTTTGCTGCAAGTCGTCATCGTCGCCGTGTCCGCGGCACTAACACTTGCGCTGTATCTGCTCCTGCAACACAGTCGCCTTGGCTCCGCAATCCGAGCGGTGGCCGAGAATAGGCTCGCCGCCCGGGTGCTGGGCATTGACGTCGACCGGGTCATACTTGTCACCGTCGTAGTGTCGTCCGCCCTGGGCGGCACCGCTGGCGTGCTGTATGCGCTGGTATTCAACGGCGCCGATCCGGCAGTAGGTCACGCCGTGGAGCTGAAGGGTCTGGCGGTCATCATCCTGGGTGGCATGGGAAGTATCCCAGGAGCCGTTCTCGGCGGCTATCTGCTTGGTCTCACGGAGGTTGCGACCGTGGCAGGGCTCGGCTCCCCGTTTCGAGATGCAGCCGCATTCCTCGTACTCTTCGTTATCCTGATGGTCCGGCCGAGAGGGCTGCTCGGTCGAAAGGCAGTGCGATCGGCGTGACGGACGCGCTTGCGGCGTTCTACCAGTCGTACAGCAGCACGATCAATCTTCTCGGAATCAATGCGCTCCTGGCCCTGAGTATCTACCTTACGCTGGCTTGCGGAGTGTTTACGCTCGCCAACGCGGCATTCCTGGGCGTAGGCGCCTACACCGCGGCCCTGCTTACGATGCGCCTCCAATGGCCGTTTGCGCTCGTTATCCTCGCTGGTGGCATGACCGCCGCCCTCCTGTCCCTGCCGCTTGCGCTCCCGCTTCTGCGTCTTCGCGGCATATTCCTGGCAATTGCGACGATTGGGTTCGGCGAGGCGCTGAGAGTCTTCTTTCTGAACTGGTCCTACGCGGGCGGCGCGCTTGGCCTGGTTGGTGTGCCGCCGCTAACGGAATGGTGGCACGTCTATCTGATCCTGGCGATCCTGGCTTACGTACTCTGGCGAATGCGTCATTCGAGCACTGGCTATGCGCTGGAGGCGATGCGTGAGGATGAGAGCTCGGCGCAGACAATGGGGATCAACACAACCCGCTACAAGCTTCTCGCCTTCATGTCTGGTGCCCTGGTCGCCGGAATCGCGGGCGGTCTGCAGGCGCACCTGTTTCTGATCGTCGATCCCCGCGACTACGGGTACCAGCGAGTGGTCGATATCCTCGCGTATGCCGTCGTCGGCGGACTCGGAAGCTTTGCCGGCCCGGTCCTCGGAGCCGGACTTATCTCGCTGTTGCCCGATCTGCTGCGCAATCTCAGGGGTCTTGGGATATCGCCCGGTGCCGTACGTCAATTCGTCAGCGGGCTCGTCCTGCTGGTCGTCATTCTGTATCTGCCAGGCGGCTTGGTGACCTTGCTTGAGCGGCCCGTCTCGGCCTTGCGGTACCGCAGGCAGCTTCAGCCTCCCGACAGCTCGATATGACGCCGCCTGATGATTCGCCTCTACTTCGGCTGGAGAACGTGAGTCGGGCGTTTGGCGGCGTCCAGGCAGCGATGGGTGTTTCGCTCGAGGTGGAACGAGGCACAGTCCACGGGCTCATCGGTCCGAACGGCGCCGGCAAGACCACGATCCTCAATTTAATCTGCGGGATTCTAAAGCCGGATTCGGGATCGATCCTTCTCCACGGCCTTCGGCTCGATATGCTACCGCCGTTTCGAATCGCTCAACTCGGCGTCCGCCGAACGTACCAGACCACACGTCTGTTTGGTGGCATGACAGCCTGCGAGAACGTCATCGTTGGTCTTCACGCTCAGAGCGGGGACTCGATTTGGCAGCGGCTGGTGTTCAGCCCCGTTGCCCGTCGCAAGGAGCGTGAGCTGATTGTTCGCGCCCGCTCGGCGCTTGCTCAAGCAGGTATCGAGCGGGTTGCGGAATGGCGCGCTCGTGACCTGCCATACGGTGGGCAAAGGCGGCTTGAGATCGCGAGGGCGCTCGCCTCGGACCCTGTGTTGCTCCTATTGGATGAGCCGACGGCTGGAATGAGCGTGCGGGAGGCCGCCAATGTCGGTGATTTGGTGCGGAAGCTTGCCCAGAAAGGAACAGCGGTACTCTTGATTGAACATAACGTCGAACTGGTCATGAGCATCGCAACTTCAGTTACGGTCCTGAACTTCGGCCGGGTCATCGCGTCGGGGAAGCCAGATGTGGTCAGGCGAGACCCCGCTGTGATCGAAGCCTACCTCGGTGCGGAGGACTGAAGTGGCGGATAGCGCGCCGCAAGGGCGGCATCAAGGGAGCCGGCCGCTCTTGGAGGTCAGGGACCTCGAGGTCAACTACAACCAGGTCCGGGCCGTTCGAGGCATTTCGTTTGAAGTTCCGGCAGCCGCAGCAGTCGGATTGATCGGCGCCAATGGGGCCGGGAAAAGTTCCACGCTCTCCGCGTTGGCAGGCCTCATCCGGCCACGTGCGGGTACCGTGAGATTTGCGGGCGAGGATGTCACGGGCTGGCGAACTGACAAACTTGTGGCGCATGGCCTGGTGCTGGTGCCGGAGGGCCGGCAGATCCTCGCCCAAATGACCGTGGCGGAGAATCTGATGCTCGGCGCCTACCACCGTCGCGATCGAGTCCAAGCCAGGGCGGAGATCGAAGCCACCTATCGCCGGTTTCCGGTGCTCGGCCAACGGCGGCGGCTTGCTGGAGGAAGCCTCTCAGGTGGCGAGCAGCAGATTCTGGCCGTCGCGCGTGGGCTACTCGCTCACCCTCGTCTATTGATGCTGGACGAGCCCAGCATGGGTTTGGCGCCACAACTCGTGGATGAGCTATTTGCCATCCTGCGCGAGATCCTCGACGCGGGCACCTCGATACTTCTCGTTGAACAGAATGCGCGCAAGGCTCTGCATCTGACTTCGCACAGCTATGTTTTGCAGACTGGGCGTATCGTCCTGAAGGGATCAAGCAACGACCTCATACGCGACGAATCGCTCGTTGCGGCGTACCTGGGGACGAGCAGAATCGAAGAGGAGCCCGGCCGGATCGGCGCCTAATAACGGCGGTCGGAATAGCTGCCGCTGGTCTTCCGGAAACAGTCGTTACAGTATACCGGCCGGTCGCCGCGCGGCTGGAAGGGCACCTGCGTCTCGACGCCACACTGAGCACAAATGGCGGGAAACATCTCCCTGGGCGCCCGCGCTCCATACGAGCCGCCGCCGCCCATGTACGAGGAGGACCCTCCGGCCGAGGCACCAATTCGGTCGCGCCGCGCCAGCCGGCAATCTCTGCAGCGTTTCGGCTCATTCGTGAACCCTTTGCTCGCGTGGAACTCCTGATCGCCGGCAGTGAACACGAACGGCTGCCCGCACTCGACACACTGAAGCGTCCGGTCGACATAAGCCACTGTGGCGGCCTCCTTTGAGACACGCTTGGAAAACGTGTCAGCCTGCGAAACCTCTGCGGAAAGCGGTTGATGACACCGCTTCACGCGACTCCCCACGCGAAAATGTGGCGGAATGATAGCCGATAGCACTAAGGATGTCAAATCGGGAACCCCGGGTTAACGAGGCACGGAAGGGAGCTGGAGCGTAGAGCCGACAGACAGCGAGTTGGGATCCAGTGCGAAGATCCCAGGTGCGAAGTCGGTTGCACCGTTTCCTAGCAGGCCAAGAATGAGGCAGAACACTGCGAAGCCAACGGCGCAGGAGACGAAGGCTTGGCCAGGTGTTGCAATTGTGGAGGTTTGTACGGCGAAGGTCGCGACATAGAGAGCAGCAGCGAGCGCGATGATGCCGATCGGTTGATCGAAAGCCGGGATGAAGATGAGAATCTGCAGCGCCACCGGTGCGAAGGCGAAGCTCATGACGCGCAACAACTCTGGGTAGCGAGCGGGGACGCGAAAGACGCGCATAAGAACGAGGCTGGTAACCAAAACCCACAGAAAGAAGACAAGCGGCTGAATCGCGCTACCGAGGACAAACGAGCGAACGAGGAATCGGAAGTGATCGGCGTATTGCGCCGCGGTGAACGTCCAGATAAGTCCGCCAAGCCCTGCGACATAACTCGCAATGATGACGACAAGAACACCTGGGACAGTCTCTGCGATGTTTGTGCGGATCTCCTCGTAGGTATCGGCATCGAGGAGAATGCAACGGATGACCTGGCGGAAAATGAGCTGCGGATCCACGCTGCCTCCTGGGGCACGATTTGCCGCGGCCGGCAGCGGTGCAGATTGTAGCATCCAAGCTCACGAGACGAGTGGGTGCCTTGCCGGTTGGCCGGGCCGGCGGGGGTAGCGATCGGGCGTTGGCGACGTCTTTCGAATCAGCAGGAGCCCAAGCGCAGATCCCTCAATCTCCGGCAGTAGCTCGCTTACCTCCCCTCCGCAAAGCAGGAGCGCTCTCGCCGCATCCTTGACCTCGCCGGCGACGCGAGAGCCTTTCAGCGCGGCAAGGGTCCCGCCTAGCCGTATGAACGGAAGCGCCAACTCGACCAGCGCGGGGAGTGGGGCGACGGCCCGCGCAACCGCCAGCCCGAACGCCGCGCGTATCCCTTGTTCATGCGCAAGAGTCTCCGCCCGACCTTCAAGAACGGCCGCGCCGCTCATTTCGAGCCTGCTGATGGCAGCCCGCACAAACTGCGCCTTCTTACCAGTTGCTTCGAGAAGGCTAATCTCAATATCCGGCCACGCGATCTTCAACGGCAGACCGGGGAAGCCGGCGCCAGTCCCGAGGTCGAGGATTCGCTCACCCGCGAGAAGTAGCCCCCGTCGCTCGAGTTGAATGCCAATGGCAAGCGATTCCAAGAGGTGACGGCGCATAACGTCCTCCCGACCCCGCAGGCTTGTGAGGCTGATCACCGCATTTGAGGCATGGAGGAGATCGAGGAGCGCCTCAAACTGCGCTCGGGTCCGCGAGTCGAAACAGAAGCCCAATTTCTCTGTGCTCCGCTGGAAACCGCCGAGTGGGTCAGTAGTCATTCCCGCCTCCGTCGCGCTTCGTTTGACACCCCGTTAAGCGGGTTCCTAGAATTACTCGTCTGCACCATCCTCGATCGGAGTCATTTGTGGCTGAAACCGGCGTCTCAACACCAACCCTTGCCGAAGCATCTATGCGCTTTCTTGCGTCGCTTCCGGCTGACAGCCGGCCTGACTACCAGGCTGGAGTAAACCGTTTTGTCCAGTGGTTCGGTGCTGACCGAAGCCTGAGCCAGCTCCGCGCGCTTGACGTCGAGAGCTTTGCCGATGCCGCTCTCGGCAGTGCGGCAAGCGGTCGCTGGCTCGACCCCGTCCATGCCTTCCTCTCCTACGCGAACAAGGAGGGGCTGACGACGGGTAATTTGAGCACTAACCTGCGGCTGCGCAAGCCTTCCGCTTCCGATCGCGCAGCGGCTGCGGCGGCCAGCGGCAACCAGATCCCGCTGACCCCCGAAGGCTATCAGGCCCTTATCAAGGAGCTCGAGGACCTGAAGGAACAGCGGCCGCACATAGCAGAAGAGCTGCGGGCGGCGATGGCCGACAAGGATTTTCGCGAGAACTCACCGCTCGATGCGGCCCGTGAGCGGCAGGCGCTCGTCGAGGCAAGGATCCGTGAGCTGGACCAGATGCTCAAAGTCGCCGTGATCGTCGAGACTTCGAGCGGTCCATCTGATATGACGCATGTGGGCTGTAGGGTACAGGTTCGCGACCTCGACAGCACGGACGAGCGTAATTACACGCTGGTTAGTCCAACCGAGGTGAACCCGCGCGAGGGTAAGATCTCGATTGCATCGCCGGTCGGCAGGGCCCTCCTGGATCGCGCGGTGGGCGATGAGGTGGAGGTGATGGTTCCCAAAGGGCGGATACGACTGAGGATTCAGGCGATAGAGGGTTAGGAGAACCCTATTCGAAGCTGATCTATGCTGGAGGCGCGCCAAATAGGGGCAGCGCCTTCTTTATGTTCCCAATGCAGGATGTTCGCAAGTTATGCAAAGTAATCTAGGCGGGGGACGAGATGCCTGAAGATACTCTGACAATCACCGATAACCGCACTGGTAAAACAATCACGGTTCCGATATCCAAGCGTTCTCCCGGCGGCGATGAGACGATTCACGCCCCCGAGCTGCGCCAGCTGCGGGTCAATGAGGACGACTTCGGGCTGATGACCTACGATCCGGGCTTCATGGACACGGCGATGTGCACGAGCACCATTACCTTCATCGATGGCGATCGTGGCATCCTCGAGTATCGTGGCTACCCTATCGAGCCGCTCTGCGAGCAGAGCACGTTCCTCGAAGTGTCGTATCTCCTAATCCATGGCGAGCTCCCCACACGGGAGCAGTATGAGCAGTGGGTCACCGATATCAAGTCGCATGCCATGGTGCACGAGAGCGTCCGCAAAATTGTCGAAGCCCAACCGCTGAATGCGCACCCGATGACTATTCTCATCGGCGCCATCAGTGCGCTCAGCACCTTCTATGCAGAGGCGCACAACGTCCACGACGCTGAGACTCGAATGCTCCAATCAAAACGGCTGATAGCGAAGGTGCCGACTATTGCCGCGTGGGCCTACCGGCATGCGCTCGGCTTACCGTTCGTAGAGCCCGACGACGACCTCACCTACCAGGGCAACTTCCTCAGCATGTTGTACAAGCGCACCGAGCAGAAATACGTTCCGGATCCTGTGCTTGAGCGCGCAGTGGATGTCCTCTTCATCCTGCATGCCGACCACGAGCAGAACGCGAGCGCAAACGCGGTTCGCGCTGTCGCATCCACCGAGGTCGACCCATATAGCGCTGTCGCTGCTGGGGTTGCCGCGCTCTATGGTCCGCTGCACGGCGGCGCTAACGAGGCCGTGCTGCGGATGCTGCGGGAGATCGGCTCCGTCAAGAAGGTCCCCGAGTTCCTGAAAGCCGTCGAGGCCGGCGAGCGGCCGCTCATGGGCTTCGGCCATCGCGTCTACAAGAACTACGACCCCCGGGCGCGCAAGATTCGGCAGACGGCGTACGAAGTCTTCGAGGTCACGGGGGTCAATCCGCTGCTCGAGATCGCGCTCGAGCTGGAGCGTATAGCGCTCAGCGACGATTACTTCATTAAGCGCAAGCTCTATCCGAATGTCGACTTCTACTCCGGCCTGGTTTACGAGGCGTTGAAGCTTCCGCCGGAGATGTTCACAGCTCTGTTCGCTCTCGCACGCACTACCGGGTGGTGCGCTCAGTGGATGGAGGGCGCCGGGGATGCCGAGCAGAAGCTTGCACGGCCGCGCCAGATCTATGCCGGCCACAGGCAGCGCGAGTTCGTACCAGTGGATCGCCGCGGCCGCTCACCCGAGCCAGCGCGCGTGTAGAGGCCGGAGCACCAGGACGGCAGCCACATCAGCGCGGCGGGGCGCTCAGCTGGGCGTCCCGCTTGCTTTTCGGTGCAGTCCGTAACTATTCCGGCGTATATCTCTCAGTACAACCTCGACACGGATTGTTCATCCAGATTTAATCGGCAATTAAGGTCCTTCTCAGACAGCGACCTTAGCATAAGGGTCGCAAGAGGAACCCGGCCGAGTCTCAGCCGCAGCATTTCGCAGTCTCCCACAAACGGGTGGGGGCCGGCGGCCAGGGCCTTGGACCCAGGTTGGAGGAATTCAATGCAGGCTACTGCGGACGTCAAATGCTACTTCTGTGGCCACGTCTCAGGTCAGATGATCGGTGAGCACGACCACCCCGAGCGCGGCAGATTCGAGCCGCGCGCCGGCTATCGGGGTCCCAACCAGGCCGGCAAGCGTATCCGATGTGAGCGTTGCAATGGACCGGTTTTTCTTGAGGAGATCCTGCCGACGGAGATCCCGTTCAGCTATCGATCATCTCGAACCGAGAGGAAGGCGGCTCGAACGAAGCTGCGTGGAGCCGCCTGAGCAAACGCGGCCGGCGCTCCAAACGGGCTAGTCAAACGGCTCAGGTTGGTCCGTTTTCTATTGCAGGACGTGGCGTCTGAGCGGCAGAATGCGGGTAGGGGACGATGGATGAGCGCAAGCACGGGTGCGCCCTCAGGGCCGAGCTGGCTCGACACGAGAATCAGCCGGCGGCGCCTGGTCGCCTTTTCGGGACTGATTGGAATCGGCGCCTTCCTCGGTTATAGGCTGCTCGGAGGCTTTGGCGGCTTCCGGATCAACACCGTCGAGCCGAAGAACCCTGCATTCGATCCCGCCAGCTATCGATTGGTGGTCGACGGCATGGTCGATAGTCCGATCTCTCTGACCTACGATCAGCTGCTTGCGCTTCCGAGCGTGCGCCAAGTCAGCGACTTCCATTGCGTTGAGGGTTGGGGCGTCAAGGACGTCCGCTGGGAGGGCGTGCGCCTGCAAACCATCCTGGATGCAGTGCACCCAAAGCCTGAGGCTGCCTTCATCACCTTCCACTCGCTCGACGGTTTCTACGCGGACAGTCTCTCTCTTGGGCAGGCCTCCCTTCCTGATGCGCTGGTGGCATATCGGATGTACGAGCAGCCGCTGCCACCGGAACACGGTTATCCGCTGCGTTTCATCATGCCCAAGATGTACGGCTATAAGGGCGCGAAGTATCTCTACCGCATGGAGTTCGTCTCAACGCAGGTCGTGGGGTACTGGGAGCAGCGCGGCTGGCAGATGAATGCCTGGCTCGCCTGAGCGTCCGCGGGACGCCAACCATGACGACGAGACCATGCTCCGCTTTGAAGCTGGTATTCGCCTGATCCATTGGGTGCACGCCGTACCATTCTTGTTTCTGCTCGTGACTGGCCTCACACTATTCATCCAGCCAATAAAGGCGGCGCACATCGATGGCTATCGCATAGTGCCGCTGCTGCACGTGCTCGCGGGTCTTGGGTTCATCGCCAGTCCTTTGGCGCTCTTTCTGTGGCTGCGAACGGACCGAGCCTCTGCCGACGACATCCACAGGTTGTTCAGCCTGAGGCGCGAGGATGTCCCATGGGCACGCTATGCCGTTGGCGCGGTGCTGGGAGCTCGGGTTCGGATTCCGCCGACAGCCAAGTTCAACCTTGGGCAGAAAGCTAATGCCGTCATCACGGTCGCCGTTACTGCGGCGCTAATGCTGTCGGGCGCGGTGCTTGCGGTCAACTTCTTCACGAAGCGAGTCTTCTCGGCCGGACTTGTTGAGGGTGTCTTCCCGCTCCATGACCTCTTCATGCTGATTGCCTTGCCAGTTGTCCTGGTACACATCTACCTTGGAAGTCTGCACCCCGGGACCAGAGAATCTCTGCGAGGTATCATCAGCGGCCGGGTGAGTCGCGGTTGGGCTCGTGATCACCACGACCTCTGGGTCGAGGAGATCGAGTCGCGAAATCCGTAAGTCCGGGCATCGCTCCCATTGACGGCGCTCACCAAGCCCGGCGCAGCGGTTAGACTGAGGTCCAGATACCGAATAGGAGATCGCGCTCCCGATGCTGAAGCTGCGCGTCGCGCTGGCGCAGATCAATACCACCGTCGGGGACCTTTCAGGGAATGCCGAGCGGATCCGTGCTGAGATGCTGAAGGCACGTGACCTCGGTGCCGATGTCGTCTGCTTCCCTGAGTTGGCTGTGACTGGCTATCCGCCGGAAGACCTGTTGCTGCGGCGGCGATTCGTGGACGAGAATATCGCCGTAACCCGCGAGCTGGCCTTCGAGGCGCGTGAGATCGTCGCCGTCTACGGGTTCGTCGACGCCGACGACGATATCTACAATGCTGCCGCCGTCGCCGCCGGCGGACAGCTCGTAGACGTCTATCATAAGCAGTATTTGCCCAATTATGGGGTGTTCGACGAGGAGCGCTACTTCCGCGCTGGAAGGCGGGCACCTGTCTACGAGATTGGGGGTGTCCTCGTCGGCGTGAACATCTGCGAGGACATCTGGTATCCGGGCGGCCCATCCCTGGTCCAGTCCTTTAGTGGCGCCGAGGTCCTGCTCAACATAAACGGGTCGCCGTTCGCGGCGGGCAAGCTCGGTTTTCGTGAAAAAATGCTCGCGACGCGTGCAAGCGATAACGTGGCGGTCGTTTGCTACGTGAATCTGGTTGGTGGTCAGGACGAGTTAGTCTTCGATGGCGGCAGCATGGTGCTCAACGAGCGTGCCGAGCTCATTAGCCGCGCGCGGCAGTTTCGCGAGGCACTGCTCGTTGTCGATCTCGATGTCGGTGCTATCCGTCAGTCGCGGCTCCACGACACACGGCGCCGCAAAGAGCGGCTGGAGTTTCTGGCGCACACGACGCCGGAGTTGATTCGGCTGCCAAGCTCCAGCGCGGCCGCGGAGCGGCACGCGGTTGCAGTCTGCATCACCCCCGCGCTCGAGCCGGTTGCCGAGGTCTACGAAGCGCTGGTGCTCGGGACTCACGACTATGTCCATAAGAACGGCTTCGCGGATGTGGTTATTGGGCTCTCCGGCGGAATCGATTCCAGCCTGACGGCATGCGTCGCCGTCGATGCCCTCGGCGCGGAGCATGTGACGGGAATCTCAATGCCCTCGCGATACTCATCGCCTGGGAGCAGGGAGGACGCGGCTGAGCTTGCGGGGCGGCTGGGAATTCGCTACATCACGCTGCCCATCGAGGACATCTTCTCCGCCTATCTTGCAACGCTTGGGTCGCTGTTTGATGGGACGGAACCGGGTCTTGCCGAGGAGAATCTGCAGACCCGAGCCCGCGGTAATCTGCTAATGGCCCTCTCTAATAAATTCGGATGGGCGCAACTCGTGCTCACGACCGGAAACAAGAGCGAGTTCGCTACCGGGTATACAACGCTCTACGGCGATATGGCGGGCGGATTCGCAGTCCTCAAGGATGTCCCCAAATCGTTGGTCTACAGCCTCTCCGAGCACCGGAATCTGCGGTCGGACTCTCCGATTCCTCGTGCTGTGCTCGATAAGCCACCATCCGCTGAGCTCAGGGCCGGCCAAAAGGATGTAGACTCACTCCCTCCGTACGAGATTCTGGATCCGATCCTCGAGGCATACGTGGAGGAGGATCGAGCGTTCGATGAGATCGTTGCCATGGGATTTGATCCGGAGACGGTGCGCCGCACCATCGACCTCGTCAATCGCAGCGAGTATAAGCGGCGCCAGGCACCGCCGGGTGTGAAAGTTACAACCCGCGCGTTCGGGCGCGATCGGCGTCTACCAATTGCCAATCGCTATCGAGCTGAGTAACCCTGCCACTCGCTGGATGAGGGCTGGCTAGCGGCGCCCGTGCCCCACGACTTTGCCTGGGTAGGCCCCGGTGTGCGACCCCTGCTCGACAAGCACCTCGCCGTTGACCAGCGTCCACTGGATCCCCTTCGCGAGCTGCTTACGGCGGCTGGCGCCACCCGGTAGATCCGGGGTGTCCTCAACATCCTCCGAAGCGATTGTTTCCGGGTCGAATACCATCATGTCGGCGGCCCAGCCTGGTCGCAGGAGTCCTCGGTCTCCGAGTCCAAAAACACAGGCGGAATCGAAAGTCAGCTTGCGCACGGCCTCCTCGAGTGACAGGATTCCCTCCTCGCGCACCCAGTGGCCAAGCAAGTAGGTGGGATAGCTGTAGTCGGAGCGGAAGACGACATGGGCTCCGCCATCGGACTGCCCGACGAGGACGTGCGGGTTGTGGAGCATCTCCGCAACTGCCGTGGGGTCGCTGTTGGTCTCCCTGCGTTCGAATACCGTTTCCAGCTCCTCCTCGAGGGCTAGGTCCAGGAAGACGTCGAGCACGTCCCTATTTTGGTCCGCTGCAATCGCGGCCACGCTTTTGCCCGCGAGCGCGGAATTCTTCGTCAGAGCTGGCCGGCAGACGACCTGCGTGTCCCACCGCCGCACGAACTCGCCGCTGCCAGCGTATGGGGTCTCCACAACTTCGTAGTGAAGCTTCGCCCGTGTTGCTGGATCGCGAAAGGCGCGCTTTCGCTCCCCCAGAGGCAGCATCATGACGGTCTTCCAGGTCGGATGGGCGTCGAAGTGCTGTGCGTTCTTCAGCGTATAAGGGAGGACGTGCTGACGCGGGTTCAGAAGGCGGAACGTCCGCAATCCCTGGCGCCCCAACTCGGCCGCATCCTCGAGGGTGCGTCTCCAGGCATCAGGATCGGCGGCGTTTTGGCTGATACTTCCGTAGAGCACAGGGCGGCCGCCGGCCTGTGCAAGGCGCACCCCGAGTTGCGGGTCGCCCCCGACCTGAATCGTCCCGCGCCCGAGCTCGTCCAGCACGCCGGCTACTGAAAAACGCTCCAAATCGGATGCCATGTAGGTGGGAGCGATCCGGCCTTCGTGGTCGAAATGGCGGATATTGCGCTCGAAGGAGACGCCAATTGCTCCGGCAGCCATGCCCTCACGCACAACGCCACGCATCTCGCCAATCTCATCGTCCGTTGCTTCCCGCTCATAGGACGCATCGCCCATGACGTATCGCCGCACGGCCGAGTGCCCAATGAAACTGGCGACGTTGACGCCGAGCCGGCGATCCAGCGCGTCGTAGTACTGCGGGATCGTTTCCCAAGCCCAGGCAACGCCCGCGTCCAGTGCCTCCAGCGGGATGGCCTCCACGCGCGAGAGCAGGCTCGCCAACGGTCCGCGATCGTACTCGTGGGCAGGAGCCAGCGCCAGCGAACAATTCCCAATCACGACCGTGGTTGCCCCGTGGTAACAGGAGAAGGTGCAGAGGGGGTCCCAGGTCACCTGGGCGTCGTAATGACAGTGGTTATCGATGACCCCTGGAGCCACCACGAGCCCGCCGGCATCCAGAACTCGCCTGGCAGAACCGGAGACTTTGCCGACTACTGCAATGCGGCCCTCCTGGACGGCGATGTCGCCGCGAAACCGCGGCATCCCTGAGCCGTCCACAATTGTGCCGCCGCGAACGATGAGATCGTAAGCCATCGCGCCCTCACACTCCTCTGTCCGGCGGCGAACTACCCGTTCGCCCCACCGGGGCAGCCCGAATTGGCGCGAATGTAGCACCAGCTCTTGCGCGGGTCAATGCTTCCTGGAGAATCGACATGGAGGATCGGCGTGGTTGACAGGTTCACCGGCGTACACGAGGATCAGGCCGCAGACCGGCGCAAACCTGCCTGCTGACCGCCATTGTGTGGCGGGAGCCTTCATTCGGGAGCATCCATGGTGGAAGAGCTTGTCGACTCGGCACTCGCCCACGCTCGTGCGAACGTCGAGCGTTGGGGTGACCGCTTCCCAAGCTCGGGAGAGAAGGGGCACTATCGGCTCATCCCAAATGAGAACTGGCTTGCCGGCTTTTGGACCGGCATACTATGGCTCGCCTACGGAGCAACACAAGATCCGGTCTTTCGCCGCAGAGCCGAATCGCTGTTGCCTTCATTCGCCCGAAGGTTGGATGCGCGTGTTCATTTGACCCATGACCTCGGCTTTCTGTTTAGCCTCAGCGCCCTCGCTCAGTGGCGCCTCACCGGGAATGAGAATGCTGGGATTCTCGCACTACGTGCGGCCGGCGAGTTGACGGGACGCTTTAAGCCGCAATTTCAGGGCATCCAAGCATGGGATGGAGACGAGAACGCCGGTCGCATCATTATCGATACGATGATGAACCTGCCGCTGCTCTTCTGGGCGTCGGAGCAAACCGGCGACGAGCGGTATCGGCGCGCAGCCGCTGCGCATGCGGAGACCAGTCGCAGGTATCTACTCAGATCCGACGGGAGCACCAACCACACTTTCTACTTCGATCCCGATAGTGGGCGGCCGCTTGGACCAAAAACTCATCAGGGTTGGTCAGACAGCTCGCTTTGGTCACGAGGACAGGCATGGGCCATCTACGGTTTCACCGTTGCCGGTGAGTGGCTGGAGGATGAGCGCTTCCTCGAATCGTCCAGCCTTGCTGGGCGATGCTTCCTAAACGAGCTCCCGGACCGCGGTGTGCCGTCATGGGACCTGCGCTTGCCGGATGGCGCCCCCATGTGGCTTGACAGCTCCGCAGGCGCGATCGCTGCCGGCGGTCTCCTGCGACTCGCCGGCTGGACCGGCGACGATCGGCATCGGGTGGCCGCAAGCCGGCTTCTTGATGGGCTGGAGGCGACGTGCTTGGAATCGGATCCGCAGGCCGAGGGTATGCTGCTCCACGGCGCGCTGCAAGTGCCGAGAGGTTGGGCGACAGACAGCTACCTCATCTTCGGAGACTACTTCTGGCTTGAAGCGCTGCTCGCTTCGAGCGGGCGCGGCGTCGATCTCTGGGGGCCCGCGTCCGCGCCCTGAGAAGTCGCGGAGCCGTTAAGGCGCGTGGTAGAGGCCCGTATCACGAGCTGGGGCGCGAAGCGCAGGCGCCGTCGCCTTCGTGCGCTCCCGTCCAAGTGTCTCACCAGCATCGCCACGGCTTGCTCCCCCAACTCCCGAGCAGGCTGGCGTACCGTTGTCAGCGCCGGTCGCAGAAACGCGCTGAACGGGATATCGTCGTAGCCAACGAGCGATAGGTCATCGGGGATAGTGAGACCCAGATCGCCGGCCACCAGGGCGATCCCAATAGCGACGAGGTCGTTGTACGCGATAATTGCGGTTGGCCTTCGGGCAGCCGGAAAAGGCAACAGACGATGCGCTGCCTCTCGGCCACCGCCGTCAGTGGGACTGCCGTTGGAGGTATAGCCGGCCGGCAGTTTCAGCCCCAGTTGCCTCGCCATTGCCCGAAAGGCCGTCAACCGCCGTGCTTGGACCTGCGACGCCGGCGGCCCGCCGACATACGCGATTCGCCGATGTCCCAAACCATACAGATGGGTCACCGCATCGCGAATGCCGGTCTCCTGGTCGACGTCGACCGTTCCCACAGCGGCACTTGTTGGGGCACGATTGACAAACACCAGTGGGAGCGCGGCCTTCGTCAGAAGCGCAAGGCGATCATCCGGCAGGCGCGAGGCGCAGACGATGACGCCATCGACCTGACGCGAGCCCAGCAACTCAATCGCTTTGAGCTCGCGGGCGCTGTCTTCGGCGGTGTCATAGAGGAGGACGCTCAGGCCGCGCCGCCCAGCGGCCAGCTCCACCCCGCGGACCACCTCGGTATAGAAGGGGTTCGTAATGTCCGCCAGGATCAGCCCGATTGTGCCGGTGCGGCGGGTGACCAGGCTTCGGCCGGCCGAGTTTGGAACATATCTCAGCCGTTCGATCGCATCCTGTACCCGTTGACAAGTCGCCTCCGAGACAACGGGTAGGCCGTTAATGACGCGTGAGACCGTGGCGACGGAGACGCCTGCCATCGCCCCAACGTCCTGCAGAGTTGCGGGCCTCACGACCCTGTTGACAACCATTTCAGGGCTATGCTACGGTGCGCCGAGCCGTAATGTAAACGTTTACATTTCGTCAGCGGGAATCGGTCAGACTGGAGGGCCGCCGTGAAGGGATTTGCAACCCCACCGTTTCTGCGTCGCCTCGGCAACCTCGGAGCCCTTGGTGGCATGTTTGTTGTTATGGCCTGTGGCGGCAAGCCGGCCGCGGCGCCGACCCAGACGTCCGCGCAGCCGGTGACGCTCAAGATTTCTGACTACTCCCCAGAGCAGAAGGACTTTCACAAACAAGTCGCCGACCAATACCACACGGAACACCCCAACGTGACGATCGAGTGGAATTCAATTGCCCAGGCGCAGTACAACCAGACGATGCCGCTCGCCTTCGAGAGCCACCAAGCGCCGGACATCTTCTTCTGGAAGTCTGACCTCAACCCTGTTCTAACCATGTCGTACCTCTTTGATCAGGGCTGGATTCGGCCCCTGGGTAAGGAAGGCGCAGTTCCGCCCGATTGGCAGAAGCGGTGGCCGGATGGCATGTTCGTCGAGGGCGTCAACGTGAAGGGCGGCAAAGTCTACGGCTTTCCCTTCACTGATAACAAGATCTGGGGCCCCGGCTACTTCTATTGGAACAAGTCGCTGTTCAAGGCCGCGGGCCTCGACGAGAACAAGGCTCCATCAACCTGGAACGAGCTTGCCCAGGATTGCGCTGCCATCAAGTCCAAGGAGCCTGATAAGTTCTGCGCGGCCGTCCCTCTGAAGGGCACCGATCCCCAGCGTTGGTGGTTCAACCTTGCCGGCAGCATCATGACCGATCAACCCTTCTTCGATCTGAAGTCCGGGCGCTTTGACCTGAACGATCCGCGGCTCCTCAAGGCCTTCGGTTATCTCCAAAGCCTCTACAAATCCGGTTACGTCGCTCCCGGCGTAAATGACAAGGATTTCTCGCGCCAGCAGGTGGCCGCCGGCCAGGCGGCGATGTACATGGACGGCGCCTGGATGCCAGGCGTTTGGGCCCAGCAAGGATTCGACAGCTCGAAGTACGGCGTGGCAGCCATGCCGTACCCTGACGATGCCCCGCGCGGCGGACTCGCCCAACGCTACAGCGAGAACAAGTACTGGCTGAGCAGCCAGTCCACCCATCCGCAGGAGGCCTGGGAGCTCATCCAATGGATGACGCAGCCCGACGGATTCTTCGCGCAGGGCTACCTCAAGGGCGGGTTTGGCACGCTGGCTTACGCCAACAACCAGAAGTACCTGACGGATCCAGCAATGCAGCAGGTGATACGGGTTGGGACGACAAAGGGATTTCGAGCGCTCGATCCGGAGCCGCTGCTCAAATGCCCGGACCTAACGAAGTCCAAGGCGCTATCCGATGCCAGCGCCCTTCACCCCAATTGGGAGTGGGAGACGATCACGGATGCGATCGTCAACAATAAGAACTTCGCCACGACTGCGAAAGAGGTTGCCGACGCCCGCCAGAAGGTGCTGACGGAAGAGCTGGATAAGGAAAAGGCCTCCGGCCTGAAGGTCTCGCTGGATTGCTACACCTTCGCCGACTGGAACTACAACCAGGACTTTGATGTGTCGAAGTATACGAAACAATAGCGGACGACCAGACCGTGGCTGAGGCTGAGATTGTCGCTGCTGCCCCAGCCGGCCGGCTCCCGAGCCTCGAAGCGACACGGCGAACAGGCGGCACGGCGCTTTGGATTGTCCTCTTCCTGGCGCCGTTCATCGCGCTGTACGCCGGCTTCACACTCTGGCCTCTGCTGGCCACGGTTGCCTATTCGCTGTTCGACTGGGATGGCATTCGGCCGCTTAGTCACTTCATCGGCCTCGGGAACTACCAGAAGATCGCCGCCGACCCGGTCTTTTGGAAAGCGTTCACCAACACGCTAATCTTCGCCGTGCTCAACACGATCATCAAGCTGCCGCCAGCACTGGTCCTCGCCATCGTGCTCACCCGCAAATGGCTCTGGCTTAAGCGGATCTTTCGGACCGTCTTTTTCGTGCCGGTGATCCTGCCGGTCTCAGTCGCCGGCCTAATCTTCACCTATCTGCTGAATCCCTCCAACGGTTCCCTGAACGCCGTCCTTCGTGGGGTCGGGCTCGTCCACCAGCCGATCGATCTGTTGGGCCACGACAATACGGCGCTGATGGCACTCGTGTTGATCTCGGTTTGGCAAGTGTTCGGCCAGTACCTCATCTATTGGATGGCCGCGCTGCAAAACGTCCCCGACGATCTCTACGAGGTGGCCGAGATCGATGGCAGCGGCGAGTGGAGCAAGTTGCGCCATATCACCCTCCCGATGATCCGTCCGATGGCGGTCATCATTACGCTGCTTGCGCTCGTGAACGCTCTGCACGTATTTGGCCTCGTGGTCACGCTTACGAGCGGCGGGCCCGGGCGGAGCACCTACGTGATGTCCTACTTCATCTATACCGAGGCGTTCTCGCAGATCCCCTACAAATACGGCTACGCCTCGGCGGCGGCACTTCTCTTCGGGGTACTGGCGCTGATCTTCGTCACCACCCAGGGCTTCTTCGCCCGCAAAGCGGAGATTCTCAGGAGAGCGTATGGTGTCTAGCCAGTGCTCGCCCGCAATCGTTCGGCGCCGGCTCCCCCGCAACGTTCGCCGCAACCTTGTTGCCATGGCGATCCTGAGCCTGATCGGCTTTGTCTGGGTCTACCCATTCCTCTGGACGATCTCTGTCGCATTTAAGACGCAGCTGGGCGCCTTCAGCGCGGGTGCCAGTCTCATTCCCCATCCGATTGAGCTTGGCAACTTTGCTCGCGCTTGGGTCGTCGCCGGCTTCGGCATGCTGTTCCTGAACACCGTGCTCTATGCCAGCGGCGCAACGCTGATCGAGCTGATTAAGTCCGCGATGTGCGGCTACGTTCTCGCCCGCTACGAGTTTCCCGGTCGCACGCTTCTCTACCGGCTCGTCATAGCGACGCTGTTCGTTCCGATCGCCACGGTAATCATTCCCCAATTCCTGCTCGTCGAGCGCCTGGGGCTGCTGAACACCCGCGCCGGAGTTATCCTCGCCCTCTCTGGCGGGGCTGGTGCCCTCTACGTACTGCTGTTCACCAACTTCTTCAAGAGCGTCCCCCAGGAGTTATTTGACGCCGCGAGCCTCGATGGAGCGAGCTTCCCGCAGACGTTTCGCCTGATCCTGCCGTTGGCGCGGCCGATTATCGCGGTTGTCGTCATCTTTCAGTTCATCCAGGCCTGGAACGACTTCAACGTCCCGTTGGTCTACACGATCGGCCAGCCGAGCCTGCAAAATCTGGCCGTCGGTATGTTCGCTTTTCAGGGTGCCCACTCGCTTGACTGGACAGGCTTTGCCGCCGCGACGGTGATCTCATTCGTTCCAATCCTCATCGTCTTCTTCGCATTCCAGGGCTACTTTGTGCGCGGCCTGGCTGGGGCCGTTAAGGGATGAGCCTACCACGCAGATCGCGCCTTTGCCTGAACGATGGCTGGCGCTTTCGCTTCGAAGGCGAGCGGGGCGACGCCACGCCGGTTTCCCTGCCCCATTCCTGGAATGCCCTCGACACCATGGAGTGCCACCCGGAACAGCACTATCGACGCGCTGTCGGCATATACGAGTGCTCGCTGCCGCCGCAGGTCCTGACGGTGGGGGAGCGGCTGTGGATCGAGTTCGAGGCGGCATCGCAAAAGGCGAGCGTCGAGTTAAACGGGCGCCCGATCGGCGAGCACCTGGGCGGCTACACTGCCTTCGCACTGGACGTCAGCGGTCCGGTTGAGGCACGCGAGATCCTCGTTCAGGTCGATAACCGCCCCGATCGAGACCTGGTTCCCTCGGACCTCTCGGACTTCTTCCTCTACGGCGGCCTCACGCGCAACGTCTGGCTCTACAAGACCGGCGCAATACGGATCGCTGCGTCCTGGATAGACGCGGAGGTCACCAGTGACGTCGCAACCCTGACTGCACGGGGCCGGGTCGAGGGCCTCGGCGCCGGCGTGCTCGGGGCCGCTGATTCCCCGAGGGCAGGCGCCGAGGCCGTCCGCGTGCAGGTAGAGCTGAAGTCGCCGGACGGCGGGGTCATCACTCGCGCCAGCGCAACGATCGACCGTCCGGATTTCGCCCTCCCCGTTGGGGAAATATCAAACCCGCTACTTTGGTCGCCGGCGGTTCCAGCGCTCTATCGGGCCACCATCCGAATTCTCGTGGGCGACAGGTCTTCTGATGCGGTCGAGGTCCCCGTTGGTCTCCGCTGGTTCGCGTTCCCTGATCGGGGGCCGTTTCGGCTCAATGGCCAGTCGCTGCGGCTGTACGGTACTCATCGGCACGAGGACTGGGCAGGACACGGCAGCGCGGTTCCCGACGACCTCACCCGCCGTGAGCTCGAGCTGATGCGCGGTGCTGGCTTCAACTTTGTTCGCCTCGGCCATTACCCTCAATCGGCGGCGACGCTTGCGGCCTGCGATGATCTGGGCCTGATCGTCTGGGAGGAGCTGCCGTGGTGCCGGGGTGGCGTGGGCGGTGAGGTCTTCCGAAGGCGCACTCGCCAAATGCTCGTCGAGATGATCGAGCAGCACCGTCAGCACCCCTCCGTGGTGTTCTGGGGCCTTGGAAACGAGCTCGATTGGGAGACCAGCGACCACTCCCGCTCGACCGAGGCGCGAGTGCTGCGCCTGCTCACCGAGCTCAACAATCTCGCGCATCGGCTGGATCCGGGCCGGCTTACAGCCCTGCGCCGCTTCACCGCAGGCGCCGGCGTCGTCGACGTCTACTCGCCATCGATCTGGTCTGGCTGGTATCGCGGACGCTACGAGGACTACGAGACCGTTCTAGAGGGTGCCTTGGAGCGCTTCCCGCGCATGCTGCACGTGGAGTGGGGCGGTGATTCCCACATCGGCCGTCACAATACCGGTCCGCACGTGCCGGATCTGCCGGTGCTGGCCGATCACGGTGAGAGGCCAAATGACGCCGCACTCAGCGGCGGGGAGGCGCGGGCTGCGAGGGACGGCGATTGGTCCGAGAGCTACATTCTGGACTTGATGGAATGGCACCTTCGGGTACAGTTGCGCTCGGAGCGGCTGGCCGGAAACGCGCAGTGGGTCTTCAAGGACTTCGGAACCCCGCTGCGCCCGGAAAATCCTATTCCCTATATCAACCAGAAGGGGCTTCTCGACCGTGCCGGCCGTCCCAAGGATGCCTACTTCCTCTTCAAGAGCTATCTCAGCGACGATCCCATGGTCTACATCGAGTCTCCAACTTGGCCAATCCGAGCTGGTTCCGAGACAGAGACCCAGCGCGTGCGCGTGTATTCGAACTGCGCATCGGTCGAACTGTCTCTGAATGGCGAGTCGCTCGGCGCTCTCGCTCGAGACCCGCGCGCATTCCCCGCGGCCGGTCTGAGCTGGGATGTGTGTTTTCGATTTGGGAGCAACGAGCTGCGTGCCACCGGCGAAGCTGGCGGCGGGGACCAAGTGTCGCACAAGATTGCGGTCGCCTTCGAGCCTCCTGCCCACAGTACTGGTGTTCGCCTCGCCTCCGAAATGCGACCCGGCACTACGCCCGCTGGCGAACCGGCTACATGCGTCACCCTTCAGCTCGTCGATAGCGACGGACGGCCGGTGATTGACGATCGGCGGCGAATCAGCCTGCGTCTGGCCGGTCCGGGTCGCCTCCTGACGCACAGGGGTACCGTGGACGGCAGCGAAGTTGTCGAGCTCGCCAATGGCGGCGCGCGCACTCTCCTACTGGGCGCGGCGCCCGGGGTCACCGCGTTGCTGGCAGAAGTGTCCGATGGACCGACGGCCAGCATTCTCGTTGAATTGATGCCCTGATCGACTGGCGGGCCGGGCGACATGCTCGCTGCACAGATTCTCTCCGGATAAACTGGAGCACGATAGGGCGCTCACACTCGTCGTTAGATGGGCGCACCTCGCTGCAAGGTCTCACTCATGCATACCCTCGCCTGGCAGGGCGACCACCTGAGCCTCTTGGACCAGACCCAACTCCCGGGCAAGGAGGTCTATCTCGACCTTCGTGACTATCGCGAGGTGGCCGACGCCATACGATCCATGCGTGTGCGTGGCGCTCCTGCGCTCGGCTGTGCCGCTGCCTACGGCGTCGCTCTGGCCGCGACCGCGCTGAGAATGGAGCCCGCAGAGCGATTTCGTGCGGGACTAGAAGATTCCTGCCGCGAACTGGTCGCAACTCGTCCGACGGCCGTAAATATTGCCTGGGCGGTTCATCGGATGCAGGCCGCCATCGCTGGGGTCGCGGAGCCGCGCGCCGCGGTCGATCGGCTGATAGCGGAGGCGCTCGCTATCCAAGATGAGGATGTCCGTGGCAACCGCGAGATGGGCCGTCTGGGCGCCGCCTTACTGCCTGAGCAGTGCACCGTTCTCACGCACTGCAACGCCGGTGCGCTCGCCACGTCGGGGTACGGCACTGCTCTCGGGGTCATTCGTGCCGCGATTGAAGCCGGAAAGAAGGTCGACGTCTTCGCCGATGAGACGCGGCCGCTGCTCCAGGGAGCCAGACTGACGACCTGGGAGCTGACACGCGACGGTATACCGACAACACTCATTGCTGATACGATGGCCGGTCACTTCATGCGTCGTGGTCAGATAAACTGTGTCGTCGTCGGCGCCGATCGGATCGCGGCCAATGGGGATGTCGCCAATAAAATTGGGACGTACCAGATAGCAGTGCTCGCCCACGAGAACGGCATTCCGTTCTATGTGGCTGCACCGTTCAGCACGGTTGACCTGGGAACGCCGGATGGTGACGGTATACCGATCGAAGAGCGTGCGCCCGACGAAGTAACATGGTTCGGCGGTGTTCGGACCGCGGCCGCCGGCGTCGAGGTGAGGAATCCTGCATTCGACGTCACGCCGAATCGCTACGTGAGCGCGATCATCACCCAACTGGGCATAGTGCATCAGCCGTACGGGGGTGGGCTGCGCGCGATCGAAGCTTCCGCTGCGGCCAGGGAGGGACAAAGTATCCATGCCTAAGGCAACGGTCGGCGTCATCGGCGGCAGCGGCTTCTACCAGATGCAGGGTCTGAGTGATATCGAGGAAGTTGCCGTCTCGACGCCCTTTGGCGACCCCAGCGATGCGATTACACTTGGAACGCTCGAGGGGGTTCAAATCGCCTTTCTCCCCCGTCATGGACGCGGCCACCGACTGCTCCCGAGCGAGCTGCCGCAACGAGCCAATATCTACGCCCTGAAGCAGCTTGGTGTGGAGCGGATCATCGCGGTTTGCGCTGTGGGGAGCCTTCAGGAAACGGTGAAGCCACTCGATATCGTCATCCCCGACCAGCTTATCGACCGAACGAAGAACCGGCCGAGTACGTTCTTTGGCGATGGCATCGTTGGTCACATCGGCTTTGGCCACCCGTTCTGCCCCCAGCTATCGCGGCTCCTCACCACTGCCAGCCGTGGAGTCGGGGCGACGACCCATCCTGGGGGTAGCTGCATAGTGATGGAGGGTCCTGCCTTTTCGACCCGTGCGGAATCTGAGCTGTACCGGTCCTGGGGTGCGAAGGTGATTGGCATGACGGCGCTGCCGGAGGCGAAGCTGGCGCGTGAGGCAGAGATCTGCTACGCGATGCTTGCCTGCGCGACCGACTACGACTGTTGGCATGAGACTGAGGAAGCCGTCTCTGCGGACCTAATCCTTCAGAACCTCTTGAGAAACGCCGAGGTCTCAAAACAGATCGTCGCTGCCGTGGTGGGCCAGTTGTCCGACGTGCGTAACTGCGAGTGTGAGAGCGCGCTCGCCAATGCGCTGATCACCCAGCCAGAACAGGTGCCCGAGCCAGTCCGATCCAGGATGCGGCCGATTCTTGGGCGCTATTTCGAGCCTGTCCACCAGGGATCGTAGGGAGCGTTGATGGCCGCCACATCCAACGGCGATCAAATCCTGGTTGTCGGCAGCCTTGGGTTCGACGACGTCGAGACGCCGTTCGGTCGCGCCGTCCATGTGCTCGGCGGCTCGACGATTTACTTCTCTGCGGCCGCGAGCTTGTTTGCCCCTGTCAACGTTGTGTCCGTCGTCGGGACCGATATGCCGCTGGAATCCTTCGACTTCCTTCGGCGGCGCGGCGTCGACCTTTCCGGGCTCCAGGTGGCAGAGGGGCAGACCTTCCACTGGGCTGGTCGCTACAACTACGACCTCAACTCCCGCGAGACGCTTGCGACAGACCTGAACGTCTACGCGGACTTTCACCCGCGTCTGCCGTCGAAGTACGAACTGAGCCCGTTTGTATTCCTCGCTAATATCCACCCCAACCTGCAGCGCGAAGTGCTTGGTCAAGCGCGCAAGCCGCGGCTTACGATGATGGACACAATGAACCTGTGGATCGAGCACGAACGCGAATCGCTTCTGGAGACGATGCGACTCGTGGATATGGTGTGTATGAATGAGGAAGAAGCGCGCGAGCTCTCAGGGGCGTACAGCCTTGTGGCCGCTTCTCGTTACATTCTTGGCCTTGGCCCCCGTGTTGTGCTAATCAAGAAAGGCGAAAACGGCTGCGCGATGATCACTCCCGAGGGCTACTTCATGGCGCCCGCCTACCCGCTGGAAGAGGTCTATGACCCCACCGGGGCCGGCGACAGTTTCGCCGGCGGCTTCCTCGGCTACCTTGCGTCCTGCGGTGATTTGGGTGATGAGAATCTGCGCCGCGCCGTCGTCTACGGCAGCGCCGTAGCAAGCTTCACCGTCGAGCGGTTCAGCGTCGACCGGCTGCGTGACCTGAGCCGCCGTGAGATTGATGATCGCTACGGCGAATTTCGCCGCCTTACGCTCTTTGAGGCGGTTTAGCGGCGTGTTATAGGTGGTGCCGCTAGCTGAGCCCGTCGTTTGACGGGCTCGCCGCGAGCGGGAGGACCGGCAGATGGTTGAAGGCAACGCCCGCTCGAGAGCCGCGGAGGAGACGCGGCGGAGCGCATATGCCATCGAGGAGCTGACCGACCCGGTGGCGATCCGGCGCATACTGGAAACACGCCGTCCGTACGCCGCCTACGCGCTCGGCCAACTCGACGATCGCTTCTTCGGTCTCGTGCGCTGCTATCAGTCCAAGGGCTCGACGGGGCAGGCGCTGCTGCTGTTCTCGAGTGCTGGACTTGGTAATGCACTGTTTGCGATGGGAGACGCCGGCGCACTTGAGGCGCTGCTACGCCTCCATCGCGGCCCCCACCAGAACTACGCCACATGTCAGCCTGAGCATTTGCCTATCTTCAGGCGCTACTTCGCTTTGGCTCAGGAGCAGCCGATGTTGCGGATGGCCGTCGGCGCCGGGGCGTACACGCCCCCTGAGTCACCGCCTGAGAGCGTCATCGTGCGGCGTCTGCGCTCGCGTGACGTCCGCACGCTCAATCAGCTCTATAACTCCGAGGGTGCGCCCGCTTACTACTCGGGCACACACGTGAACGAGGGCGTCTACTATGGCGTCTTCGACCGACAGCGGCTGGTGTCGGTGGCGGGGACGCACGTGATCTCAGAGCAGTGGTCGATCGCGGTCGTCGGGAATGTGTTCACTCACCCGTCGTATCGCGGGCTGGGTTATGCGCGACTTTCCACCGGTGCAGTGACCGCAGATCTGCTGGAGCGGTGCAGGGATGTTGTCCTAACGGTCGATCCACAGAACACCCCTGCCGTACGCGCCTACCGGCGCCTCGGCTTCCACGAGGATTGCCAACTCCTAGAGGCTGCGGTCGTGCGCAAAGACCCGCTGGGGCTCGGAAGTTGGCTCGCTCGCGGCGTCGCCCGCTACCGTGGCCGGCACCAGGGCACCGAGCTGGTCTTCGGATGAGAGCCTAATACCGGTAGTGGTCTGTCTTGTACGGTCCGCCGGATGGGACGCCGAGATAGTCGGCCTGCTCCCTGCTCAGCTTCGTCAGCTTCACCCCCAGATGGTCGAGATGCAGGCGCGCCACCTCTTCATCGAGCTGCTTCGGCAGCATGTAAACCTTCTTCTCGTATCTTGCAGAGTTTGCGTACAGATCGAGCTGAGCCATGACCTGATTCGTAAACGACGCAGACATAACAAAGCTGGGATGGCCTGTTGCGCAGCCAAGATTCAGGAGCCGGCCCTCCGCAAGCACCATGACGCTGTGGCCATCCGGGAAGCGCCACTCGTCATACTGTGGCTTGATGTTAATCATCTCGATACCAGGCCATCTCTTCAGACCCGTCATATCAATCTCGTTGTCGAAGTGGCCGATGTTTCCAACAATTGCCTTGTCCTTCATGCGTGACATCTGGTCGGCAGTGATGATGTTGTAGTTCCCGGTTGCCGTGATGAAAACATCGGCGCGTTCGAGCACGTCATCGAGTGTGTTGACCTCGTAGCCCTCCATGGCGGCCTGGAGTGCGCAAATCGGATCGATCTCCGTCACAATGACCCGGCAGCCTTGGCCGCGCAACGCCTGCGCGCAACCCTTGCCGACCTCGCCGTACCCGCAGACGACGGCAACTTTTCCGCCCAACATCACGTCAGTCGCGCGGTCCAGCCCGTCCGGCAGCGAATGCCGGCAGCCGTAGACGTTGTCAAATTTGCTCTTGGTTACTGAGTCGTTGACATTGATGGCCGGGAAGAGCAGCGTGCCGGCATCCATCATCTGATAGAGACGGTGCACGCCTGTCGTTGTTTCCTCGCTGACCCCCTCGATCGAAGACGCGAGGCGCGTGAAGCGACTGCTGTTTTTCGCGATTGAGGCGCCGATCAGGTCGAGGATGACACCCCACTCCTCGGGATCCTTGTCGGGATCGAATTCTGGAACCTGGCTGTTCTTCTCGAACTCGACTCCCTTGTGAACGAGTAGCGTTGCATCACCGCCGTCGTCGACGATCGATGTCGGGCCGCTTCCATCAGGCCACTCGATCGCCTCATTCGTGCACCACCAGTACTCATCGAGGCTCTCGCCCTTCCAGGCGAACACTGGGGTGCCGCGAGGATCCGAGGCCGTACCGCCCGTCTCTGGACGGCCGACGACCACAGCGGCCGCCGCGTGGTCCTGCGTCGAGAAGATGTTGCACGAGACCCAGCGCACGTCGGCGCCCAACTCGGCCAGCGTTTCAATGAGCACCGCCGTCTGAATGGTCATATGCAGGCTGCCCATGACGCGGGTGCCGGCGAGCGGGCGCTGACCTGAGTAGCGGGCGCGCAGCGCCATCAATCCGGGCATCTCCTGCTCCGCGAGGCGGATTTCCTTACGCCCGAGCTCTGCCTGTGCCAGATCGCGGACCTTGTACGGCTCACGGCCGGCGGCGCGCGCCGCGGCGAATGGGTGAACGGCTTCCGTGGTCCCTGTCATTCCTGTTGACTCCCTTAATCCTGCTGATGTCTTGCTGTTTGGCTGCCTCTGCTCTATGGACCCTCGCCGGCCTTTTCGGCACGGGCGACGAAGAGCGCTGGACCCTTGGCTTTGGTGTTGTGCGGCATCGCGACGATTCTAGCGTGAGCGAAGCCCGCTTCGCCGAGCATGCGCTGCAGAAGATCCTCGTCAAATCCGAGCCACACGTGTCCCATCTGTTGCCGGTACGCCTCGCGGTCGTGCGGGAGCATGTCGACAACCAGCAGGCGGCCTCCTGGCCTCAATGCGCGTGATGCCTCCACGAGCGCCTTCTGCGGCTCGGGAATATAGTGGAGCACGAGAATAAGGGTCGCGAGATCGATGCTCCTGTCTTCGACGGGCAGCGCCTCCAATTCACCCTTTCGCAGCTCGACGTTGTCGAATTCAGCGAGCCGTTGCTCGGCAGCCTGCAGCATCGGTCCAGACTCATCGACCGCGATCACGCTTGCGACGAATGGCGCCAGCGCGGCGCTGACTTGTCCCGTCCCACATCCCAGATCACCCACCAACCAACTGGGATCTGCCAGCCCCGCAAGTGACGCGACATCAAACCGGTCGCCAAATAGGTCCTTGCGCAGGCGATCCCACTGCGTGGCGGCTGAGGCGAAGAACGCCTGAGATTTGGTTCGCCGCTCCGACAGCGCCATCTGAAGCCGCCGCTCATCCTGCGAGATTGGCGTCGTCGCCACGAGCTGTTCGCGAACTAACGCCCATAGGCGCTCGCTGGGTGAATCGACGCCATCGCGCATTCCGGTGTAGAGATGGCTTGTTCCTTCAGATCGGGCTGATATCCAGCCGTCTTCGGCAAGTGCCTTCAGATGCCGGCTTACTGTTGATTGCGGCAGCTGCAGGATTGCTCGTAACTCAGATACGGTCAGCTCGTGACGATCCAGCAGCAGCAGGAGGCGGCTGCGGGTAACGTCTGACAAGACAGACAGATGATCCAGAATTGCTGGAGTCCGGCGGTTCATTTAATCCCTCAATCCGGATTAAACGATACATACGTGCGGTCTGTCAAGCCGTGAATTGAAGGAAAGTAGCGGGCGTGCTACCGTATGGGTTGCGTCCAGCCTGAGGACGGCCAGCGCTGGGGATTCGTCTAACGGTAGGACAGCGGATTCTGGATCCGTATGTGGGGGTTCGAATCCTCCATCCCCAGCCACCCTACGGCGCATTCGTCTAGCGGCCCAGGACACCTCCCTCTCAAGGAGGAGATCAGGGGTTCGAATCCCCTATGCGCTACCACTGCTCTTGATGGGCCCCGATTGGGGCCCTTCTTTTTCCCCGGTGACGCGCGTGGACCGACCTGTCGTTAATCCCGCTCTCCGTGCCAGCGCCCGATTTCGTCGCTTCTGGGTGGCGCGCCTGCTCTCGCACACGGCGCAGAACGCCATACTCTTGGGCCTGCTGGTCACCGTGGTCAACAGGACAGGGTCGACGATCCACAGCAGCCTGCTGGTTCTGACATTTGTCCTACCTTCAGCGCTGCTCGGTATTGCCGGCGGGATAGTTGTGGACAGGTTGCCCAAGCGCGAGATGCTTGTGACGACTGGGCTGTTCCGGACGGCTCTCTGCCTGCTGTTCTTGCACGGCAACGGGGGCGTTCTGCCGATCTACGCCACTAATTTGGGCGTCTCCATCATCACCCAGTTCGCTTCGCCGGCTGAGTCCGCGGCGCTGCCAGCGCTCGTTCCTGAGGGACAACTCGTCGCCGCGACGGCTGCGCTGAATTTGGAGTTTGTCATCGCCCAGTTGCTTGGTACTGTTCTCCTGGCGCCGCTTCTGGTCAAAACGGTTGGATTACGACCGCTGTTCGTGCTTACGGCTATCGGCTTTCTTCTGTCGTCCGTCCTTTACGCTCGCATCTCGGGAGTTGATCGGCGTGAGGAGCGGTATCTGAATGAGGGTGAGGCCGTCGCGTTGCCCGGCAGGGTCGCAGGGGTCCGAGCAGCGGGAATCGAGACGTGGCGATTAATTCGGTCAGATCGATCGGTGATGGTATCGGTTGTGCTACAGACGTTGGTTGCAACGACCATCGTTGTTCTGGTGTCGATCGTGCCGATCTACACAAAGAGGGTTCTATTCCTTCCAGCTGAGTACAGCGTCGCCGTGTTCTCACCCGCAGCCGTTGGAATGTTCCTGAGCGTTCGGCTCGTGCCTGGTCTTGCGCGGCGGTTCGCGAAACCCAGACTCGCGGTCGTCGGGTTCGCGACTTTTGTCGCGTTGCTTGTAGTGCTCGGGTTCAGCCGTGAGGTCGCATTGCTGCTTGCGAGATATGGCCCTGCCGGCCTGCCGGGGCTGCATCCCGCGAGCGCCATCGTCTGGCGCGTCGCCCTCTGCGCACTCCTTGCAGGGCCGCTCGGTTTTGCCTACGGCATCGTCATTGTGGTCGCGCGCGCGATCTTGTATGAAAGAGTCCCCGTATCGATGCAAGGCCGCGTTTTCGCCTTCCAGGGCGTGCTGGGGAGCATCGCGTCGATCCTGCCCCTCATTCTCGTTGGCGTTGTCGCCTACGTGCTTGGGCCGCGCGCGGTGTTGATCCTCGTTGCCCTGACGAATGCATTGGCCGCCTGGTACGCGCTTCGCCTGGCTCCATCGACTGCGGGGGAGGGAGAGTCCAGCAGCGTTGGACCGGCGGCCGAGGCGGCTCCACTATCCGGATTGAAGACGTAAGCGAGAGGCCACGTCCCAGCTTGCAGAAATCGCCCGTGCCGCCATGAACGCCACGGGCGATTTTGTCTTGTCGGGGCTGAAACCCGCAGCTTATCTGGAAGTGACTGTTCGGCGCAGGAAGGTCGGCAGCTCGGTGTCTGAGACGCTGCCAAGTGAATCTATCCGCAGCGAGCGATTCTTCTCATCGGCCGGAAGAACCTCGTGACGCTCGGTCGCGCCGAATCCGGTCGCGATGACGGTGATCTTGACTTCGTCGTCCATCTCTTCGTCAACAACCGTGCCGAAGATAATCTCGGCATCGGGATCCACAACCTCGGCGATGACCTGCGCTGCGAGGTTCAGCTCCTGCAGTCCGAGGCTGCGACCGCTCGTGACATTGAAGAGGACGCCACGTGCGCCGTTGATGCTGACATCGAGCAGGGGGCTTTGAATGGCAGCCTTGGCCGCTTCAACGGCGCGATGCTCACCGGTGCCGTGCCCGATCGCCATGAGCGCGGGGCCGGCCTCGCTCATGATTTTGCGTACATCGTTGAAGTCGACGTTGATCTCGCCGGGCATGGTGATGATCTCGGAGATGCCACGAATCGCCTGCCGTAGGACATCGTCGGCGGAGCGGAACGCCTCCTCCACGGTCGCTTGCTGGTACAGGGAGATCAGCCGGTCATTGGGGATCACGACGAGGGTATCGACCTTTTCCCGCAGTCGCGAGATCCCTTCCTCGGCCTGACGCCGGCGCTTGCTGCCTTCGAAGGCGAACGGCTTCGTCACAACGCCGATCGTGAGAGCGCCGGTCTGCTTGGCTATTTCCGCCACCACTGGAGCCGCGCCGGTGCCCGTCGCCCCTCCCATGCCGGCGGTAACGAAGACCATCTCCGATTCTCGAACCGCCTCTAGGAGCTCTTCGCGGCTCTCATCGGCGGCGCGCTGTCCAACGGCCGGATCGCCGCCACCGCCGAGCCCTCGCGTGAGTTTGTCCCCGATCCGAATTCGCGTGTTCGCTTCGGAGCGTGAAAGCGCCTGCGCATCCGTGTTCACCGCCACGAACTGGACGCCGAAGATCCGCTCTTCAATCATTCGATTGACGGCGTTGCAGCCACCGCCACCTACTCCCACGACTTTGATTGGAGGCAGCCCGTCCACATCCACTATTCGTGACAGGCGAGACGACGATGACGACATAAGACGCTCCTTAGTTCAGGTGCTACTCCGGCAGAACTACGCGCGCAAGTTCGCCGAAGCGCTTCCAAAGACTTCCGATGTGTAGCGGTGGATGAGGGATAGACGGCCGGAGAAGATGCCTGGAGTCGCGGATGGCCCATTCTAACAAGCCCACACTGGTTGCGCACGCGGGGTTTGTGACAGTCTCCGTAAGTCCCTGAATATTTTGCGGAACGCCGATCCTCGCCGGCATATCGAGCACCTGCTCGGCAAGCGCGTCGATGCCAGCCAGGTTGGCCGTGCCACCGGTTAGGACCAGGCCAGCTGAGATAATCTCGTCATAACCCGCCCGTTTGACCTCAACGAGAATCATCTCGAAGATCTCCTCACAACGCGCCTGTAGGATTTCGCAGATACGCCGGCGCGAGAAGGTTCGCTGCCGCTCGCCGCCAAATGCCTCGATTTCAACCTGCTCGTCTGCCGGCACTGCGCTTGGCAGCGCTTGCCCGTAGGTGGCCTTGACGTATTCGGCAGCGGCGAAGGGGGCCCTCAGGCCCACCACGAGGTCGTGCGTCAAGTGATACCCGCCAACAGGCAGGACGGACGTGTGATATACAGCGCCGTCGACGTACACGGCCACATCGGTGGTTCCTCCGCCAATATCGGCCAGTACCACGCCCTGCCGGCGCTCCTCATCCTCGAGGACGGCCTCAGCGCTGGCCAGAGGCTCCAGAATCAGTGCGTCAACCTGCACGCCAATCCCCTCGACGCAACGCGTCAGGTTCTGCATTGCACTCACCGCCGCAGTGATGACGTGCGCCTCGACATCGAGACGCTGGCCGTACATCCCGATGGGATCGGTGACATTGTCCTGACCGTCCACGACATAATATCGCGGAATTACGTGGAGGACATCGCGATTTGTTGGAATAGAGACGGTACGGGCGCCATCGATCACGCGGGTCACGTCGTCCTCGGCGATAGGGCGAGTCTGGCTGGGGACGGCCACAACGCCGCGATTGTTCATTGACGTAATGTGGGAGCCGGCAATGCCGACGTGCGCGCAAAGGATGCGCGTGCCGCTGGAGCGCTCTGCCTGCTCAACGGAGATACGGATAGCCTCCGTCGCATCACGGATGTTGTCGACCATGCCGCGGCTCAGACCCGCGGAAGGGGCCAAACCGACGCCAAGGATCCGGGTCGTGCCGTCGGGTTGTTCATCCCCGACTACGGTGCAGATCTTCGTGGTGCCGACATCGATCGCCGCGAACGTGCCGCTTCGCGCCACTATCCTCGCTCCTTTATGACTTTGTTCATGCGCGCAGCCGGCCTAGCGATAGTAGGGACGCTCGACTGAGCGGAGGTCGATGAGATGGACGCGGTTGGCGCCTAATTTGGCATTCAGAGCCTGCCAAACGGCTAGCTTGTAGTCCAGGCCTTGGCTGTCGCCGAGCCGGACCCGCACATTTTGGCTAGTCAGAAGTTCGAGACCACCGTCGGAGGAATACTCCAATCGGGCAACTTGTTGAAATATTGTATGCGGTAATTGGTCAACTAACATGCGGGCCATGCGAACCGCGTCGCCATCGACACGGTCACCAGGGCGGCGTCCTGGCGCCGCGTCGAGCTCGTAAATCGTAACGGGCCAGGGGGCAGTAACGATGTCGAGAACCACGCCGTTCTCGTCTATTAAGTAGTTCACACCGCCGATCTGCCAGGTTCCCCACGGCTTGCGTTCGCGGACCGTAATGTCAACCTGACTCGGCCAAACCCGCGCTACCTGCGCGGATTCGACTGCAGGCAGTCGCTGAATCGCGGCAGCTGACGCTGACGGGTCCAGTTCGTAGAGTTGCCTGCCATTCACGGCTGCCAAGTTGGCTATGGTGGCGGGATCAAGCACGGAGGTCCCTGTCACGTGAACGGTTTGGACGACGAAATAGGAGGAACGCTGCAGCCGCCAGGCGACTGTACCGGCAACCACAGCGAGCAGTACCGCGGTCAGCGCCAGCCAGGTGCCCGAGTGAGCCTCCCGTACGACGCGTGGACCACGCGGTGGTATGGCTCCCTCCACCGGCAGCCCGGAGGTAGTCCGCCGGCGCGGAGCGGGGCCGGCCGTCCTGCGATTCATGAGGCCATTCCTGTGGCACCTGTCGTACAGAACCCCTCACCTATGAGCGCAACCTCTGGATGCAGTTCGATGCCGAACCGATCACTGACTCGACGGATTGCTTCATCCATGAGCGCCTTCACGGCACCGGCGCGTGCCCGTCCCGCGTTCATGAAGAAGTTGGCGTGTTTTGCTGAGACCTCCGCATCGCCGATGCGCGTGCCTCGCAACCCGACCCGATCGATGTACCACCAGGCCGGCCGTTCGGGCGGATTCTTGAAGATCGATCCCGCGTTGCGGCCGGGAGGCTGGGCCTTTTTGCGCTTCGAATCAAGGTCACGTACGCGCTGCATGATCTGAACGGCACTCCCTTGCCGCAGTCTGAGCTCGACCGAGAGAATTACGCAGTCCGCGAACAGGCCGCGCGTAAAGACGCTTCCCCTGTATTCGAGTGACAACTCCGAGGCCGGGAACGTCTGCACATTGCCGCGATGATCCGAGACCTCGACTGAACTGAGTGCATCGGCGAGGCTTCCCCCATATGCTCCAGCGTTGTAGACGACTGCGCCGCCGAGAGAGCCAGGGATCCCGACTGCCCACTCCAGGCCCCAGTAACCCAGGCGGCAGGTCCGCCGGGCAAGGCTCGAGAAGTTCATACCTGAATCGCACCGTAGGCGGGCGCGACCGCCGGCCAGCTCATCGGGGCCGTCCACCGTACGCGCATCATTCTCGATGACCAGCCTGTCGCCCACGAGGACGTTGCTGCCGGAGCCCAGAATGCAGTAAGGCACTTCGTACTGCACGGCGGCAAGCGTGGCGGAGCGAAGCCCTGGTCTGTCGCCGATCTTGAGGTAAAGGTCAGCGGGTCCGCCGACGCCGAAAGTCGTGTGTCTCGACATTGGCTCGTCGCGGAGAACTGGGCCGATAGCCTCCAGCTCCTTCTCCAGTTCTTTAAAGGGCGTTCGTTTGCTCATCGCCGGCGCAACTCCTCGACCAAGGGCCGTCCGGCGTTCGTGACATCCCCGGCGCCCATCGTTAAACAGACGTCACCGGCCCGCAACTCTCGCCCGAGCATCGCGACAGCGTCTACGAGTGAATCCAGAACCGCCACCGGGGGCTGCGGTAGCGCTCGTGCCAGGGCGTAGGCATCGAGCCCTGCGTTCGGCGTCTCTCGCGCGGCGAAGGTCTGCAGCAGATACAACGCGTCGGCTTGGGCGAAGCACTGCTTAAAGCGCTCGAGCAGGTACTGCGTGCGACTGAACGTATGCGGCTGGAACAGCACGACCAGTCTGCGATGCGGGTAACGCGCCCGAGCGGCGGCGAGGGTCGCTTCGATCTCAGTCGGATGATGCGCGTAGTCGTCGATGACGGTGACGCCGCCCTCTTCGCCGGCGAGCTCAAAGCGACGACGTGCACCCCGGAAAGTGATGAATGCGTCTGCGATCGCCTTGTCGGTCAGCCCAAGATGATGGGCGACCGCAAACGCGGCAGCTGCGTTACTGACGTTGTGTTGCCCGACAAGCCGAATGGCGAGGGGGCCGTGCCGGCCGGAGCGCGAATCCAGCGAGAACTTCGTTAAGGGACCACCCCGAAGCGTGATATCGCTTATGCGCCAGTCCGCTTGGTGCGCGGCTCCGTACCACTGCACTTCGGCTCTGACCTGCTCTCGATTCTGTTCGAGAACCTCGACGGCCGCGGGGTCGTCGGCGCAGGCGACAATCAACCCTCCCGCAGGCACATTTCTGGCGAAGTGTCCAAAGGCCTGGCGAATGCAGGATTCGGACCCAAAGTAGTCGAGGTGATCGGTCTCGATGTTTGTGACGACCGCGATCTCGGGATGATACGCCAGAAAGGCTCCGGCATACTCATCGGCCTCCACCACAATCTGCCTTCCCGAACCCGCCGCCGCATTTCCGCCGAGGTCCAGGCATTCGCCTCCGAGCATGTAGGCGGGGTCAAATCCTGCACGCTTGAGGGTAACCGCGATCATGGACGACGTTGTGGTCTTCCCATGGGTACCGGCTATGGCAATCGCCTGCCGCCCCTCCATTAGCCTCGCTACCATCTCGTGCCGCGGGATAACCGGAACGCCTCGCCTCGCAGCCTCGATGAGCTCGACGTTGTCGCTCTTGGCGGCGGCCGTAGTCACAACAAGTGTGGCGGCTCCGAGGTTTGCGGCGTCGTGGCCCGCGTGTACCGTCGCGCCCATCGCGCCAAGGCGGTCGGTCAGCGGCGTGAGCAAGAGATCCGAGCCGCTAACGCGGGCGCCCTCGGCGAGTAGCAACTGCGCAATAGCGGACATGTGCATCCCGCCAATCCCAACGAGATGCACCCAGCGTTGGCGGAAATCCGCAGCCGGATTCATACCCTCGAAGGTCATAGCGAACATACCTCACTGACGTTCGCCGCGCGCCGGCTGTTGAGGAGCAAAGCAGCGATCTCGTCCGCGGCGGCGGGCCGGGCAAGCCGGCTTGATGCCGACGACATCGCGGCCAGACGGTCGTTGGAGCCGAGCAGCGACCGCACCAGGGCAGGCAGTTCGTCGAGGCATGCTTCCTCGAGTAGTATGGCGGCGCCCATCGACGCCATATGGGCGGCGTTTCGATGTTGGTCCGAGAAGGCGCCTGGAACAAGGATCGCAGGCAGACCGAACGCCGGTGGCTCAGCGAGGGACGACGCGCCCGCACGAAGCACCGCGAGATCGGCAGCGGCCATTGCCCAGGCGATGTCGTCGAGATAGCCATGAACGTGGTAGCGGGTTCGCAAGGGCTCCGGCAGTCGCGCGCGCGCCGAACGGACCCGTGTTTCATCTGCCCTGCCCGTGAGATGAACGACCTCACAGACCTCCAGAAGCGCGTCGAGCGCGTTGAGAATAGCGTCATTGAGTGTCCGCGACCCGGAACTGGCTCCGCTGACGAGTAGGCACGGACCGCCGTCCAGTCCAAGGCGCTGCCGGCCCTCGGCTCGAGTCGTCTGCCAGAACTCGGGCCGCAGCGGATAGCCGGTGACAGCCGTCTTCGAATGTGGCAGGTAATCGAGTGCGCCATCTGATGTGGTGGCCACATGGGTGGCGAGGAGCGTCGCAATCCGCACCGCCCAGCCCGGATACACATCAGGGAGGAAGACGGTGACCGAGACTCGCTTGAGCGCGGCCCCGAGGACTACGGGAATGCTCGCGTAGCCCCCGGTTGCGAAGACCACGTCGGGAGCAAAGCTCCTGAATGCCGCTTGCGCCTCCAGAACGCCGGCGGCGATGCGCGCTGCGCTGCTTGCGATCTGCCAGGGCGACTTGCCCCGAATCTGACCTGAGCGCACGACGCGGAAGGGGATGCCATGCTCGCGAACGAGTCGTTCTTCTGTTCCCCCACGCGTGCCCAGGTAGAGAAGGTCCGCCTCCGGCTCCGATCGGCGCAGAGACGCCGCCACACTCAGAGCTGGGTAGACGTGGCCGCCGGTGCCGCCGCCCGCGAAGATAACCCTCATCGACGCCGGCCCCGCTGCAATGGCAGCGTCGGGGCCGCGTTGGAAGGCTCATGGCGGCTGATGCTGAGCAGTATACCGAGTGCCGCCATGACCGACATGAGCGCCGAACTGCCGTAGCTCATCAAGGGAAGTGGGATGCCGGTCAATGGGATCGACCGGGTAATACCGCCGATGTTGATGATGGCCTGGAAACCGATCCAGCAGGTGATGCCGATCGCCAGCAGGCCCCCGAACTCGTCGGGAGCATTGAGAGAAGCACGGAAGCCCCGGTAGATGAGCACGGCAAACAGGAAGATGACAAGCGAGGCTCCGATGAAACCAGTTTCTTCCCCAATGATGGCGAAGATACCGTCTGTATGTGCACCAGGAACATAAAAGAATTTCTGGCGGCTGGCTCCGATCCCGAGGCCATGGACCTCCACTCCCGAGGGCGATCAGAAGTTGCAGTATATGAAAGCCCTTGCCTTCCGGATCGCTCTTCGGGTCGGCAAAGAAGGAGATCAGACGGTTCGAGCGATAGCCTTCAACGGCGATCATCAGCAGACCGGCTGCCGCGCCGGAGAGTCCGAGCGTTGCGAGATGACGCAGGGCGGCGCCGCCGATGAAGAACATCGTCCACGTGGTCAGGACGATCACGAGTGTGGTGCCGAGATCTGGTTCGAGCATAACGAGACCGCCCACCAGGCCCACCATAAGGACGAACGGCACAACACCAAGAGCGAATCGCTGCACCGTTTCGCGCTTGGACGACAGCCAGGCCGCGATGTAAATAACGAGGGCCAGCTTCGTGAACTCGCTAGGCTCGATCGGAGGCAGCGGTCCAATGGCGAGCCACCGGTTTGCCCCGTTGCTGTTGATACCGACGTGGGGAATGAGCACAACCAGCAGGCCGGCAAGCGCCGCAAGCATGATCACCGGGCTCCAGACTTTGAGGACGTGATAATCAAGCCGGGCGAAGAAGATGAGCAGCAGTGCGCCTATTGTCGCGCCCGCCCCTTGTCGCACGATGAAGTAGTTGACGTTGTTGTAATCCGCCAGCCCGATCGCCATGCTCGCGCTGTACACCGCCAGCAGTCCCAACCCCACGAGTAGGGCGACCACAAGGGCCAGAACGTAGTCGGGCTGGCGTCGTTGCAGGTGGCCGGCTGTTACTGTCGCTGCGATGAGCCCGCCCCCTGTCGTCCCAATTCGCTGTTTGAGGCCGGCTCCTGTGGCCGCGTTAGTGCGTTGACGAGGAAGCGGAACTCCTCGCCGCGCCGCTCAAAGTTTTCGTAGGCGTCGAAACTGGTGCAGGCGGGGGACAGCAGCACAACATCGCCTGCGCGAGCCACCTGGCCCGCCAGTAGCACCGCCTGCTCCAATGTCTGCACGCATCTGATAAACGGGCCGCAGGCGCCGCGCTCGTCCGCTTTGGTGCAGGCACGGGCAAGCAATGCTCCGGCTTCACCGAAGCAGATGACAGCCCGACACCGCTTGGCCGCCTCGGCGGCCAAGTCCTCCAGTGGTAGACGCTTTTCGCGCCCGCCAACCAGTAACACGAGTGGTTCGTCGAAAGAACGCATTCCTGCCAGCGTTCGCTCTGGTGCAGTGGCGATACTGTCGTTGAAGTACGAGACTTCGTTGATCTTGCCAACAAGCTCCAGGCGGTGCGGGACAGCACCGAAGCGCGTGACGGCCTCGCCGACAGCCGCGGGGTCGATTCCACAAGCGGAGGCGATGGCGGTGGCGCAGACGACATTCTCGAGATTATGCCGGCCCCGCAGGGGTACTTGCTCAGCGGCCATTGCCTCCCTATCGACGCCGTCGACGCGCATGTATACGCGCCCGTCGCGGAGGTATGCCCCGTTTGCCGGCAGCTCACCACCGAGGCTGAAGAAGAGCACGTTGCCGGGCGCGTCCTCCGCAAGCGCCCTGGTGACATCGTTATCCAGATTTAGGACGGCCGAGTCCTCCGAGGACTGATGCGCGAGAAGACTCCGCTTGAGCTCAAGGTACTCGGACCAAGTGAATTGGTCCAGGTGATTGGGGGTGACATTCGTCAGGCAGGCGACGTGCGGACTGCGGTCCATCAGTTGGAGCTGAGTGTGGGATACCTCGAGGATCACCCAGGTTTGGTCGTCGATCTCGCCGAGGCGTGTAAGAAGGGGTCCGCCGATATTGCCGCCCACAAATGTGGACCGCCCGGCTGTTGCGAAGATGGCGCCGGTGAGACTGGTCGTCGTCGTTTTGCCGCTGCTGCCGCTAATGCCAACCACTGGCCCAGGACAGAGCTCGAGGAACAACCGCGTCCGCGAGGTGATTGGGATATGGCGCTGACGTGCACGGACGATCGGAGGTAGCCCCAGGGAGGCACCCTGCGTCACCGCCACCAGATCAGCCTCGTCCGCCAGCTCAGCGCGATTGCCGTCGAGCGAAAGCCGGACATTGAGATCGGCAATCGCAGCGAGTTGCCGCTCCAAGGCGGCCGCGGGCTTGGCGTCACTCACGGTAACGTGAGCTCCGTTGAGCGCAAAGAATCGCGCCAGATCCTGTCCCTCGATTCCGAGACCGATAACGGCTATGCGCTTGCCGCGATAGGACTGCGCAATGGACGGAGCCGTGCCTGTGGACACTTGCATCAACCTCTGAGGGCCGCCGCAATTCCCAGCATCGCGCCCGCCGCGCCCACAAGCCAGAGGCGCGTCACCACGCGCGGCTCCGGCCATCCCAGTAACTCAAAGTGGTGGTGGAGTGGCGTCATCCGAAATACTCGCCTCCCGTGGGTGAGCTTGAAGTAGCCGATTTGGACCACGTCCGACAGGCCATTGACCACGAAGACAATCCCAACCAGCGGCAGCACCAACCATTGCTCGGTCATCATCGCCACGATGGCGAGGGCGGCTCCGAGCGCCAGGGCACCGGTGTCACCCATGAACACGCGCGCCGGATAGGCGTTGTACCAAAGAAAGCCAAGCACTGCGCCGACCACGGTGAAGCAGAAGGCGGCCAAGAATGTCTGTTCCTGCACCGCCGCGATAATGCCATAGGCTCCGAAGGCAAGTGCGGCCGTCGTGGCGAGGAGTCCGTCCATACCGTCGGTGATAGCAACTGCCGTCGTAGTCGCGAGCATAAGCAGGAGTGCCAACGGCACCACCCACACCCCAATCCGGAGGTAGCCAACCCAGGGCACGTGCAGATGGTCGACTCCCAGCCAGCGATAAAGCACGATGCCCGATGCGAGCGAGAGCACGCCAAGGAGGCCGAACTTCAACCGCCAGCTAACTCCATGCTGCCGGCGACCGTTCAGGCTCCCGAGGTCGTCGACAAAACCAATGCTTCCCGCCACAGCAATGACTGTGAATGGGAGCAGGATAGATAGCTCGTGGACCAGGTTGAAGAGCAATGTTACGACCAGCACGGTCCCGAATATGAGAATTCCACCCATGGTTGGCGTGCCAGCCTTGACGTTATGCGTCGACGGACCCTCAGCGCTGATCGCCTTGCCCAGCTTCCACGACTGCAATAACTCGACGACTGGGGAACCGGCGACGGTTGCAATCACGAACGCAATCACTCCAACTACGAGGGCGTGAAACACGGCTGCTCCGAGAAGGTTTCGCTCGGGATCCCATGAAATTCAGTGTTCATGGATTACCGGACGACGATGGCTGGTCCTCGGGAACATGCATGTACTTGAGCCCGTCGTGCATCAGTTTCGAGAAAATGGGCGCTGTCAGCTGACCGCCAAGGTCCGCCGTGCCGAGGTCGTCGAGCTTTACGAGAATCGCAAGGCGCGGGGTGGTTAGCGGTGCGAACCCCAGATAGGAGGGAATCGTGACCTCATTGCCGTACGCGTCGTTCTTGGGTGTCGAACCGCCTGCCTGTGGTACGTACGCAGTGCCCGATTTTCCGGCGACGACGTAGCCTTTGACCCGTGCGAGCGCATTCGAGTCCACCACGGCCGTCATCATCTGCGTCAATGTTACGGCCGTGTCTGGGGTAATCGTCTGACGGACGATGAGCGGCTCGGTCACATGAGCGCCGCTCGCGTCGCGGACTTCTTGCACTACATAAGGTTGCATCAGTTTGCCGCCATTGGCAATCGAACAGACGGCAGTAAGAACCTGGAGGGGTGTCGCATTCAGCCCCTGACCAAAGCTGTTGGCCGCCAGGTCAGACTGGGACCATGTTGGGTCGTCCGGGAGCCGGAATTGGCCTGCGGCCTCGCCGCCCAGATCGACGTGCGTTGCCTTACCGAATCCGAATGTCTGGACGTACCTGTAGAAAAGCGTCGACCCAAGGACGCCGCTCACGAAGATCGAGCCGGTGTTCAGGCTCTTCACCAGCACCTGCGTCATGCTCGTACGACCATTCACGGAGAAGTCCCAATTATGAAACTCGCGCTGCCCGACGACGACCTTGCCGGTGTCGACGTATGTTGTGTTGGGGTTGACCTTTTTCTCGTTGAGAGCGGCTGCCATCGTAAATAGCTTGAAGACAGATCCGGGCTCATACATATCGGTGATCGTGCGAAGCCGGAGTGTGCTCAGGTCGCTGAGCTGGTTCAGGTCCAACTTCGAAAGTTGAAATGACGGCCGGCTCGCCATCGCCAGGACGGCGCCGGTCTGCGGGTCCATCATCAACACGTCGCCGCCGTCGGCATGTGTCTTCTGGATGGCAGCGTCAAGCTCGTGTTCGGCCATAGCCTGAAGGGTGCGATCGATGGTCAGGACGACGTCGGAGCCGGACTGCGCTGGCACGGACCGCGTCTCGCCGAAGGCGATGGGATTACCGAGGCTGTCACGCTCGAAATCGATTGCCCCGGCCTTGCCGGCCAGTTGCTCGTTGAGATCGTGCTCAACACCTGTCAGGCCTGCCTGATCCTGGCCTTCGAATCCCAGCAACGCGGAGGCAAGGTCTCCTTCGGGATAGATTCGCCGGCTGCTCGGAGACGCAATCACTCCGGCGATGCCCGACGCCTCGATCCTCCTCCCCGTCTCGTACTCGACGCCGCGGGCGAGGACTGCGTCGCCCTCCGTACCCTGCGTCGCCGTTTGAATGTCAGGCTGGCTCCGGCCCAGCAGCGCAGCGAGCGCTGCGCTGCCGGCTTCGGCGACGCGCCGGTCCTGCCAGACGCGACGATCCACGAGGATATCGAAGGTATCGACGCTGGTGGCCAATGGGTTGCCGGTGCGGTCGAGGATCGTGCCACGGTGCGCTGGGAGCGCCTTTCGGTCAATGTGCTCACCCTGCGCTTCGAGGACGTAGTCCTGATGGTGGACGAGTTGGAGAATGGCCAATCGCGTCAAGATCCCCGCGGCGCTGAGTCCCATCAGCAGAGCCACCGCGTAGATGCGCCAAGAGGAACGGCTCGTGCGGCTGGCAAGGGTCATGTCGGTCCTCCGCTTCCTCCCTCGGTCCAGCCGCGGGAGAGCCGCTCGTCCGTTAGGAGAATGGGAGCAGGCGAAGGAGCTTCTGCCAGACCGAGCCGCCGTTCCCAGGCGAGCCCGAATTGCCGGCGGGCATATAGGCGTTCGGAAGCGGCCGAATCGCTGGCATGAGGACCGACACGGCAATGTCCGTCTCGTGGGTTACGGGAACCATGCCCAGCCGGTTGCGAGCCTCGCCGTCGATACGTGTGAGCGCGCCTAGCTGCGCGATCTGGGACTGAGTCTTGTAGATCTGCGCCTGCAGATCGGTGCGTTGGTGCTGCAGGTTGTTGATTCGATATCCCTGAGCCGTTTCGTCACTGCTCTGCATGACGGGCAGCAGGATGGCGAGGACAACGAGGGCGAGGGTTGCGGTTAGCGCCAGTGCACGCTTGGCGCTGTGAACGGCTTCGCTGGTAGGGGCGAGGATTGGATGGTCGATTACTGACATGTGCCGTGCCTCCGTGCCGAAGCGATTCTCGAATCTCAGACTCGCTCGGCGATACGTAATCGCGCACTTCGGCTGCGCGAGTTCGCCGCCGTCTCGGCGAAGGACGGGCGGATCACGGACTTCCGCAGGGAGCGTAGGGCCGCGCGATGCGAGCATGTGCATAGTGGAAGTGCCGGTGGACAGATACAATCCCGGCTTTCGCTGCGGATGAAGTCCTTGACGATTCGATCTTCGAGCGAATGGAAGCTGATGGCAGCGAGGCGGCCACCAGTGCGGAGCAACGTAAGCGATGCGGCCAGGGCCTGCTCCAAGCTGCCGAGCTCGTCGTTAACGGCGATACGCAGCGCCTGAAAAGTGCGGGTGGCGGGGTGGGTACGCGCGCCTCGCCGCGGGGCAGCAGCCTCGATGGCGGCAGCGAGCTCGATCGTGGTTCGAAACGGCCTCCGTCGCACTAGTGCTCGGGCTATATGCCTAGCCGCTGGTTCTTCGCCATATCGCTGAAGTAGCGTCACGAGATCGCCCTCGTGGAGCTCATTCACCAGATCCGCCGCCGTCCGCTCCAGACCCGGGTCCATTCGCATGTCGAGCGGAGCTGGAAATTGGAAGCTGAATCCGCGTCCGGCCTCGCTAAGTTGAAGCGAGGACATGCCAAGGTCGAACAGAAGTCCGGCGCTACCGGTGAATCCCCGAGATGCGGCGATGCCGCCTATTTCGCGGAAGTTTCCCGAGACGAGCACCACCCGATCGCCGTAGCGTGATAGACGCTCAGCCGATCGCCTGATTGCACCAGGGTCTGCGTCGATGCCGAGAAGGCGGCCATTGGGCGCGTTTGCCAGAAGGATCCGTTCCGCGTGCCCACCTAGCCCGATGGTCGCATCGATATAGCTCTCGCCGGGTCGGACCGCGAGAGCTTCGAGGCATTCCTCAACGAGTACGGGGGTGTGCGTGGCGGTACTTAAGTCTCTAAGGCGACTGCCGTCGGCAGGATCGCACATTTGATCAGCGCTGAAGAGCCGAAATGCCGGCGCGGAGGGCGTCATAGTCATGGTGTGTAGCAGGTCGCTGATCCCGGCGGTATAGCTCGTGACACCCTCCAGCGCTAGTTTGACATAGTCAGGTAATGGCATTACTGAACTTACTGCATAGAATATCGATACGCAACGCCAACAGTCTAGCATCGCTGAGAGGGCTATATAGCCCAGTTATGGCAACTTCTATTTTCGGTAGCGTTTGCAGCGGCCGGCAGGTCCGGCGCGAGATCGCAGGCACAGCTGGGACTCTTTGCGAGGATATGCCCGTGAGCCCGCCCCTTTTCGCGGAGAGGGAGACTGGCGCAGAATGTGAGCAGCGAGAATCGGCTAGATCGTGCGGGGGCTGGCTATGTTGCGCCTTGGCATACTGACGATGAGCGACAAGGGCGCACTGGGTGCCCGAGAGGACACAAGTGGCGACGCAATCCGCCAGATTATGACGGCGACCGGCGCGGAGGTGGATCGCTATCTGCTGATTCCTGACGAGCGCAGCCGGATCTCCGCGACGCTCCGCGAGTGGGCGGATTCGGGCTCGGTCGATCTGATCCTGACCACCGGCGGCACCGGACTCGCATCTCGCGACGTGACGCCCGAGGCCACACTTGATGTCCTCGAACGTCTGGCGCCGGGCCTGGCGGAGGCGATGCGTGCCGAGGGACTGCGCCACACACCGATGGCGGCTCTGAGTCGGGCCGTGGCGGGAACGCGCGGACGGACGCTGATCGTCAACCTGCCCGGCAGCGAAAAGGGGGTCCGTGAGAGCCTGGGTGCTATCCTACCGATCCTGCCGCACGCGATCGAGACGCTGCGGGACACCGCGGGTGACCATTAGACGTCGATGCGACTCGATATCCTGACGCTGTTTCCGGCGATGGTCCGGGGTCCCTTCGGGGAGAGCATTGTGCAGCGGGCCATCGACCAAGGGTTGGTGACGATTGGCATTCACAACATTCGCGACTACGCGAGCGGCCGTCACCATGCTGTAGACGACTACGCATATGGGGGCGGGCCGGGGATGGTAATGAAGCCGGAACCGATCGCCGCGGCGCTCGCTGCCGTCGCCGAGCTGAGTCCGGAACGTGGCCCAGTCGTTCTCCTCACTCCGCAGGGGCGCTTGTTTGTCCAGTCGATTGCCCAGGACTATTCCGAACGTGCTCGCCTCACGCTCATCTGCGGTCGCTATGAGGGCGTGGACGAGCGCGTGCGCAGCCTGGTCGACGATGAGCTGAGCCTGGGCGACTTCGTCTTATCCGGCGGGGAGCCGGCTGCGATTGCCGTCGCTGACGCCGTTGTTAGACTGGTGCCCGGCGTGCTTGGCTCGGACGAGTCACTCATGGAAGAATCGCACGCCGCCGGCCTATTGGAGTATCCTCAGTACACTCGACCGCCGAGCTTCCGCGGCCAGGATGTTCCTGCTATCCTGCTTTCCGGTAATCATGAGGAGGTAGCACGCTGGCGCCACCTCCAATCCATTCTCCGCACGTCAGAACGCCGTCCGGATCTGCTCTCGCAAGCGCAACTGACGCCCGCAGAAGCAGCTTGGCTGGAAGCACAGCGCCAAGGCGGCGACCCAGTCGCTGACGGCGGCGCCGGCGCCTCGCGAACTGAAGGATCGTAATCATGGACCTTAGCGGGATCATCGAGCTCCAGCAGAACCCGAACGTGCCCAAGTTTCGGCCAGGCGACACCGTGCGGGTCAGCGCTAAGGTCGTGGAAGGTGAGCGCGAGCGAGTTCAGGTCTTCGAGGGCACGGTGATCCGTTACCGCAACGCAGGATCGAGCACCAGTTTCACCGTTCGTCGAATCGCATCGCACAGCGTTGGTGTCGAGCGGACGTTCCTGGCGTATTCTCCTCGCCTCGAGAAGGTGGAGGTGGTCCGGTACGGCAAGGTGCGGCGTGCTAACCTTTATTATCTCCGCCAGCGCACCGGCCGGGCGGCGAGAATAAAGGAAAAGGCGCGCCCCCGACCGAGCTAGTCTGCCACAACAGCACCTATGCGTTACGCGGAGGTGGCCGTTCGATCTGATGCACCGTACCGTCATGCGTTTACCTATTCGGTTCCACCCGATCTCGCCCTGGCCCCCGGCCAGGGCGTCCTTGTCCCCTTTGGTACTCGTACGCTCCAGGGCGTCGTTTTGTCGATTAGTCCGACCACGCACTTCGATGGGAAGGTGCGGTCGCTGGTCGGCGTCGCCGGCGAGCTGCCGCTGGTCCCACCTCATCTTCTCGAGCTCGCACGCTGGATGGCGGAGCGTTATCTGGCGCCGCTTTTCAGCTGCGTGGCTCCGCTGCTTCCCGCAGGCGTCGAGCGGCGGACAAGGATACGTTTTGTCCCGGTCGGAGATCACCAGGGCGCAACAGGAGAGCAACGGGCTATTCTGGCTGCCCTCCATGAGAATCCGGCAGCAACTCCGTCGGACCTGCAGCGCGCCACCAGGCTCGTGCGCATTCCAACCACCCTCGATACTATGGTTCGTCGCGGACTGCTGCGGCGGGATTATTTCCTCGATGCGCCAAGCGCAGGCCCGAGGTTGGTACGGAGCATGCGCCTTACGGGCCGGGCGGGGGCAGTCGACGTCGCGGGATCGCTTTACCGGCGCCTCGAACAGGCAGGCGGTGTGCTGCCACTCGCAACCTTTCGACGGCTGCCCGAATGGGGCAATGCAGCCGCCCGCCACTTGGTCGAGACGGGCCTCGCCCTGGAAACGGAAGAAAGGGTGCTCCGCGACCCCTTGGCGGGGAAGGACTTCCCTCTCAGTGAAGCGCCCATTCTGACCTCAGCGCAGGCAGCCGCGGTGGAACAGATTCTGGCCGCGGATTCATCCAACAGACCCTGCCTTTTGCACGGCGTGACGGGAAGCGGCAAGACGGAAGTCTATCTGGCGGCGACGGCGGCAACGCTCGCGGCCGGGCGCCGTGCGCTGATCCTCGTTCCGGAGATCTCGCTGACGCCGCAGACGGTCGAGCGCTTTGCCGGCCGCTTCCCTGGTCGCGTGGCCGTCCTGCACAGCGCGCTGAGCGACGGCCAGCGGTATGACCAGTGGTGCGGCATTCGCGAGCGACGCTTCGACGTGGTCGTCGGATCGCGCAGTGCCATCTTCGCCCCACTCGAGGAATTGGGATTGATCGTCATTGATGAGGAGCATGAATGGACCTACAAGCAGTTTGAGCAGCAGCCGCGGTACCAGACACGTGATGTGGCTGCGCATCTCGCTGCGCTGACAGGGGCATCGGTGGTGCTCGGCAGCGCCACCCCTGATGTCGTCTCGTATGCGCGCGCTGTACGCGGTCGTTATCAATTGCTTGAGCTTCCAGACAGGGTGCGGCCGCACATCGGCGGCGCGACCGAGGCAGACGCCGCGCTGCCCAAGGTGGAGATCGTCGATCTCAGCCGCGAGCTGCGAGAGGGGAATCGGAGCATCTTCAGCCGCTCGCTGTCCTTGGCGCTGCAGGAGGTCCTGACGCGCGGCGAGCAGGCGCTATTATTTCTGAACCGCCGCGGCAGCGCAAATTTCTTGCTGTGTCGCGATTGCGGGCATGTGCCCCGCTGCTCGCGCTGCGGCATCAGCTTCACCTACCACGCCGAGGGCGAGCGTCTTTTGTGCCATCAATGCGGGCGCAGCCGGCGCGCCCCTTCCGTCTGCCCGCGTTGCCGCAGCACGAGGGTCCGCCGGCTGGGCGCCGGCACGCAGCGCGTCGTCGAAGAAGTCGAGCGGCACTTTCCTGATGCCCGCGTCGTGCGCTGGGACCGCGACAGTGTGCACAGCGCCGAGGACCATGGAGACATCTTCCGCCGGCTCCAGCGGGGCGAGGCTGATGTGCTGGTGGGGACGCAAATGGTGGCAAAGGGCCTTGACCTACCACTTGTCACGCTGGTGGGAGTTGTCAACGCCGACCTGTCGCTCAACGTGCCCGAGTACTATAGCGCCGAGCGCGCATTCCAGCTCCTGACGCAGGTCGCGGGCCGCGCCGGCCGTCGTGACCGCCCCGGCAGGGTTATCCTGCAGACCTATGCGCCGAATCACTACGCGGTTCGCGCTGCAGCCGATCACGATTACGGCTCCTTCTTCAATCGGGAGATCGGGGTCCGGCGGCGGGGTGAGTACCCGCCCTTCGCCAGGCTGACGCGGCTGGTGCATGCCAGCAGCGGTTCCGAACGCGCGGAGGCCGAGGCACGCCGCATGGCAGCTGAGCTCCGGCGGGCCATCGTCGAGGGACGGTCCGCCTCGGCGGAGGTCATTGGGCCATCACCCTGCCACGCTGCTCGATTACGTGGTCGCTGGCGCTGGCAGATTCTGATCCGCTGCCCGCGGCCCTCCGATCTGCTCAATCTGGTGAGCTTCCCGGAGGGCTGGAGCATCGATGTCGACCCGCAGACCTTCGCATGACCAGTGCCGCTCCGCGGCTACCCCACAATTCCATAACTTCTTATGATGACTCTGGCGTCCTGAACGCCGCGCCTAGCGCAGGAAGAGAGACCACGGATGCGAAGTGCCTGGAACCGACTTGAACTCGTCATTATCCTCGCCCTGATGATTTTCTCGCTCTATGTCATCTGGCCCGCAGAGCCCTGGCACTATTTGCCGATCCGAGGGCCGAGCGGTGCAGGGCTGCACCTCGGCTCATTCAAACGGAACGCATTTCGATTGGGTCTCGATCTTCAGGGCGGCACCCTAATCGTTCTTCAGGCAGACACGACGGGGCTGACTCCGGACCAGATCGGGAAGTTGCCGGACACGCTGCAGGAGACCCTCAAGATCATCGATCGGCGCGTCAACAATATCGGCGTCGCCGAGCCAGAGATCCAGCTCCAGGGCGGCAACCGAATCTCCGTTGCGCTACCTGGGATTTCCGCCGATGACGCCAGAAACCTGGTCGGACGCACGGCTGAGTTGGAGTTCAAAGGTCCGGTTATCGACCCGAGCACCGGCAAACAACAGCTTGATGCGCAGGGTAAGGAGGTGTGGCAGCCGCTGCTGGTCAAGGGTGCTGACGGCCAGGTGCATCAGCTCACCGGCAGATACCTGAAACCCGATTCGTACGTCACTACGCAAAACGGCCTTCCATCCGTCGCCTTCAGCATGACACCGGAGGGCGCGCCGTACATGGGCGACGCAACGTCGCAGCTCATCGGCAAGCCCATGGCGATCTTCCTGGACACCGACTTCATCTCCTCGCCGGTCGTCCAAAGCCAAATCACCGATAACGGGGTTATCACGGGCGTGACCGTCAATGAGGCGCAGACGCTCGTCGCGCAGCTCAACGCGGGCGCGCTGCCGATCCCGCTCACGGTGGTTCAGCAGACGAACGTCGAGGCGACGCTCGGGCGAAACTCCGTCCGCAACAGCGTCCATGCGGGCGAGGTGGGTATCGTGATCGTCGCCCTGTTCATGATCCTCTACTACCGCCTGCCTGGAGCGCTCGCAGCGCTCGCACTGCTCGCATACACCAGCACGGTGCTGATGGTCTTCAAGCTGATCCCGGTGACGTTGACCCTGGCGGGTATCGCGGCCTTTGTGCTCTCGGTCGGAATGGCGGTGGACGCCAATATCCTGATCTTTGAACGGATGCGGGAGGAGTTGCGCTCCGGCAGAGGCCTCAACGCCGCCATCGAGGCCGGCTTCAGCCGGGCCTGGCCGTCCATCCGCGACAGCAACATCTCCACGCTCATCACCAGCGTCATCCTCTACTGGTTCGGCGACCAGTTCGGCGCCGATCTGGTGAAGGGTTTCGCCCTCACGCTGTTCATCGGCGTGCTGGTCAGCCTGTTCTCGGCGATCTTCGTCACGCGCACCTTCCTGCGCATGCTCGTGGGGACGGGCGTCAGCCGCCACCTCGAGCTGTTCGGGGCGGCAAGCCCGCGAACGGGCGAGGTTGCGCGTCGTGCGGTTCCGTCGACGCCGCGGCGTCTGCCTGCGGTGCTCAATCTCGTGGGTAACCGCAACTGGTACTTTGCCCTGTCGGCGCTGATCATGATCCCCGGTCTTATCTCACTGGCGATTCCGCCTGCGCTCCGCCCCGGAGTCGAGTTCACCGCAGGCACGACCTTCTCGGTCAGGTTTGAGCGGCCGCCTTCAACTGAGGCGATCGCGTCCGAGCTGTCGTCGCTTGGCTTCAAGGACTCCAGGGTTCAGGGGGCGGGAGCGGACGACTTCATCATTCGTACGCGACCGCTGTCCGGGAACATCGACTCCAGTACTATTGGTCCCAAGCAATCGACGGATCTGGATCTGATCGTGCAGGGGCTGGAATCGAAATTCGGACCGCTGGCCGGCTCGGACGGCAAAGTCACGCATCAACCGCTCAGCAGCGCGACGGTGTCGCCGCTGGTCTCGAAGCAGATCGTGAAATATGCCACGCTGGCTGTTATCGTCGCGACGGTATTCATTCTGGCCTGGATTAGCTGGGCCTTCCGAAAGGTTTCGCACCCGCTGCGCTACGGAATCAGCGCCATTGTCGCGCTCCTTCACGACGTGATCGTCGTTCTGGGGCTGTTCTCGATCTTTGGGAAGCTGTTTGGGCTCGAGATCGATACGATCTTCATTACTGGACTGCTGACGGTAATTGGCTTCAGCGTTCACGACACGATCGTGGTGTTCGACCGTATCCGCGAGAATGTTCAGCGATCCGGGTCCCGCAATTTTGCCGCTGTCGTCAACGACAGTCTCCTGCAGACCCTGGGGCGATCGATCAACACTTCAATGACGGTGGTGCTCACGCTGCTGGCGCTCCTGCTGATCGGCGGCCCGACGATCCGCAACTTTGTCCTGGTGCTGTTAATCGGCATTATCAGCGGTACCTACAGCTCGATAGCCATCGCGAGCCAGCTCCTCGTTGTCTGGCAGAACGGGACCTTCGCGCGGCTCGCGGAACGCTTGGGGCTTCCCGTTCGCCGCGAACGCCAGCCTGAGGGTGCGCAGCAGCCAACCTAAGCTGTGCGCCGCTCAGCTTCGCAGCCGGCAACCACTGGCGGAGCTAATCCGCGACGACGCCGCGTCCGTATAGGGCACGTAGGGGGTGATGGTTGACGGCCGAGCGCTCTGACGAAGAGTTGCTGCGGGCGATCGCTGCCCAGGATGTGACGGCCCTTGAGGCGCTTTATGCCCGCTATGGTGGCCTTGCCTTTTCGCTCGCCCTGCGCGTTACCGGGAATCGGGAGATGGCCGAGGAGGTCGTGCAAGAGGCGTTTCTGTCCGCCTGGCGGCGTGGGTCCACGTATGAGCCCGGCCGCGGAAGCGCCAGGGCGTGGCTACTCGGAGTTGTCCACCACCGAGCCATTGACCTGGTTCGGGCCCGGATTTCGCGCGGCCCGACCGTGGTCCTGGACGATATCGGTGAGCTCCCGGGCGGCGGCGACCCCTGGCCGGAGGTGCGGCAGAAGTTGGACCGAGAGACGATCCGGGGCGCACTGGTCTCGCTGCCAGACGAGCAGCGCCGCTGCATCGAGCTTGCTTACTTTGGCGGCTACAGCTATCCGGAGATCGCCGAGCAACTCGACGTGCCGCTGGGGACAATCAAGAGTCGCCTGCGGCTCGGTCTGCAGCGGATGCGATCGCTGCTGGCTGACGAGACTGCGCCTGAGGCGAGGGCCACGTAGGATGCCGTGCTGAGATGACGCTCGAACCGCTGACGATGACATGCCAGGAGGTCGACGAGCTGGCGGGCGCCTTCGCCCTGGGTGCTCTGCCGGCGGGTGAGCACGAGGCCGTTGAGGAGCACCTGGCGTCCTGCCGGCGCAGTGATCACATGGAACTCCGGCATCTGTCCGAGACCGCGGCGCTGCTGCCGCTCCTCGTTCCTGCCGCTGAACCGCCGGCAAACCTTGGCGCTCGTATCGTCGCCGCTGCCCTGGCGGAACGGGCGGCGCCCAGCGCCGGAGCGGCGGCCGAAGCCGTTTCCGCGATCGTGCCATTCCGGGCACGCCGCCCCACAGCGTTTCCCCTCGCGCTCGCGGCCGCAGTGGCTCTGGTGGCGATTGGGCTGGGCGCCTGGGGCATCGCACAGCGGAGCGCACTTCTGGCGGCGCGCGAGCAGGAACAGCGACAATCCACGGTGCTGGCACTAATCGGTTCCAGCGGGACGGTTCTCCAAACTCCTGGCTCCGCGACTGTCCCCACGGCGTTGTTGGTCGAGCCGAAGGCTGGCGGGGCGGCGTATCTCGTGCAGAGCTGGCCGCCGCTGGACGCAAGTAGGACCTACCAGGCGTGGTACATCGCGCAGGGGGCACAGCCGGTTAGTGCCGGCGTGTTCTCGGGATCCAGCGGCCAGCTGCAGGCGGTACAGCTGGCGGCGCCGGCTCAGGCCGCGCAGGCGTTCGCGGTCACAATCGAGCCGGCCGGAGGCAGCGCGCAGCCGACGAGCCAGCCGCTGTTCGTGCGTGCACTGACGCCGGGTTGACGGGGCGTTGGCGTGCATCTGACGGGATGGCTGCTGCGCGGACGCGATCAATCGCGCCCTACGGCCGAGGGCGGCGGTTCCGTAGGGGCGAGGCATTGCCTCGCCCTGCGCCTGAGCCGGCAAGGGCCCTTGGAGTTCCAGCGCGTTACGGGTTATAAAGCAGGTCGCTGGCGCGGTCGGTCGGGGCGGTGAGGCTGGCCTTGAAGCTCTCGTAGCCGCGCGCCACCTCACCGTAGTCGCGCAGACGCACGACTACGGGCATCGGCACAGCGTGCCCGATGATCAGGGCCTGCTGGCGGCTGTCGAGCTTGGCGACGACGGAGCGAAGCTCGCTGCGGCCGCTGACGCCCGCCAGGACTGCATCGACGTCGCGCTCGTTATCCAGCAGACAGACAAGGCGCGTGCCGATTTGTGACATAACCTCCTCGTCGATGGCGCTCGGACGCTGGTCAACCACCATCAACGTGACGTTGTACTTGCGCATCTCGCGGGCGATCTCGCCGAAGATCGTCTGCCCGGCGACGGCAGGGGCCAGGAACTTATGCGCCTCCTCGATCGTGATCACGAGGTGGTTCGGCTGCTCCTCGGCGGTTCGTGCGGCCTCAGTTCGCACTCGATATTCGTTGTAGATCCGCCGCGTGAGAATGTTCGCGACCAGCATGTAGCTCGCGATCTGGCCGCCGTAACGGCCGAACTCCAGAACGACGCTGCGGCCGCCGAGTAGGTTGTCGATCAGGCTGTTCGGGCGGGCGCTGTTGCTGCGCTCGACCATGAAACCGTTGCGTGTTAGCCGCTGCAGACCCCGCCGGAGGTTCAGCATCGTCGAGGCGTGTATGCCGAGGCGGTTCAGGAGCTGCGCGGTCTGGTCGTCGTTCTCATTGAGATTCAGTGTCTGCGCCAGCCACTGCGGTTGACCGAACTCTTTGGCCAGTTGGTGCGTCGCCTCGACCGCGTTGGTGGTGAGGTTGAGCGTTTCCTTGAGGATCTCGATGTCGCCGGGCTCGACATCGGCGTATGCGATAGTTACGACCTCGTCCGGCCGGACCTGACGCCCACGCGCATTCTCTTCGTCGAGGGTCATTAGCATGACGCTCGACCCGGCAAGCTGTTTGAGCCCAGCGGCCCGGCGCGAGGGGCCTTCGGACTGCCCCTCCCAGCCGTAGTCGTTGTGCATGTCGAATATGAGGTTGACGCAACGCTGAGAGGGCTCGCGCTGCGCCGCGCTCTTCTGGATGAGGTCAAGAAGAATCATGCGCGTCAGAAAAGTCTTGCCGGTACCGGTCTTGCCGAAGACGCCGTTGCTGCGCTCGATAAAGCGGCGGTAGTCGAGGCAGACTGTGACGTCCATGTCGAGCGGGCTGCCGATCTGGAAGTGGTCCTTGTCCTCGCCGCCGAAGATCTGTTCGATCTCTGCCTGTGAAGTGTCGCGAGCTGCCGCGAAGTGGCCGGGAACAGTGCGGACGGGTTCCGGCTGCGCGTTCGCGCTGCGTTCCATCCGCAGCATCAGTGAGACCTTCAGCACCGCATAGACGGCGGTTCCATCAAGCACCTCGCGAGTGAAGTCATCCTCCGGAGGTGAGGTAAGCACTTCGGCGATGGCCGATCGCAGCTCCACGTCGGTGATCATGCCGAAGAAACAGGAACTCACTCCTTCGATCGTGACGTAGCGACCGGCGGCCATCGCTTCGGCCGCGACGCCGGCGCCGAGTCGGATCTCCAAACCCTTGGTCAGCGACCCGGCAGTGACGACGCCAAGCCCGGCGCGGGCGGGGAGCGAGCGCAGCTCGACGGGCGAGAATTGCTCGCCGTAGCCCTCGTCGCCCACACCGAGATCGAACATGCGACCGTCAACCATGTCTGCTTTCCTGCTCAGTCTCTAAGGCCGGATGCTCCGGAGTATTGCGGTGAGACGCTCGGGCTCACCGCTGAGCAGCGGAACCAGCGCGCGGCCGGCCTCGAGCAGGAAAGCCGCGCGGTCGACGCGGGAGCGGCCGGCGCGCCGCAGGAACGCCGCCGCAACGTCGTCGCCGCCCTCGCCTGCGGCCAGCAGTGGCTCGAGGAAATCCATGCCGCTCACGAAGCGCTGCTGCTCCGTATCGTCGCAGACGCGGACGCGGGCGAACAGCCGCGGCGGCGCATCGGGCGATCGATGCTCGATCTGCTCCGCATCCTGATGAGCAAGAATGCGCGCGTTGAAGCTCGTGCGAAGCAGCAGCGGCAAGTGAGGATTGCGGGCGAGTACCGTCTCGAGGTCCTCGTCGGCGCTCCCGTGCGGCACGAGCGGACGTGACGGGTCCAGTCCGGCGGTCGAGATTGCCGCGACGGCGGCGTAGATAGCGGGCCCGCCGTCCAGCGTCACCACGAGCGCGCCCAGCGGCGGAGCGGCGTCCTGCTCAAAGCACTCGGCCTCGAAGGCCTCGATGGATGCGGCGACGATACGGCCGGTCGCCTGGGTCCGTTCGGCTTGCACTCGCTTCGTCCCTCGCCCTCCTAGATCGGGCGGCGGCGCTTGCTCAATGACTTGCCTGACGGCGGCTGCCAGGCGCCGCTCGACTCCATCTGCCTGTCCAAGAGGAGGCCGAAGGAGCGCCGGGCGGCGCTGTCGATGACCGCCTGCTCGTGCGCCTCCTGCAGCACCAGCGGATAGCCGCCACCGCGCTCACACTGATCGAGGACCGCGGCATGAAGCAGGTCCACGGCTCCCTCGGAGGCGGCCACCCACTCAGGGAGCTCGACCCGCGCGACTTCCCCGCCGGGGAGGTGAAGGTAGAAGAATCGAAGGCGGTGGCCGCCGGCCTCGTAACGGCTGTCCGTGTGGCCCAGGTCCGCCGCGAGCGACCTGCGGCCGAAGAGAGCGCTGCGTTCTCTCTGTCGCAGGAAGCCCGCGAACAGGTCGGCATCCGTTCCGCCCGCGACCTCGTCGCAGGGACGTGACCCATCCTGACAGCGGGGACAGTCCTTGCAATCCGCACCGCCGGGTCGCGGGCAGTCCGCGATGCGTAGCGAGTTGGTGACCTCGCGCCCCGCCGGGCGGCTGATGTAGTTGCCGAGCACGAGCCTGCCGCCGGCAGCGAGCCGACGCAGCCGGTCGAGTGCGTAGATGACGCCTCGGTCGAAGATCAGCTCCCGTGCTTCTGAGCTGAGCTCCGACTCCTTGAGGCCCCAGAGGACGAATTGGCCGTCGAGCAGCGCGACGATCGGCGCGTCACCGGCGTGCTGCTCGGCCAGGGCGGCCAGCTTGAGCATCTCGAGCGCTGTCCGGTAGGCGTCGAGCAGGTTGCCGGTGACGACCGTCTCCTTGCTCGCGTTCTGCCTGTCGCCCCAGCGGAGCCAGCCGCCGGCGAATTGCAGATCGGCCTCACTCGCGAGGTCGACCTCTGAGCGGGTGTAGTCGAACCAGGCCTGACCAATGTTGATGACGTAGCAGGCGGCCGGCGCGTGCCGGCTAACGTCGATGCTGGAGCCGTCGGTCCCGAGGGCGGCGTAGGCGGTCGCGGCAGGGGCGGTGCGCCGAGTGGTGAGAGGCTCGAGCGGCTCGGCGAGCAGCCAGGTGGCGTTTTGGGCTTGATTTAGCGCTGTAGCAAGCTGGTCCGCGGTCAAATGCCGCAGGAGCGCGCGGGCCTGATTCAGCCGCTCGCCGCGATCGCCGGCGTCGAACCGGAGAAACTCGACCAACTCGCTGATTCGCGGCGCGAGACGAACGAAGTCCAGCGTCATCGGCGCGCCGACTCCGGCGAGCGCAGCACGCGCTCGTCGCCGACGCGGCGCGTGACGCGAGTCTCATCGAGGTACTCGAGAATCGCTTGGGCGTACTTGCGGCTGGTGCCGAACAGGTCGCGCACCTGGGCGAGCGTGATCGTCTCGTTTTGGCGAAGGTGCGCCGTTATGCGCTCCCGCATATCGTCGAATGCCTGGCGGCTGAAGACGACGCCCTCGGCGACCGGTACCACGTCTCCGCGCTCGCTGAGAACGGCGAGGAGGTCGGGCGGGGGCAGACGATCGACGGGCGGCGAGTAGGGCGATGTCGCTAGAGAGGCGACGAAGTCGTCGAGCTGGCCCTGCTGGGCGCCCGAGAGGCTGATTTCGCGCCCTGGTAGACCGATAATCGAATGCGCCTCGGTGACGGTGCCCTCGGACTGCCAGCGGACGACGAGGTCGTTGAACAATTTCGGGGTTACACCGAGCCGGCTCTTCAGCTCCTCACGCGGCATGCCGTTGCGAAGCGGGTGGTCGCGAAAGAAGCCTTCGAGGATTCGAATGGCGTCGTTGAGAATGCGCCGGTATCCGTCCGCTGTGTAGAGGCTCCCATCCTGCCCCAACCGAACAGTGCGGCCGTCTGCAAGCAGTTGATCGAGCAGCGCCCGCGCGGACTCGGCACTCAGGTCGGTCTCGCGGACGACGGCGCTGAGCGACGCCGGCTCCAGCTTCGCGAGCACGCCCAGCAGGGCGTCCTCAGGCGAACCGCGGTCCAAGGTCTCGAGCGTCGCGAGCGTCGGCGCGTGGTGGCGGCGGTGCCGCCTTGGGTGGCTATCGACGACGGTTCCGCCGCCGATGGTGTCGTTCGGCGTCCGCACGACGAAGGCATCGCCTTTTACCACCGCCAGCGGCTCGACGAGCCGGACCTGCGCCCAGCAGGCTTCGCCCGCCAGCAGCTCGCTTCGATCGAGGAGGCGCAGCTTGGCCGGAACCTCAGCAGAGCCGGTATGAAATGTGACCGCGGCATTGTGCTTTATCGGCCGCGCGATGTCCGACACGGCGTGCAGCCGCACATCGGCGGCCGCAGTCGGCTGGAGCCAGGCGGGGGCCGTCAGGAGCATGCCGCGGCGCAGCTCGTCGGTGGAAATGCCGGAAAGATTAACGGCGGTGCGCGTGCCGGGCTCCGCGCGCTCCACCTTGTGACGGTGGGTTTGCAGGCCGCGGATGCGCACGCGCTGACGCTCCGGCAGCAGCTCGACCTCCTGACCCGCGCTGAGCGAACCGTCGATGAGCGTTCCGGTGACCACGGTGCCAAAGCCGCTGATGGTGAAGGCGCGGTCGATCCAGAGGCGTGGCCGACCGATGTCGCGTTTGGCCGGTGCCGAATCCAGTGCTTGCTCGATCGCGGACAGTAGGGCCGGCAGGCCGTCGCCGGTAACCGTCGAGCAGGGTATGAGCGGCGACCCTTCGAGCGTTGTGTCGGTGAGCAGCTTCTCCACGTCGGCGCTGACAAGCTCGAGCCAGTCGGGCTCGACGAGGTCAGATTTCGTGATGGCGACGACGCCGCTGTGGACGCCGAGCAGGTCCACAATCGCGAGATGCTCGCGGGTCTGCGGCATGACGCCCTCGTCGGCCGCGACCACTAGCAGGGCGAGGTCGATACCGCCGACGCCGGCGAGCATATTCTTGATGAAGCGCTCGTGACCGGGGACGTCCACGATACTGACCTCGAGGCCGCCCGGCAGACGCAGCCAGGCGAAGCCGAGGTCGATGGTCATGCCGCGGTCTTTTTCTTCCTGCAGGCGGTCGGGGTCGATTCCGGTGAGTGCCTGGACGAGGGTGGATTTGCCGTGGTCGACGTGGCCGGCCGTACCGATGACGTACATGCTCGCGGATGCTCCTGCGACCGGTTGGTTGACCTTACGGCTGATGCTGATTCTAGCAGGAGGGAAGAGCTATCCCCCCTTCCCCTGGATCGAGCGGGAGGGAAGTGGAGCCGAAAGGTGAGCGGTATTCGTTTCCTGCGCGACCACGATCCCATAGGCGCAAGAAACGATTTGGGTGGCGGGAGAGGTGGGCGATCGGAGGGCGGAATTTGTTTCGTTTGGGTCCACTACTCTATAGACAAACGAAACGAATTCACGGGCAAAACGGACGACCTATCCCCCGGCCCCTTCCCCGCGAGGGAAGGGGAGCCGGCTGGCTTTCGGATTCGTTTCTTCCAGGTTCCCTTTCTTATAGCGGAAAGAAACGAATTCTTGGCTCTGGGCCATAGTGGAGGTATGCGTTACCGCCGCAGACAACAGGGCGCGTTGTTGGATCTGGTCACAATGTTGGCCGGCAGCACCGAGGCTGTCCTGGCACAGGGTATGCTGACTGACCGTAGCGCAGACCCAGGGCTGTTCGGCTCTCGTTCGGTCACCTGGCGGGTGCTGCGAGAGCCGCTGCTGCTACTCGGGGGCAGCCGGGCCCTGCTGATGCAGGTGGCGCATCCGCTGGTCGCGCAGGGGGTGATCGACTACAGCCGTTACGAGACCGAGCCCTACGGCCGGCTGCTGGAGACGAGCCGCTGGGTATACGTGTACGGATTTGGCACGCACACGGAGGCGAAGGGCGCCGTCGACGAGCTTCGGCGCGTGCACGAGCGTGTTCGCGGCGAGCTGGGCGCCACGAACACAACGCCGAGATTCGGCGCGGCGACGCCGTACAGCGCTCTCGACGCCGATCTGGGAACTTGGGTCTACGCGACGCTGGTGCAGTCGATGCTGCTGACGCACGGCGCGCTGATCGGCGATCTCCGCGCCGGCGATCCCGACGCATTCGTGCGCGAGTGGGCGGAGGCGGGCGAGCTGATGGACACGCGGCCCGCGCCGCACTGGCGGTCGGCGTCCGATCTGCGCGCGTACGTTGACGGACAGATCGCCGGCGGCGCGGTGCAGCCGGTCGCGGGAGCGGCGCGGATCGCGCGCACGGTGTTGCGGCCGCCGCTGCCGTGGCCGCAGCTCGCGCCGGTCGCGCGACTGGCGGCGTTCGTGACGACCGGGCTGCTGCCTCCGGCGCTTCGGCGCGGCTACGGACTCACGTGGACCGAACGCGACCAGCAGATGCACGACGCCTTCTGCGGCGTCTCGCGCGGCGCGCATCCCTGGTTACCGCGGCGGGCGCGGGTGTCGCCGCTGTGGGAGGTGGCGGTGGCGCGAATGAGCGGAGCCACATTGTAACGCCTCTGACGACGGCGTGTCTACGAGGCGTAGTCGTGACTGTCAGAGGATTTTGTGGGTGACTATTGAGGGATTACTGATCGACCAGCAGGGGATTTACGCGTAACCTCTTGGAGGATTGCTACCCGTCCATTGGGGGATTGTGGTTCATGGATCTCGTCACTAGGCATCTGGAGGCGGTAGTTGGTCAAAGGTTGACTGAGGAGCCTGTGGTCGTTTTGAGCGGGGCTCGCACCGTGGGCAAGAGCACGCTGCTGAGAGCATGTGCGCGGGTACACGGCGTCGAGGTGCTCGACCTGGACGACCTGGCGACTCGCCAGGCGGTGGCCAGTGACCCAGCCTATTTCGTCGCAGCCCCCGAGCCCGTCTGTATTGATGAGTTTCAGCATGTGCTTCCAGTCCTCGATGCCATTAAGGCGCAGCTTAACCGCGAGCTACGCCCCGGGCGTTACCTGCTTACCGGATCCACCCGCTACACCACATTGCCGGCCGCGAGCCAGTCGCTGGCCGGGCGGGCGCACGTCCTGACGATATGGCCGCTGTCCCAGGGGGAGCTTCGAGGAACGCGGGAAACATTTCTCGATACCTTGGTCAGCGATCCTGCCAGGCTGGTCAGTCCGGCAGTGTCCGCCACCAGCCGCCGGGACTACGAGCGGATGATTCTGGCCGGCGGGTTCCCGATCGCGCTAGCTCGATCGACCCCGGAGCTACGGCGGCGCTGGTTCCGGGACCTTGTCGAGATGGTGATTGAACGTGATGTGCTGGAAATTCGCAGGGTCCGACAGCGGGAGGTGCTGCCGCAGATTCTTCGCCGGCTCGCGTCACAAACCGCTCAATTGATAAACCCCTCGGCTGTCGCAAGCACCATCGAACTCGACAAGAGCACTGTCAACGACTTTATCAGGCTGCTGGAGTCTGTGTTTTTGGTGCACCGCCTCGGCGCCTACGGGCGAACGTTATCCGCACGCGCCAATCACTCTCCCAAGGTGCACCTCGTTGACAGCGGGCTAGCGGCCTATCTCATGGGAATCAGCGAGAATCGTCTCGAAGGGCGAACCCCTGCCGCCCTGACCGAGTTTGGTCACATCGTAGAGACGTTTGCCGTTAACGAGGTCATGAAACAAGCCGGTTGGGCGCGTGCCCACGTCGACTTTAGCCACTTTCGCACTAAAGACGGGCAAGAAGTCGATCTGGTCTGCGAGACTGAAGACGGCCGAATCGCGGGAGTGGAAGTGAAGGCGGCGGGCCGTGTCGAGGACCAGGACTTTCGGGGGCTCCGCATATTGCGGGACAGGCTCGGCGATGGCTTCGTCGGCGGCGCGGTGCTGTACCTCGGCCCACACTCCTACGCCAAGGAGGACAGGCTGAACGTGCTGCCCCTCGACCGACTATGGATCTGATTCGAGAAGAGGCAATCTGTCAAAGGCCCCCGTCTGCGGATGTGGGTCGATGCAGCCACCGCTGCTGCTGGCCCGTCGCGCGGCTGAGCGCGTTCGTGACGGCGGGATTGCTGCCGCCGCCGCTGCGCGAGGGGTACGGGCTCACGTGGACCGGGTGCGACCGGCGGCTGCATGAGGCGCTGTGCGGCGCGTCGCGGCGGGCGCGGATGTCGCCGTTGTGGGAGCTGCCGGTGGCGCGAATGCGGTGACCCCTACGGAGCGAGGAGCGTTGTGGGCGAGTTCACGCAGACGAATACGGCAGCTCTTGCAGGCAGCGTCAGCAAGTCGGAGGCACCGGTTGCCGGGCCGGGGAAGAAACCCATCCACCGATGCCCAGTATTGTCCCATCCCCAGACCGACTGTACCGCTGAAGGATTGGCTGTCGCCGTCACGACCTGTTGCGGCGTTGCGCCCCCGCCGAATGCAACGACTACGAGATTACAGCCGGTGTTCAGCGCGGTTTGGACGGGTGTTCCAACTACGGCGCCGGCGCCGCTCAGCGTGCACCCGCTTGCCCCATTGGAGACGTAGGGTGATGTGCAGACACCGTTGACGCACCCTGGCGATCCGTAGACGCAGGTGCCGTACGCCCCGCTTGTGTAGGTGCACCCGCCCGCTCCATTGGACACGTTGCCGGTCGCGCAGACACCGTTGACGCATCCCGGCGATCCGTAGATGCAGGTCCCGGCGCCGCTCAGCGTGCACCCGCTTGCCCCATTGGAGACGTATGGAGACGTGCAGACACCGTTGACGCATCCCGGCGATCCGTAGATGCAGGTGCCGTACGCCCCGCCCGTATACGTGCA